>Ga0116231_10000527_pt1 | contig 67820 bp, 58 predicted proteins | sample S1TSphgellanicum_2_FD_89695 | JGI IMG/M metagenome (GOLD analysis project Ga0116231, IMG submission 89695) | Host-associated microbial communities from peat moss isolated from Minnesota, USA - S1T2_Fd - Sphagnum magellanicum MG | ecosystem: Host-associated > Plants > Peat moss > Unclassified... | reverse complement strand
GTAAGGACCACCGTTATATAACCACTCATCCAAGGAAGCAGCTTCCCAAATAGGGTAGAAGTGTAAACCGATCGCGTTAGAAGAAGGAACAACTGCACCAGAGATGATGTTGTTTCCGTAGATCAAAGAACCAGCAACAGGCTCGCGGATACCATCGATGTCCACAGGAGGAGCAGCGATGAAAGCGATGATGAAGCAGGTGGTAGCGGCTAAGAGGGTGGGGATCATGAGGACGCCGAACCAGCCGATATAAAGGCGATTTTCGGTGCTGGTGATCCACTCACAGAAGTTATCCCACACATTGGTGGTAGAACGTTGCTGTACAGTTGTGGTCATGAATTTATAATTGCGATTTGAATGATTTTGTGTTTTTGATAAGTATTTCTACCTCAATGAACCTATATTAACTTCATTATTTAGATTTGTAAACCCCTGTTCATAAAAAACTTTTTTTCAGGTGCTTACAAAAACGAAACACCCTATTTATAGGGGTATACACTTGAATTAAAATACAAAACTAGCTTCACAGGCTTTTACTCCTGACTCGGTGACTCCTAAAAACTATGTCTGAATTACCCAAAACTCTAGATGATGCGATCGCCCAATCCCAGATAGCTGTCCAAGCAGCTTTAGCGGATGGTGTAGCTCGGATGCAGATTGAGTTTCTCTTTCCCGAACTGAAAGCCATGCCTGTTGCACAGCAATTTTTACCCGTATTGGCTGAGTATGGTTCCCGTCTGAATGTCTTCTTTCCCGATGCTGGAGCAGCAGCTTTGGCTCGTCGTGACTGGGTAGATGCGGTATTCAGGATTTCCGATATTGGTACCGGTAAAGCTAGTACTGCTGGGTCGAAGATTCAGCCAGAAGAGGAAATTTTCTTGTTTGTGGCTCCGACTTCTGTGGAAGTACCACAGTTAGAAAAGATTTGTGCAGAAATTGGCGATCGCCCCATTATCATGTTAAATCCTCGTTTAGAAGATTCCGGAGTTGTGGGGATTGGTTTTGCTGCTAGACAAACTCGCGAGCGATTCATCAGTACAATTGAATCTTGCTATTATCTCCGTCCTGTGGATGATGAAACTGCTCTGTTTCGCTGCTATCCTGGATTGTGGGAAATTTGGGTTGAAACCAATAACCAATATCAAAAAATCGCCGAATTACCTACAAAGCCGAGTGGTGATGAGATAGATATAATTCTGGCTGGAGGTCAACCAAACAATATGACTAATATGACTAATAATGGAGACGTAACACCGACAAGAAAGAATAACATCCTCAGAAGTTTGCAGCGATTTTTAAAAGCTTTAAGCAGTTAATCAATTCTTGGCGATTCTTTGCTGGACTTGAGCTAGAATTATCCTCACCTTCTCTTGGGATATTTTAGCTAACTCCTCCCTCTCTAGAGCAAATTTTTGTTTGATTTCCGGGTCGGATATATGGGGAAGATTGATATCCACATTTAAAAGTACACCAGCGATCGCCCCTCCTAAAAGAGTAGCTCCGGCTCCCACATCACTAATAACTTGTGTGTGAGAAATCTGAGCAGCAACCATAGTAGTTTCGATCGCCGCCAGAGTATCACGAGCTGCTGCTAGAGGGACACTAGTTGCTGCTAAAACAGCTTGTTGGATTGCTTGTTGGCGGCGGGTTTTCTCTGCTGATGTTTGTTTTGGTAGAGAAATCGCTTCCATGTACTGTTTAAATGCAATTATATCTTGCTCAACCTGTAGAGTTAATAACTGCATTTGTTGGCGAGCAGTTTTGAGCAAATCTTCCATAGCGCCTAACTCTGATCGAGAAGCTTTCTTCTTGAGAGAAATCTCTAGAGCCATAATTACCAGACCCAAACCCAGAGAAGCACTAACCATAGTGACCGAACCACCACCAGGGGTAGGCGCATGACTAGCTGTATCTTCCAGAAATTTTGCTAGAGTCGTGTCCCAAACAGAATTTTCCATAAAAGTTTATCTCCAGATTATCTTTTGTCGTACTGAAGATGGATAGCTTTAATCAGATTACGAAAAACAATCGCGGAAGTGAGTGGACCGACTCCGCCAGGAACAGGAGTTAAAGCCGCCACTATACCGCGAACTGACTTAGCATCCACATCACCGACCGTGAGATTATCTACTATATTGATCCCAGCATCAATAACTATTTGACCAGGTTTTATATGTTGACTATTAATTAAAAAAGGTTTACCAACTGCGACAATAATCACTTCACAATTAGCCAAAGCTTCGGGTATGTCTTTGGTAAATGAATGACAGACAGTAAGAGTAGCATATCGATTCAGCAACATTTGTGTTAAAGGTCGTCCCACCGTCCTTCCACAACCGACCAAACCGACTTTTCTCCCTAGAAGGCTGACCTGAGTTTCTACCAATTCGATACAAGCTTGGGGAGTAGCAGCTAAGATAGCTTCTGCTTCTCTACCAGCGGTGACTAAACCCAAATTAGCAGGAGTCAGCCCATCGACATCTTTAATAGGGATGATTTGCGAGAGAGCATAGGATTCATTTAGGCCTGTTGGTAAAGGTGACTCCAGCAAAATTCCATGTACTGAAGGTGAGTTAGACAAATCAGCTAAAACCGATTCAAGTTCTGTCTGAGTGACTTTTGTATCTAAGCCGATCACATCTAATTCAATTCCCAGCGATGTCGCCATTTTCTGTTTAGATTTCACATAGCTGAGAGCAGATGGATCTGATGTAGCCATAACTACCGCCATCCGAGGTTGAATCCCCTTTCCTACTAAAATATTCACCTCACGAGACACATCAGCCTTAACCTGTTTAGCTAGAGGAATACCTCGAATTTCAATTGTTTCCATCTCCCTCATTAATAGACTTCCCCTACACCCTACACCCTACACCCTACACCCTAATTCACCGCTTCTTGATAAACTATTTCCTGAAATTGAATCGTATCTTTTTGTGGGTCAGAATGGCTGACTTTCACCAATAGCTGCTCACCTAATTTAATCGATCGCCGGAAAGCCATAGGTAATTGTAAACCCAAGTCTTCTAATAAAATCAGAGCTAAATTGCTGTCTTCCCTTAACCACATTAAAACTGTAATATGCCAAGCTTTATCTAGATGACGGCGCAAATATTCCAGTGCATAATATCTATTAGTTTGCCGTTCCACCATTGTCACTTCTTGGGTAGTAGTAGTAACGGTAATCATAACTTCTTTCAATTGTTCGGCGCTGAAGGGTAAAACCTCTCCGCGCAGATGGGCTTTGAGTTGGAAATGGGTGAGTAAATCGCTGTAACGACGAATAGGAGATGTGGCTTGTGTATAAGTGTCTAATCCTAAACCTGCATGACGTAAAGGGGTAATACTCATTTCGCTCTTAGGCATACAGCGACGCATAGCACAAGCTCTAACAAAGCCAGCGGGGAGTTGGATAAGTTCTTCTTCTGGGGGTAATTCTGGTTGTGGTTGACCGCGAAAAGGTAGAGGTATATTGTGTACTTGACCATAATGGGCGGCGACTTCCCCTGCGAGAATCATCATTTCTGCGACCAGTTGTCTGGATAGCGAATCGTCGAGAATATCTATACTGATTTCTTCACCCTTGACTTTAATCATCGCTTCTGGCATGTTGATGCTGATAGCGCCTTGTTTATAACGCCAAGCATGACGTTTTTTCGCCAAAGCAGCGATCGCCTTAATTTCCGGTTCTGCTTCTACACCCAATTCCAGCATTTCATCCACATCTTCATAGGTGAGACGATAAGTGGGTTTAATGGTACTAGGGTGAATCCAATAATCTTCTACAGCACCTAATTCGTCTAAAACCACCCCAAAACTAAGGGCGCAACACATCCTCCCTTGGACTAAACTCATTGGACCCGTCGCCAACACCTCAGGGAACATCGGTATCATTCCCGTAGGTAAATAAACCGTACTCCCCCGCTTTCTAGCTTCTAAATCCAACTCATCTTCTGGGAGCAATAAGCGGGTAGGGTCAGCAATATGTACCCAAATCCGGTCTCTACCATCTGGAAGTAATTCCCAACTAAGTCCATCATCGATCTCAGTTGTACTTTCATCATCTATTGTATATACCTTCAGATAAGTCAAATCTAAGCGATCAATATCTGAATCAGGTGGTGGAGAGTCTAAACGTTGTTGCGCCACTTCTAATACTTTATTAGGGAACTGAATGGGAATTGAGGAGCGACGCAAGAACAAATTCTCATGGGGACTCCACCATCCCAAGTCTACCAACATCTGAAAAGCGGCTTGGGGAGTTGCTGAACGCCCTAGCAATGTCATCGTCTCTACGACTTGGGCGCTGGGTGGATAAGCACGAGCTAAAGCATCATGACTTAAACCCAAACGGACAATATCGGCTAAATTTACCGCGTATTTTTCTATCGCTTCTAAACGCTGGCGGTCAAGTCGCTGCCATTCTACGGTTTCACCCTTGAGTGCTTGCTCTACGCGAGCTAAAAATTCCTGTTGTCCCTTAGCTTTTTGCGTCTCTACTTCAATTTGGTGCTTGCGTTCTGATACTTGAGCCGCTGTCCGCGTTTCATAAGCATCTGCTTTCTGTTTGAAATAGAGTTTGTCATCTGACAATAAACAATGAGCCGCATAACATTGGTACGGGTTAGTTTCGGAAAATAGCAAATTCGCCATTTCCTTAGGCGTAATCGTTTCCCCAGATTCCACCAGTAACTCCCAAGCCACTTCTAAACTAGATGGGTCTAGAAAAATTTGGGTTTGAGTCAAAAAATTGGGAATTTCTGTAACTTTGTAAGTCTGTCCGTTAACTGTATAGGTAATTTGGCGAGGCGCGAGGCTATGGGATTGACCACGTTCATCCACCACAAACCAACGGGTTTTGCCGTCTGGACGGTCTACCACTCCCAGACGGCGATCGCCTTGAACCCTAAATTCAACCAGCGTCCCCTTATCCACAACTCATTCACCCATAATCTTTTTTAGCCTTCAGCATTAATGAAGGGCAGTAACGCTACAATGCGCGAGCGTTTGATTGCCAATGTCAGAGCGCGTTGTTGTTGACATGTCAAACCAGTAATTCTCCGAGGCAAAATCTTACCCCGTTCGGTGACAAATTTACGCAATAAATCCACATCTTTGTAATCTATTGGATCTCCTGGCTTAATGGGAGACAGACGACGACGGTAATAACTCATCTCTACTTGATTTCCTTATGAACGGTGTGCTTGTTACAGTGAGTACAGAACTTGTTCAGCTCTAGACGGTTAGTAGTGTTCCGGCGGTTCTTAGTACTGGTATATCGAGAAACACCTGACGAACGTTTTTCCGTGTTACTACGACACTCGGTGCATTCTAGTGTCACTATTATGCGGGCACCTTTACTTTTAGCCATAATCTCAACAAACAGTAAAATTAGGAGAGGATTTCACACAAATTATCATCTTCTCACATTTTGGCGGAAACTTTCAACTAGTCGCCTAAATTTTATATCCAGCGAATAGCCACGTCGTGATGAGACTATAACTGTTTTAGCGTAGCGGTCATGGAAGGCTTGGTGCTTCTGGGTATCTGAGAAAGCAGCGCTAGAATCAATTACCAGAGGAAGAAGCAAAAGTATAGCGGTAGGATTAGCTAAGATATTACTCACAGATATAGAGATTAACAGAGTACAAAAGCAGAGAATAGCTTCGCGTTTGACAAAGGCTGGTAAATCGGGAATCCTATTAGCTATTTTTCCTTGGTTAACTTCCAGTATTTTCAAATTAACCGCCCATCGACCCAAGGTCTGTCCTTGATTGTTGTAGGGGACTAACACCCGGAGAATGCACCAAAAGACGATAAAAACGCTAATTTGGACATATTGAATCCCAACATTACCACTTCCTAAAAAAGAACTAATCAACCAAACCCCAAACAAGTCAATACCTAAAGCTATCCCTCGGCGCAGAATTTCGCCCTTGGGATAATATCTGGGGTCTGGTTTTCCGGTATATTTAACGATTGTCATAAAACACCAAAGGGCTGAATAATTCCTCCAGCCAAAACTTTATCCCCTTCATACCATACAGCTGCTTGTCCAGGAGTAATACTAAATTGAGGTTGATCGAATATCAAGCGCACAGAATGATTTTCCTGGGGGATTACCGTCACAGGTACGGCTTCCGAGCGATAGCGAACCTGTACTTGGGCGCGGATGGGCGCGGATGGTTCAGCTACAGAAATCCAATTTACCTGGCTGACTGAGCATTCACCTTGATTTCCTTGAGTGCGATCGCCCACTACCACCCGATTATTTACCGCATCTAATGCAATCACATATAGAGGCTCGGCGAAGGCAATTCCTAACCCCTTGCGTTGACCAATAGTGTAGTGATGAACCCCATCATGTTGTCCTAAAACCTTCCCAGTAGTATCAACAATATCCCCTTGTTTAGGAGCCAAATATTTATCTAAGAATGCCCGCATAGAACCATTGCTTTCCACCAAGCATAAATCTTGACTTTCTGGTTTATCAGCAGTTTTTAAACCATATTCGCTAGCGATACGACGAGTATCAGTTTTATTGATTCCTCCTAAAGGAAACAGAGAAGCAGCGAGTAAATCCTGAGACAAATCATAGAGGAAATATGATTGATCCTTATTCCGGTCAACAGCCCTTAACAATTGGTAACGCCCTGTATCCACATCATAATTAATTTGGGCATAATGACCAGTAGCAATGCGATCACATCCCCATTTGATGCGAGCATATTCCACCATCGGTCCAAACTTCACAGTTTTATTGCATTGTGAACAAGGAAGTGGTGTAATTCCTAATTGATAACCTGAAACTAAATAATCCACAATGTTAGCTTGAAACAAGTCGCGAATATCCACAATTTGATGAGGAATACCCAATTGTTCACAAAGTTCAGCTGCGTCGATCATTCCTTCCGAGCAGCATTGTCCTTTGCCTTTCATCAGCCAAAGGGTCAAACCAATTACTTCATAACCTTGATGATGGAGTATAGCAGCGGCGGTGGAACTGTCAACCCCACCAGAAAGACCAACGACGACTTTTTTCATAAAACTGCCCAGGAAATGGGAAAATAGCAAAAACAGCAAAAATAAACTTTAATTAATTAATTATGGGGTAACGCTAGAGTTTATTATAGCAGATGAATAAGTTTATTAACCAAGATAGACAAGCATATGCTTCTCAAGTATCTCAAGTAATAGTTACCGCTGCCCAAATGCGGGATATAGAAGAGCGGATACTTACCAATGGAATGCCTGTAGCGGCTTTGATGGAAAAAGTCGCCGGATTAATTGTTCAGCGTTTACAAACTCTTATCCCCCTATATCTGAAAAATAAGGAGAATGTGTCTGATATAGGAATTTTAGTTGGTCCTGGACACAATGGAGGAGATGCTTTAGTTGTAGCGCGGGAATTGCACTTGCGTGGTTATTCAGTGGGGATTTTTGCGCCTTTTTCCCAGATGAAGGAGTTGACAGCTACCCATTGGCGATACGCTCAAAGCCTGAAAATTCCTTGTTTTTCCACGTTAGAAGAATTATCCAATTGCGAATTACTGATTGATGGTTTATTTGGATTTGGTTTAGAAAAAAATATCACCAATCCCATCGCCGATGTGATTGATTATGTGAATTCTTCTAGTCAGCCAATTATTAGTATTGATGTACCTTCGGGATTGCATACTGATACAGGTGAGGTCTTAGGAACTTGTATCCGTGCGACTCATACTTTATGTTTGGGTTTATGGAAGCTGGGTTTATTTCCAGAACGGGCGTTGGATTATGTTGGTCAAGTGGAATTAATTGATTTTGATATTCCTGTGGTTGATATCCAAGCGGTTTTGGGAAGTCCGCCCAAAATTAACCGGATTACTCCTGGTACAGCTTTCGCCGCTTTCCCTTTACCCCGTCCCGTTGTCACTCATAAATATCAAGAAGGACATTTACTGCTGATTTGTGGTTCCAGACGCTATGCTGGTGGGGCGATTTTGGCTGGACTTGGTGCGCGTGCTAGTGGTGTGGGAATGCTGTCAATTGCTGTTCCTGAATCGATTAAACCAATTTTGGTGTCTCATTTACCAGAAGCATTAATTATCGGTTGTCCTGAGACGGAGACAGGCGCGATCGCCCATCTGGAATTACCAGAAAAAACTGATTTGCATTCGTTTAGTGCGATCGCTTGTGGTCCTGGTTTAACTTCCGATGCTCTTTCAGTTGTCCTCGCGGTGTTGGAGAGCGATCGCCCATTAGTTTTAGATGCGGATGGGTTAAATATTTTGGCGCAGTTGGGAACAATCACCAAATTAAACCAAAGGTCAGCAGTTACAGTTCTGACACCACATAAAGGTGAATTTCAGCGTCTATTCCCGGATATTTCCGTCACAGATAATATAAAAGCAGTCCAAATAGCAGCTCAAGCAAGTGGCGCGGTAGTATTATTCAAAGGAGCAAGGACAGCGATCGCCAACTCTGAAGGTATCGTTTGGATTAACCCAGAAAGTACCCCTGCTTTAGCCCGTGGTGGTAGCGGTGATGTATTAACTGGGTTTCTAGGTGGACTTTTGGCGTCTAGGGTAAGTAAATCGGTTGCGGTGGAACAAATTGTGGCTGGTGCGGTTTGGTGTCACTCCCAAGCGGGAATCTTAGCTGAATCGGAACGGACGGAATTAGGTGTAGATGCTTTAACGTTAACGCAGTACTTACTAAAAGTTATATCTGAGCAGAATTTTCTATGTCGTCAATTCTAGAAGAAGTAAATTTTCCTAATTTGACTGTAGAAGTAAAACAAAATTGGCAGGTAATGACTGAATCAGTCAAAGGGTTAGTAAAATCGAATATTAACTCTTTTACCAATTCAGCACAGCATTTGGGACAATCTTTATCCATACAGGATTGGTTAGGACAGCATAAGATATTTCTCCGCCTATTTCAATTTCTGAGTTGGGGAATTAATCACCCAATTATTACTTTAGTAGGGTTGCTTTTTCTACTTGCTTTAATATGGAGTATATTCAAAAAAATTGTCTATTTAGTTGAAATAGCCAGTTGGTCAATTTTCCAAATTCCCTGGAAGTTATGCGGAAAAATATTTAACTCTTTATGGAAAACGCTTTTCTCATCTATGGGATATGTTGCTAATTTAGCTAGTCAAAAAATCACTGGAAAAAAAGTAAATGATTATATCTCTCCCCTAATCACCAGAATTTTCCCTGTGACTTACCTGAATAAACAACAACGCTTGACAGAAATATCTCAACGTCTAAAAGCAATTCAAAAGGAGCAGGATAATCTTTTACAGGAAGCTGCTAATTTAATTGGATCCGAAAAGATAAATATCAAGCTTCCAGAAATCAAATAAGTTATTATACTAATCGTCTAATTGCCTGTGTGTGAATCTTACTTCCTAAAATAAAGTATAAAACCCAGTATATCCTTAAAAATGGCAAAATTCTCCCCCGCCATAGCCGCACGGCTACAACCGGAGAGAATTTCACATTCGCCTATTCTCTCTCCTGTAAGTAACCAAGGTCAGGAGAAGAGATATGTCGAATATTTCCTTAATAGTAGATTCTAGAATAGAGTAGCTCCTCTCTCTTTAGGATGATATTCCTCTATTTTATCCTCTTAAAATCTGAAAACTGGGAAATTAAAATATTTGATTACCGTAGAAATCAACTTGGCTATACGTTTTGCTACTTTATCTAGCAGCGATATTATTTAATCAAGCTTGATTTTACGTTTGTGAGTACTGAGGAAATCTACTTAGTGAAGTTTTAACACAAACGAAGAACCATGATATTTGTTTAAAATAGTACCCGAATCAAAATAATTTGTCAAGGGTATATTTTTTGATACTAAATCTTACTAAAAAATAGTATTTTTCTCAATAATAGTACTTAAGTTTGGATGGAGTTTGGACTAGTCGAATTAACCTGTAGAATCTCGCTTTAATAAGTCATTTATTACTTTCTTTAGATACCAATTTTCCGAATACATGGGGTGTTTCTTCCTTTCTAATTTCAGTAATCTTTCTGCCATAGCGATATCATTGTTGACTAGTGAAAGTAGCTGTCTTTGAAGATTTTTCTTTTTAGAGTCATCTAAAATTGGCTTTGAACTATTGACAGGAGTTGATGCTGTTTTTTTAGCAAGATTAATTAGTTTTTGCAATTCAGTTTTATCGGAATCAGTGAAAAAAGAAACCCATTTTCTACGCGGACTAGCTTGGTAAAGAACGAAAATAGTTATTACTATAATTCCCAAAGACATAATAACTGAAAGTAAGAACAGTAGAATCATAGTTAATGTTTATAAAAGCTGAGAAGATGGGAGTAAAAGTAGTCTAAAGCTCGCTATGGGTAATCAGTTTCCTTCATCTCTATATTATACATCACCTTCCTAAAAGGTGTGATTGCTTTCCAAATTACTTAAATTCAGCAAGTGCGGATTTTTTGATAGTTGAGGATATATTTAGTATAATAATTAGTACAGAAATCAAAAAACTTTAGCTAACGAGCATAGGTACTAGAACTAAAGTAATGATAAGCAGTATAGTAAATCATGACGATAACCGAATTTCGGTTAGAAAAACTTTAAACTAGGAGAGTAGTTAAATGACTATCGAGCAAGCCATTTTGGAAAAGGTGCGGTCTTTGTCTCCAGAGAAGCAAGAACAGGTATTACTTTTTGTTGAACTTCTGCAAACTGATGACTGGGAACAGTTATATAAAGGAAGGCTTAACGAACTCCAGCAGAAAATCAAGCTGGGAATTGAAGCCTCTCAAAGAGGCGAAGTACTGGATGCTCAAGAGGTATTTCAACATAAATGTGCCATTTCAACTTGATAAAGATGCAACAAGACGAGGCGAAACTCATGTCCATAAAGCACTTCGCGAAGCTCTAGTTAATACCCTTATTCATGCTGATCATCAATCTACACGTCCTATCAAAATTATCAAATTATCAACTAGTTTTGAATTTTCTAATCCTGGTCGTTTACGCATATCTCTTTGGAAAGAGCAACAATGGCTCATCCCTTTAGTCTCAGAAAACTTAGAGTTGGAAATGACATCAATTACACTACTTATGGTAAGTTTGATCCCTGAAAATGTTGAGAGAGATTTAAGTCCGAACATTATCTATCAATGCGAACGTTAGCCGAACTTTTGGGGAAAACCCGAAACAGCATTCGTAACCACTATGTTAACCCAATGTTAGAGCAACGTGAATATTTAGCCTCATTGCTAGGATAATCCATGGACACTGCAAGTAACCCCATTTTTAGATCGTCGAAATAAATCAAACCGCCAATATATCCTTGAACTTGGAAAGGTCCATGAAAAAACTGATACTTTGCAATTTCGATTATCATCTCTCCTGTAAGTAACTAAGGTCAGGAAGCGTTGGGGTAATAACCAAATCAATAACTTCCAGATATAAACTTAATTTTGGTAAGGTTAGCTGAACTACTATAGTCGCAATTAGGGCTATGATAATCAAAGAGATAATAAAAATCAAGAATGAAGAATTTAGTTTGTAGTATAGCTATTCTCCTTTACCACTCTCTACAGCTTCTGTCAAGGGCTTTTGTAGTTTTGTAAACAATTTGAGATGCTCTGTACATCGTGTACAGAGGAGTTTTTGATTCATGGATATTGAGTATCTAAATATATGTATACTACTATTATTACATCGAATAACTGTGGCATTGAACTCTGATGTTTTTACCTTCAAGTATTGCACAAGTCTCCAGTAAAAATCCTCCCCGGCGATTTGCTAGACGGTCATTATTGCCAGATAAAAAAGATGCTCTCTGGCAAATCCAGACAGGTTTCATCATGACTTGTACTTATTTAGAAGATGGGACAACTGTAGCTCTCGGATTATGGGGACCAGGAGATATCGTTGGAACTGCTTTATCCAGGATAAAACCCTACCAAATTGAGTGTCTGACTCCGGTTGAAGCGGTGCTATTTCCCCGGTCAAAGGATACCGACCTCACAGAAATTTTACTATCACATATCCAACAAGCAGAAGAATTAATGGTTATCCGTAGCCATCGCAAAGTTGAGACTATGCTGATCAAATTACTCGCATGGTTATCGCAGAAATTTGGCGCACAAGTGGAGCAGGGACGTTTAATTGATATGCGTCTGACCCATGAAGACTTAGCAGATTTAGTCGGTTCAACTCGCGTTACAGTTACCCGAATTCTGGGACAATTTGCACAAGAAGGATTGATCGATAGACTATCACTACATCGGATTGTATTGCGTGAAGAAGATATTTGGTATTATGAAATCTAATGCTATATTATTTTACGTATTCAAATACTACAATACACTATAATGCAAATTTTGACTGTGGACAGAAAAGTTCTGAGCAAATATTTTCTTTGTAGGAGCAAATTGCAGAAGTTCTCCTACATGGTCTGCGTTATATTGAAACAAGGCGGTAAAATCTGCTAAACGCGAAACTAAATCTCTATTACGGGAGACAAATATGATGGTTAATTCTGATCCTAGAGACTGGATCAGCTCCTCAACTTGCGTATAAGTAAAGGAATCAACACTTGCAGAAAGTTCATCCATCAGTAATACCTGTGGTTTAACTGCTAGGGATCGAGCTATACATATACGTAATTGTTGTCCATAGGATAAATCCAAAGCTGGTTTGTGTAAGCGGTTTTTAACTTCCTCCCAAACATCCGCAGCCTTGAGAGATAACTCCACAATCTCATCTAGTTCTATTTTCGGACGCCAGCCAATGATTTTCACCCCATAAGCTACATTATCGTAAACACTCATCGGGAAAAGATTTGGGCTAGGATAAATTGTGGTAATTTGGCGGCGTAATCGATTCAAATTGACACGACGCTCATAAATGTTTTGACCAAAAAATTCTATTTTTCCCTCAACTGTAAATTCTGCTTCTAACTCAGTCATCCGATTTAAGGATTTTAAAAAAGCAGATTTCCCACAACCACTAGGACCAAAAATCGCTGTTATCTTGTTTTGGGGAATCTCCATAGATACTTCTCCCAGGATCTTTTGGGTTTTGTAATATAAGCTGAGGTTTCTGACTCTGATTGCAGGTAGTAGTTTAATCATTATGACAAAATGCTAGAAAACAGTTTACATAGGGAAATTTGAGCATAGAGTACATAACTAAACAGCAAGTAGAAGGTTACTATAGGTTTGTAGAATTACGCTAGGCTAAGTTATCTTTTTACACAATTTGATAGCTAGGTTTTACTATACTACTTTGTCTGGAGAAATAAATAATTAGGGTGTAGGACATTCAACAAGCGTATTTCAATTAGGAAGAGTAAGTTCCACATGCTACGACGCCAAGGTTTGATCGTTACTAGTGCTATTTTCTGGTATTTCAGCAGTTCTTTCTGTTTAGCTGCAAATACAAATATTGACCCAGCATTATTAATGGATAAATTTCCTCCCAGTCCCTTAGAGATTAATCCACCTGACCCACTGTTACCATCTGCTGCGAATAAAAAGCCATTAACTGCGGATGAACAACAAAACTTAGCATTACAATTAGACAAATTGGACCAGGAAGCTGCTGCAATGTTATTAACCGGAGATAAAGATACAGCTTTTGATATTTGGTTTCGGGAGTTGCGTTTACGACGGTTTTTAGGTGAGATGGCTGAGGTGGAAGCACTATCCAGAGTAGGGGCGATCGCCTGGGGTCAGAACGCCCGTCCCGAAACTCAATATATAACTGCGCGCCTACAAGTGATTCAGAAACAGCTAGTAAAAGAGCATAACCAGGATTTAACATTATGGCGATCGCTGGGTGAAGCTTACGAAAAAGTGCGTGTCCCTAAGCTAGCTCTAGCTGTTTATCAGCAAATTTTGACTACGGTAAGACAACAAAAAGATACATCTGCAGAAGTGGAAACATTGAATGAAATTGCTAAACTGTATCTGGGTTGGTTTGATTATGCTGAAGCCGCGACTACTTATCAAGAATTATTAAGTTTGCCTTCTATCCAAGGGGATAACTTGCAAGTATTAACTTACTTACAGCGGCTAGCCTATATTTATACGCAGAACAAATTACTCGAACAAGCAAATGAGGAACTAGAAAAAATTGCCAAAATTAAGTTTGATTCTGGCGACTTGACGCAAATACCCACATTAAAGCTAGCGATCGCTGCTAATTATGAATCCCTATCTAGCAAAAATCCTGACTTGCGGCTCAAGGCGTTTGATAATTATCAAGAAGCTTATACAACTGCTTGGGAACAACAGGAATATAGTACTGCAGCGGAAGCTTTACAAAAATTAGTCGCGCTCTACCGTTTACAAAAGCAAATAGATGAGGCGTTATCTACAAGTGAGATTCTGGTGGAAACTGAACAACTAGCCAATAATTTTTATGGATTAATGCAAGCTTATGATCAAATAGGACAAATATATTTAGAACAGAAAAAATATACACAAGCACTAACATATTTTCAACATGGTTTACGCATAGCTGAAAAAATCAAATATGAGGAAGCGCACTTTAAGGAGGAAATAGCAAAACTTCACCCTTGGTGGAGGGGATATGAGAACCAGAATATTACAAAATAGTTTATAATGAAATAAATAAGGAGTTACCAAAATGAGTATTGAAGAACGGGCTAAAGCCACAGCCAAAAATCTCGAAGGTAAAGTTCAAGAGACATTAGGAAACATCACTGGAGATACCAACGACCAAATTGAGGGTAAAGCCAAGCAAGTCGAAAGCGCAGTTCGTCACGGGGCTGAAGATATCAAAGAGTCAGACATTGCAAAACGGGCTAAAGCTACAGCCAAAAACCTAGAAGGTAAAGCTCAAGAGACATTAGGAAATATCACTGGAAATACCCACGACCAAATTGAGGGTAAAGCCAAGCAAGTTGAAGCAGCAATCCTGAATGGAGTTGAGGATATAAAAGACGAACTTAAATAGGAACTAAGTTAAAATTAGTACTAGCATGAATCCTATCATGTAGTTATAGGATGGGGAATACCCATCCTAATATCTGTAATAGATAAATTCACCAGCTATAATTCTCGACTAAACTGCTGCTAATTCAGGTTTAGGACGCTTGCTATGACGAATACTATTAATCGCCTCAGCATAGTCCTTGGCTTTGAAGACAGCAGAACCAGCAACGATCGCATTTGCTCCTGCTTCCAAAACTTGCCAAGTATTATTGGCTTTGAGTCCTCCATCCACTTCAATCCAAGGGTCGAGACCACGCTGATTACAAGTTTGACGCAGCAGGCGGATCTTAGGTAACACACCAGGAATAAAGCTTTGACCACCAAAACCAGGATTGACACTCATAATCAAGATTAAATCGCACAGTTCGAGCACATATTCAATCAATTCCAGAGGTGTGGAAGGATTTAGTACTACTCCAGCTTGTTTACCTAACTCTTTAATTTGTCCAAGAGTGCGATGTAGATGTGGTGAAGCATTATGTTCAGCATGGACAGAGATAATATCTGCACCTGCTTTAGCAAAATCTTCTACATATTTTTCTGGCTCCACAATCATCAAATGAACATCAAGTGGCTTTGCTGTTACAGGACGAATTGCTTCCACAATCAAAGGTCCGATGGTGATATTAGGTACAAACCGTCCATCCATGACATCAACATGAATCCAATCTGCTCCCGCTGCATCCACAGCCCGGATTTCATCACCGAGTCGGCTGAAATCGGCTGATAATATAGATGGAGAGATAACAATAGGTTTTTTAGATAAGTTTTGGGTCATGGCTAGCGATTTTTAAGGGTCTGCATAAGTATGAAATTATCTTAACAAGATTTGGTAGCTATAATGCAGTACTCTTATATAATCTGATTCTACTTTAATGTCTGGCTCGAACTGTTACCGAAATTGTAACAGCTGCATATTCATCCTATTAGGCATGTAATAGTTAACAATTGTAACGAGATAGATATCTCAAGAATATCGAACTTGATAAATAACCAACATTATTGAGAAAGCAGATAAGGTGGTCTCATGAAAAAACAGCATGTGAGTGGGGAGAGAGAAAATTTTCTCCAAAGACGCTATGGAGTGCGTTTAGGCAGACGTTATGCTCTAGCAGCAGCGAGTTTTGTATTATTAGGTGTGTTTGGTTGTCCGCAAATAGATAATGGACAAAATATAACTCCTGCGGCGATCGCCAGCAGTTCAGACACCAACTTACCCCCTGAAAATAGGCAATTTTAGGATGTTTGAGCTAAAATAAGTCAATTTACTGATCACAGCCTATTTATGCAAATGTTGCTTTACAGAACTTGAAGAGAATTTTGAGGTGCTTCTTTTCCCGTAGTTTCTGGGATGGTGGAGGTAGTTATTTCGCTGGGGTTAGACAATTCTGGGTCATTGATCATATCTAGAGGTCGAATAGTTGTGATGATTGTTTTGATAATCGCCGCAAAGGGAACTGCTACGATTACACCCAAAAGTCCACCAACTCTAGCTCCAGTCAAAACCGAAATTAAAATCCAAACTGGATTTAAACCAGTAAAATTACCTAAGATCCGGGGTGCGATCACGTTTTCTAGAATTTGTTGGACAATTACCGCTGCTAGTAAAACTCTGGCTCCCATCCCGAAATCCTGCAAAGCAACAACTGAAGTTGTCATGATTATACCGACAGTACCGCCAAAAGGTACAAGGGCCATAATCCCAATAGTTAAGCCAAATAGTAACCCAAAAGGCACTTTCAACCATAAAAAGGCTGATATGAGTGCAGACGCCATACAGGTAGATAAAATCAATTGAGTAATGAAGAAGTTTTGGAAGCTGATGCGAACTGTCCGCGAAAAAGGGGTACGAAACTTAGTGGGTAGCCATCCGACTAAACTTTCCCAGAGTTCACTTCCATGCTGTAACAAATAAAAGGTCAAAACCATTGTCAGCAGGAAGTCTAGCAAGCTAGTTACAGTAACTACAGCCAAACTGAGTACTTTACCTGTAATCGATTGCAATTGTCCTTTAACACGGTCATTGATTTGGACTAAGAGGACATCTAAATTAATTGGTAATCCAAAAGCTTCTGCTTTTTGGTTTAAAATCATCAGCTGAGAGCGTCCAGAATCGATCAATTCAGGGATGCGTGCTACCAATTGTTGGGCTTGGGTTAAAGCTAGAGGAAAAAGAGTCACACCCAAGGCTAATAAAATGGATACAGCCAATAAAAATACTAAGATAGCAACCTGTTCCCGTTTAGCACCATGAACCTCCATCCAACTGACAGGGTAGTTGAGGAGAAAGGCTAGTACAGAGGCTCCGACTAAAATCACTATCAAGGAATGAAAATAATCAAAGATAGCGGCGATCGCCCAACCATTCAGAACTAGCATTGGCGCGAATAGGGCGATCGCGCCAACTTGTGCTATTGGTGTAAGTGTTTGCCACCAATCAAGTAGCTTACGTGTCTGCATTTTTGGCTGATTACAGGATACAAATGAAAGGAAGTCTTCTTTACTCTATTATCTACTTTATTATCGGATGAGGATACAACAGTCATTCATTCTTCTAGCCTATGTTTAAAAAAAACAAATGGGATAATTTCCCCAATTCTGCAGATACGACTATTCCTAAGGGATTGCTCCTGCTCTACTTAATTCCGATCTTTGGTTGTTTCCCGGCGCTGTGGACTCTGTATCGCCAGCAAGGGAATCGGGAACAAATGTCCCTCAGTCGGATATCTATCAGCCTCGCTGCTACATGGCTGCTAGTTTACATGTTGTTAACCACCGGCTCAGCGACTTCCGAATTTCTGATGTTAAGGTTATTAATTCTGAATAGTTTGCTGACTTCTGGTTATTTCTTGGTCAGTATTTGGTTAATCTTCCAAGTTTTACAGGGAAAAACAGTCAAATTGCCTATATTTAGCCGTTTAGGTGCCAAGCTATTTCGGAACAGGGAACAGGGAATAGGGAACAGGGAACAGTAAAATTGCCATAATTAAAATGTTTTTAGTTCTTTTCATAAATAAATTTAGTGGCTCTAGACCAAAAATTCGGGCAGGTTTTTCCTGTTGTTCCCTGTTCCCTGTTCCCTGTTCCCCGCCCAAAGGGCTAGTAAATTTAAGAAAATCGACACTATCATCAATAATTAGCTATTATATTCTGATTTATCTACATAACTAGTAGATAATTTAGCCGGCGGCAAATTTACAGGATAGTTAGAATTTAAGCGTGAGGAGATCTGTGACCAGTCAAAGAACATCACCAGAAGATAAGCCATCGACTCAATCCAAAAACAGCAATTCTCGCAATGCCAAATCTGGGCGTTGGCTGTGGTTTGCTGTAGGTATGGGTGGGATTGCCATGGTATCAGGGATGGCAGGGGCATTATTGGCAGTTTCTTGGGATAGTACACCATTACAACATGCCCATCTCTCCGCCAAAGAAGCAGCAGTATTTGATAGCGATCGCATTTCTGGTGATGGGCTGAAATTCTCCCAGTTAACCCGTCCTGTAAACATCTTATTGCTGGGGATGAGTGTATTACCTCCTGATGTGAAAAGTCCACCACCTGAGACCAAAAGCTTGCGCTATCAGGTGCAATTAAATTCCTTTGAAGGTCTCTCAGACGTGATGCTCCTGCTGAGGTTCAATCCAGAAACGAAAAAAATGGTTGTTCTAGCTGTTCCCAGAGATACGCGCATAGAAATTCCTGGACATGGGATGAAAAAAATCAATGCGGCAAATGTCTATGGAGGTCCAGCCTTAACTGCTCAAACCGTAAGCAATCTCTTGAATGGAGTCGGTATTGACCGTTATGTGCGGATCAACATCCTGGGAATGGGTAAATTGATTGATGCTTTGGGCGGGGTAACAGTTTATGTGCCTAAAGATATGAAATATCGGGATGACTCACAGCATTTATATATTAATCTCAAAGCGGGTAAAAGGCATTTGAATGGCGATCAAGCATTACAACTACTCCGTTTCCGCCATGACGCATTGGGTGATATTGGTCGGATTCAACGTCAACAGATGGTATTGCGCGCTTTATCGGAACAGGCTTTAACTCCTACTACTTTAACTCATTTACCCCAAATTCTTAACGTCATCAAAGAGCATATAGATACTAATTTGACAGTTGAAGAATTAGTCGCATTAGTTGGTTTTGGGGCGCGGACAAATCGCTCTAATATGCAGATGTTAATGGTTCCTGGTCGATTTAGTGAGACTAGAGAATTCGATGCTAGTTATTGGGTACCAAACAAAGATGCCATTACTAAATTAATGTCTCAGTATTTTGGTAGCGATTCAATTGCCCAAATCCCCACAGGTACTAATCCCAGTGATTTGCGTATAGCTATTCAAGATAGTACAGGTAGTAAAAATACTAATCTTCGACCGTTAATAAGAATGCTGGAAAAAGCTGGATATCGAAATATCTACTTCTCGAAAGCTTGGGGTGAGCCTTTACCTGTAACTCATATTGTCGCTCAACAGGGAGATGGTGATAGTGCTGAATCAGTCCGTAACAGTTTAGGTTTTGGAGAAGTCTTGGTGGAAAGCACTGGTAGTCTCAACTCTGATATTAGCCTACAGGTAGGTAAGGATTGGCTGGAAAATCAGAGATAAAAGGAGTCAGGAGTCAGGAGGAAAAAGAAAAGAATTAGATTGACAATATTTATGGTAGAATTTACCATAAATATAAAGACGGCATTTTTAGTAGGGAACCTCTTGGATGACTACTTTATTAGGTGCGAAGCATGTACAGCAGGAATATGAGAATTCGGCTCAACTGAATCTGAGCGTAGAAGATTATAGTCTGCTGACGGACCTCTACCAACTAACAATGGTAGCTTGCTACACGGGTGAAGCGATAGAACAGAAACAAGCTAGCTTTGAATTATTTGTCCGGCGGTTACCGCCAAATTTTGGTTATTTAATCGCTATGGGTTTGGCGCAAGTTTTAGATTACTTGGCTAAATTCCGATTTAGCGATGCACAGATAGCAGCATTGCAGGGGACAGGAATTTTTAATCACGCCCAAGAACGTTTTTGGGAAGTCTTATCTCAAGGTGGTTTTACTGGAGATGTTTGGGCGGTTCCAGAGGGAACTGCGGTATTTGCACATCAGCCTTTATTGCGTGTAGAGGCTCCTTTATGGCAAGCACAAATAATAGAAACTTACCTGCTGAATACGCTGAATTATCAGACTCTAGTTGCTACTAGAGCAGCGAGGTTGCGCGATGTGGCTGGGGAAAGTGCCACTTTAATGGAATTTGGCACTAGAAGGGCTTTTAGTCCCCAAGCTTCTTTATGGGCAGCTAGAGCAGCTTTAGCTGGGGGGTTAGATTCTACTTCCAATGTGTTAGCAGCGCTACAACTAGGACAAAAGCCAAGTGGTACTATGGCACACGCCTTAGTCATGGCATTGTCAGCGATAGAGGGAAGTGAAGCGGAAGCGTTTAGAGCGTTTCATCAGTATTTCCCTGAATCACCGTTATTGATTGATACCTATGATACCGTAGCAGCTGTCCAACATCTGTGCCAAAAAATTCAGGATGGGGAAATGAAATTAACAGGAGTTAGGTTGGATTCTGGGGATTTAGTCACTTTGTCACAACAAGTGCGATCGCTGCTACCGGATATATCTATTTTTGCTAGTGGTGATTTAGACGAATGGGAAATATCGAGATTAATCGCTGCGGGAGCGCAAATTAACGGTTACGGCTTAGGGACAAAGTTAGTCACAGGTACACCGGTGAATGGCGTTTATAAACTGGTAGAGATTGACGGTATTCCGGTGATGAAGGAATCAGATAACAAATTGACTTATCCAGGGAAAAAACAGATTTTTCGCATCTTCAAAGCAGGTAAAATACAAACAGATATATTGGGTAGGTCAGACGAGAGGATAGATGGTGGACAGCCTCTATTAGAATTAGTTGTCAAACAAGGAAAACAGTTACAGTCCCCATGCGATTTAGCCACAATTCGCCAACGCACTATGCTGACAGTTGCCAGTTTACCAGACGCAACTCGGCGCATAGACCAGCCCCTGTCTGTGGATGTGGAATTTTCTCCTGCTTTACGGGAATTGACCGAGAAAACTCAGAAATGCGTCACAAGCCATCATGGTCCTCAGTAACACCAGGAAAATTGCTTTATTTGGCACGAGTGCTGACCCCCCAACCCCTGGACACCAGGAAATTTTGCAGCGTTTGTCTGACCGTTATGACTGGGTTGCAGTTTGGGCGGCGGATAATCCTTTTAAGTCTCAGCAAACACCTTTACCCCATCGAGCAGCAATGTTGAAATTGCTGATATCATATATTGATACAGCAAAACAGAATATTTCTGTAGAACAAGAGTTAAGCAGCTGGAGAACTTTAGAAACGATAGAAAAAGCCTATTTGCGCTGGGGGAACGAGGTAGAGTTTACCTTGGTTATTGGTGCGGATTTGTTGAATCAGTTACCTCGCTGGTATCAGGTAACAGATTTATTCCGCAAGGTGCAGTTACTGGTTATTCCCCGACCTGGTTACGCCATACTTGATTCTAGTTTGGAGTTGATTAAGCAGTTAGGAGGGAAAATAGCGATCGCCAATTTCATGGGATTAGATGTTTCTTCTACAGCATTTCGCGAACAGAAGGATGCTGCATCCCTTATACCACCGATAGTTGCCTATATACATAAAGAGCATTTGTACGAATGCCAGCGCGCCATTTAAAAAAAAATCTCACTTCTGATCATCAACAACCTTTGGCTGATTTCAAGGTTGGGGTCGATAATGTAATTTTCTCTGTAGATACGACTCAGAATCGGCTGTTAGTTTTATTGGTGATGCGACAGCAAGAACCATTTGTTAACTATTGGAGCCTTCCGGGTACTTTGGTACGTCAAGGAGAATCCTTAGAACAAGCTGCGTACAGGATTATGGCGGAAAAGATCAAGGTGAATAATCTCTATTTGGAACAACTTTATACTTTTGGTGGTCCTCAACGAGACCCAAGAGAAAAGGTTGATAGTTATGGAGTGCGTTATTTATCAGTGAGTTATTTTGCCTTAGTCAGGTTTGAAGAAGCAGAGTTAATTGCTGATGGAGTTGCTGGTATAGCTTGGTATCCGGTGGCTAAAGTTCCCAAGTTAGCATTTGACCATAATGAAATTATGGCTTATGGACATATCCGGTTACAAAATAAATTGGAATATAGTCCGATCGCTTTTGAAGTTTTACCAGAAACATTTACCTTGAATGATTTATATCAGCTATACACCACAGTTTTAGGGGACAACTTTGCTGACTATTCTAATTTTCGCGCTCGGCTACTCAAATTGGGATTTTTAGCCGATACGGGGATTAAAGTATCCCGGGGCGCAGGGCGTCCAGCCAGTTTATATAAATTTGACAGGGAAGCTTTTGCTCCTCTCAAAGATAAGCCTTTAGTATTCATCTAATATTGAAGTTATGAAATATGAAAATTGCGATCGCTCAACTTAATCCTGTTATTGGTGACTTATCAGGAAATTCGGCAAAAATTCGGGAAATTGCGGAAATAGCCTACTCCAAAGGTTCCCGATTATTGCTGACACCAGAGCTTTCTCTCTGTGGTTATCCACCTAGAGATTTATTACTCAATCCTAGTTTTATCTTAGCAATGGAAACGACATTGCAAAAACTGGCGTCAGATTTACCAGCAGATTTAGCTGTATTAGTCGGAACTGTACTCCAAAATCCCGCAGCTCATATTACTGGCGGAAAAACTCTATTTAACACTATCGCCTTATTAGCAGATGGAAAAATCCAGCAATATTTCCACAAACGACTTTTACCCACTTACGATGTATTTGACGAAGACCGCTATTTTGAACCAGGGTTACAAGCCAATTATTTTCCCTTAGATAATATCAATATAGGCGTAACAGTTTGTGAAGACCTGTGGAATGATGAGGTGTTTTGGGGAAAACGTAATTATAGTATCAACCCCATCGCTGACTTAGCCATTTTGGGTGTAGACCTAATTGTCAACTTATCTGCTTCACCTTATACAGTTGGTAAACAGAGTTTGCGGGAAGCAATGTTGAGACATAGTGCTGTCCACTTTCAAAAGCCAGTTATCTATACCAATCAAATTGGCGGAAATGACGATTTGATTTTTGATGGACGTAGTTTTGCTTTAAACCGTCAAGGTGAAATTATCTGTCGTGCGAGAGGTTTTGAGACTGATTTAGTTGTAGTAGAATTTGATCTACCAGAGCGAGATTTACAGTTAGGTGAGATATCGCCTGATTATGAGAGTGAAGATCAAGAAATTTGGCAAGCTTTGGTCATGGGAGTCCAAGATTATCTGCAAAAGTGCCGTTTTTCTAAAGTGGTATTGGGTTTAAGTGGGGGAGTTGATTCAGCCTTAGTCGCGACAATTGCGACTGCTGCGCTGGGAGCGGAAAATGTTTTTGGTGTGCTCATGCCTTCCCCTTATAGTTCCCAGCATTCCATCAAGGATGCTTTAGCATTAGCGGAAAATTTGGGTATCAAAACTCAAATTTTGCCAATTGGCGGATTAATGCAAAGTTTTGCCGAGAATTTAGCCGAGTTATTTACAGGAACTCAGTTTGGTCTGGCGGAGGAAAATATTCAATCCCGGATTCGGGGTAATTTATTGATGGCGCTCGCGAATAAATTCGGCTATCTGCTGTTATCTACGGGGAATAAGTCGGAAATGGCTGTGGGTTACTGTACTCTCTATGGGGATATGAATGGCGGATTAGCAGTAATTGCAGATGTTCCCAAAACTCGTGTTTATTCACTTTGTCGTTGGTTAAATAGCGTGAAAATTCCCCTATTAGGTGACAAAACAGAAATTATCCCCGAAAATATCCTTACCAAAGCACCCAGCGCCGAACTCAAACCCGGTCAAGTTGACCAAGATTCTCTACCCGATTACGATACTTTAGACGATATTTTGCAGCGGTTGATTAATCAATACCAATCAGTAGAGCAAATCATCGCCGCAGGTCACGACTCACAAATAGTCAATCGAGTTTTACAATTGGTGTCGCGGGCGGAATTTAAACGCCGACAAGCACCCCCTGGCTTAAAAATTACTGATCGCGCTTTTGGTACAGGCTGGCGGATGCCGATTGCGAGTAACTGGGTCAATGTCCTGGGTAATTAGGGTACTCTTTTCACACGTCATATTTTTTACTTCTTCTTAATTTACCCAGGTAGGTGCTATATAGTAAGTTACTCTGTATCTAAATAGTTATCACTAAAACCCATGGGTGGAGATAGTCAGGATGAGCAAGTATGACAATGTATTTAATTCAGACGAAATACTAGAAGAATTGCTGAGTCCAGAAGAAGCAGTAGCGGCGATCGCTGTGATCACAGCAATTGTTGACTCTTCCTGGGAAGATACAGATACAGAGAGTTTAGCCCAAATTCTCTGGGACTTCGAGGTATTTGATGAATATTCAGAAGATGAGATTGTGGAAATTATTGACCGTCTCAAAGACCTAGCAAAAGATGAAGGGTTAGGTCCATTGTTCAATACAGCCAACGCTAGTCTCTCAGAGGATGTTTTATGGGATAGCTTTGCAGCTGGAGTGGTATTGCTTTTAGATGACCAAGACTTAACTATTCCCAAGCAAAAACAACCTTATCTCAAAAAACTCCAAGCTGCTCTAGAATTGGAAGATGAAGTAGCGACAGAAATCATTCAAGAGATAGTAGCTGCTATTCACGCAGAAGAATATGCTCAAGAGGATGAATATGAAACAATTACTATCGGAGATTTGGGTCAGCAGTTATATGAATCACCTCTGGGGAATTTTATTGTTCCTCTACCAATAGATCCCCAGCAGGGAGGTAGTATTCATACCCAACAAGGAACTGTCAGCTTCTCTGATGATTTGGGTACTTTATTCAGAATTGATTATTACCCTCTCACCGCAGAATATTTTGCAGAAGCGACATCTGTGGGACAAGAAAAATTTCTCCAGAGAATTCTAGTGGAAAAATATGTCCCTCAAGCTATTTTTGCGAATATACCAGAAGCTGAAATCAAATACACATCCTATTTAGCTGATACCTTGAATGGCGCTTATTATGTATTAATTGATATGCCAAAAGGTTCGACTATATCCAAACAAGAGTATAACGGTAATGCCATGAGATTGGATGCCTACCGGGGAATTATTGCCTTTATACATAGTGATTTTTTGTACATGGCAAGTAGTCAACGTAGCTTTTTCAATGGTGAAGCTCCTGGGATAGTTGTGGAAGAAGCCGAAAAAATCAAACTGATGATTTTACAGTTTGTCAAAACTATTGAGTTTAGCTAGTGAGTTTAGCTAGACCAAAAGGCTAAATATGTAAAATGAGTCTTGCTACATAGAGATAGATCAGGATTCCTAGTACATCTACAATAGTTGCGCTTAATGGTGCTGACATCAAGGCTGGATCGGAACCTATGACTTGAAAGAAAAAGGGTAATAGTGAACCGCAAAGAGCAGCTAAGACGGAAATTATAAACAGACTTAGCCCAACTACCAGCGCTACCACTAAATTATTTTGCCAGAGGAGAACTTCACCTACCACCAAAGATCCCAAAATTATTCCCAGGATAGTCCCACCTATGACTTCTCGGAATAATACAGATCCTAAAAGCGTGGTCAGTTTCACTTCCTGAGAATGCAGTGCGCGGACTACTACTGTGGCTGTCTGTGTACTGACATTCCCTCCATAAGCGATCAGCAGGGGAATAAAACTCGCCAGGACAACAACATGTTGGAGAAAGTCTTCCTGACTCTTAATTACGGCTGTAGTCCCTGTACTAGCCAGGAGGAGAAGAAATAGCCAACCCAATCTTTGTTTGACAACCGCAAAGGGATTATTGCTAAAGTCATCGTTATTTTTTGCGGTTTCTATTGGTTGAGGATTGTAGAGTAATGTAAAAAGTTGGCGGCGATCGCTGAGAGTTAATTCTTCCCGCAAGTCTATTTCATCTCTGTTCTGAAAATCTTCCATTAGTTGCTCTTGGATATGAGGGTCTAATAGCTGATAAACAGCGATCGCCTGATATCTAGGTAACTTATGAAATGCTGAAGCTTGCCAACCAGGAGGTAATATGGTAATCTCTGCTGCAATCTGCTCTGGAGGCTGATCAGCCAATAAATCTTGGCTATGTTGGGTTTCTAACCGCGAAGATGAAGCTGTTATAGATGGAGGCTCCTCAGATTCTCCTATTTTAGAAGAACCTGTAGATAAGTCATGCATAAAGGTTGGACAAATATCCATTTATCGTCAAGCACGATTATAGCAATTTTAGCTGGGACTATTTTTATTACTTTAGAAGTAAATTGATTCGTAAAGAGTAATGTATTACATCCCTAAGTTTATTCGCTACTATCTTTTAATAACTAAGTACTGTGTCACCCCAGCCATTCCTTTCCAACCCAAAAATTTACCAATTGCTTCCCCTCGTTGAATATTAATCCGCGTAAAACTTCCCCCTATTTTTTCATACCAATTAAATAGGGTTTGCTCCCCCTCTAATGTCACAGCATTTACAACTAATCGCCCACCCAAACGCAAAGCTTCCCAGCAAATATCAACAAGTCCAGGTGTTGTCACTCCTCCACCAATAAAAATAGCATCTGGTATAGGTAAGTCTTTGAGAGATTGGGGTGCTGTCGCAGCGATAACTTGTAAATTAGGCACACCCAGAGATGTCATATTATCAATAATATATTGTATTCTCGCTGAGTCTTGTTCAATGGCGATCGCCCGACATCGCGGATGAGAACGCATCCATTCAATAGCGATTGACCCACAACCAGCCCCCACATCCCAAAGTAACTCTCCAGGTATGGGAGATAAAGTGGATAGAGTAATTGCTCTGGTTTCCCGTTTAGTCAGCTGTCCATCATGATGATAAGCATCGTCTGCTAGTCCTGGTAATCTCCCTAAAGGTAGAAACTCTTGATCGCTAATACAATCAATGGCGATCGTATTCAGGGAAGCGAATTCCGATTCCTCCCAATTAGCAGCAGTTCCATCGACAATTCTTTCATGAATATGACCCATACGCTCTAAAACAGCAATCCGACTTGCACCATAACCATGATTGATCAAGATTTCTTTGACGATGGTGGGTGTATTTTTACCTTCGCTTAAAATCAATAACTTAGCACCAGGGTAAAGATAAGACATAACAAGCGATGGTGGACGACCGCATAAACTCAAAACTTCCACTTCCGTCATTGACCAACCCAATCGCGCACAGGCGAGACTAAAAGCTGATGGTGCTGGAATAATGGTAATTTCCGAAATGGGAATTTGCTGGGTCAGGGTGACACCAACCCCATAGCACATCGGGTCACCACTAGCTAAAACACAAATTGACTGACCTCGGCGTTGGATAATTTCCGCAACTGAGATACTAATGGGAAACTTCCAAGCTAGTTTTTGGCGTTGGTCGTCCAGAGACAACATGGAAAGATGGCGATCGCCCCCAATAATCACCTCAGCTTGCTCAACTAAAGTCCGAGCAATAGTACTTAATCCTTGTAATCCATCTTCACCAATACCAACTATAGAAAGCCATTTTTTCGGGTGTAGGGTGGAAGACTGTTCATCTGATGGTGTTTTCATGCTATGCTGTGATCCTTGGAATTGGGAAACTCCGGTTAAACTCCGGGACTGTGCCGCAGCTGTAAAGCAATTAAGCATTGTGAGAGTCAGAATGCCAATTCTAGCGGGTGTCTTGAAGACATCTGAAAAAGGACACGAATGAATGTTATCTACTCCCCGCGTTGCACGGGGAAGGAGTGCGATTGAGAAATGTTATCTGAAGTCAAAACCCACCCAACTGCTCAAACTTGTCCTGGATTATTCCATGGGACAAATGCCCAAGATGGCATTTTATCCCGCCTCAGAATACCAGGAGGAATGATTAATAGTCAACAGTTTGGCGCAATTGCAGACATTGCTGATGATTGGGGTAGTGGTTATGTGGAGATCACAAATCGGGCAAATATTCAAATCCGGGGAATTGAGCAGCAATTAAATAGGGATGTTCTGCAATGGTTACAGGAATTAGGTTTAGCTTCTAGTAACCCTGATGTAGACCATTTGCGCAATATTATGACAAGTCCCACAGCGGGAATTGACCCCTATGAGCTAATTGATACTCGCTCTTTGGTAGAAGGTTGGCATAACTATATTATAGAACGTAGTGATTTAGGTGGACTATCGCCCAAATTTAGCGTTTGCTTTGATGGGGGTGGTCAAGTGACTGTGGGCGATCGCCTCAACGATATCACTTTTGCTGCTATGAGAGTGGGTGATATAGGAAGCGGGGAAAATATCTACTTTCGTCTTTACCTCCAAGCTGGAGAAAAAGGCGAACCATCCCAAGATACTGGAATTTTATTGCTCCCAGAAGAATGTTTACCTGTTTTAGCAGCCTTAGCAGCTGTTTATCTCGAACATATTCAGGGTAGTTATGGGCTATCGCCACGTTTACGAGAAGTTGTGAATCATCTTGGTTTAACTACCTATCTGCAAAAAGTTGGACAAAATGTATCTTTCTGTTACAAAAATCTTACCCCCAAAATAGTAACCAGACCAAGGAGACAGGAATTTCATCAGGGTATTCATCCCCAACGTCAATCTGGTTTATTCTATATTGGTCTGGTTTTATCGCTAGGACGGTTAGAAAGTTGGCAAATAAGGGGTTTAGTTAATTTAGCTGAAAGATATTCATCAAAATATTCATCTACCATTAGACTGACTCCTTGGCAAAATTTACTCCTGACTCATATTCCTCAAACAGCGATCGCTGAGGTTGAAAGAGAAATTAACAACTTAGGATTAAGTTGTGCAAGTACCAATATTAAAAGTGGATTAGTTGCTTGTAGCGGTAATCGAGGTTGTATTGCTGGTGCGACTGATACTAAAGGTGATGCTTTAAAACTAGCTGAATATCTGGAGAATCGCATCGTTTTAGACAATCGAGTTAATATTCATTTTACTGGTTGTGTTAAGTCCTGTGCGCAAAGCCATCAGAGTGATATTACTTTGCTTGGAGTCAACCCAGAAAACTATCAGGTTTATATTGGTCAGATCAATAGTGATGGGTTTAGTGATGGGTTTGGTTATCTACTTGATGAAAATGTCACTTTTGGAGAATTACCTGGATTGATTGAAAAGATTTTGCAAGTTTATCAAATCAAACGCCTAAATTCTACTGAATCCTTTCGGGAATTCACCAGTCGCTATCAGGTGACTAAATTGATTTTGATTTAATTTTGATTTAATTTAATGATTTATCAAATAATCCTCTATGTCCGAATACATCCGTGACCCGAATGAAATATACAGGAACTCTTTTGCGATCATCCGCGCCGAAGCTAATTTGGATATCCTCCCATCAGACTTAGCGAAAGTCGCTGTCAGACTAATTCATGCTTGTGGAATGACAGATATAGTTACAGATTTAGGTTATGCTTCTACAGCAGTACTCTCAGCTAGACAAGCTTTAATCGCCGGAGCGCCAATTTTGTGCGATTGTCGCATGGTCGCAGAAGGTGTAACTAGGCGTAGATTACCCGCAAATAATCCGGTTATTTGTACACTCAATGCTCCAGAAGTACCCGAATTGGCGAAAAAATTGGCAAATACTCGATCAGCAGCAGCTTTAGAATTATGGCGTCCCTATTTAGCTGGGTCGGTGGTCGCTATTGGGAATGCGCCTACGGCTCTATTTTATTTATTGTCTATGTTAGACGAGGGAGTTTCACCTCCAGCCATAATTTTGGGATTTCCCGTGGGATTTGTTGGCGCTGCGGAATCCAAACTGGCTTTGTCCCAAAATAGCCATAACGTACCGTTTTTAACTTTACATGGTAGACGTGGTGGGAGTGCGCTCGCCGCCGCTGCTGTCAATGCTTTAGCAACTGAGGAAGAATAATCATGAAAACGGTCGGTCGTTTGTATGGAGTTGGGGTTGGTCCTGGAGATCCAGAATTATTAACTTTAAAAGCTTTACGGATAATACGTTCTGTTCCTGTTATTGCCTATCAATCAGCAGTAAACCGCAAAAGTATCGCTCGCTCAATTGTCGCAGAATATCTTTTGGGGAATCAAATTGAAGTCCTATTCCATCTCCCTAAAAGTTTAACACCAGAAGAAGATAAACCAATTTACGACCAAGAAGTCGCCCCTATAGCTTCCCATCTAGAAGCAGGTCGGGATGTCGCTGTACTTTGTGAAGGCGACCCATTTTTTTATGGTTCTTTCATGTATGTATTCAATCGGCTGTCCTCCAAATATGCGACAGAAGTAGTTCCAGGAATTTCTTCCCTGATGGCTTGTCCTATTGCTTTGAATTCACCATTTACTTATTACAATGATATTCTCACTGTTTTACCCGCACCTCTACCTATAGAAGTATTGACATCACAATTATTAGCAGCTGATGCTGTGGCGATTATGAAATTAGGTCGTCATTTCACTAAAGTTAGGAATTTGCTAAACCATTTAGGCATGGCTTCACGCGCTAAATACGTTGAGCGAGCGACGACGTTACAGCAAAGAATTTTATCTCTAGATAAAGTGAATCCAGAAGAAGTTCCCTATTTTTCTATGATAGTTATTACCAGTAAACAGCATTTATGAACTAAAATATAAAATCTTATCCAATCATCGCTTTTTCTGGAAAAATAAACTATCATGCTTCAGTCAAGTAGTAGAGAACTTACAGAAAATCATCACAACCTTTCAAAATTCAGTAGCTCAACAAAAGAACATGGTAAAAATTTACTTGCTGAGGTAGATATTATCAGAATTGCTGCGAGTTTGAAACAAGACAAAAATAATAAGGTAACACTAGGTCAATTTTTGACTCCTATTACTGTTGCAGAATTAATGGCTGGGATGTTCGATAAAATTGATCTTCCGCAAATTTCCTTACTTGATGCTGGAGCAGGTTGTGGTTCATTACTTGCAGCATTTGTAGCTCGAATTTGTGGTCAATCAAAATCAGGTGTAGAAAATTTAAATATTGTTGCTTATGAAATTGATCCTTTTCTAATTGAGTATTTACATAAAACACTAGAATTATGTACTAGAGAATGTCAGATAGTCGGTATCTCTTTGAATTATGAGATACGTCAGATAGATTTTATAGAGGATGCTGTCAGACTACTACAACCTAGCTTGTTTAACAATACCAATAATTCTAAATTTACACATACTATCCTTAATCCTCCATATTTGAAAATAAATGCTCGCTCCAATTTTCGTTCTTTGTTGCGTTCTCTTGGATTAGAAATTAGTAATCTCTATCCAGGATTTATGGCTGTTGCAGCGCAACTACTTCAACCTGGAGGAGAGTTTTTAGCCATCTCACCCCGTAGTTTTTGCAATGGACCATATTTTAGAAACTTTCGCGGTATTTTTTTAGATATGATGGCTTTACACCAGATTCATCTTTTTGAATCTAGACAGGAAGCTTTTAGAGATGATGAAATTTTACAGGAAACAGTTATAATTCATTCTATAAAACAACAGAAAAAATTTAATGACGTATTTATCAGTACAAGTTCTAGTGCTGATGATGATCTTTTCACAACAATTTCCTTACCTTATTCGGAGGTAGTTCATCCCGACGATCTGGAACAATTTATTCATATTGTCCCAGATACTTTCAGTCAGCAGATTGTGCAGAAAATATCCACTTTTACTTGTACATTGGAAGATTTGGGATTAACAGTATCAACGGGAAGAGTTGTTGATTTCCGTGCAAAAGAGTATCTACGTTTTACCTTAGAGACAAATACTGTTCCCTTAATTTATCCGTTGAATTTCTCAAGAGGATATATTGATTATCCCAAGATAAGTAAAAAGCATCAAGCCGTAGTATATGAAGAAAAAACTACTTCGCTTCTCATCCCAAATGAACATTATGTATTGACTAAACGCTTTTCCTCAAAAGAGGAGAAAAAGCGAGTAGTCGCTGTAGTACACGATGCTAGAAAAATTGATTGTTCTTGGATAGGTTTTGAAAACCATATAAACTACTTTCATCAAAATGGACATGGACTGGATCTTACTCTAGCGCGTGGTCTTGCTATATACCTCAATAGTAGTCTTGTAGATGAATTTTTTCGGTTGTTTAATGGACATACTCAGGTTAATGCAACCGATTTAAGAAATTTAAATTACCCTACAACTAAGCAACTTTTATCTTTAGGGATACAGGTGGGAAATTATTTTCCCTTACAGGAGGAAATTGATAATCTTGTGGAATCAGAGTTACTAAACATGACAAATCAAACTGAAGACAATACTGCAATCATTAAAACTCGTATTAACGAAGCTTTGGAAATATTAATTCAAATTGGACTTCCAAAAGCACAGCAAAATGAACGTTCAGCATTAACACTTCTCGCTCTACTTAATTTGAAGCCAACTGATAGTTGGGAATTAGCAACATCTCCTTTAATGGGAATCACACCAATAATGGAATTTATGGCACAGCACTATCGCAAATCATACAAACCTAATACAAGGGAAACTGTTCGACGCCAAACAATACACCAGTTTTTAGATGCTACTCTAGTAGTTGCAAATCCTGATGATTTAGGACGACCAATTAATAGCCCAAAAACTGTTTATAGAATTGAAGAAAGCCTACTTAATTTACTCCGTACTTACGGTACTTTAGAATGGAGTAATAGTATACAAACCTATCTTACGACCATTGAGACTTTAAAACAACGATATTCTCAAGAACGTAATTTACCTCGTATTCCTATAGTGATCGAAGGAGAAATTAAGACTCTATCACCTGGTGGAAAAAATATCTTAATTGAGAAAATTATCAGTAATTTTGCTCCACATTTTGCGCCAGGAGAAAAGCTAATCTATATTGGCGATGCAGATGAAAAATTTGCATATTTTAACAAGGTAGAATTGCTCGATTTAGGTGTGACTATTAATTCTCATGGCAAAATGCCTGATGTAATTATCCGCCAGCTAAAAAATGATTGGTTAATCTTAATTGAAGCTGTAACTTCGCACGGTCCAATTAACGCGAAAAGGAAGAAAGAGTTGGAAATTATTTTTGCTGATATAAAAATTCCTCTTGTAATGGTAACTGCTTTTTTAAGCCGTAAGGCGATGGTAGGATATTTAGCTGAAATTGCTTGGGAAACTGATGTCTGCATTTCTGAAGATGCTACTCATCTCATTCACTTTAATGGAGAATATTTGCTACAAACTTATAAGGTGTAAACTCCCTTACGAATGGTATTTCAATCTTTAGTCTTAGCTATTATCATCTCCATATCCAAATAAATTCAACATTTATTCAAAAAATACTAGACGATTTTTAAAAAGGAGAAATTATGATTTTGATAAAGCATTCAATACCGATATATTCAGTACCAAATTTAAATACTGTTAAAATAATTTGGAGAAATTATACTTCGTTTAATTTACCTTTAGTCAATTTTGATAAATCACAAAATTATGATTTTATTCCTGAAATAGAAAAATTGATAAGAGAATTAGTTGAACTACAAGAAGTGAAAAGAGTTAGAGCGATCGCTACCAGTTTTCCTGATATTCATTGGATTGATTTCCAGCTAGATTTGGGAGAAGCAAATACCGATTTATCAGATAAAATCTGGAATAAAATTCAAGATTTAGTCATTGATTATGAATGGAAATTAATAGATAGTTCCGCCCAAGAATGGTATTTTCGTCCCCAGATAGTGGACAGATTTTATTCACTTAAGGATCAAGTGATAACTGATTCTGACAAAAAACAACATGGTTTGGCAGATAAACTGAAAATTTGGTCAAGCAATTCTCCCAAATGGATCATATTTTAATTACATGTGTAGAATTTCTAAAAGATAAAGTTTATAGAATTTTATGACGATAAAAATAGCATCTGCTGTGATAGTTTTAAATCAAAATAGTGTGGTTGTAGGACGAAAAATAATCAGCGTCTTACCAGGAGCAAAACTATATGGTTTAGCTACCCGAACTACAGACGTAGATATCAGTTTTGAAAACTTTGGCGAAACACTCCGAGACTTATTTGCTCAGGGAACACCATTAATCGGAATTTGTGCTGCTGGTATTTTGATCAGAACGATCGCCCCCCTACTCAAAGACAAAGGACCAGAACCCCCAGTTTTAGCCGTAGCTGAAGATGGAAGCGCTGTAGTACCCCTGTTAGGTGGACTCAACGGCGTGAATGATTTAGCTAGACAAATTTCAGCCAGATTGAATGTTCAACCAGCAATTACTACCGCTGGAGATTTACGATTTCACACAGCTTTATTATCTCCTCCCCCTGGATATCATTTAGCTAATCCAGATGATGCGAAAAAATTTATTGCTGACTTACTCGCGGGAATGACAGTTAAGTTGGAGGGAACAGCGCCTTGGTTGAGCGAGAGTAAATTACCAATTGACCCGAATGGAATTTTAACCATCCAGATTACTGAACATCAGATGATGGGTACAGCTAATTCCTTGGTTTATCATCCCGCTAAAATTGCGATCGCTCTTACCGCTATCAACCAACCAGCAGCTCAAACTATCGCCTTAATCCAAAAACTATTTACAGAATCCAACTTAGCACTCAGAGCGATCGCTGTAGTTTTAGCACCTTTAAGTCTTTCCGCTCACCCCGAACTCCAGGCGATCACTCAAGCTCTAGGAGTAACAACCCGGTTTATTGATCCAGACCAGCTTACCCAGACACTAGAAGCGATCGCCACTAATGGTCAAATTCTCTCTTTCCCATCTGTTCATTTAAAAATTGCGATCGCCCCCCAAATTATTTCCCCCCAAACTATCGGACAATCACGCGGAAAAATAGCCATTATTGGGACTGGTCCTGGTGGTTTACAGTGGATGTCACCCCAAGTCCAAGAAATTCTCAAAACAGCTACAGATTTAGTCGGTTATAAAACCTATCTGAATTTAATTGGTGTTTTAGGGGATGGTAAAGTGCGACATGAATCCGACAATCGAGAAGAAAGAGCCAGAGCTAGGATGGCGCTGGATTTAGCTGCTGAGGGAAGATATGTAGCAGTAGTCTCGTCTGGCGACCCTGGTATTTACGCAATGGCTACAGCTGTATTTGAGGTGTTAGACCACGAGCATCAACCTGAATGGGATCAGATTGATATTCAAGTTGCGCCGGGTATTTCCGCTATGCAAGCTGCCGCAGCACTTATAGGCGCACCCTTAGGACATGATTTTTGCGCCATTTCCCTATCCGACATTTTGAAACCTTGGTCAATTATTGAACAGCGAATTTCAGCAGCAGCTGAAGCTGATTTTGCGATCGCCTTTTACAATCCAGTATCACAAGAACGAACTTGGCAATTAGCAGCAGCAAAAAATATTTTGTTGAAGTATAGAAATCTACATACTCCTGTGGTTCTAGCCAAGAATTTAGGTAGAATTGGACAAACAGTCAGAGTGATTACTTTAAACGAGTTAGAAGCTCAAGATGCTGATATGCGGACTGTGATTTTGATTGGTTCCTCAAAAACCCGACTTCTACAACGTACTAGTGGAGAAATCTGGGTTTACACGCCACGTAATTATGAACTAGGGTGTAGGGTGTAGGGTGTAGGGTGTAGGGTGTCAGAGACGCTCCGCCTCCAGGGTGTGGCTTAGAAAACAATAACTGTAAAATCACTCTAACTAGGGTATAGGATGAGGTATACCTACTAGGGTATACATTCTTTCTCTTCCCCTACACCCTATACCCTACACCCTAATTATGGATTTAAACCTCTTTCTTTCGACATTTGCGTTGATTTTTGTGGCTGAGTTACCTGATAAAACATCTGTTACCATTCTCTTACTAGCAACTTATCACCACCCAATAGCTGTTTTCTTGGGAGCATCTTCTGCTTTTATGGTTCAAAGTCTTGTGGCGGTAATATTTGGTAGTTTAATCAGTCATTTAGATAGCAGATTAGTTCACATCAGTGCAGGTATTTTATTTATAGTATTTGCCATTATCATGTGGCGGAAAAAATATTCCTCGCCTGAGGAGATCGAATTTGACCAACAACAAAAAGTAGCCAATTTTATTAAATCTACTACAACTGTATTTATAACTCTCTTCATTGCTGAATGGGGAGATTTAACTCAATTAGCGACAGCAACCATAGCAGCTAAATACAATTCTCCCCTAACTATTTTTCTCGCAGCAACTACAGCGCTTGTATCTGTAACAGCAGTGAGTGTGATAGTTGGGAACAAAACAAAAAACTTTGTCAACCCACAGCTTCTCCAGAAAACAGCCGCATGTGCATTTGGATTAGTTGGAATAGGGCTGCTGATCAAGGGTTAAGGTTTTTTATAGACTTAAATCTCTCATTTTTGTCTAAAATCTTGAAGTATGTAATATCCATTTAATAAACTAATATCTACCCATATTCAATAGTGGAGAGTTATAAGTTGCTAATCAATATAAAATTTTTAATAAAATTCCCTATTTTAGAGCAAGTTGCCGATTCTAATATTTCTTAAAAAGATATAATTCAGATATTTATGTCTAGTGAATAGATCCCAAATGCTTGATTTTTCAATGTTATTTCTCAACAATAAATATAGCATCTTCCATACATGATTGTAGCCGATCTTGTAGTTGATTATAGTAAACAAGCCCTTAAAAATACAATGTCCGCCCTAAGGCGGACATTTTTATTTTATATCCTTCCTGACAGCGCGTTCTATCTCCTGAGTTACTAACTGATTCCCCTGTGAGTTCATATGGATATTGTCCAGATACAAACTTTTTGGCTGATCTAATGCTTGGAATATAGATAAAAAATCTATATAAGCTATTTGTTGCTCCCGCACTAAAGCATTTAGTCGCTGACGGGCGGTAATTTCATAATCACGACAACCAGATTCATCTATCTCTCGTAATAAAGGTGTCATAGCTAAAATAAGTTGACTATAATTCTCTTTAGCTAGCTGGTGAATTTTACTAATTGCTGTCAGAATGATTCCGACGCGATCGCCTGTCTCGGCGTGCAATTTTTCCATCTCTAGAATTGGCTGTTGTTTCCAGATATAACGCTGTAATACCTCTAATATTGCCAAGGGAGGTTTATGGTCTGGATAATTGCGATCGCGTCCCACCTGGAAAGAATTAGGCGCAATACCAAATAAATCATCAGTATTAATGAGTAAAATAATGATATTAGCCCTAAAAGTGCCAAATTTTTGCAAATAAGCTAGTTCATTGCGCGGACTCCAAGAATTAGCAGAAGCATTTAAAACCTCCACTTGTTGCTCATTAACCAGATTATTGAGGGAATTTTGTAGTAAGCTGGAAATAGTCTGAGCTTGATCTGTCCACCAACCACCATTAGCGATAGAATCACCCAAAAGTAAGATGCGTATTTTGCCAGTTTCAGGGATGTCAGTGATGGTATGACTGCGCATAGAATATTGATTAATTTCAATCCGATTTCCCATCCGACGAGTTTTCTGGTTTGGTGCTAATAAATAACCAATTTCTGGGTCTTTGATATAAATCAAAGGATTCCCAAAGCCAAAGAAGAATCTCAAGCCTAACTCTAACACTAACAGTAATCCACAAATTATTGCCAAAAAGACCATATCTACTCCCCTAAACTGCAATTAATCTTTTCAGCTGCTCAACTTTTTTCAACTTCCTGTTTAATATCTTGGATGAATTCGTCTATCCTCGCCAGAGTTGTATTCCAAGAACACATCAAACGTACTCCCTCAGTACCAATAAAGCTATAAAATACCCAATTTTTTGCTCGTAATTTGTCGATCACCGTTTCTGGTAGCTTAACAAAAACACCATTGACTTCTCTAGGAACTACTATTTCAATACCAGGAATTTTCAACAATTCATTTTCTAAATATTCCGCACATTGATTAGCATGACGAGCGTTTTTTAGCCATGCGCCAGTTTCCAACAAACCCAGCCAAGGAGCAGCAATAAAACGCATTTTCGACGCTAGTTGTCCGGCTTGTTTACAGCGATAAGCAAAGTCTTCTGCTAGGGTTTTGTCAAAAAATATAATTGCTTCTCCTAAAGCCATACCATTTTTTGTCCCACAAAAGCATAATACATCTACCCCGTTTTTCCAAGTAGCTTCAGCTGGACTTTTATTCAAAGCTACTATAGCGTTAGCAAAGCGCGCACCATCCATGTGAATTTTGAGGTTGTATTTTTGGGCGACTGATTTAATCGCAGTTAGTTCATCAATTGAATATAATGTTCCCAATTCTGTTGCTTGAGTTAAGCTAATTACTTTCGGTTTAGGATAGTGAATATCTGTACGTTTGTTGACTACACTTTCTATAGAATCGGGGATTAATTTACCATTTTCCCCTTTAGCTAAAAGTAGTTTTGACCCATTAGAAGTAAATTCTGGAGCACCACATTCAGAGGTTTCTATATGTGCATTTTCATGACAAATAACACTATGATAAGATTGACATAGCGCTGCTAAAGATAGAGAATTTGCAGATGTTCCATTAAAGACAAAAAAAACTTCGCAATCAATTTCAAATAATTCGCGAAATTTATCTGATGCTTTCTGAGTCCATTGATCGTTACCATAAGCTGGGGCGCTACCTTGATTGGCTTTAATGGTATATTCTAATGCTTCTGGACAAATTCCAGAGTAGTTATCACTAGCAAATTGTTCTAAATCAAAATTCATAGACTCTAGGAAAAGATAATATCTACCAACAGTGGTATTTGCATTTTAACTTGAAAATATAGTACTAAAGCCAATGAACTACAGAATAATATTATACCGAATATATACAAGGTCTTGGTAGTGTGTTCAACCATAACCCAAATTTGTTGATAGGAGAGTTGGTGATTCTGGATTAGGAAGAATGCTGGAGGATTAAATAAACAAGGTAGTAGCCGACTCAGTAAAAGACGGAGAAAAAAGTTTCCATACCATAACATTTTCCCCCAAAAGTCTTGGTTATATTGCCAAGGATAAGCAACTTGAGCAAGATATACCAAAGCTTTTGTATCAGCTAACCGCAAAGATTCATATAAAGGTAAAGCACGCGAGAGGACATCATTACTTTCAGCAAGTGCATCATTCAAGACACAGACATCCTCTAATGCTGCATTTACTCCTTGTCCAATATCTGGAGGAAAACAATGAATAGCATCCCCTAACAGCACAATTCCAGTTGTGGAAGATTGGTCTGTCTCAGGTTCGTCGTTGCATAAGAGATACAATCCAGAACAATACTGAGGAATGGGGAAATAACCACCTGCATTTTGCGTAAATCTCTCTGCTTCTTCAGGTGATATTATTTGAGTTAAAGGTAGCTGTGGGAAGGCTTTATCGAAAAAATTGTACAGTTCTTGAGAGGTTTTCAACTCCCATATTTTGTGGTTTGGGTACTTAATAATATTGGCAGAACGGGGCTGGTCTGGGTTTTTAAGCGGTAATAGACCAAGGGAAATAGATTCCTTACTACCTCGCAAAGCTCCACGAATTGCATATGCGATATTACTTACTGCATATTCCTTACCACTATAATCAAGCGGAAATTTTGGTGGTAGGGTTAATACTTTATATTTAAGACCTGAACTGGGTGAGGGAAAAAGCTTCATTTCAAATTTGTCTGATGTAGGTTTCTCCCACTCTTTTAAGGTCTTACGGACAATGGAGTTAATACCATCACAACCTATTAAAAGATCGGGTTCAAATGTAATCACATCCTCATTTCCCGTTTGAACCAAAACTTCTAACTCTTCTCGCTTTGTGTTCGTTAAGCATTTTTTATTGATTTTTAGACACTTTGTATTAAATAATACGTTAATATGTCCTGACCAATTTTGAGCGATTTCTTGGTATAACAACAGGACAAATTCTCTGCGTGGAAGCCAATAAGCAGTTTTCCGCTGGGGATTTATAGTAGGTAATTTAGATATCTTGCGACTACCATTTGGTCTAATTTCACTTAAGTAAAACTCTGTACTGGGGACACTAATTTTTGCTAGCTGGTCTGTAAGTCCAAGTAAGTCAGTCAGTTTTTGACCGCGACCATCAATTTGATAACTAAATGACTTGTCAGCCTCGTAGTAACCAGCATTAGCACGTTGTTCTAAGACTGTAATATTTTTCCCATCGCGTTTAGCCAATATCAATGCTGTAGCCAATCCAGCAGGTCCACCGCCAACAATCAATATATTTTGGATATTTTGCTGAAAACTATTACTTTCCTTCTGTGCAAACGATTTTTCAGTTACCATAAAATTATGAAATACCTTGTTTGCAGGCTGAAATATTTCCAATTGTAAGCTATAAATTGTCAGACACCTACTACCAAGGGTGGAGAATCGAATTAACATTTCTCAATGAGTACTACAAAAGAGCGCGGACTAGTTAAAGCTATAACCATTGAGATTTCACTTTAATTGACTTACTTGTTTTCATATTCTCGTCGCAACATAGACATAATAATTAAGGAATCATACCGTCCCTCAATTTTTAAACACTCACGCAGCGTCCCTTCTACCACAAAGCCTGCTTTCTTATATACAGCTTGAGCAAGCTTATTTTGTTGTTTTACATCTAGCCATAATCTATGAGCATTGTAAGTCTCGAACGCTAAGTGTTTAACTATTTCAACTGTTTGTTTACCATAACCTTTTCCTTTTTCTGTCATGACAATTCGTCGAAGTTCAATGGCGTGATTGGGATCTATCAACCCTGCTAAGATAACGTAACCAATTCTTGTTGCGTTTTTTACAATTAGATGAGCAATATCAGGATTAGCTATAGCGAGTAAGTGCTTTTCGCGTGACCAAGGAATTATATATTGACGATTCTCGTCATCTGTTTCTGCATTCAGAATGTAGTCAAGGTCAGCTTCCTCGGTTTTACATAAATGTAAGTTCAACTTACCTACTTTTATAGCCATAACTTCCTTCAGTGTATTCAAAAGGATCAACTTTTCGCAAACGACAAGTTTCCAGAACACTCAAAATACAGTAAAAGGCTGATAAAAAAGTTTCCATACCACTACTGAGCCTTATTAATATATCTGTACCACCACCTAAACAGCATTTAAGGCTTTTAACTGCCTTTTAAATCGAAAATTTAACAGTACTAAAACTATAAATTCCGCCAGAATCACTGGATAAATAGAAGTCATTGTAACCTGTTTTATACCTAACCAAGGAAAAGGAGAAAATAACCAGACGATATGACTTACTTTATTCATCAATGAGTGATTAATGTGGTCATCAAGAAATAAAGAAATAATGATTGGTAATGAGACTACAAATACTAAAGTAGCTAATCCCATAACGTAGCGGTTATTATTTCTAGCTAAGAGAACTAATTGAAATATACTAGCATAGATCATTGCCAACATGGTGAATGAAATCACTCCTAGTAGAAATTGAGTTTTGTTTAGTTGGTAAATCTCAGGTAGAAATAGATTCCAGATAATTCCAGGTGTGAAAGCAATTATTATATTGATTGCGATCGCTAGAATGGCAGGACTTTTTTCACCATAAATTAAATCTTTAAATAGAGATTTATAACTATGCCTTGGACTATTATACCTCGACCATTCTTGGATAATCTGACAATTAGGTGAAAGCACAAATATTAAACCCAAACATATAACTATATTCAGCAGAATTTGTGAAAAAACTGTAATTAGTAAATCTCCTTCTTCTAAATAGTAGGTTCCGTGACTAGTTACCAATCCTATAGAAACTACTTGACAGAAACCCATCAAAAAATAACTTTGTCTCTTACTTAGAATAGTAATATTAGCCTTACAAAAAAAACGTTTCACTACTTGCCAAATACCATGGGAGCAAATTAGGCAATTAGCTATATATAAACAGACGAGACTAAGTAAATTTTTCCCTATTGGTAGATATAAAAAATCTAATTGACTTAGAGGATGTTTTAATTCATAGTACAATTCTCTAGAATTAACACTAAAGTAAATTCTACAACCGTGTAAAAGATTGGGGAACAGATAATTTATTATTTCCCAAGGAGTCATAAGTATTAGCCAATGAATACAACTATGATAAAGCGGAGAATCATAACTGAAATCACCAGAAGAAACTAAAGTCATTGTCCACCACAGAAAAATCGCTACTACACCACTTCCTATCCAAGGTATAAAGTTACTAAGCCATCCACGACATAAACCAAGAAATAGAGCACCGCTGTAGAAAAGATAACAGCTAGTCAACATAATTAAGTAATAAATAAAAATGTAACTTAGAGGAATATTGGCAGCGTGTCCAGCCCAGATATGTAGAGGAATAGCTGTTAAGATAAAAACATAAATCAGACTCGGTACTCCAAGCATTTTCCCTATTAATATACTTCGGTCTGAATGAGGACTAAGGCGAATAAAGTTAAGAGTGCCAAGTTTTTCTTCTTTGACTAAATCACTTATTATAAGATAAGTTCCACCGACCAGTAATGTAAAGCAAAAAATTACGGTAAAGGAGAGAAAGACAAATTCCCAATGGTCACGCGACCATGCTTGCCATTCTATCTTATCTAATGGACAAAAGGAGTGATCTAAATAATTTTCTAAGCTCTTAATTTGTGACTCAATGTGCTTGAGATGGATTTTTAAATTAGATAGGGAACTATTTAGACTGTGATTACTTAGCTTTTCTACAATCAGATTTTTTTGTTTATAAAGATCATCTTTTTGGATTAAATATGGGTTTCCCGCAAGACAATAACTATCTGTTAGAGGATATTCCTGGTTGGGTATTTCGCGTATCTGATACAATAAGACTACTAATTGTAGAAATAATGAACTAGTAGCTGTAAATATCAAGTTAATAGGTTTTAGCCGCCCTTTAATCTCCCGAAGCAATTGAGGATAAGTTTCGCCTACAGCATTGATAAAATTCTGAATCATGGGAAATATCTCCAAAGACAAACACAAACAAATAATTGTTAATCTCTGAAATGAAGGTATGTTATTTCATTTCTGCTACTCATACTTTTAAACTACCCAAGTTCAATCAAGAAACATACAGTTGATCTAAATTTATGCAAAATTGGGTTCTGTCGCAAAGATGATAAGATGGTAGGACTTAATTTTTACGGTAGGGATATGGAAGTGGTGGTGAGACGAGATCCTTTACTTCTATATCACTACCCGCTTAATTTGGTCAGTTTTTGAACATGACTATCAATAAGCAGGTTAGCCCTCCAGCAATCAATATATTTTGGGGAAAACTATTACTTTTCTTGTGTGCAAGCAATTTTACAGTTACGATAAAATATAAAATATCTTGTTTGCAAGCTGAGTTCTTGTGTTACTAACCTACCTGAAAAATCTGTTTAGCAGTTAAAGATAAGTGTGGAAAACTTGGTGATACTATCAGATCATCACTTCTAAACTGACTAACTTCGTATTCCTCCCCCACTAACGAGTAAATAGAAATTGTAGGTTGCTTGGGATCGCCCAGAAAACGCTTACCTCCTAAGGCAGCGTAATCTATAATCCAGTATTCTGGAATACTCATAGCTTCGTATTGACCTAGTTTTGTGAAATAATCATCACGCCAGTTAGTGAGGCAGTGCGTTGGACGGGTTTCCCGGCTTGAAGCAACTGCCGTACTAACTACCTCAACTACCAGAGGGATAGACGTACCTTGAGTGATCGAATTAACATTTCTCAATGAGTACTACAAAAGAGCGCCGACTAGTTAAAGCTATAACCATTGACGGTTTAACATCCAAAGATTTGGATGATGCCATATTCGCCAGCAGATATGGCGATCGCATTTTAGTGTCAATCCATCAAGTATTATTGACAAGTTAGTGCTTTAGTTAGAGTTACTGATGGATTGGATTGTAAGGGAAGCAACTCACAACGATGTGCCTACGATGAAGTTCAATGGCGTGATTGGGATCTATCAACCCTGCTAAGATATAGAGCAATAAGCTAAACTACCCTTACTAGTACGAGTGCCATAGCTAATCCGTCGGGAAATTACTGCATGTCGTAAAGCCAGTTCTGCCTCATTATTAGTAGGTGGCAATTGTGGATGATAAAAACAAGCCACAATTGCCAATTACCATTTCATCATTGGTACTGGATTCAATGGATTTTTGAGAAACCACTTTAGAGCACGCTTGGCTAAATTCTTGTGAAAATCAGCATTGGGAAATTCTTTCTGTACAGCTTTAATATATTCATTAGATATGCCAAATTTGACCAATCCAAAAGAAAAATCTATCAAATCTCCTCGGCGAAAGATTTCGACAAGCGGATAAGTTTCATCCACATACTGATTAATTTTGTGGTGTTCGCTGATCATGAATTTGATTTCTTCTGACCAAGCCTCTAAACCTCTCTGCTTCAGATACTCCATGGCTGGAGGTATTGAGGGAGGAATGTAATCCACTGTATCTTCTATCCAGATGCCAATATCATGAAATGCGGCGGCGATGATAATTTTCTCTTTTTCATCTTCGGTACATTCTTTGAGATTGAAACAGAAATGAATCATCCGATAAACATGATATTTATATCCGGTATACTCATCTCCAATTACCTGCTCCCATTGGGACAATATTTCTTCAAGTAGGTCTATGCTTTTATAAATGTACATTTTTTCACCACTTTAACCATTTGTATTAGAACCCTAAATTCAGGCTAGACTACGCCAAAATGGCAGAATTGTCAGCTAATAAATTAGCCCAATCTCTAAAATATTACTCTAAAGAAGATTTTAACCGAATACTCTAATCTTACGCCTACTTGGTAAAATTTATACAGAGTAACCCTGACAGGGTAAAATTCCCCTCCCAGCTTCGACAACCTGTCTTTTGACACAAATTTTATTTTTAGTCAAAAATACAGGGAGAAAAAAATGCACTTGAATTTTTTTTACTTGTAGTACTCTGCGAAAAATCAATGCCTTACCTGAGATATTTCTGGAAGCCGTTCAACTTCTTACTTTTCCTGTTAATAGCTACGCCTGTACTTGCTCATAGCGTACAAATGTCAGGCGATGTTGGAGCAACGATGCATATTGAACCCCATGATGACCCCCATGCTGGGAAGCCTACGACTGCTTGGTTTATTACCACGCACAGGGGTGGGAGAATCCTTACACTTGCAAAATGTAATTGTCGGCTCGAAATATATAAAGTTCCTCACGATCGCAATGCTCAACCTTTATTGACACCAGACTTAGTAGCTGTTACGGGTGACAACTATCAGGGAATTCCTGGGGCTAAAATTACTTTTCCTCAAGTAGGTGCATATGAATTAAAACTTAGTGGATCTCCCAAATACCCTCCTAAAAATTCTCACCGGGAACTTCCATACAACGATCGCTTTACACCTTTCACCCTAACCTACAAAGTCATCGTTTTACCTTAACCTACAAAGCCATCGTGGGAAGTTAAGCAACTTTTCCTACGATATCTGGGGACACAATTACTGAATCTGCTACCAGCCACAACAAATTGAGGTCATGAACCACCCGTTCAAAAATATTGCCATTATTTTCCAGATCGCCTCTGCATTCCTGTTCAACCTTTCACATCCTGCTTTGGCGCAAACAATTCCCACATCAGATACCACCGATAATGACCAAGAACAGATTACTTCCGTATCCCAACTTACAGATGTGAAACCTACTGATTGGGCTTTTCAGTCATTACAATCTTTAGTAGAACGTTATGGCTGTATCACCGGATATCCCAACTCTACATATCGTGGCGATCGCGCTCTGAGTCGTTATGAATTTGCTGCTGGTCTGAATGCTTGCTTGAACCGGGTGACTGAATTAATCGCTTCCACAACAGATAAAGCGGTAAAAAAAGACGACTTAGTTCTGTTGCAAAAGTTACAGGAGGATTTCGCCGCAGAACTAGCAACCCTACGCGGTCGGGCGGATGAGTTGGAAACACATGTTGCTGAATTAGAAAAACACCAGTTTTCCACAACTACAAAGTTGGATGCTAATCTCCTCTTTGACTTGACTGGCGTTCAGGGTAATAAACAAGCTAATGGTAGTGGTCTACCAGTGGATCGCAATATTATTGCTAGTGATTTTCTCCGCCTGACCTTTGATACCAGTTTTACTGGCACTGACCTGTTAAGAGTTCGGTTTGAAGCTAGCAATACCCCTAATTTGAATGTAGCAACAGGTACTAATATGGGACGGTTGACGCTAGATGATTATGACATTCCTAATCAGCTAACTTTAGCCAAATTATCCTATCAATTTAAACTGGGAGAAAAACTATCTGTCCATATTGGAGCAAATGATGAACTACATGAAATGCTAGATGACGATGTACATGCTGTTGCTCCTCTGGGCGACCATGTGAATGGTTCTATTTCTCTCTTTGGACAGTTCAATCCCATTTTCGCTATAGGTGGAGAAGATGTTGCTGGTGGTGCTCTCACTTATGAATTTAACAAAGCAGTTAGACTGACTACAGCATATGCTGCTGGAGGTAATAGCAACGATCCCAGTTCGGGACTTTTTGCTGGAACTTATGTAGGTTTGGCGAACCTGACGTTACGACCAATTGACCATTTGACTTTTGGACTCACCTACATCCATTCCTACAGTTCTAACGATGATGACCCGAACAATGCGCTTAATACTGGTACAGGTAGTCTGAATGCTATCGACCCCTTTAATGGCAATCCTACTTCTGCTAACTCCTATGGCTTCAATATGGCTTATGAACTAAGCCGTAAATTCACCTTAGCTGCATCGGGTGGTTTAACATACGCCCACGCAGAGGGAGGTACATATCAGGGAGCTAATGCGAGTATTGTCAACTGGTCGGTGACCGCAGCATTTCCCGATTTGGGTGGACAGGGAAATTTAGGGGGGTTTGTGATTGGATTACCGCCCAAAGTAACTAGTAATGATGTTGCTAGTCGTGTCGATCCCAATAGCTCTTTGGAACTAGAGCTATTTTACCTCCATCGGATCAATGATGCGATCGCCATCACTCCTGGATTAATTGTGGTTACTAATCCAGAGCACAACAGCAGTAATGACACGATCTATATTGGTACAGTGCGCACTACCTTTTCGTTCTAAAATCCTGATTTAAAACCCCTATATATATGGCGCACACAGATTCCCACTATATTTTTATAGTACCTGGATTCTGAAGATTGTCAAACAAGATATATCTTTAGATAGAAATCCTCAAGATAGATGATAATTAACTTGAACTTGGTATATTATTAAAAGTAAGCTGGGAATCTGTGCGCACATATATAGGTTTAAAATAAGGGTTTAAAAGTTGCTAAAGGCTGAGAGGACAACCATTCGCTCTTGTACTCTGGACAATACTAAAACGAGGGAAAGGCTCTTTTGGGGTAGGGGAAACATCCAATTCCAAACGCAAAGAAGACATCTGTGGATATTTATCGAGAAGAAATTGGACTAGGCTTTTATTCACAATTTCCCAAAAATCTCCCTGATGTGGATAGTTAACTAGGAACTGATCAATCTCTTTTCTAATGGGTACAAAGTCAGGGTATTTGTTTTGAGCGATCGCTTCTGGTGTGAGGCGATAGGCGACTTTGATATTTAGAATCGCCCCTTTCTGAAGTTGAGTCGCATAATTAGGAACTTGAAAGCCAAAAATTTCCTCATGCTCTGTACATTTTGTTAGCGTTTGTGAGCGCACGGGTAACATAGATACATTGAAGAACAGAATTAAAGCCGTAAAAGCCAGCAAAGGTCTAGAATTCATATACTAATGGAGTATTCTGGAAAAAAGAGTATTATAAATTAATCTTCTAAATAGCAGCGATCGCGTCAACATAAATGAGGGATTCTGAAGTATCTTAATCCCAGGTAAAAAATCGATAATAGAGTTATGTGTCAGCTTCTGGGAATGAACTGTAACGTACCAACGGATATCTGCTTCTCCTTTGAAGGCTTTTCTGCGAGAGGAGGAAAAACCGATGACCATAGTGACGGATGGGGTATTGCTTTCTTTGAAGGAAAAGGATGTCGGACTTTTTTAGATGCTAAATCCTCTATAACTTCTCCTGTCGCTGAATTTGTCTGTCGCTATCCCATTCACTCTACACATGTAATTGCTCATATTCGCAAAGCGACTCAGGGTGAAATCGCTTTAGAAAATTGTCATCCTTTCCGGCGAGAACTCTGGGGAAAGTATTGGGTATTTGCCCATAATGGAAATTTACCCGATTTTAATCCAGTCCAAAATGGTTGTTTCCAACCTGTAGGTACAACTGATAGTGAAAAAGCCTTTTGCTTAATTCTGAATAATCTCCGCCAACACTTTGACGAAAAGCAGCCTGAGTTAGCAGACTTGTATTCTGCTCTGGCTAAAATTACAGCATCCATAGCATCAGTGGGCGTATTTAACTATCTCCTCTCAGATGGAGAACATTTTTTCACGTATTGTTCTACTAAGCTTTCCTATATTATCCGCCAAGCACCTTTCGCAGCAGCTCACTTGATCGATCAAGATATGACTGTGGATTTTAGTGAGTTGACAACACCAAGCGATCGCGTTGCGGTGATTGCGACCACCCCCCTCACCGACAACGAAGTTTGGACGCAAATTCCACCAGGGGAGCTATTAGTTTTCCATGATGGCTTACCGCTAAGCTTTGACTAAGCTTTAACTAAATTATACACCAACTTCTCAATGGAGCAGGGGGAGGTTTTTCAAACAGGAATTTCCACCACAAATTCTGCTCCCTCACCTGGTGCAGATATGCAAAATAATTTACCTCCATGTTTTTCTACGACAATTTGATAACTAATGGATAAACCTAACCCTGTCCCCTGTCCCACAGGTTTAGTTGTGAACAGATGGTCAAATATCTTTTGCTGGACAACTTCAGTCATACCCAATCCATTATCCTTAACCCTGATTATGACTGACTCCTGATTCTCGGACACTTCAGTACGGATAACAATTCGTTTGCGGTGACTATCAATTGCTCCATCAGACCCAGATGGAATCGATTCATCAAGTACATCAATAGCATTAGCTAGCAGATTCAGAAAAACTTGATTTAGTTGTCCAGGATAACAAGTAACTAAAGGTAAATCTCCATACTCTTTACTCACTTCAATCTCAGAACGTTGATGATTGGCTTTCAGACGATGTTTTAAAATCATCAGCGTACTATCTAGCCCTTTATGTATGTCAAATGCTACTTTATTGGTATTATCTGCTCGTGATAGAGTCCTTAAGGAGTCACTAATCTCACAAATCCGATCTGTGCCATGTTTTAAAGAGGTAATTAATTCAGGTAAATCTGTCAACAAGTATGGCAAATCAATGGACTCAATATATGAACTAATCCTGGGAGTAGTTTGGGGATATTGCTGTTGATAAAGTTCAATTAGGTTGCTCAAATCTTGAATATATGCTTCTGCATGTTTTAAATTACCTAAAATAAATCCCAATGGATTATTAATTTCATGTGCTACTCCAGCAACCAATTGACCAATACTGGCCATTTTTTCACTTTGTATCAACTGGATTTGAGCTTGTTGTATTTGTTGTAAAGATTGTTCAATTTGCAAAGCTCGTTCTCGCTCCCTAGCTTCCGATGCTTGTAAATCTTGATATAATCGGGTGTTCTCTCGGAAAATTGCTGCTTGGTAACAATGAACTTTAATCCGAGCTAAAAGTTCATCTTTGTCGATTGGTTTAGTGAGATAATCATTCGCTCCTGCTTCTAGACCAATAACTAAATCGGAAACTTGGTTTTTCGCAGTGAGGAGAATAATTGGTAATTCATTTGCTGTCCAAGTCATCCGAATCTTGCGAGTGACATCATAACCTGTCATTCGCGGCATCATTACATCTAATAATATTAAATCAGGTTTAAATCCATCTGCCAACATTTTGAGAGTTTCCATCCCAGAAGTCGCTTGACTAATTTTATAATTATATAAGCATAAATGATTAACTAAAACCTGACGATTTACTGGTTCATCATCCACAATCAGAATTTGGTATAATTCTCCATTACTAATCGTCCATTGTTTCTCAGACCCATTTTCATAAGTAATTGTATCCCAATTACCAGTTGATTTTTCTGGTTCCAGCAACAAATCAAAATCATAGGATCTTAAAGCTGATGGTGTGAAGTTGAATCTGGGGACTAGTACATTTACTTCTTTGATTTGATTGACTGGTAAGGTAAAGGTGAAGTGTGAACCTTGATCAATAATTGATTCAACTTGAATTTCTCCACCATGTAATTCAACTAATTTTTTGGTAATTGCTAGTCCTAAACCTGTACCACCATATATTCTAGCTGTAGAACCATCAGCTTGTTCAAAAGATTCAAAAATCCGGTCTAGTTTTTCTTCAGGAATCCCTATACCTGTATCGGAAACGGTGATGGCAATTTTGCTAGTTACTTCTTCTCTAGAGTGTTCTGAATTTTCATCTGTCGATTTTTCCTCATCTTGGTGATGATTAATTAACTGAGCAGATATTTTCACGCTACCACTATGAGTAAACTTAATTGCATTTCCAATCAAATTGTACAAAATCTGTTGGAGACGATTTTCATCAGCACTCACTAGGGGGAGATTTTCGGGAATATCATTTACTAATTGTAGAGGCTTTTGACTGACTAACAATCGATTCAGAATTAAAACTACTTCGACAATTTCTCGAAGTGCGACAGGTTTAATTTGTAGTTCAATGGTTTGGTATCTGAGTTTGGAAAAATCGAGAATATCATTGACTAGTGTCGCTAGTCTTCGTCCACTACTAACAATCATGGCTAAATTAGCGATGGTGGATGATGGTAGTTTACCTGTAGCTCCATCTATTAAGGATTCAGCAATACCAATAATTCCATTGAGTGGGGTGCGGAGTTCGTGAGAGGTATTCGCTAAAAATTCATCTTTAAGTTTATCACTAGTTTCCAGTGCTTGTTGTGCTTGTTTCAGTCTAGCTTCGCGAGTATAGACTTCACCTGCCATTTTATTGAAAGAATGAGCTAATTGTCCCAATTCATCTTGTCTATTTGTCTCCAGTTGAATATTGAAATCTCCCGCAGTAATTTGGTCGGTGGCTATAATCAAATTATTCAAAGGAGCAGCAACTTGTTTACGTAAGACAAATAATAAAATGGTAATCTCAATTAGGAGGGAAATTACACCCAGAATTAGAATAAATCGAGTATTCTGTAAAGCTAAACCTGCTAAAATTGATTTAGGAAAAACTGTGACAAAGTACCAGTTTGGTCCATTTAATTTGGCGATCGCTAAATACTCATTATCCTGATGATTCTCCACTACAACCTGTCCTGGTTGCAGATTTTTAACTAACTGAAAAATCCTCACCAAATGAGAATCACCAGAATCAAGAATATTAAAATTTCCTTCCTTCAGTTTAATTTCATTTTCCTTATCTGGATGAGCAATCAAACGACCATCTTCCCGAAAAATGACATTATATGCTCCCGGCAACCTATCTTTTAAGGTACGCTCTAGTAGCTCATTCACAATAATATCATTTCCCACAGTTGCAATCTGCTGACCGTGAATATCAATAGGTGTTTCACAAGATACAGACCAGTCTCTGGCAATTTTATCATAGTAAAGTCCTGTACAAACCGTTTCCCGCATGGGGTTATGCTGTTGGTCAGCAATCCAACCATATTCTTCCTTGGGAATATAAAGGTCAGCAGTGGTATTTTCTGACCAAGGAACTTCCGGCCAATACATGACCATAAAGTTTTCCGGTGCATGAATGTAGGTATTTTGAAACCGACTACGCCATGCTGGTCCGTAAGTCATGACTAAATGATAGAATGTCAGTAGACGATGACGAACCTCTGGTGTCAGTGCCAGATTTTTGTCAACAAAAACACTCGGTTGACGGCTACGGTCAAAATTTCGAGGTTGATTGCGGATCACACCATCAGGCGATCGCACAAACAACTGGTCAAAATTTATCTTAGCATCGGATGCGTCTATAATATTCCCAATATGATTAAACTCATCCAGTCGTCGTCGCAAATCTTGTTCCAGAATCGCATGATTTTCCTGCGTTAATAGGAAAACATCACTTTCTCGCTGTCCCCGCTCCACAATATATTTTTCTAATTGTCTCTGAGTCTGATTTTCCAATGTAGAGATCAGATGTAGGTAACTTAATGTTGTAGAACCAATTATTACTAGAGTAATCCTGACCACCATTTTCACTAAAGTTTCGCGGGTGATTGATCCTTTAGTTTTGAAAATTAGTTTTTCTCGGAATAAGAACATCTGTGGCATTAAATAGGGAATATGTTAGTGGTGTATAAGTAGAGGCGTATTGCAATACGCCTCTACTACTTCCTTAATTAGAACATTAATTATTAGTATAATCAACACTATACCGATAGACTTAACGTGGATTATACTTAAATATAGGAAAATATAATTTCCTCCGCAGGATTTTTCCTGGCACAAATGTATTTACAAATACAAATTTTCTCAATAAATATCAACCAACCCTCAATTAATAGATGTGCAAAAATTTCTATTTCCGATATTTCAACTATTAAGACGACTGACGAATCTGATTTTAGTAATATTACTGATAACTAGCCTCTGTGTTACTTTGATAATATCTGCTTGTACAAAAGATGACATAAATAGTCAGACATCAATAGTAAATCAAAAGCAAAAACCTGTTGAACTTAACATAGTCTCTTTTGCAGTCACTCGCGCTGCTTACGCTAATATCATCCCCCTCTTTCAAAAATACTGGGAACAAAAACAGCATCAAGAGGTGAAATTTAGATTAAGTACAGCAGGCTCTAGTACTCAAGCTCGTGCGGTAGTCAATGGATTTCCCGCAGACGTAGTACACTTAGCACTAGCTTTAGATATTGATCAGATTCAGAAAGCAGGATTAATTCAACCAGGTTGGGAGCAGGAAGCACCCCATCATAGTATTATCACCAGTACAGTTGCAGCTATTGTGACTCGTACAAACAATCCAAAAAATATTCATAATTGGTCAGACTTAAGTAAAGTGGGAATTTCTGTCATCACTGCTGACCCAAAAACTTCAGGAATTGCTCGCTGGAATTTCCTGGCTTTTTGGGGGTCAGTGACTGAAACCGGAGGAACTGAAGCGCAAGCATTAGATTTTGTGACTAAGGTTTATGGAAATGTCAGTGTATTAGCGAAGGATGCTAGAGATGCAACAGATATCTTTTTGAGAAGGAAACAAGGTGATGTATTAATCAACTATGAAAATGAGTTACTTCTAGCTGCTCAAGAAGGATTAGCAAAAGATACTTTTTTCATCATCCCGCAGGTAAATATTTCTATTGATAATCCCATCGCAGTAGTGGATAAATATGTTGACCGTCGGGGAACTCGACCCGTTGCAGAAGCATTTGTGCAGTTTCTTTATAGTCCTGAAGCACAGCGAGAATTTGCCAAGGTAGGATTTCGACCATTTAATCCTAGCCTAGTTCAGGAATTTGCGAGTAAATATCCTCCCATTCAGAAATTGTTTACAGTTGAATCCTTGGGTGGTTGGATGACTGTCCAAGCTAAATTTTTTCAAAATGGGGGAATTTTCGACCAAATACGGATATTGTGTTTATAACTGGTAAGCTTTTGCCATTTTTTGGATAATCTCTTAATAAGCAAAAGCTAAATTAGTCTGGTTCATAGCCATAGGGATATTCGAGAGATACTTGTCGATCACTTTGACGATTTTATCTGGGTCTATGGGTTTAGTGATAAACTCCGTTGCCCCAAATACCTTAGACCTAACTTTATCAAAAGTACCATCACTACCAGTCAAAATAATCAATGGGGTGTCAGAGAAAGAAGATACCCGACGTAATTGAGCACAAATTTCAAAACCATTCACAACCGGCATGATTAGATCTAGAAAAATTAAATCTGGTTTATGCTCAATCAGTATTCCGAGAGCTTCCACAGAATCTTTAATGCTGATGTAATTCATCCCCCTAGATAAAACCACCTGCTCTAAGATTTGACACATTTGGAGACTATCATCCACACAAGCTACTAAAGGCGAATTTTTCCTTTTGATTTGTGGAGCAATATGATATTTTTGCTGCGCGACTTTATTTACATCTTTAACTACAGCTAAAGGTAAATCAGGGACTTCAACTAATTCTATGATTCCTTGATGAATATAGGAAAGCAACGAACGAGTCACAGATAATACACTATGCTTCATTCTTGCTGCTAAATCCCAGAGGGTATAATCACCATTGATTAAATTTTCTAGTCTTTTATAAACATCTGGACTGACTTTTTCCCGTAGTTGTTCTGGTTTTAGTAATCTTGGTGCTAAATTAGGAGAAGCATTTGTCAATTTTAAGTCTAACCAATTAGACCATAATTCTTGGGCATATTTTACCGACATAAATGCGCAGGTGGAAACAAAGGGTGCTGATAAAATAACTTCTGAGTTACGTTCACAATTTAAAGACTCACAAGATGCTTGCTGGACTACATCAAATAAGATTTCTGTAACTACATCGACTACAATATCGTTAATCTGCTCGCCCTTGATTAATTGCTGAGAGAAAAAACTCTCCAGAAGCCGATAGTCCCAATAATCTAGAGATATATTTTCAGGTAGCAATTTTATTGCACTCAGATCGATTTTAGGACAGGTTTGAGCTAGATGTCTGCGTAATCTTCGATGAGGATGAATTCCTCCTGTCGCCCAAACTATCTGTCCTAGACGATAATAAAAATTCCATTCATATCCTTTTTGACTAGTAATACTTAGTCTACCATTATACTGCAATTGAGTACATTGTTTAAATTCACTAAAGACCAGGTCTAGCTCAAGAAAGTTTTGGGTATTCACAACTCTTAGTATAGCGAAATATTATTTAATAATTGTAATCTCATATTCTTTAAAGATCAAGTGACCTGTGTCATATTGTATACATTATAACAGGCATGTATACATCTGTATATATCTACAAAATAGATACAACATATCAACATATTTCATAGATATAACTAGTGCGGTAATCTATACTTTTTGGATGCAAGGACTCCTATATACTAGTACCTGGATAAATTTTGATAACAGTGTTCAAGATAAATTTTGTAATCTACGATTAAGCTGTTAAAATCTCCATATTCCCTATCGAAAATATGCTGTATTAATTTCACCTTGATAACTTGGTATAAGATAATTGCAATTATGCCAAGCTGTGAGGTAGATAGACTGCATATCTATAGATAATTAGCAGATAATTAGCAGATAATTAGAGACTTGGAAGAGGAAAGTATGGATTTTTGGCATTATTTATTAAAGCAAGCAAAATTGAGGTTAAATATCAACTCACTCAAAGGGTTTGTATCGCTTTTCTTGTTAGGAGCCATATTCAGTGTAGCGATCGCCGCCTGTTCCAGTGAAAATTCCAAGACTGGACAAAATGGAACTGCGTCCCAAAAGCAGGACAATGTAGAAATAACCCTAGTATCCTTTGCTGTAACCAAAGCTGCTCACGCAGCCATCATTCCTAAATTTGTGGAGAAATGGCAAAAAGAGCACAATCAAACTATTACCTTTAAACAAAGTTATGGTGGCTCTGGCGCTCAAGCTCGCGCAGTCATCGATGGACTAGAAGCAGATATTGTACATTTAGCCCTAGCCTTAGATATCAAAAAAATTGAGAAAGCCGGTTTAATTCAGCCCGGATGGGAAAAAAAAGTTCCCAATCAAGGGATTGTCTCTAAATCTGTAGCAGCAATAGTCACGCGTGAAGGAAATCCTAAAAAGGTAAAGACATGGACCGATTTGGCGAGAAATGATATCAAACTAATTACTGCTGACCCGAAAACATCAGGAGGAGCGCGGTGGAATTTCCTGGCGCTATGGAATTCAGTTATTAAAACCGGTGGAGATGAGACTAAGGCGACAGAATTTCTCACCCAAGTATATAAAAATGTACCTCTCTTAACCAAGGATTCGCGGGAATCAACAGATGCTTTCTTTAAAAGAGGTCAAGGGGATGTTTTGATCAATTATGAGAACGAAATTCTGTTGGCTGAGAAAGAAGGTGAAAAAGTAACTGCTGTTATTCCCGATGTGAATATTTCTATAGATAATCCCATTGCTGTAGTAGATAAAAATGTTGATAAACATGGAACTCGCAAGATAGCTGAGGCTTTTGTCAAATATTTATTTACTCGATCAGCACAAGAGGAATTTGCCAAACAAGGATTCCGTCCAGTGGATGAAACTTTAGCTCAAACCAAGGAATTTGCCGAAAAGTACCCTAAAATAAAAACTCTCAGTACTATCAATGACTTAGGTGGTTGGGATAAGGTACAAGCAAAATTCTTTGCTGACCAGGGGCTTTTTGACCAAATTGAAGCAAAAATTAAGCGATAACGTAAGCAGGGTGTAGGGTGTACCCTACACCCTTCTTCGCTGAAGTTACGGAAACTCAGACTTGGGTGGTTGATCGCCAATTCCCAATTCGTGCTTGCTCTTTTTTAATAGTTTCCATAAAGCCTTGATTTGATGATAAGCATCCTTGGGGGATAGTTTCCCAGAGTTTTCCAAGCTAGTAATATAGCCAATTTTTTGGGCAAACTCTTGCAGATTAGCATCAAATACAAAATTTTCTGGTGTAAATTCCCCATGATACTGGCTACGAGGATAAAGGAAATTTTCCTTATCCTGTGCTTCGGGTTTTTCCATAGTTTTGGATGTTTTGCAGGATTATTTGACTGCTGAGGATTTGCTCAAAAAAGAGACTCTGTAGTATTTACAAAATCTCTTTTTTGGGAATCATATTAACGAGCTTGACCTTGAACAGACACCATATCTAGTGGTTTGATCAAGAAAAGCTGTAGAATTTGCCAACCATGAGACAGGTAAATTGGCAGCTTTTGGAAAAATTGTAGGAATTTAGGCGTTTTGCTCTCAGCGATCGCAGTCAATTTAGCATTATTCTCCACACAAATATCCAAGCGTTGATAAAACTGGGGATTCTCAACATCCAAAATAACTGGGAAGACTCTACCTGCTGTTTCATTAGTCTTCTTAATCACATGGATATCATATTCCCTGGCATCTAGTCCCAAAGAAGCATAAAAATCCTTTCTCTGGATATCATTCAGATACATTGTGGCAAAAACTGATAACAGGAAAAAACGGCTCCAAAGCTTGGCTTGCCAATCATTCAGCATTCGCGGCTGGGATCTCATCACCGCATCAAAGAAATCGCCATGACGATTTTCATCCTGACACCAATTTTCAAAGAAGCGGAAAATTGGATAAATCTGATTTTCTGGATGCTGTTCTAAATGACGATAGATAGTAATATAGCGCCAATAACCGATTTTTTCAGAAAGATAAGTCGCGTAGAAGATGAACTTTGGCTTAAAGAAAGTGTAATCACGGCTCTTGGTCAAGAAACCTAAATCTAGGGACAGATTAAAATCTGCCATGGCTTTGTTTAAAAACCCTGCATGGCGTGCTTCATCCCGTGACATGAGGTTAAAGCACTCAGCTAAGACTGGGCTTTTATCTTTCAAGCGGCGACCAAGTTCTTTATAAAGTAGAAATCCCGAAAATTCAGCTGTACAAGAACGTTCCAGAAACTCAATAAATAACTGACGTGTTTTGCCGTCTATATGGTCCCAGGATTGTGCAAACTCAGCATCCCTAACAAAGTGGTGACGATTATAATCACTACGGAATTCTTCTAAAATAGCTCTCAATTCATCCTCGTTGACAGAGATGTCCATTTGCGCCATCTCGTCAAAATCAGTTGTATAGAACCTTGGTGTTAAAAGGGTTTCCTTAGCTGGAACTTTAATCCCAGGTCGTATTTCTGCAAAACCTGGCTTTTTGAGGGAATCTACCATACTTTTATTGCCATGTTAGTTTTTATTATCCTGAGTCCAAGAGAGACAACGTTTATACTCTCATCCGTGCATTGTTCGTGCATTGTTCATGCATTTAAATTAATTATAAAATTGCACAAACTGTATTGTACCAAGATGTAGATGAGAAATTTCAAAGAAAATATTAAGAATTGTTACAATTAAGGGATTCGGGATTCGGGAAAAGACCCTACACCCTACACCCTACACCCTACACCCTAATTAACCAGGTGGAAGAATCAGCCGATTAAGGACTAAAGAATTGGGAACATCCAAATAGGGATTTATTTCGTTGAAATCGTAAATTCCACTTCTAACATCTCCAATATATTGGTGAATTAACACTGGAAAATATAAATCCAATGGATGTGGAGCTTGAATTTTTTTCCAAGGAGAAATAAAGGTAGTATTTCTCCCATAATTAGCAACCCATAATCCATGACATTCTGCGCCTTTTTCCATAGCAACCTTTAAAGCGGATGCTGTTCTCTCATCTCCTTGGTTAATATAAAGAGCTGGTAAAAACCTAACTTTCTTGCTAGCTTCAATTACAGCTTTCGACCAACCTAAATAATAATCTGTGGATAGCGATGGCTGAGGAGCTGGTTCTGTATCCAGAAAAATGTAAAAAGCTCCTCCCTGTGAAGCCAAATAATCTTCTCCAAAGGTGACTAAAACATCAGCTGCGACTTTAGCGCCAATTTCCTTTCCTTTGGCTGAAGTACCGTGGATCAAGTTAGTTTCCCGACAAACAGGAACTACTCTGATGCCATTATCATGTAGTACTTTGTTTTCTAAACTGCCTCTGTATTCAGCATCTCTACCGACAAAATAGCGTCCCCAAAAACGAGGTGTTGCACCAATCAAATGGCTGGCTTCATGAATATTAGCAACAGTGACATTTCCCATAGTGTCAGCACCAGGAGTCCCTGTCAAATTGAGTAAAGATGGCCAGCGGTTTAACCAGTAAGGCTGCTTGGGATGATTATCTAATTCTTCCCAGGTTTTAGCATCAGCCACCCCACTGTCAGCTAGTTTGACACTCTGCTGAAATTTTTTCAATTCGGTGATTGTCTGCTGACCAAAATCCCCATCCAGTGTGAGAGGACCAACACCACATCCATTTAAAGCATTCTGTAAACACACAACCCATTCCCCATTCGACCCTTGCTGTAAACTTGGGCGTTTTGCAGGTTCTGGAACTGGGCTAGCAATACTTACTTGAGCAGCAGTATGGCTAGTGCTCTTTATCCACTGTTGGCGAGTCGTTTTTCTCCGCTCTCTCCGACTACCAACGGGTGCTCTCTTATTCCATTTTAGTTGATCTGCGTCTTTAATCGCCTCCTGCCAACCGCCACCCGATGTAATGTTATATATATTTATATAACCTCCGTTTAAAACTTCAAACGGTTGTTTAATATGTTTACCATGATCGAATTGAGCTACCCCTGACACATGAAATGACTCAAACCATGAAGGATAAACAAAGTTTGACACTAAAGTCCCGTTAATTTCATAGCCGAATTCATCGGGTTCGCAGGGATCACAAACTTCATAAGCATAAAGAAGAGACTGATTTGGGGTTTTTTGGAATAGGACTGCCAAATTGACTTCAGGGTCTGCTAATAATTCCAAAAGTTCATGACTAGCAGTCACAGTCCATTGATTGCCATACTTCAAATCAGTTCTAGCAAATACTTTCCCCATAGGTAGTCCTTGTGAGGTAGCATCATGATAACCAAGGACACCAGCCTCATCTGAATCATCTAGTATAACTAAATGCCATGAATGGGGATTAGGATTAGCACCCTTGGCGACAAAATTCAGGTCAGCATCAATACCCCAAATGGGAGCAAAATCCCTATGGACTTGAATTTGCAGAGCCGATAATGCTGATTCCACTTGTGCATCGGTCAATACGGTACAGGCATTAATTACTTCAACTTTAATAGCTGCTGCCATGTTTCGCCTCTGAAGAATAAGTACTCCAAATTAAGTATAATTGGGGTCTGCGAAAAATCATACTAGAAGTTAATGGCTAAGATATGGCGGAGAATCTTGTTCCGATGGTGGCGGAAAACTTTTAAGATACCTGGTACAACCGAGGAAATCATGGCTATTTATGCTGATTCACCACACAACCAGGAGTGGTTAGCTTTTAGACATATTTTTCTTTGGCAAAGGTTAAATCTCTGGCTGAAGTTGGCACTTATTTGTTTGTTTACCTTTACCTTGCAAAATATCTACGACTTTTTTTTCCCTTTACCAGAACTTAATCGACTACCACCTGTGATCAGAAACCAAGGGTTAGCAATCAATTTTGTTTTGTTTTTAATTTTACTTGTCTGTTTTGTTCTCCATAAAAACCCTTTTGGTCGCCATTATCCAGGATTACTATTTTTGGGTTCATCTTGGTCTATCAGCCTAGCGTCTCAACTGTTCGCTAATATTAAGGGTTTTGCACTACCAGATACTTTTGGTTGGTCACTCCTATTCTTAAGTCAAGCTACATTTATGCCAGTCCGCTGGCAATTGCATTTACTATCTCAACTAGGTGTATTAGGCTACTATTTGGCTATCAATATTACGTTTAGGCTCAACACAATAGATCCTCTTTATCCAGAGTCATATAATACTACATTTATACTATATATTTTTTGGTTATGTACTATCTGTGATACCAGTATCTATCTTTACGATCGCCTCCAACGTTCCGAGTTTTATACCCGACGGAAATTAGAATCCGCCAATCAGCAACTGAAAATTGCGGAAGCTAAATACCGTAGTATCTTTGACAATGCTGTCAATGGCATCTTTCAGAGCAACGCTGAGGGACAATATATCACAGCCAATCCTGCTTTAGCCCGGATTTATGGGTACTCTTCACCTGAGGAGATAATCACTGATTTTACGGGTATAGGCGACCAGCTCTATGTAAATCCACAGGCGCGAACCGAATTTTTGGGTTTGATTACAAAAAATAATCGTGTCTTGGAATTAGAAACCCAGATTTATCGTCGTGATGGCAGTATTGTCTGGATTTCGGAAAAAACTTATGCTGTCCACGATCAACAAGGTCAACTACTTTACTATGAAGGCTGGATTGAAGATATTACTCAGAGGAAACAAGCTGAAGAAGCACTCAGAGTATTTATTCATGCAGTTTCTCATGATTTACGTAATCCAGTTTTAGGGAATATGATGGTGCTGAAAAATTTACTTGCGCTCCCAGGAGATAAAATATCTCTTCCTCGTGCAGTTTTAGAACGGATGTGGCAAAGTAACGATCGCCAACTGAATTTAATCAATTCCCTCATGGAAGCTCATGCTAGTGAAACCCAAGGTATTTCCTTGCAGTTGCAACCAGTCCAATTAGCTCAAGTCGTAGCGGATGCGATCGCCGACCTACAACCTCTAGTAACAGCAAATCAAGTTAGTTTGATCAACTTAGTTACTCCAGATTTACCCATAATCAAGGCTGACCCGACGCAACTATGGCGGGTATTTACCAATTTAATTGTGAATGCGGTCAAACATAATCCGCCTGGATTATTAGTCCAAATAGCTGCTACCATTAAAGCCGAAAAGGAGTCTATCTACTGTACCATCAGCGATAATGGTGTAGGTATCAGCGCAGAAAAAATTCAGCACTTATTTAAACTTTACTATAGAGCCAGTAATCTACATAGTTCCGTAAGTTTGGGACTAGGATTATACTTATGTCAGCAGATTATCAAAGCACATGGCGGAGAAATTGGTGTAGAGAGTAAAGCTGCATCAGGAGCAGTTTTTTGGTTCACAATGCCAATTTCGTTACTCTAAGCCCAATTGTGCAGATGCATTGGCAAATTCAGCCTCACAAGCTTCTATCCAGCCATAAACCCGGGATTGATTACTCAAAGTGAAAACTTCATGCTCTAATGCTTCCCTAAAGGTGAGGTCATTGGAATCAATCGTGTCAAAAATATCATCAAACAATTCTGGGAGTAATAATTCAACTCCTCCAAGTTTAGCCACAGTTTGTCTGATTTCGGAATTATTGTAACGGGTAAACTTATGCTCATCACCCCAATAAAGGTTTTTGATAATCACATAATCGGCGCGATCGCCACAAAAATCCACTACTCGTTTTAACTGTGATAAACTCTCTTTGACTCGGCTTAAAACCGATACCATAGTAATACGATAGCCCATACGTTGAGCATTTTGGAAAAGGAAAATATCTTTAGCAACATTCTCAAAATACTCAGCTGCACCAGCAGGCATATCTACTAATGAAACTTGAGGAGAAAACTGCTTTAAATTATCCTGTAAAGCATCAGCGCCACCACGCTGATTTAATTTTATTTTGTTAACTCCTGGTGGAATTTTATTATAGTGTCGATATAACTGGGGATTTGATTGATCGCACTCATAAGCAATACACTTGATATTTCTTTGTCGGTAAATATCAAGCAATATTCTGGCAACTACACTTTTACCAGTTCCACCTTTATCTCCAGTGATGAAGACTAACCGGCCTTGATATTCAGGCTGGTTATTTGAGTTTGCGTCTGTAGTGTTTATCTGTTTAGTCCCAGCAGCTGGTTTAACCTCAGCTACTTGTGGGCTTTCCAGAGGTTGTTTGTTAGCATTAGCAGTGGACTCTGGTGCGATCGCATCCAATTCTTCTATAAATTCCTCTTCTAGAGTATCATCAAATTCGTCTTCTAGAGTAACATCTTCAGGAGTAATATTAACTGGAGTAATATTAACTGGGGGTTTGACATTATTGGGATTGGATCTTCTACTTCTGATTACCATCTACAAATATCCTTAAATTACTTATAGTTAATCTAAGCTTCTCAGAAATCGTGGTAATAAAACTAAATTTAATTCATTTAATTCCTCATATTGGTTTAGAGTTTTTGTCCAGGATAAATCGACCTAACTTCACCATTACGACGGATTATAGCTTCGCCTTTACTTACTTCTACCAAAGTCCAACCACTAGAACCAATATCTTCACCTGTATTGATATGATGAGTCACACCATCAATATTAAACAAAGCGGCTGATTTTTTGCCTAACTCAAGTAATCCTTCTAATTTTGCAGAATATGCAGGTAAAGCTAAATTGGGGTGATTTTCAGTTGCAGGCAGAGCTAAATTAGGTCTAACCACTGGTAGTGTGGCTACAGGCAATTTTGGTGGTGCTACGGGTAGAACATGAGGATTAGTTGGCAGTTGCCCAACAGTGTTAATTGGCGCAGCTAATAGTTTTTTTGATTCTGGTTTAGCTGTTGTAGCTAGGGAATTGACCCCAGAGCTGATAGTTTGTGGTTTTTGGTAAACGGGGATATAAATTCGCTCTACTTCACCTCGTCCAGATATAGCTGGGGGATTTAAAGTTAGACTCGGCGGTATATTTGCCGAGGTGGATTGAGTTCCAGGTAAAGCCAATGTATTCGTTTGCTTGAAATTGGTACTAGTAAATCCAGTCTTTACAGGTAGATGCTGGGTTAATTCTTGCTGCTCTATCACAGGTAAAGCTGCCAACATATAATTAACCAAATCAGCCTCTACATCCGGTTGGGTATTTACCGCTGCTGAGTCTGTGGGCTGGCTAGAAAAAATTGGTAGCTTAATCAAGCTAATTAACGGATGCAGCCACCGAGACTTGATCAGATAAAGGGCGATCGCCATTGTCAGCAATAAAGTAGCTCCTGCAATCAATACTTTGCCTAATATGCTGATATTCTTTTGCGCTTTTCTTGTCGTAATTGCCGTGACAGAAGGCGCAGTGACTACCAGTGTATTTGCTTGTTTAGCCTTGAGAGATGATAGTCGCTTGTCTAACTTTTGTGGCAAAGCCACCTGAGGCGAATCTATTGTGACCGTTTGTTTAGATACAGATTCTTTCCTTACAGTATGGTTGGGTAACTTCCTGCGTACATCCAGAATGTTGTCAATATCTGTAAAGAGTTCATCCATCAAGCCTTCAGCATAAATTTCCATCGACCAAGGCTCGTTGGTAATTAAATCCTCTGTTGCTTCTGCAATAATTATGTGGGTGCTGGCTTTTGATATCATAGGACGATTTTGTGGTATCAAATCCACTTGTGAGTTAAAAATAGCTGATGATGCCAGTACAAAAAGGCATGTCATCTATCATACCAGGTTATCTGACTCTACTATACTTAACCTTAATCAAACTTTTTCGTAGATAGCGCTGAAAATTCTCTCTGGCTAACCGTTTTATGGATTTCTAAATAAATTAGTAGTGCATTGATATCAGCCGGATTAACCCCACCAATCCTTGTCGCTTGACCAATAGTCAAGGGTTTCACCTGTCCCAGCTTTTCTCTCGACTCCTTAGAAAGAGTATCAATATTTGTATAGTCTAAATCAGCAGGTAATTGTCGGTTAGCTTGACGAGCCACCTGATCTATCTGATTTTGCTGTTTAGCTAGATAACCAGAATATTTAATCTCAATCTCTACCCCTTCCTTTTCTACAGGGTTGAGTTGGGAGTTACCTAAGCCATATTTTTCCAAGTCAATATAATGTATTCCTGGACGACGTAATAAGTCAGCTAGAGTAATAGAGCCTTTGATGGCTTGTTGGGTTTCGCGCCAGATAGTCTGCCCAATTTCGGCATTTTCTTTAATTCTCACCCCCGCAAGGCGGTCTTTCTCTGTGGTAATTTGTACTTGTTTTTTGGTAAACCAATTCCACTGGCGATCGCCCACCAAACCAATATCTCGTCCCAAAGGAGTTAATCGTTGGTCAGCATTATCAGAACGTAGTAGCAGACGATATTCCGACCTACTAGTCAGCATTCGGTAAGGTTCCCGCAAGTCCTTAGTACATAAGTCATCCACTAAAGTGCCAATATAACTTTGCTCACGGGGGAAAATAATCATTTCCTCACCGCGTACAAACCTAGCAGCGTTAATACCCGCTACTAGTCCTTGAGCCGCTGCTTCTTCGTAACCAGTTGTCCCATTAATTTGTCCCGCACAAAATAGTCCCGCCACCTTTTTTGTCATTAGCGTGGGATAACATTGCGTTGCAGGTAGATAGTCGTACTCTACAGCATAAGCAGGACGTAACATCACGCATTTTTCCAAACCAGGAAGGCTCCGTAGCATAGTAATTTGCAGATTTTCTGGTAATCCTGTGGAAAATCCTTGGATATATAACTCTGGAATTTCCCTACCTTCTGGTTCAATAAAAATTTGATGACTTTCCTTATCAGCAAAGCGGACAATCTTATCTTCAATACTAGGACAATAACGAGGACCCTTGGCTTCTACCCAACCACCATAAACAGGGGAAAGATGCAAATTTTCGCGGATTAAACGATGTGTTTCGGCTGTAGTGCGGGTTAGATAACAAGGCATTTGTTCCCGTTCTACCCAAACTTCTGGGTCAAAGCTAAACCACCGTACCTGCTCATCTCCGAGTTGAATTTCCATTTGACTGTAATCTACTGACCGCTTATCTACTCTTGCTGGAGTACCGGTCTTGAGTCTCCCAGTTTCAAACCCTAAACGATGGAGAGTTTCAGTCAATCCCTCTGCGGCGAATTCCCCTGCTCTACCCGCAGCCATAGATTTATTTCCTACCCAAATTCTCCCGCCTAAAAATGTCCCCGTTGTCAAAATTAAAGACTGACACCCAAAAGCTACGCCAAAATAAGTTTCAACGCCAATAACCTCATCATTAGCGCCTAAAATTAAATCCGTTACCATGCTTTCACGAATAGCCAAGTTTGCTTGATTTTCGACTATGGTTTTCATCACTGCTGCGTATTCCCGCTTGTCAGTTTGCGCCCGTAAAGCCCATACTGCTGGACCTCTAGAAGAGTTGAGCACACGTTTTTGTAGGTAAGTGCGGTCTGCCATTTTGCCAATTTCCCCACCTAGAGCGTCCACCTCATGGGTCAGTTGAGATTTGGCTGGACCACCTACTGCGGGATTACAAGGTTGCCAAGCAATTTTGTCTAAATTAAGCGTCAACAGTAGGGTGCGACAACCCAGACGAGCAGTAGCTAGAGCTGCTTCACATCCAGAGTGACCAGCACCGACGACAATCACTTCAAAGGCGTCTTGGAATTCAACAGTCATAGAACAGGGTGTAGGGTGTAGGGTGTAGGGTGTAGGGTGTAGGGTGTATGGAGTTAAGATATCGCAAAATTGGCATATGATGGAAGCTAGAGTGTTAATTCCCCGGATTTTTTCATGAGGCGTTTGGCAAAGGTCACATTTTTTTTCGCTGTATTTATTTTAGTTGTTTTCACTTTAATTGTAGGTAACGCATTAGTCCAAAACAACTTTAAAGAAACCTCTCAAGTAACAGCTGAATGTTCATCTCCCTGTATAAATGTAACGCCTAATCCTTTGGCTACACCATTGGTTCCCCAGCTGCCATTAAATGACCAGCAGCGGTTTATTGCTACATTAGCGCCTAAATTAACCACAATTCCATCCCCGAATACTTTTGAGTATATTTTACTCCGGGCTTATGGTGCAGTATTTATCAATCCAGACCAAGGAGTGAAACTACCTGCAAAAGTAATCTTAGCTAATGAACGAGAAACGCAGGAATTTCAATCTAGTCTGACAATATTGAAGGTAGATGGGACTCATGAATGTTATTTGCAGAAATCAGCTAAAGAAGCTTTTAATAGAGCTAGAAGCCTCCAATATATTCCGCTTAAATCGGGGTTTTCTGGTGATTGTCTCCGTAGTTTTGCGACTAATTTAAAATTTTGGCAAAAATATGCTAGTAATCAAACTTTAGAGCGGGTAAGAAAAGGTGAAGAAACTAAAATTCTCGGTTTAGTCGCACCTCCTGGAACTTCACAACATCTTTGGGGATTAGCTATTGATTTACATGTATCTAATGCGGCACAGAGAAAAGCACTGAATCAAAATGGCTGGTTTCAAACAGTGGAAAATGATATCCCTCATTGGACTTATCTTGGTGTAAATGAGGAAAATTTACCCCAGTTTGGCTTACGAAATAAAATAGTTAGGGGATTGAGTTATTGGTTAACCCCTCTTTGAGTGTTCTATAATGCCATGTATTTTTGATAACATAGAATTATCCTTGATATGGTTTATTGAATTTTAGTAAACCAAAAAAAGTTATTTTCCTGATTGATGAATGACTTTAAATATTTGCTATGACTTCCCCAGTCTTGCTGATGTCATAACCACCGAGAACCTCTAATTGCGATCGCACTAGCGGATGTCCCAAGATATTGAAAAACTGCCCAGAATAACTCTTCAACTGTGCAGCCAAGTACTTTGGCTAAACGCAGGGAAATTTTAACTGAAGGAGCATACTGTCCCGCTTCCAAACCACTAATAGTCTGACGGGTGACACCTAGCAAATATATTTAACATTTAGGGATGTAATCTGGCAAAGTTTCTGACCTAGACACGAAAAGAGTAGTGGTAGTATATTTGACATATGTTATTTATTGCTTTTAGAAGTTAATTGATCTGGAAAAATTTGTAGTATGCGTGCGATTAACCAAGGGATAAGCCTCCAGCTTAGTGTTTTTCTAATATTCATCAGTTTATTCACTCCTAGAGCTATGGCTCAGGTGAAATCTGACGGTACCACTAATAGCATTGTCAATGTCAACGGCAATAATTTTACTATTCTTAACGGTATTGAAAAAGGTAATAATTTATTTCATAGTTTCAGTAATTTCTCTATTCCGACGGGTGGTTCCGCTAGTTTCGATTTGTCTAATACACCAAACATCACAACTATATTTAGTCGAGTTACAGGTGGAAATATTTCCAATATTGACGGATTAATCCAAACACTCAATGGTAATTCTCCCGTGAGTCTATATTTAATGAAT
>Ga0116231_10000525_pt1 | contig 67865 bp, 54 predicted proteins | sample S1TSphgellanicum_2_FD_89695 | JGI IMG/M metagenome (GOLD analysis project Ga0116231, IMG submission 89695) | Host-associated microbial communities from peat moss isolated from Minnesota, USA - S1T2_Fd - Sphagnum magellanicum MG | ecosystem: Host-associated > Plants > Peat moss > Unclassified... | reverse complement strand
TGTAGCTAAAGTGGCAAAAAACAAAAAATTAATTTAACCAAATTTGGCTACACACAAAAAATGAAAGTAAAAAAAAAAAAAAAAAATCTTTCTATATTTTTGGCTACATACTGTAACTTGTCAAAAAATCTGACTATTAGGGAAAAGAAAATTCTTTGAAATCTGGCAAATTTGAGGCTTTTTTTTCATGAGACATCATTTGTATAGGTCGAAATCATATTTTCCAGGTTGAAAGTTGGCGAATTTCCACCCAGAAAAAAGAAAAAAAACCACACTTCCTTCAACAGACATGAAAATGTAAAGAGAGTATAAATTTTCTTTATGGGAATTAACTTGATTGTCCAAGATTTGGTTGTGTATTTCGAGGGTGCCTTAAATCTGTAATATTCCCTCCTGACATGTTGAGGCTACCTTACAGTTATGGGCAAGCTCTTACATTCTTGTAAGAGCCTGCCATTTTGTCTGGGCCGATGAGTAGGATCTTGGCCATTAGACGTCTGCAAAATCTCTTACAGTAAGGCCCCTCGGATGGGGCGTTCCCAGAATCCAGCGCCTGCCCTTGGCTGCCACCTCGGGCAGGCGACTTATCCTCATAATGTCCCCCTTTGCGGGCCTTACCTACCATATAAAGAATGGCCCCAAGATTTTTAACAGATTTTAAAACCCTTTTGGTTTTTCTTTTTCTCCCCTTGGTACCCAATGTATATCACCTTGAAAAAAGTGGGGAATTTCTTTTTAATAGATAAACAAATAAATAAATAAATAAATATCTTTTGCCAATGCTCTACATTGGTTAATGCACTTGGGGTAAGGCATTCCCAAAATCAGTGCCCCTCAACTCTCCCTCACGCGGGCACGCCTGTTCCCTGATCACTACCCTACCCATAGTGGTAATAGAATAGGGAATATTTTTTTGTGGAAAGAACATTTCATCCGATTCTGTATTTTGGGTATTCTTTAAAGGTCATTTGGATAGAGGGGTGTTCTGACAAATAAGGGGCCTACATGACATGGTCTCTCTACACTCTTGAGATTTGGCATAACAAATGGACTACTAATCTAGGGATTATTTTCCATAGGTTTTATTGCTTTTTATCAACATAATTATAAATTATTTGGGATTAGGAGTGAGTAAAATTGCTAGGGGAGAAAAAGGTGAAAAGAATAACATATTATAATAGGATCATGTTTTTGTATAGGGTAAAGCCTTGGGGCAAGGCATTCCCAAAAGAAAGGGGCTAAGACAAACTAATAAACCATGAAGGGGACATTATCATGAAGCTAAAAACATACATGGATCACAAGGCATAGGATGTAGGTTCTTCCTTCTTACATATGCTCCTTAAAGCATAACTAGGATCTTTCACCTATTGGTAAGTAGGTGTGAGACACTTAGTCTTTTCTAGGGGGAAACGGTCATCTACATATAGGTGACCCTAGAAAATTTAGGGGTGTGCTTTAAGCACATGGTAATGAAAGTTTTTGAGACTCTTCCTTTGTTTGATTGAGAGGCTGAGTGCAAAACCTACCAAGAGCCTCCAAAATGTTCCTTTATTACCTTAACTTGTCAAATCTTTGAACCTTCTTCTTACAAGCAGCTTTGAATCATGTACTTTGGTAATCAAATTAGGATCTTCCATTGAATGAAGGGGAGGTGACTGAAAATGCATGGAGAAATTTGTGTTGAAAAAAGTATATTATATATATATAGCCTAGTACACAACTGCCTTGCAATTAGTGTTTGCAGGGTAGGGTTGTTGTGAAATATTATTCTCTGACTCATTAACATGCTCAATTGGCAAGCCTGGAGTTGGACAAGTGGGCAATGCGCATGGCCAAGATCACTGGGAACTTGGGTTGTCAGCAAAAAAAACCAAAAGCATGGAGGCTGATCTACCTACAATAATCCCAAGAGGACTTAAGCTTTCTCATGTACCTCGGAGGCAGTGACAACTAAATAATAGACCAATCTGTTATGCCAGCTATTCTCAATAGTTAAATTAGCATTATCTAAACTAGCATAGGTACCTACTTACCTACCTATCTACCTACTCTTCTTCAGAAATTTAGGTCCTGTTAATTATATGACAGAACCGGCCCCATCCAGGTACCTATATGCTCTGTCAGCCTAGGGAAGGGCCATTGCGGCCTCAAGGAAGGGCCATTGCCGTCCCGGGGTGGGGGACGTTGTTCCCCAACTTAACAGTTCTCAGACAAGGTCAGAGCCAATAGTCTTGCATTTCTGAATGTTCCCCCCCCCACCTGTGGACCTTACCAAATCGTAAAAGCACATGGTGAACATTATGCGGATGTAGATCACAAGGTGAGAGAGGAGCAAGCTGCACATCGGACCTAATTAGTGTAGGGTAACGCCCTTGGCTGTGGGGATTTGTCAGTATAAGGGCCTCACACAAGGCTAAGCTGAGTGTGAGTTCAATTCCTATAAAACCCAAAGCCTAGTGCTTTGTAGAACACAAAAAAGTCGGGCATTTCAAAAAATGGAACGCCCACTCCACGCATTCAGAGTGGGCGTTCCGTTTTTGAGACACCTCCGCAAATGGTGGAGGACAAAAGACCCTAGGCAAGATGCCGTCTAAAAGGGCTTTAGGGTTTATGAGGTCGCTTGTTGGTGGAAGGTGCCTCTTGCTTTTGATGGGGCATTATTAATGTGTTTAAGGTGCCCTTCCAATACACTACCAAATCTTGAGTGCTTTTTTTAAAATTTTGAGATGGGAACTTTCTTAGGTCGAATTGAAGGTAGTATGTTGGTTCCAACATTTCAACACATGAGTATGAGTAAGTACTAAGTACCCCACCTTCTTGTCAAAAATAAAGATACTATTGTCTTGGGGGAAAAAAATGTTTTTTTTTTAAATCAAAAAACCTGTTTAATGTGCAACAATTTAGGAGCAAATTTAGATGTCTCCTTTTGGACTCAAATATTATGACTTATACTATTAACTTGCAATTATCCGCATAAATGTGAGATTTGGTGTTAAATGTTAACATTTGATTTTTGGCCATTAGTGGCCACTTTTAGAGCCGCCCCACCCCACACCACCCCACCTAGTCACCTCCATTTATCCCCACCTAACTTCATGTTTCTAAATTCTAATGGCCACTCCACATGTGACTCTAGTTAAAAGATAGCCAATGGATAGATTGGGGAAGCACATGGTTTTCCTATCTGCTGGGGGATTTTTCATCATGTAGGCTTCGTGTAGGTAGCCCCACTAGCAAGCCTACTCTCTCTCTCTCTCTCTCTCTCTCTCTCTCTCACACACCCACCAGTCCTGTCCACCCACCACTCGTGTCCCAGCACATTGAGGGATAGAGACTAGAGACTTGTAAAGGAGAGCCTTGAGATGCGGGTTAATTGGTAGAACCAAATGTGGAACCTACAGAGAACCACCAGTTTCCAGTTCTAAAAAATAAATTAGAACGGTTCCAGTTCCAGTTGCAGTTCCATTTGCACGTAAATGGAACCAACTGTAAAAAAATCCAGTTTTGAAAATCAGACCTGCTTCCAGGTAAACCACTGGAACCAGTAATGAACTGCCGGGTGGCGGCGGTTAGTCCCCCAGTTCTAGGTTTTAGGGTTTTGGTTTCACCCCTAAATGGATTTTGGAATCTGGTTCTGGGTCTGGTTCGTCACAAGAGTAAATTTCGATTCCAGTTGTGGAACCAGTTGTAAAACAGATCCATTTCTAGTTCAAGTTTTGCTAACTGGAACCTAAATGTTGTCCAAGAGAGTGTGTGTGTGTGTGTGTGTGTGTGTGTACATGTACTGTAGATGGATGTTTGTTGTTGGCCTTGCCTACCAAGGCAATGATATTGTGTTTAGATTCATTATAGAGCATAGTAGGGATTTTGGCCCCTAGGTAGTAGGGCTATTTTTATACCAGGATTTTTGAAAGATGATCTTTTGGCTTGTGTTGAAACATGAGACTTGTAATAGAGTTATGATATCTGGAAGGATTATGGTTTCTTTTGCAGGAGTTTTTTGAAGATTATATTTTTGCATGGTGAAATATTTGAATTTCCATAATTCTTCTTTTTGTCCTTAAGATACTTTTTAATGTAAATGGCAAGGCCACAGTGTGACTGACACACCCCTTGTTTTTTTTTTCTAGTTATGCAGAATCAGCCCAGACAGTGCTGCACTCGGGAAGTGGCAGCTGATAAGGCAAGGAAAATCAGTCTGTTGTACAAATTGTTGAATTAGGACAAAGAAACACAACTCAATTCATCATCCTGAAAGCCCAAAGCACAGACTTGCTTTCTTGAGTCTTACATTCTAGCATCTCCCCCCTCCAACAACACTAATAAGAAAAGAAAACCCATTTAAAATACACATGGTCTTCTTGCCTTCCCTTGGACAAAGCAGAAATAGGTATCCAGGCTTTTTAGCCCAGGCCAACAACAATGACAAATTGTTATCGGATCATAATTTTTTTGCATGCAGACAATGAGACTATTCAACATGCACCCACGAGGGACCATGGGGGCACGAGGTGTGGGGTTTCCTTTGTTTTCGATTTTGGTGTTCCTGCCATCTTCTTCCCCATGACTTTTTCAACATGTTCCCCAAGTTCCCAATGTGTTCCCACATTTTCCTAGGTGGTCCAAAGGGGAAAGATTATTTCTGTAAGTATCTCTATTCGGCTTCTATGTTGAGGAGAGCCGAATGTTTTAAAAGAAAAATTATGATGGCCCAATCAAAGTGGTTCCTTTAAAATAAATAAATTTATGAAAACATTAAGTGCACCCCCCCCACCCCCCCCAAACTAATTAATTAATAGAAGCAACACAATGGGTACCCACAATAGAAGAAATATACATGATCTTCTTGCCTTCTGAGACAAATCCCTGACCAAGATAAAGAAAGGGATCCCAGGGAAGTCCCACCAGTAGCAAAATATGTTGTTGCATTGGCAATGGCAATATTGCCAATTGGGGAAATCAAAACTGAATCAGGCTGATGATATTGCAGATATGGCAACCAAAGTACACTGAAAAACATCCAAAGTCCAAAGCTGATATTGTCTTATGTGTAGATATTAGGCTTAACCTGGCAACTTAGTGTACTACCAACAAGTAATTTAGCTTATGTGCATGGTTCCTCTAGGAACCATTTGGTTAGCAAGACAAGACAAAATTGCCTAATGATTAAAATGCAAGCCCTTCTAAGTACCAGGAACAAGGAATTATCTTTGGTCTATGGTGTCTATGTATTAAGGAAGGTTGCTTGCTTGTTTGTTTGCTTGTCATGTTGAAATCTCCCAATTTATGATCCCCCACCCACCATGCAAGAGTGATTGAAAATTGAATAATTTTGTCAAGGAAAATTTAACAAAATCAAAAAAATGTTTTAGAGAAATTGGGGGTGTGAACTTGGTATTGTTGGAAAACCTTTAATGAGTGGGATTTCTTGGAGATGATTTCTTGTAGTTTTCAGACCTGAGGCGGGAGAGATATTAAATTTTGAGTAATTTCTATCAATGAAAATCAAAACTAAATTACAAATTTTGGTTTTGGAAGGAGAAATTAGTTGGGTAATGAGTTCACACTCAGGCCAACAATAGATGCCACATTTCTCTAAGAGCCCAACTAGGAAATAGTGCAAATTATTTGATGATCTAAATGCAATTGTGAAGGGAAGTATGGTGAAATGCTATAATCCCCTATATGCAAGTCTAGGTTGTCTTGTGTAATTGCCCCTCTTCTTTAACTTCATCCATTGCCAAATGTCAATGGATCATCTTGTTGTCCAATTTCATCCATTGTCCAACTTAGTCACATCTTCCAACTTCCCTAGGTTTATCCATCAGCATTCTTTTCCAAATTGTCCAACCTTCCTTGTGTCCATCCATTGGCCCTCCTATCTAGATTGTCCAATTTTTACAAGTACCATTTCTCCCCTCTTGTAACATGTTTGCCATCATCCATTACCAATTTTTCCCATATTATTTTACTACTATGGCTTCATTGATTGTCCCATTATCCCAAATTGTTCAACATCCTTAAGTCAATCCATTGGTCCATTTAACTAAATTAAAGGTTCCTTGAATTCCTAAGTAGTTTGGCTTCAAGGGATTTGACTACTTAGGAACTGTTCTCCATATTCAAACCCTCACTCCTTTCCTCAACAATCAATTTCAAAATAGTGTAGCACATATACTTATTTGAAATGAATTCAAATTCAAGCATAATTAAAATTCAAAATCATAGAATTAGATTAATAAAAAATTTCAATTTTCTTTTTTTTTGAGAATAATTAACATGCATGATCAAATTGGTGTATAATTTGCATTGAATATTGAACTGCATTTAACTGGTTGCACTTCTTTGGTGCTTGCTAATGGAAGTTGAATTGTATCTTGTTGTAGTATAAAATATCTTGGTGATGACCAAGTCAAGTTTTTCTTTTCCAATCCAAAATGTTTGAATGCCATAACCTTTCTAAGATTTGAAGTACTCTATTAAGGTGAAAAAATGGCACACTTGCATGTCACTATGAAAAACCACATAAATTTTCCAAACAACAATACTTGCAAATGAAAAGCCTCACAAATGATAATACCCGCATTATGAATTGGATTTGAATGAAACAATACTTGAATTGAATTAAAATTAATCTGAATTATATTTGAAATGAATAGAATTGGGTAAGAAAGGTGAATTGAAATAAAGTTGAATATTATTTAATTGAAATATATTTGAATTTAATTGTAATGAGAATTATAATTGGATTGAATATCCATAGTGGAATAAATTAAATATAATTTAATTGAAATCTACTTATAATTCAATTGAATTAAAATAAAAGTAATTGGACTGAATTATAGATAAAATTAAAGTTAGGTTCAAATTAGAATAAATGATAAATTTATGATTAGATTTCAATTTAATTAAATTTTGTCTAAATTAATTATATCTATTTTTAAATTAAAAAGAATTGACTCAAAATAAATGGGATTAAGTAAGATTGATTTTAATTGAAATATAATGGTAAGAATTAAAATTTTCAATTGCCCACACGTAGGTTTGGCAAAGGGTTTAGATTTAGTGATCACATGAAAGTATTACAAAGTGGTAATGCATGTTCTGTTACCTAAAAGTGGGTATTGCAAATTTCTAGTTGGCATTTCTTGTGTCTTCTATGTGAGTATTGCCATTTTCAAATCCCTTGTGTTTGTTTAGGTGACCTTTGCGTGGGTATTGCAAAAGCCAAAACAAGAATGTTGTTTTTTTTGTGAATGTTATGCAAATATTGTGTTAGAAAAATAAAAAACCAGTTTGTATTTAGGGACCCATGTGGGGGGTAATGTACATTATGGGAAGTAATTGGGGGGTTTCATGTATCTTGTGTGTAGGTGTTGCATCCTTTGGGAAATAGTTGAGGATTTTGTCACCCAATATGAAAGTTTTACATGCTTTGGAACATTACAATAAATTATGTTATTTTCAACTATATGTGGGTATTTCTAAGAAGATTACAAATTCAATCTTGAATTTTGTGACCATTATATGGGTAATGCACAAATGAAAGGTTGGGTATTTTTTAAAGTTTGAATTCACATGCTTAGTGGTTAATATTTCGTGGAGGTTAAAATATAATACACAAGTGCAAAAAATATATGTACATTATGAAATATCTTATAGGCATGTACAAAACCTATATGGAGAGACGTTGCTTTTCAATAATGTCCAAAAATGTTTGAAACAAAAAAAAAAAAGAAAAGATGATACATGTGAAGTGGTCTACTTTAGGCATCAGCATCATCCATTCCATGATCTTGATAGTATTTCTATGTTGTCTTTCAGCCTTGGTAACATGCTAATGTGTGAAAAGGTGACAATGCGTGAGCACCACTCAAATTGTGTTCACCATAAATTCGTCCTTGGTGAATCCATGTAATGTAAATAAAAACAATAAGCAAAGTTATAACTAAATTCAAAGTTGCGATAAATTTTGAATTTAAAATAAATGATGAAGTTTTGTTTTGATTGTTTACTATCCATGCACCATCTTTGATTCATGAAAAACTAGTACCATTTGCATCTTTCAAGTGCGAGTAGTTTTATTAGATTCCATTTCCACAAAGTGGGATCCCATGCCACCTTTGTCTTCTTGGCATAGGCAACTCTAGATGAAATAATGGAATCCTTGAGGTCTTCATCCTTCTCCAAATGAGAGGAGGCGTTTTAAAGGATGCTACCATACCCCCTAATAGATGTTTTTAGGCAACTTTTACCGAAGGAGGTTTTTTGGCCTACTTTAAGTCTTTTGCAATCTTTTACAACCAATCCCACTTTGCTACAATGGTGATCCTTGTATGAACTGTAGCCTTCTACTTGTTCCACCACATGATCATTATTGGGTCACTAAAAACCTTTGCATTCATGGTAGTGTAGTCTATTGTTTGGGACCTTTAAGGTGTGTTGAAGGGCAACCAAGCTTGCCTTTCTCTACTACAAGATTATGCATTTTTTTCAAGTGCGCAATCAAAAGCCATTTCATGTTATATATTTCTTGTGTAATCTTCAACCTTGCAACACCACTTAGAGCTTTCCTTCACCCATTCAACGCCTAAGCACACTATGGGCAAAGGTGGAGGGGGCGCATCATCTATGCCAAGAACTTGGGCATCCTAATCAATGACATCCATAAAAGCCTCATGGGCCTTGGGCTCTCCATTGTCCCCTTGTTATATAATCGAAACCTCCAATGCATATGCATCTCAAAATAAACAAAATGCCACAAACATTTAAAATTAATTCAAAATAGGTATTGCATGTGAAGATAATATTAATCTAACCTTAAAACCATACACGGGTATTGCAAGAAAAATGACTTGACAAAAAAACCCCCTTAATTCTTCCAACATATGTGAAAAAATGAAGGAAGGGCATGCGAAGAGATGTCTAACATAAGCATGTCAAGAAAATTTGTATCCAAGACAACCACCATACACATGTATAACAAAAAAATAAGTTGATAAAAAAAAACCCCTCCTTATGTGAGACAAGAAAGGAGCTTGGGTTTTATTTGTTATGTATTGAAATTTCTTTACAATTTTTTTTTGTTTCCTACAAGATCAAAAACTTACTAAAAACATAAACTCTACCATGTCTATGGACATACCAATTTTCACATATAGCAAGATCCCCCAAAGCATGGGAAGGCTTTCTGCCAACTTCTTCTCTTCCATACCCTTAGCCTTTAGATTGGGCACAACAACCTCAATCTCTTCATTGAACATGATCTTGCACAAAAAGATGAAAATTAAAAACAAAAGAACGAGCAACCTTAACAAAAGAATAAGAAGAAAAGCAACATAAAAAAAGTAAAAGACTTAAACATAAACAATAGTATAAGAATAAGAAGGAGAAAAGAAGCAACATTAGAAGAAGATGATGATGAAAATTAGGATGAAAAAAAAAATAGCAACATAAGTAGAAGAAGAGAAAAAAAACAACAAAAGAAGAAGAAAAATGTAGAAGAAGAAGAATAAGATGGAAACAAGCAACATAAAAAGTTGAAGAAAAAGTAAAATAAGAAAGAATAATAAAACAATAGAAGTAGAAGAAGACAAAAAACAGGTGGCTTTAATTTTTTTCCTTTTTTTTGTTCTCCTTCCTCTTTGTTGCTTCTTTTCCTCTTCCTTTTTTCCTCTTTGTTTTTATTATTTGTTGTTCATCTTCCTTTCTGGTTTTTTCCCTTTCTGCTTTCTTTCTTTTTTTTTAAATTCTTTTCCTTTTTCTTTTTTCCTTTCTATCCCTTCCTTTTCTCTTTTTTTTTCTCTTTGGTTTTTTTCCTCTTTTTTGCTTCCATTTTTCTTTTTCTTTGTTTGATTTCCTCTTTCCCCTTCCTTGGTTTTCTCTCTTTTTTCCCCTCCTTTTTTGCTCCATCCTCTTCTTCTTCTTTTCCCCTTCCTCAATTACTAATAAACCATGCTAAAAGAAATGTTATATTTTCCCCTTCAATTTGTAACATACCTTGCTGAAAGAAATGTTGAAAGAAATTAAGAAGGCTAAGTGGAAATCTTACCTTGTCAATTGGAGGCAGATGCACAAATTGGTGAAGGTCAGCAGGCAAGTTGGAGGAATGTAGGCACTAACTTGTAACCAAAAGCAAAATGGAAAAGCTTCAAAAGGTCTTGAAGCTTCCCATGGATCTAAAGGCAATAACAATGGTAGAGTAGGAAACATGCATGACAAGTAGCATTTCTTTGAAATTTGGCAAATTTGGGTTTCTTTTTTTCTATGAAAAATCCTTTGTGTATGTTGAAGTCAAATTTTTTAGGTCAAATTTTTGCCAAATTTTGCCCAAAAAAAAAAACAACATTGATTGAGAGGATAAGAACCAACCAAAAAATAAGGCATCAAGTTATAACATCAATGACCAACTACAAACATCTTATTCCTTTCTAGTGTGTTGGGCCCCAATTAGCTTAACCCAATTTTGGTTAAGCATATGTAAGTCGATTAAAGGAGTTTTGGGGTTAACCCAAAGCTCATGGGATAAGGTAAGTATGTTTGATTTTATTCCAAAGGGATTGCTAGGGGATGGGTGGCTGAGATATGATAAGGTAGGTGGGTGGTAGGATAGTTGGATTAGGTTAAGGTAGAGTTACCTATTCTCACCTATGTCAACTAAATCTATTAGACAGGGTGGTGTGGACATGGCAAAGGTGGCTTTTAGGAAGGTGCTAGGAATTAAATTTAGGTCAAGACAACAACAATATTTTCTTCTTAAAACTAAAAGAGGGGAAAACATTGTTGATCACCCCTCCACATCAAGAGTGATGAATATCATGTGAAGAAGTGGAGGGAATGAAAAATGATGATGAAGATGTGAGATCTTGGTTAGTGGGAAGTTGGACATATCATGAAAGGTCAAGGTAATGTGAAAAAGTTGTTGCAACACGAAAAAATGAGCTTTCAAGGGGCACCCAACCAAGCGACATGGTTAGGATGGAAATGGAAGCATCACAAGTTGGTGGTGGCAGCTACTCAAGGCAGGTCTTCAAGAGTTGTTCCATTCAAGGGTGAACATAGAAAGAAATACAAAGAACTAGTGTTAGGCTTAGTAAGGTAAAAGTAAAAAAGGAGGAGGGGGCATTTGACCTAGGAGTGAGGAGAAGGTCTACCTTCTTATGTTAGAACAAGGGAAAGTAGGAAGGAAGGGGAGTTGTGTCGAGGAGCTTAGTTATGAGTTATTAGGGTTGTTGGGAGTAGAAAGTAGAAGAACAAAGAAAGGGGGAAGGAAAGGGAGAAAGTTTGGTAGGTCATGGGTAGAAGCTAGGTTGGAGTAGGAGATCAACAAGTAGGCACTAGAGACTCTAGTGTAACTACCCTCCTTTTCTTTTAATGTGTGAATGATTGATTTGAAAAAACCTTGTTTCAATTAATGGATGTTGTGTATGTTTTTTTAATTTATTTGTTTAAGGTTATGATTGGTTATAGTATGATTAAGAGAAAAGGTGTTGTGAACAAGGAAATAGGCTATTGTTTGGAGCATACAAGGGAAAGGTAGAACATGAATTATAGGGGGTGAAGGGAAATTCTACTTGACAAAAGGCTAAACCCTTACTTTATGTTGGTTAGGCTATTTTAAATAGATGATAAAGGAGGAGATGACTTGAGTGACCTAGTTGCAACTTCTCTTTATAGGTTTTGTTATAATGGTGTTATTAGATTGAACAAGAGGGTCTTGGGATAAACAAGGTTAGTTAAGGTATTAATGAGATGAAGATTTAACTTAAAATGTATACCTACAAAAGGGTAGAAGGGTGATTTCCAAATTGTGACACCTTTTAGATGCCCTTTAAGGGGCAAGGGGGAGTGACTTATGATAAGATGTTAAGGACATGTTAATTTTGTGCTTAACATGCAAAAATATCATAGCTTGGTGATTATTTTTTAAAAATGAAAAATAAATGAAATTTTGGTCATTTTTGGCATTTTTTGAAATAAAAAAAAGTAAATCAACCACATGTAGACCTAGGCCCTTTTTAGGTCGCCACTTGTAGGAACACTTTTGTAAAGATTCTACATCCCACCTAAGATAGTTGCCATTTAATATTAATTAATGTTGGGATCTTTGCCACTAGACCTATTGAAGAATTTGAGAAAACAAAACTCGGCTACAAGGTTATTTAAACAATAGCAAATAAAACATTGTTGATAAAATGATTGTGTATATCCCAAACTAGAGCTTGTGACCAAAATGTGTTATCAAAAAAAACTTTGGCAATCTAAAGTTTGAAATTTGAAATATATATATTTTTTGTTCACCATCTTTTCAAAGAACAAAACATTGAAATAAGATCTTTTGGTACATTGTTGTTCAAAAAATCAGGCACTACAATTAAATTATCATTTAAAGAATCAATAATCATTTTTGAATGTACATATTTCATGATGCATTTGAAAAGTGGTTTGATGGTATTAGAATAACCTCATTATATTGTGGTTTAATCTCATATATTATAAATTAAAATATTGTTTAATGCATTATGCACATTATATTCTATAGTGAAACTATTTTTAAAATAAAATTTAATTAATTAACATTAATATTAGATCCACAAAAAGTGTACTTAACATTTGTAAGTTGCACTTTTCAAAAGGGGTAGACCATTCTTTTAATATTTCAACTCTAATCCCTTTCTTCATTTTGGTTAATAATTATTTTATAATTTAATGCTTGCTAAACATCAATTTAATGCAAATCTACTCAATTATTATGAAGTTGAACAATGGATTAAAAACATAAATTGGCCATTAAAATGTTCCATTTGGCACCTTAGCCAACTTGGTCGTGAATGTGCCATTCCTTTGGTAAAAGCTTGTATCTTTTCATATCTTTTCACTTAGTTCCCTTGTTATCGTCTAAAGCAAACTTGTTTAAGATGTAAACAAAGTTTAAAATGTTACAACGAATGTTGGGCAATTTTGATTTTTTTATGAAAATTGTTGATTTTCATTCTCACATAATATTTCAAGAATTAAGTTGATTGTTCGTATATCTTTTCCTAATTAAAGAAAATTAGCCAAGATATCAATTTGGAAAAATAAAGTTCAATGTTTTAAAATGTTAATCCTCACAAATTGAAAACTAGTCAATTCTCAAAAGCAACTCCAACAAAATGATTTTCTTAATTACACAAATTATCAAAAACCAATAAAACAACAAAAAATGAAATAAATATCATTTTTTCTTCTTCCATAATTTCATATATTGACAACTTCATCTTATTCAAATAAACCTTCAAAGTGCTCTAACTCCTCTTCTAATTTTAGATCTTTTGCAATGAATTCCACCAAATTGGAAGGTGATTTGGAATAACTTTAGGATCATTAAGCCAATTCTTGTTCACAAATATTAAATTTTCCAAATTGATCATTTATAAATGACATCTTTTTTAATTTGTTAATATGCCAACTAAAAAAATAAAATTCCATTTGGTCTCAATTTGAAATCCTACAATGCTTATATTTGGTAGGCCAAAAAACCAATTTGGTTGAAAACATGGATTCGTTTTTCTTCCACCACTGAAAAGGACATTTGATATATTTAATATCCACTTAATATCTTCTAAAAATCAACAATTCTTTGTTGGGTGAAAACACATTACGGTGGCCTTGGGGGGGGGATAAGTTAGTTTGAAATATATATATATATATATATGAGTAAAAATATAGGGTGAAATATATTGTTTGTTGGGTAAACATTATAAGTTAATTAGTTTAAAAATAGGGTACATTTTATTCAAATAATCAATTTAATTATAATATAGGGTATGTAATAATATAAAATAATAGATTATAATTAATATAAGTTGGTTTTAATATGTATATATTAGAAAATTAAATAATAATAAGGTGATCAAAAATAGGTTGGACAATTATCTAATACCCCTCCCCCCTAAAAATGGTCATTTAATGCAAATAGATCCCAAACTTTACATTAAGTGCCCCCCCAAAGTATAATGGCCAAAAAATGTTGTCACAAATTTTTTTTTTCAAAATTGTGCAACTTTTAATTTCCATCAAGCTAATATTAAAAGAGGCTTTCACAAATTACATTCAAAATAAGGTCATTCAATTGCCAAGTAATGCAATTATCAAAGGAAATTACTTTTTTGATTGATATTAAATGATTAAAAAATATATTTGTGAAAAAATAGATGTTCACCATAATATATTGCAAAATGCAAACATATCCAACAAATGATTCAAATAATGGCAAAGTTTTATGAAGTACTTAGTCATATATTGAATATGAATAATTGTACCATTCTTATTACAATTGAAAAGTTTGACTCATGTGATTTCACAAAAAACATCCTAGACAAATTTTTCATTCAAACAAGCATAAGTGTGTTGAAAAAAAACATTTTGTTGAAAAATTATTTTAATTTGAAGATGAAAAGAATTATGTTAGAGGCATTTATATCAAAATTCAATTTATATGTTTATAAAATGCTAGATGAAATCAAAGAAAAATTGCCCCCAAATTATACCAAATTATACCCAAAAAATAGTACATTTTCTTGCCTAAAATGGCCCCCATGTAATGTGCTTCCACCTTGTTTAGAAGATCTTTCATTGGTTCATTTGTGTTGTTAATTTGTTTTAAAAAATCCATATTGCAATCTTCATGGACCATTGGGTTTGCACAACCAATTTCAAATTATGGCATAAGATGTAAATGATGATGGCATTTGATAAGCATAGGATATAAGGATCTCTTGTCATATTCGTCAACAATAACCACACCTTTATGTCCAATAAAACACAATACTAAGCAAAAGCTTTTAGGTGTAAGGTTTAGCATCAAATTTGGCTTCATATTTCCTTAAGAATGAAAGGAAAGATTCTAACACCCCCAAAACCTCATATTTGATAGTAGAAGCCATAAAAAACAACTCAATAACAACCATATAGTCATCATCTTTCAAATTGATTAAGGTGGGTGAGACTTCAACTTTTTCCCTCAATTTCAAACACATTGTTATTGTAAATGTAATGCATTATTAAGCAACAAGTGGCTTTAGGATCGATTTAAAACACAAACATTTACAACCAAGGAAAGATAATCCATAATGATTTGAGGAATGTGCCATGTAAGAGGAGGAGGCACTTTTCCATTAATTTTGGTAGAAGTCTATTTGCAACAACACATCTGTTTAATATTATTTCAAAATTACAAAGCTTCTTGGAACATAATCACTTTGGATGCAAACTTGCAAACAAAATTTAACATTCAATGTTAATATTTTAAAAATATGGTACAAATAAAAAAGTTCAAATTTCAAATCTAAAATCTAAGTGGTCTATGTTTATATTTATAAAAAAAATGATTATAAAAATGATTTAAAGTAAAATGTTTTCACCTTTTTTTAATTAAAATGTTTTATTCCTTGGATGGATATTAGAATTTTCATAAGCCTTGTTCCATTCTTGTCTGCATTTTCCAAACTTTTTAGGCCATGTTAAACATATAATTGAACAAACTTAATAGAAACATATTTGAAATTTCAACATTTTTTTTCATTTGTTATCACATATTAGGAAGTTTTAGAAAAAAACATGGCCACAATAGTTGTACCTTGAAAGCAAGTTTCTTCCAAACCAAAACATTCATAACTTTCAATAGACTTTAAATTAGTTGTTATAACATTTAAATTTCACCTTATTTTTTACAAAAGTAAGAATTTATTTCTTCAACCCATATGCATCCAACAATTCTGTTAATATTTTTTTCCCAAGGTTTGACTAGCAACTTTTGTTATTTCAAACAAACCAACATTGACAATGTGTTTTGGTTGCAAATCAACCTTTAAATTTTTTATTACAAGAGCAAAAATGTCATGTGCATTTTCAAATGTCCATAAATCAAAACTTGATGTTGTAGTATTATACCTTCTACTAATATTGGTAGAACATATTTCTATTCTATTTTTTCCACAAAATTAGGCAATGCCTTTCAAGAATTTTTTTTTCAAAAATAAAAACCATTTGAGGACAAATGCAAGGCCAAGCACTTCATCCAAATAATTTCCACGACTATGCATTAATAAGGGTTTTTTAATGATCAAAAGGCTTAAATCTTGTAATTTTTTTATTTTTTTGAACACAACATCTTTTTTTAAAAGATCTTTTGTAACAAAAAACATTGAAGTTTGTTAACCAAATATATTAAAATTTTTATTTGTTAATTACCTTTGAATAAATTTTTCATTGGATTATTGATTTCATCTTCAATTTTTTTACAATAATGGCATGGTTTTCATTCACATGTTTGTTGAAAGTTATTATACCACTTGTTTACCATATGAAATTAAACCTTTTTTTTGCATAACTTATAAGATTAGATGCATTGACATGACTATTGTAACAAAAAATACAATGCATCATTTATAGATCATTGTATGATCAACTTTTTTGTTATCATTAACATTAAAGTAAACCCAAAAAAATGCATTTCTACCATGAAGTCTCCTTTTAACTCTTTGAGCATGCAATTTTTGAAGCTTCATTTTCATTATTTGTTCATTTTCAAGACCTCTATAACTTTTTGTTTCCAAATTGGGATAATCTTTAAAGAATTCTTCCATAGGAACATAATTGAGAAAAAATTCAGATGTTTCATTTTTAATTGTTATGTTTTTAAAATTTTCATTTGATTACTCCATTTTTCAACTTTTTTTCATGAGTGTTATTCAACAAGAGTGGAAAAATTGAAAGAAGAGATTGGTTTACCATGGTGTGTTCTTTATTTTTTACTTGCATACCAATTTAATTATCTAAAGCCTACATACGACTCAAAACATTTATCAACATTTACAACATCAAAATAACTCACTTAACCCTCATTTCTTCATGTAAAATATGAATATGAAAAATGAAATGTAATGCAATGCAAAAAAAAGTGTATGAATGATAACAAATCCTAAAAAAACAAACATATTTACTAATGTTAGAATGCTTTATAATCAACTTTAATAATAAACAAAACAAACAAAGATTGAACTTGGAACATGAACAAATGTTTTATCAAAGTAAATGAAAAGATATTAAAACATACAACATTAACATCCAAAAAGAAAAACACAAAATTGTTGGAATCATAGTTTGTAAATCATATTTGAAAAAATGGAAAAAGTAACTTGATAGATTGGATCCAAGCTCTTCATTCCTAAACTTGCACAAAACAAGGGGGGGGTAGTATTTAATTGATAAGCAACATCACAAGAGAAACCAAACAATAATGCAAGGATAAGTAATCACACATGGGAATTAAATCAATAAGGTACTTTAAGCTTGGAGATGAGTTGAATAACATTGGGTCAAATAATAATGTTGGAGGTGTTGAACAACAATAGGAAATTTGAATAACAAGAGGATATGAACAACAACCCAAGAGAAATCAAATAACAACCCAAAAGAAATCAAAGAACAATGTCAAAGGTGCCAAACAACAATAGGAAATCAAGATATTGGTTCTGAACAATAACCCAAGAAAAGTTGAATAATAACCCAAAAGTCAAACAACAACATAATAGAACTCAAGCAAGAACTTGAGAAAAGCCAAATAATAACACAATAGGACCCAATAGTAACACAAAAGAAACCAAACAACAACTCACAAGGAATTGAATAAAAAAACTCTACAAATTATTTTTTTCTTGAATTTCAAAACACTGTAGAACACAAATAAAAAACAAATTGTTGAAGAAAACAAAATGGGGCCCAAGCTAAACTTGGGCCCATTTTTATTTATTTTGGACAGTGGAAAAGAAGAAAAGAATGTTCCTCTACATAATAGTTATGGTAATGCCACCTAAAACCTTAGGTTTTTTTCTTTGACAACCCATAGATTACATAGTGTCTAACCTAGTTTAAGAACTATAATTAAAGTTGAAAATTATATCCTACTATGTTCAAATACCATGCCAACGTATCCTTGTATTGAGATTTAAATAAAAGGGTTGGGTCTTAGGGGTTTAAAGTTTTCATCTTAGTAGTTAGACCTTCTATTACTTGATGGTAATTATTGTTACACAATTTTTTTCAAGAAAAAATAATCAAATTTAACTATTGTGATAAATTTAATAGGTTTGATTTGTTATTATTACAGGTAAGAGTGTTTAATGTTATTTCTAGACTTATATTAAAATAATTGTTGGTGACTTCTTTTAAAAGGTAGGTAGGTGGAAAATATTCCTATTAATTTAGAAAAGTTGAAGATTATTTTGAAAGGTGAGTTGGTAGGTTGATTTTAAAGATAAAGGTGATTTAGGAACAAATGAAGAAGATTCATGTGTGGTATGGATACTTTTAAGGGTTCAACCCATTCTCTTCATGTTCATTGAAAAGGAATTTGGATCAAATTTTTTTTTTTAATGTTGTCAGGTTTTTAGAGAAGTTTGAAAAAAGTTGGAAATCAATATCTATACTCCGAAAGTGTGTGCAAATGCAAGAAATATGTGTTCTAGAGAAGATAATTTTGTTTGGATGAATTTAAAATTATGTCATCATACTAACATGTACCATTAGCAATCATAATCACTGCTTAATTTTTTTGAATTTTGGATTGTTAAAAATAATAATAAATGTAATTTTAAAAAATAAAATGTTATTTGTGAAAACATTATGTACATATCACAAGAATTTGGAATCAATATAATGAGTAAAAAAAAATGCAATATTCATTTTTAAAGAATTGTAACCACTATTTAAAAATAGTTTTGACATTAAAGGCATAATTTGAAAATATTTTTTCATGACAATATTTGGGATATTTTTTAATATACATCTTAACATAATTATAATATCAAGATTTTTTTAAAAGAATAATTTTTTTTGAAATGCATATTAAAATTTTAAAAAGAATATTCTTTTAAAAAACAATGCAAAAACAGTGATTTAAAAGGGCAGGTGTGGCTCCTAATAGGATGATTGGACCCGTATGTAATTTTTTTGTTGAAATAAATGATTGTTATTCTTTGGAATTCTATTTTAGATTTGAGTTGTACCATATTATAACTCTTTATTTAATTAAATAAAGTTTTTACAAACAGTCAATGGATGGTAATTGCAGTATTGTAAGATAGTTGCAATGAAGAAAGGCAACAATAATGATGGACAAAAAGGTCATGAAAATGAAAGCAATTTGCACCTTTTAGTGTTGGCCACTTTTTTTGTTATTAGGTTTATTGAATGGATAGAATAGATTGTGCAATGTTTTTACCAATTACAATGGTGGCTAGACCAACTTGTCCATCTTGTCAAAAATTTAATGCACGCTTTGAAAAAAATTTAATGCACAGGAAACAAGCATGGTGGTGGTAGGAGCGTGATGGTCTATTTGAAGTAACGACAATTGTGGGAATGGAGGCAATGAGCTATTGTTGTGTTGCAATAGTAAATGTGGCGATGGTGGAATCACGGAGGCTGCTGCACGACGATGGAGGCAACACAGAGCTGTTGTTGTTGCATGGCGATGGAGACATTGGGGGTGGCAGTGCTGTTGGGCAACGATGGAGGCGTTGGAGCTGGCAACGCTGGTGGCCGAGGAACTATTGTTGTGCAGTGATGGAGGTGTTGGAGTTACTGTGCGATGGTTCTAAGTATGCATACCCGGGCTGATACCCACCGGGTCTGTGGTGGTTTTCCTGGGAAGATGTTAAATTGGCCTAAGTTACAACTTTATACTCAACGTTTTTACTTTGTATTTGAGCTTGGTGGTGAAGTTTGGAACTTTGATTGAGAACTTCAAAGGTGGTTGGGTCAAAAGTTGAATGTTTGGATAAACTAGACTCTGGATGTTTCACATTTTTGAAGTTATGTTGCATATGATATCACAAATGTTAAAGACTAGAATTCTAGAATTTGTGATCCTATTACATCACCTACAAACTAGTATTTCTAATCAATTTTATATATGGAGTACAACACAAATTATCATCAACCAAGTTGACTCCATTGACTTCGTAATGTCTTATTTGTGAACCCAATGTTCAGTATGGGTTGCAACATTTCAGCAAATAAAGTCACTGAGAAACCCAAATAGGGAATATAAGTCCATTTCAATACATCCAAAAGATTATTTTTAAATGCAAGTTTTGTGGTTCATGGTTCTTGTAGTACAGGCATACTGACGATAACATCGTCATGAGAATCTTCAATCTAATAAATGTTTTGGTGAAATTCATCCATATATTTGGTATGCATCATTAGAAAGGGGGAGAAGTTCCACAACATCCTCTGAAAAATATCCAAGTTCAAGATGCCAACAAATTTTCAAGAAATTCCCAAAACCTTGCCAACTTTGTAGATATCAATCCTTGTGATGAAATACTAGAACATGATGGTTCCCAAGTTTGAGTCTTAACATTTAGACAAACATGAGGTCTACAAAGATATGATTTCCAAAGACAAACCCTGTGCCCGCCATACCCACCATCCTACAGACCAGAACTTTCAATTAGGTGAACTAACAGTATCTGATTTTGTGCAATGAGAAAGATCAGAACCAATTGTGCTCTAGTGCAGGATATTCTCTTCACAAGATTTCTCCAGATCCGCTTAGAACTGAAAGTGCCATTCATGAAGTGCAGACACAAGATATAATCTTTTTAGAGCTGAAAGATGATTGCAACTCATCAGAGAGTTGATGTACACCATCATCTCACTGAATGTTTTCTCGAACAATCAATCTACTTCATATATTCATTAGCCACAACACACAAAAGAACTCCATGTAGACCTTGTGTGCATCCAACGTTATGCTTCCAAATCAGGTAAAGTATGTTATGAGTACAACTGTATAAGACCCATGACAACCATTTAGCTGACCTGAGTAGGGCAGTCTTTGAACTGTCTTTGTGATCTAAGCATCACTTCAAACTACCATGATGCGTACAAAATGTGAAAGCACAGAATGTAAGGAATTGGTTTTACAAGCTGCTGTTCAAACTGGATTGACAGTACTGAGATCCCCGTGAGATTGGCTACCAACTGTTTCCTTCTCTGCATCCTCATTCTCACCAGACAAATCCTCCAAAGATCTTCCCTTCGTCTCTGGCACAAAGAATGTCATGAAAAAGCCTGCACCATTGATGATTGACAGCAGCAAAAATGAGTTTTTCACTCCAATTCCCCTTGGATACCCTGGGTCTGGTTGTCCTGCATGCTGCCCCTGAGCAGCATACAAGAATCCAAAAGCACCCACAATCGCTCCTGCCTTGCCGGCAGCTGCTGAAAGACCATGGCAAGTTGATCTCAACCTAGCTGGGAAAAGTTCAGCAGGGACAATGAATGTTGTGGCATTTGGGCCAAAGTTGGCAAAGAAGAAAGTGAATGCATACAAGACAATGAAAGCGATGTGGTTTCCACCACAGTACTTTGATGGGTTGTTGGGGCAAGGCTGACCACGTAAGTGGTAGTAGTCAAAGGTCAATATGAGCATGAAGAATGTCATGAAGAAGAAACCCATGAGCTGGATTATCCAGCGCCCAATTATATCAATGAAGGCAACAGTGAACCAGTACCCAGGGACAGTGGAGCAAAGTGCAATCAATGCTTGTGCACGGCTGACCCTGAAAACCTCCTCCAGAGCACTCATGGTCTTCCCCGGTGGCAACCAGCCCACAGCTGTGAAGATGTCCTTCTGGAACAAGTTCTGGCTGTAGAATGCAATGTCAAGCAAAAACCAGGTACTCGTGGTTCCCAGGAGCTGCAGACCATGTCTCTTTGCAAACTGCATTGAAAACAGTCCATACTCTGGTGCTGCAAATGCACACAAACAAGCATGAGCAATGCACAAATAAAACTAACATACACCTGAACACTGCTACCAACTACAGTCCATAGCCAATGTCACAGAAAACCCTTGATCAATGAACTATCCTGCACTGTCTCAATCAGCAATATACTGTGGCCAAACCCTGAAAGGATGTTAACTGAGTAAATACCTCTTTGAGCCACTGGGTTCATGTTACCAGTGCTAACAAAATCACCAAAATCAACCTGCAGGACTCGGCCCATTTCTATAGCAGCACGCTTGTCATTCCTCTCAACCAGGGCAGTGTACCGAGCAGTCTCAGGCATCTTCATCCGATAGTAGAATGTCAGAGCTGCAGGAAGAGCTCCAAACATGAAGATGATGCGCCACACATAGTCAGCTTGGTGAGGGGTTGAACCAATTGGATCCACTTGAAATGCAGGGCGAGGGTATGCATGTCTGAAGACTGCTGAGATAATGATTGACACAGCTGCACCACCGAGGATTCCAAATCCCTGCATGGCAAACACAGCAGCAATGAAAGCACCTCGTGTTTTCTTGTTTGCATACTCCGACATGATTGTTGCTGACAATGGATAATCACCACCGATGCCAACTCCAAGCCAGAACCTGTGGCACAAAACCAGCAATATAACGAACACCATGAGAGAGGGATAGCCAATTACCCAGTGGATCAGCAGGGGAGTTGCAAAACATCTGCAGCAGTCAAGAATGTTTGGAGCTTTTGACTATTTCTCACCTGAAAAAGCACAATGTTGACATGACAGATTTTGCACTGTTGCCAAAGGACAGCCCACAAGCAATTGAAGTAATGATCATCAGCAACAGAGTGTAACCATACACCTTTTTGCGCCCAAGCTTGTCACCTAACCACCCAAAAAGCACTTGCCCCACAAGAGTGCCACAGAGAGCCACACCATTCACAGCTGCTGAAACATTGGGTGGGAGTGATCCAGGCTTTCCTGTAGCAGGGTCATAGTAGTAGATTCGGCCAAGCAGACGAGTGACAGTGGATATACAGAAAAGATCATACGCATCTGTGAAAAATCCCATCCCAGCAATGATGATGGTTGTAAAATGGTACCATTGTGTCTTGGCTTTGTCAAGAGCCCCAAGCACCTCCATGGATCCCGCTGTCATGGTTGCACTCTTGTGTTGCACCACAACACAACACACTCTCTGCAACCCCACAATTATGGTACTATGTGAGTAAGGTCTTCCACAATCTCAAAACTGGACATCCTGGCCCCCTTCAGTCTCAGTTGCATTGAACACAAAGTTGTGTCACCCTTTGTACAATTTTCTGCTAAAGTTGATAGCACAATTTTCAAGCTCAAAGCTTACAAACCCATGACCAAAACCAAAGATTCAACATAACCCATTCTAGACATTTGCCCTCATTACACACACATTTTCTTATTACCCAAAAGATTCAAAATACCCATTCTGGACATTTGCACTCATCATCGCATGCACATTTTCCTGTGATCCAATATTCTTCTGTGACAGTACACAACTCTTATGTAGTTTGCTAAATTTCTTGCATGCAGATAGACAACTCAAGCAGGAACTTCATTGCAAGTTTCAGAACGATTTCAGAATTGCACTCTGCATGCATCAATACAACCTTCCACTACTATGATCCTAGTGAAGTATTCCATCGGAAACACCACCTTCTTTTCTACCCAAGAACGTCAAGAAGACAGGCTCGTTGTTCGACGGACCACAAACTTGTTGGGCATTGACGGTAGATCTCTGTGGCAAGGAGAAAGAAAGGCGAGAAAAACACACAATTGGGTTGTATCTTTATTAGACAAAGAAAGATGAAACCAGTGTCTCCTCGTCCTTCCCTTTTAATGTAATGTGCCACAGACCCACCCCGCCGCTCCCGCTTCCGAATTTGCTGGGAATTTGGCCTTACAACTGGTGGTTGCTTACTCACTCACACACACCTACCAGGGCCTAAACTCCTTTTGTTTTCTTCCTTTTTTTTTCCCTTCTTCTTCTTCTTGTTGCCCTACGACCTCCAAAAAGCTTAGATTCCACATGGGACCCATTCCATCCTCAATTCCTTGTAGCTTTTCAACGGATGTGCAACAGCGCAACTTCCAAGTTTCTGCAACAAACAAAAACAACGACGACGACGACGACAAACTGCATGTTATGAATCTGTCACAACTGCTGCTTTCCTTCGGTGGCGCTTAAATTTAGGGTTCGCTAATTCCCACCTTTCTAATCCCTAATCCTCTGTCCCTAATCAACTTCTCCCAAAATCCACAATTATATCACCATTCTGAAAAATAACCCTAAATCAAACTCCCAAACTTTTTTTCCATCCATTTTGTGTCCATGTTCAGCCTCTCCCAAAATCCACGGTACTACTTTGTTATCACTCTAAAATTCCCCCTAAACCCTAAATCTCAACTTTTGCTTTCATCCATTATTTGTATTATGTCTATATTCAGCTTCTCCCTAAATCCACAACATAGGTTTGTTAGCATTTTCAAAAATCCCCCCTGAATTGCAACTTTTCCATCTATACCTTACCCTAAGGTCAATTTCATCATTAAATAATCCTCAAAATAGTGAAATGAAAATTTGTGAAAAATAAATGAAGTTGACATGTTGAAAATCATCATAATTATCGTAGGCTACATTCTGAATAATTTCACTACTCATATCACAATATTATAATAGATGATGGAAAATATATATAATTTTAAAATTAAAAAAACAAATATATTTTTTGAAAAAACACTTATTGGTTTTGTCAATGTGGAAACTGACCCTAGGCCCTAGTATATACAATGTTTTGGCCTCAGGTGTTTTGTAATTAGCTTGACACCATGGTAGGTACAATCAAGTACAAGTTGTTTTCGAGGGGTTAGGGAGATGCATTGGGGATGTAGGTTATAAGGGGTAATTGGCTAATGTTGAACATAACAAAGTGTTAATTGTTTGCATTAGGTCAATTGGGATGGAAGGATGGTTCTAGGCATTGGATGAATCCAACATCAAGACTTTAGAACTTTACAGTTTTCGCTCCTATTATAGGGACATTACCACACTATAACCATGGTTCAGCCTTTTGTTTTGTCCATGTACTATATGGCTCCCAATTGTTGGCGCTTTCACACTACAATGTGTAATTTTTTGTTTTGTCCATGTACCATATGGCTCCCAATTGTTGGGGCTTTCACACTACAATGTGTAATTTTTTGTTTTGTCCATGTACCATATGGCTCCCAATTGTCGGGGCTTTCACACTACGATGTGTAATTTTGTTTCTTTTACCTCCTTGCACATTGGACACATTGGACTGAGTTACAAAGGTTCCACTATTCCAACCTTGGTAACAAATCTTGTAAACCCAGCTACTTTCCCCTCTCAAATACTGAGGTAAGAATCTATGTAAATGGGTAAAAGTATCATACATAATTTAGTAGGTAATAACATAAGAGGTTTTTATATAGAACACATGTGGATGGTTAGTACATAGCTATCCACTGTGGTTAGCTATGGCACTTTGGTTTAACACTGGGACAGGAATACAATGAAAAAGTGTTTCCTGTTCATATATCATCCATCCTGCATGGTGCACTGGTGGGTGCTGGTTCATTCTTGCTAATCTAAAAATCGAGTGATCATTTAACACTTAGTAGGTGTAAATTGGTCATCTTGTACACACATATGGTGCTTTTTGGTCTTATGAATAAAGGTGCCCTCAAAATGCTCAAGGAAATTTCTCCAGTTGCTTCGAGTATGTTAAAATGTTTTGTTTGTGGTCGGTGGCTAGAATGGATAAGGCTTCAAAGGTCCATAGTACAATCCGTACCTCGAATTATACTTGCAAAAGAATCTCAATTTGTTGTTCTAACCCTTGTATATAGTCCAAAAGGCAAACTACCTATAAATGGATTATGAGACCACCAATCCAATCTGGTCCATTATAGGGTTTATATTTAGGGTTCAAGAACCCTATATATATATACCCTATATAGATTTTCCTTTTGTGTTTTCCATTCCTTATCAAGGTCATTGAAGGCCTTTGAGAGATTTCCCCAGTCTATTGGGAGAGTGCCTTAAGGGTTTAGGTCTAACATCCCTAGTGAAATGCCGAGGAGGTTCATCCTCAAGTTTTTGGGCGGGCTCTTGCACATTTCCTAAGGGCCCGTCATTTATTTTTTCTGGTCCAATGAAAGGAACTTGGGCCATCAGACAAGTCATTATGTGATCACGGTAAGGCCTTTGGGTGGGTGGTGTTACCAGAATTGGTTGCCACCCTCCTGGGGCTGCCACCTGAAGCGGGCAACTTATTCTGGTAACGTCATCCCCATCCCGCAAGCCTTACCTACCACAGAAAACACTCTCGGGAAATTTCCTGGTTTATTTGGAGGGGAACCTTGAAGGGATAAAAGGATATTCGGACAATTCATTGATGCCCGGCCCTGGAATGTAGGCTTACAAGAGCACGATTTGGACGGTCTAGATCTTAATTCTGCGAGATCTAACGGTGCATATGCTCATCCAGAGTGTCTTAGGGGTTTCCTTGACTTATTAGGAAAGCTAAGAGTTCCGGTTAAGAAGGAGAGTATCTCCCTTCAGCTGTTGGGAAGGTCAAGGTTAGTATTTTTAGGATTTTCCTACACAAAGTAAACCACCTACATTCGTACAAAAGGACATTTCGTGACTCTTGGAAGGTACATAAAAGTACAAGAGAAACTTCTACGTGTTTACATGCATGTCATTCTTTTTTCCAATATTTTTAGTACATTTGCACGGCAAAAGCTCAACTTGTTACAATATGATTTTTATGTGTATTTTTAATGCATTTGGGTGGGTGAGAGACAAAGCTTATGCACAGCTGCTCATTTTTGTGAACATATTGCACCCAACACATTCTAAAGCTCTTCTTCCATACAATTTCCGACTACTAAAGCATATTGACCATGTAAAATAATGGGGTTCCTTTTACACTAATGCACCAAACCAACAATGTTTTTTCTCGCCTTCTTTTGAGCATCCCCAAGAAGGCCATCAACCCAGTCTCAACAACCTTGTCTCAACACTCTCACATCTGGATCTACTTGCTAGAGCAAGTAGCCAGGTTCAAGGCAACTAATACCTAGTCCATACTCTCACACGGTGAGATATATAGTTGGGAGGGTTCCAAGAGAACTCTTCTCTTCATCTCATTAACCCTTAAACATTAGAAAGGCCCAAGATATATGGGCTGCTTAAATCCACCCCAAAGTACATAATTAAACCTCGGTCAATTAAGGTATGGCTTGTCATATGCATGAGGAGCTAAGTAGTTGGGCCTAGGCTCTGGACTCCAGATCCGTGGAAGGTTTTGTGGCAAAGACACTCTTCTGTACTTGTTCATACCAGATTCTAAGGACATATCTGTAGTCGGCTCTTTTGTGTTTTCAAAGCCAACTTTGGCCTTTGGAGCATCAAAAGAGGTGATTATCAAGAGGTCATAATTTGTTAACTTATCTTGACCATATCCTGTTGATCTGGGGTGTAGGGATGGTTGATTCCAGACCATCAAATGATGATCCATGCACCTTGCATGTAACATTTTAGCATGGTTGCTAGGAGGGACACCCTGGGGCAGTGTGTTTCTTTTGGGGGCGAGATTTCATCAAATTTTAACTTGAAAAATATGAATTTGACCTATAAAAAGGATTTTTCATGGAAACAATGGCCCAAATTTGCTAGATTTCTATTTTAGAAATTGAAATCATCAGATTGATATGATAAGTTCTATTAGGTAGTCAAGAATATAGAAGGATTCTAGCTTTTTTCCACTTTCATATCTAGTATGTAGCCAAATCTGGCTTAATCATGTTATGGATGATTGCCACTTCAATTGCATCACAAAATTGAAAAAAAAAACCTTGCGCAATGGACGTATCATGCATCTTAGTAGGAAACATTTGAAAAATGTTTTAAAGAATTTTTATCTAAGTTTATTTTTTCATCTCGGCAAAGGTTCAGAGTTCAAACTTTCCTCCTCATTTGCCTATTTTCCTTCCGTGTGCCTGTCCTAACATATGTCATCCTTCAAGTTGCTTCTTATCATTCTTCCTAGTGTTTGCCATTGTAGTCTACCGGTCATTCCTCATTGTCCTCATCATCCTTCCCAATGCCCCCCTTGTCCCTTGTTGCCTAAAAAACAAACAGTCCATCTTGTAATGGTTTTATCTTTCATTATATATTGATGCACATCATCACACACAATGAAATCATGTTACATGGTTAGGTAATTTGAATGCAAAATCAATAGGTTTGTGATTTGTCCAAAAGGCCTTAGTTGTTCTTGATATGGATTGTGCACATGGACCGTTGGACCAAATATGATTTAGTTGTGAACCATATATTGTGGTACTTTGTTAAAATTGAAGTTTCATTTTATTCACATTCATAAATTGGAATAAATGTGTTGTTTCTAAAGTTTGTTTTTGGAGGACATCAACATTGAATTCACCTAGAATAATTGTGTGACAAATGGTGGAAGAATTTGATATCAATTTTTGAATGGTGGACAAAAATGTCATTAATGATAAAAATGGGGGCTTATAAATTGCAATGATGTGAATTTCTTGATGATTGTTTTGATCAAAAGTGGCAACTATAAATTTTGCTCTAGAATTTGTAATGGATTCAAGAGTAATAGTTTTATCATATAATAACATAGTTCCTTGACTTCCATAAATTTCAATTGATATATATTTGGAACGGTTTGCGTATGGATGTGAAGTATAATGTTGCATTGTGACCCTCATCTCATTTAACCATAAAATATGAGATGTTTACAAATTGTGATATATTTCAATATTTTCAAAATGAAGTGATTGATAATCTTATGTTTAAAGATTGCATTATGGTGTGTGTTTTTCTAAAAGGTTGTAAAAATGAGATACACAAGTGCCATTGAATTGTTGTTTTTAGTCGTTGCATTTCATATGAAACACATTTGTCAACCTTAAAATTAACGTCAATTAATGGTGAGGTAAAAATAAATTTTCTTTCTTTCTTACATGAGATAATGTTGTATAAGTGTGGCCATGATGAAGAACTCCATTGAAATCAAATGCTAAATGGTCAAGAGTCAAACCTTGATAATGATGAATTATACAAGCTACATTTGGTTGTAAATTGGATATTGAGTACATGTGATTACTTGGCTTTAATTAACACCCATTTGTATCTCTTTAAAAATTGGTTGTATTGGTGTCCAATGTTTTGGAATGTTGGTTGTGTACAAGTGTTGATTTTGTTTCTTGGTTGTAGAACTAGCTTTTGGATTATTAAAAACAATCCATATGAAGGATTCACTATCATGTGATTTGGAGACATATTGAAAAACCCCATCAGCCCCATTGAATAAACCGTCATGAATAGCATAATTACTAGCATATAATTTTATCATCATACCAATTTTGATTCAGATATTTGAATGCAAGGGTCAAAACATGTAACTAGGAGCTAAAGGGATTACTTTGGAAAAGGACTGCAAGTTCATTTTCACAAAAAAAACTTTTACATGCAAATGGATTTTTGAATGAAATTTTTTGTAACTTGTTGTAAAAAATATTTAAATGTTCCCCAATGCATCACATTATTTTTGTTAGTCATTACTAAATAAACGTGAATTTTTAAAAGTGTGCAAATTCTTTACAAATTCAATGTTTCATCTTGAAAAATGATCAAAATTTTAAATCATCACTAGAAATTAAAATTTCACATTCTTTGGTTTTATTATACTTTAAGGTACTACTTTTCTTCATACATCATGTACATTATAACCCATTTATATGTGGTAAAAGACTCTTGAAGCTTTGAAATTTTGAAACAATTTTGAAACATTTCTTGAATTTTTAAAGTTTTAGAATTCCACATTTTAAAAGTATGAATATTTTTTGAACGTGGATAATATGTTTTTATCATCTATATTTTTTTCAATGAATTTTTTTAGATTATATGAGTCCTTTTGATAGTCCTTTGCAAAATTGACTCCAACTAACGCAATAGGTGTACATTTTCAAACGTCCTAAATTAAACCAAAACTTAAAATTAGATCAAATGAATTTTTATTTTAAGTTCCTTGACATTCATATGAGGGAAAAAGGACTAACTTGCCATGATTACTATGATAATTAAAAAAATAAATGTTTGATCTTGACTGATTATGTTTAACATCTAATGCCTTTTTTAGCTCCTAGTTACGTGTTTTGACATGCAAACTAGTTGTTTGTGATGGGTCATTTTTTAATTTGACATGTTTGGGGCATGTGTCATGGTGTTGGTCATTAGCATCAAAAACATATTCTTGTCAATTTGTATTTTCAAAAACAAAATTATTGCATTCTCTTGTTGGTTTATTTGTATTTCGTACATAGAAAGAAAATCTAATTCATTTGGAGGTTGGCATAAGCATATGTTATTAAGGAAGGTAATGTCTATAAAATTATGGGTTGCAGTTCGAAATCTATTGAAGACTTCAATAAATTGATCACTTTGACACATGACTTGAAAGAGTTCAAAACAACGAAAACAATAACCAAAAGTTGATCCTTAGGGCATCAACACTATCTAACCTTCCTTGGAACACCCATTTATCTTGAACCGGTGGTGCTTGATACAAATCACTTGTTATTTATGACATCCATATTCCCAAAAATAAGATTATGTGCATGTTTAATGGATCTAAGACAAAGATCAATAAAAGAAAATATCCTACTACCTATAAAGGAAATTTCATTCAACACCAAAAGTTGTAATTGATCATAAATTTTTGATTAAAAAAATCAAGCCTTTCTAATGATAAAAAGTGCAAATGCTTACAATTTTGTGGAAGGCTAAATCCAAAGTGGACAGTAATGCCATCAATATTGAATGTTGTTTTGCCTAAATACGCCATTAAAAGTGTTTTTTGCTTCAAAGGATCAAAGGAAAGTTGTTTGTTATAATGTTTTAAGAAGCCTTGTATGAAAAGGAGTGTGAATGTTTTACTAGTACATGCTCTTCTTGTGAGGAATAAATGAATTGGTTGATTAGGATATATCATTTTTCTATACATATAATCATTATAATTGCATGTTGTTCCTTGTTCAATTTACGAAATTGGGAATAAAATTATGCATTTGAAATCAATTCATCTTTTTTTTGTATTGCACATGGAATAGTTGATAAAAAAAACATTGAATTTTTATGCAAAACTCGCATCCAATATTGTAATGTTCAATTCCAGTATAGTTGGTGATGGGATTTAATGAATTTATAAATTTTTCAACATTATCAAATTTATCCATCCAAATACTTTTACTATTTATTTGTGCTAGTTCGTGTGCATGTAATTCAAGGTCATCCCAATTTTGTAACCCTTGCGTCTACTTTTGGAATTTTAAAATAAATTTTGAACATACATGATTTATTGAATTCTCACAAGCGAGATATGCATCATGCCATGACTTATGTTTTCCAAGTTGTGATTCTTTTGAAGTTGTAAAGGGATGGAACAACAACAATTGTTCTCGATAATTATTTTCGAGATCTCGATGTTTATTATAATTCACATATCGAATTATTAAAAAAAACTCACCGTTTTTTGAAATCCTTTTCATTTAAATTATAATTTGCTACAAACTCACTTAAAGTTTAAAAAATGTAAAGTTTCATGATGTTTCATTTATTTATCAATCGGTGATTGTGCTTTGATGTCAATGGAGTTTGAAGGTAGTTCATTCAAAATTTTAGTCGATTTGAGCACAAATGCACGTTTAGGTTGAGGTGATGTGTTTAAAAATGAAAATGATCTAGAAGCATGATAAAGAGGTAGTGATAAAATGATATAAGTTGCTAATTGGGCAGACATTTGTTGCACATTCAGAAAAACATTACTTAATTTCTTGATCCTTAAATTTGCATCAATATTTTAATCTTCACATTGTTTAATGATGGTTCAAATTCAATCATGATATATCTATCAATTTTTGTTAGATCTGATGTGTAATAACTTGTTGTAGCATATGGGTCAAGAATAAATCGTGTGTTAATGTTGGCTTCCCATAATGGTGCAACTTTTATAACATAAGCATTTGTTCTAATGTCTTTCATTTATTTCTTCAAGAAAAGGGTGGGTTTTGTCAATTTGTTACATAGTGAATCAATATAGGTTGACATATCCAAATTCAACATCAAAAGAAAATCTTCAAATGAGATTTTCAAATGAAATATTGACTCCCATTTCCATATTGTTAAGGGTTTCAAAGATTCTATTTGCAATGTTTTACAACTTTTTTATTTCAAAAGATGTTATAGTTTCTTTTAATGGTTTTAATATTTTTGTGTAAGGCATTAGTGCAATGGATAATGAAATCAACAAATAGCATGTTTTTTCTTCCTACAAGTTCATTTATGTTTATGCATTTGTGAATCTTGCAAATGTGAGGGAAATAATGAATTATTCAATGTTACATATTTGTCGACAAATTGTTCAATGGTTTCATTATTATCTACTCCATAAATCAAGGCATTTTTTATCCATAATAAGCCATGATCATGTTCACTTCCTCTATTTTGAAATTCATTTACAAAATAAAAAATCATTAATTTTACCAAATATAGATGAATCTTTTTTTTAAAATTTACAAAATGCAACCATATGATGGTCGTAATATCATGCAATTTTTTTTATGCATTAACTCCCATTGAGCAATATCTTGATATCGAAATTTTGCCAAAATTGAAGGTTTCTTAATCATTCCAAAAAATAAAATGAAATAATTACATTCTTTGTTATTTGGATCTTGAAAAAGTCCAAGTGGTTTATAATCCTGACTAAGGGTCACTGTAATAACATTTTCATCACTCATAATTTGGTTAGCTAGTGAAAAAATATGCATTAAACTATCTATGGTGACATTTTCAAGTGTTTTTTCAAATTTGTTTTAAGGATCTTGTTCAATGTCCATTTTTGTGTCTTGGGAAGTTTTAAGATTATTTTTAATTTGTTGATGTTTAGCAATGTTGAACATGTCTTCCCACATAGGCCTCATTGAAAATTTTGCGTTTATATATAATGGATTTTCATGAGAGTTTTCAAAGTTAACATCACTTGGTTTGGCCCAATGTTTCTAATAGATACAATAATTTATATTTTAATTTACGTTTCAACATAATACCAATTGTGGCTTCATCATTTGGCATGCTTAGCAATATGGATTGTGTTTTATTTACACTGGTTAGTACATGGATAATATTGCATCAAATTTTGTATTGACCATACCCTTCAACTTGCCAAATTTGTGTGAACGCTTGTCGTGGAGCTATTTAAAGCCTTTTAAGTTGGTCATGTTTTTTTGTGTATTTAACATTGGATGGACATTACTTGCATAAAACATTTTAACAATATTTTTGAGAGAATGATGTTTATGTATGCCCTAAGACAATAAAGTTCATTATTTTGTTCATTTTTCCATTTGAAATATGTTTTTGGTTCATTATGTTTTTCACTTGTTTCATTTGAAAATTTTGATAAATTTATAATCATCATTGATTGTTACAGTATCTTGCATTACAATGTTATTTGTATTTAAAAAAATAGGTGGTGTACATGATATTTGATCTAATTTTACAATTGTATTTTCACAATTCAAGTTTTGTTCATGTATTAATATTTCACATTCATGCATTTGTTCTAATTTTTTTGATTGACACTCAATACTTTGATATATTTCAGTCAAATCTATTTTGGATTTTTTTTTAGTGTTTTGATTTCATATATCAAATATGTCTCACAATTTTTTCAGTGTTAAACATTGGATTTGGATCGTTATTTTGAAAATTTTCAAATATTGATTTAAAACTTGCTCCTTGATTAATTTGCATTATATTTTGCAACATTTCACCATGGTCTTTAGTCCAATTAATATATTTTATGTTTCTAATCATTACTTATGGTTTTACTAATTTGTTCTTTATATAGTTTTAATTTGTTATGAAGAAAAACATTATTTTGTTGAGGTTGAACATTGTCAATTGTTATGTGTTCTTTTTTTGTGATATTGTTTGTGAAATTTGAATCATGTCTTTCAAGATATGTAATGGGTTTGAAATGTCCATTCATACCTTCATGATATGTTGAAATTAACTTTTCACTTGCATTAAATTTTGTCCCCACGTTCATGTAAGGTTTACATGTTTTTGTTGACCAAGCTTCCATAAGATGCTTGATGAATTGAGCTAACCAAAAGAATATTGTAAAATCAGCTAATAAACCTCCATTAGTCATTCCACATTCCATTTTTTTTAAGTAATCATTTGTAAAATTAACACCATGTAAACTCATTAAAATTTTTTAACTAAATGCAAACCTAAAATAATGTTCAACTTTAGAATTTTTTGATAGTAAAGCTTGTTGTAAACATTAAACATAACCTTTTCTCAATGTTATATTAGATATTACGTAATTTAACAAATAATTAATAGAACCAACTAAATAGTCACCAATATAATATGGATAATTAACAATTTTTTTCAACCCAATATTTCCCAAAGCATTATCAATGTTTATTATGGCCATTTTTAATGTTATGCTTCAATTGGAATATAGATGTTGTATTATCATTTTTGAAATAATGGTAGTATATCTATTTATTTATAGTTTCATTTATACAAAAAACAATTTATTGACTAATTTTTTTTTAAAAGTCGAATTATTTTGATCAATTTTATATTAATTAAAAAATTGAATAAGAATTATTGATTAATTTTTTCTTAAAAACAAAGTTTATCAATTTATTAAGCACAAGTGGATTAAACCTCTAAGAAAAAAAAAGAAAAAAGGGAATTAAGTTTTTTGGAAATTATTTGTAACCCAAACTCAAATGAACCACTATTTTTATAGTTTCATTTATACAAACATTTTTAAAAATTCGAATTATTCTGACTTATTTTTATATTAATTGATATATAATTTAATAATAATTATTGATTTAAAAAAAGGAGTTTATCAATTCTTAAGCACAAGTGGTTAGGCCTCTAAAAAAAGATGGAGAAAAGAAATTAAATGTTTTTGAAATTATTTGTAACCCAAACTTGAATGGACCAATTTTTATTTACTTTGCTAATTAGTCGTTAATTATAATTGTAACTTATGACCTTTATGATGGTTATTTTGCATGAAAAAGTTTTAAAAACAAAAAATGAAATATATAATTTTTCTGTTATGTACAAAAGTTGAAATGACCTAGATTTTGACTTTTAGAAAATTACTAATAGTGCAAGTGACTTTTTAAATTAAAAAACCTAACTTGAGGGTTGTAATTGCTTTGTGAAAAAATGTACAATATAATTTTTTGTTTCATTTTGTCAATGTTAATGTTTAATAATAGTATACTAAAAAATTCTATGTGATTTCACATACATTTAAGTGTGTGTGTATATATATATATATATATATATAGTTCGATTAATCTAAAAACTCAACTTACAAAACCAATATGAATGAACTAAATTGAGATATTTTAATTAACTAAAAAGATGAAAATTATATGTTTTAAAACTCATGATTTGAAAATGAGTACAAAATAACAATGCTTAATAATGAAGTTTACTTTTTAAAAAGTTTTAAACAAAAAATGAAGCATGTATTTTTTGAAGTAGAAATATTTTCAATTAACAAAATAGAAAAGCTATTATAAGAAAATAATTTAGAATCTACCATAAGAAAACATCAAGCCTATCACAAAGAAAATAATTATGATAAAAAGATTGTAGAATTGATAAACTAAAAATGTTTGAAGTTCAATTATCTTGGCTTTCAAATTTCCAAAAATCTAAATATATACAAGGGAAAATTAATTCATGCATGGTGTTGAATTAATCTTGTTGTAAGTCCGCATAACCAATGAGCTCCTTAATAGGGCTCAAAGAAAAAGACCCATGAAGATTGATAATAGAAAACATCTGAATGACTAGGATGTGATTATATCAATGCAAATCAAGAAGAGCTTCTTCGTTGACCCCAACAATTACTTCAATCCAATCAACCTTTGCAATAACATAAACTAGTGCACCGCCAAGTACATGAATACAACCTTTCAAGTTCCCAACTAGCATACGTGCATTAACTATTTTGCAACCATTGCAAAAATAAAGTTCATCATCTTGCTTTGATATTCTAAACAACCAACATGTTCCATAAACACATTTGAAAGGAACCAAAGCGGGTTTGGACACAAAAAAGTTTTTGTTTACCTACATTTTAGAAGAACATGTCCAATGTTAATTATATATTAATATATAGAAAAATTATGCAAGATTGATCAAAACATGTTTACATAAAAATAAGAAATTTAAATTATTGTTATGTTCATATGGTAAGGTAAATCTTGGATACCTACAATGCCACATGTGGTGTAGCATTTCCGTTGTAAATTCCATGCAAGCATGTCAAGTGTTGAATTATGCTTTCATCAACCATTGGTGCAAATATTGTTGTTGGACTTATCTAATAGCAAGTCGCCCTCATAAATGTTGCACACACGTGCTTAATTAGAATTAAAGTGGGAGCTCTAGTGCGAAACTCATGGGCCAAAATATCATATTCATTGTGAAATATTGGCTGAAAACTTATATGCACATATTGCAAAAGGATGGATGCAACCAACAATTTTTCTTGTTACAATATACATACCTCAAATTATGCATCAATTAAAAATTTAATTTGACATAGTTACTTTAATCATCAAATCAAAAGTTACATAATTAGACATAAGAAAAATCAAAACTATCTCACAACTATGGAAACTATTACAACTAACTCTAAGTTGTATGCAAAACTTTTCAGTAATTCTTGAAAACCATGCATGCAAATGGATGCATCTACAAAAACTAGATCTAAAAAACTTACCTACAAGCTATAAATGAAATGATAATGCTCCTATACACAAAAATGTCCATGAAACTATCAAAAAATCAAAACTACAATTGAAACATGTTGATTCATATTACTCAAACCATTCAATGAATTTACTGGAATATTATTGAGTTTGTGGGTGCAAAAATAATAAAAGGAGCCATAAGGTGTGTCACAATTACTTAGAATTGTAATTTTATATTTTTGAAAAATCACAAGAGGAGTGTAATAAATTGGATTTTCATTTTCTTTTCCTTTTAAAGTTCCATTATTCAAAACTTGATGCAAATTGATGATATTTCAAGAGTCATTTTGCATGTTCAAAACAACTACCACAACTTAATTTTTTCTTAAACATCTTTTGTCTTTATCAAATGTGCACCATTCCTTCTCAAAATTGAAGAGGGTCTTAACATTGATGATCATAAAAGCAAAAGCACTTGAAATTGGTAAATTTCATTTTAAAATGCATTTGAACATATGTGTTTCAAACATGTTTTTGACTTTGAAAATCATAAATGAAAAAAATGTGTTTATGACAAAATTTATTCATTTTTGTGTTCTTTAAAGTGTGGATGCATTATATATAAATGATATAGACCAAGATATAGCAAAAAAAAATTATTTTTAAAACATAACTGTAAACTAGGTATAAAAAATATAGAAATTAGGAAAATTAACCAACATAGGAATGCCATGTGTCAAATGCAATCCTTGGAAAAGACTTTAACCTTGTAGCCCATGGCTCCTTTTATTGTGTTTGCACCCTTATATCATTTGGATGTCATTTGGGGAATTTCCATCTACCACAACAAGCTTGAAACAACCATCAATTTCTCCCTAGAGACGAATCACAACAATTGCAAGGGTTGTTATAGCCCACTTTTTGTGAATTTGTTGAATGAAAGATGCAGTAATGTCTATATGAAAGAAATGAAGTTGGACATCAACATCATCCAAGGTGTCCACCATAATTGATGTTGTCACCTTCAATGAAACATCAAGATCCCCCTTTTCAAATTATGTACATGTTTGCAAAGAATTTTTTTCAATCTTCAAATGCTTTCCTTTCCTAAATTTTTCAAAATGGAAATTGATCAAGACACCTCCAATTGTCATTGTGATAGTAGTAAACCCATGCAAATTTGTCACTTGCATGCAAATATGAATAAAGGGTAGCCTTCTCAAAATTTCCATATCGGTTCAATACAATGCACTCAAAGGCCACATTTTCTGATTATGGCATCACAAACTTAACATCTCATGACTTAAAAATGGAAACCATGTAACATTAATTCATTCATAATTTGTACGTATCACGCATTGATATCGTGCATTGAAAACACATTTGACACATGAATTCATTGGAAGTGTGAAATTTGTGTGACATTCATTCATTCATTCGTCAACACATTTATCCATGTGTCAAACATGTTTTCAATGCATGATATTCATGTGTAAAATGTATGAACCTATGAATGAATGAACTTCACACGATTTTCATTAGTAATTCATCACATGCTAAATTTGTGATGGGAGTTTAATTCATCCAACACAATAACAAGACAATTTGTACTCTTGTTAGCCATGATGTGACAACAAAGCACAATACACAACTCAATGCAAAACTCAAGACTAGAAAGGTTAAAAATGAAAACATTTATTTGACCATAGATGATTTAGAAAAAACTTGTTATGGACAACAGTAAAAAATAATGCATAGAATGAAAAAAAAAAAAACCTATGAATAATGAAATGCATCATGTCTAGAGTTCAAACTAAGTAGGAGATGCAAATCAACTTTCAACTTTAGAATTCGATATCTAACCTAAACAACAAACAAATCACAATTAGCTATAGTTACATAAGTTTTTGAATGTTCAACTTCCATAGTGGATTTTGCTATTATTTTCATTTGTGACTATCCAATTTCAATATTAATTTCAACTTCAGAATAGTTTCAACAATTACATTCATCAAGTCTTTTTAACTTCAACCTTTGTTGACATGATAATGTATCTAGACCTATCATTGGCTATTTAGCTGATAAATATCCTATTTAAGAAGTCATAAATTGATCTCTTTTATTCACATCATCTTGCATAGAATTTTGTGTTCAAGCTTCATGTAGGCAACTTTTTTAGTGGTCTCTTCACCAATAATGCCTTGAAAAAACTTACCACATGTTGCATGACTACTCCATGCTGGAACAAGGGCCAAAGCCTTTGTATAGAGATCCCCTTGGCCTTTGTAAAGAGATTTGGCCCAAATTTCATTTCATAGACAACACACATTTTCATCGTGTAATAAACACATAAACATATATTGTTAATTTCAATACATTTGCTTTAAAATAAAAGGCACAAGGGTGAAAGCAGGGTAGAGTATACACAAAAAAGTAGTGTAAGCAACAAAATACTAGGGACCCTAATGAAAAGGACTAACAAATAGATTGTTTTATGGGGATAAATTTTTTTTTTGGATACATTATTCGTTGACTCTTGTTTGCATAGACTTCAAAAGCTAAATTGTTATAATCATGTTTTTTTAAGCTACATGTAAGTACTTGAATTAGACCTAAAATTTGTGACAATTTGAAAAATAAAGTTCAAGTACTTGAAAGTAGGTGAAATATTTTTGCAAGTATTTGGTTTTTCTTTCAAACACCTCAATATTGATGTGGCGAACATTCTAATATAATTTTTTTGGTTAATTGAATTTGTTTTCATAACTTTAATCATCCCCAACCCCAAAAAAATGGGGGATACTTTTTGGGTACTTTTTCAAGTCCAAATGAGTTGACACAAATTGCTTTTAAAAGTTAGAGGGAGGCTAGAGATGCCCATGAAAAAAAAAAAAACATTTGTTTTGAAATGCTAAAGGAAGGTTTAAAGTTTGAAAAGCTTTTTTTTTTCATGTTTTCAAATAAAAAACAAGGTAACAAGTATGTACAAAATATCTTGTTAGCACCCACAACAAGAAAGGTAAAAATCATTTAAATTTTTCCGAAATAGCACCAACAAAACAACATGAAGCATAGAGTAAATACTAAAGAAACAATCAACAACCCTCCATAGCACATGAAAGCCACAAAGGCATGCATTTGAAGTTCATGTTGCATTTCTATAAGCAATTGGAAGAGCCACAAAACATGCATAATTCACGGCAATGAAGAAGAAAAAAAAAATTAATAAAATTATATCATTATATGAAACATTATATAGCATGAAGGACTTTGTGCATGCTTACTTGATTTGTATATGTTGTCAATCCCTACAATCATTGAGTTGTCCATCAAACTTGCCCTTGGAGACAACCACATAAACGGTCCTTTGCCTTGTGTTCTACCTTGGGATTGATTGATGTTCTAACTCATTATGATCTACTTGTATTTTATGCACCCACGTTGCATTAGTCTTTCAACATGTGCATGGACACATCACCTCATAATTCTAACGGACATAATCATGCTCACCACATGCTTTTGCTTGCCTCCTCACAATTGTTTTAGGACATTAGGTGATGGATGTTGTACTACCACCTATGATAATAAACAAACAATAAGGAGTGAGAAAAAAGGCATCAAATATGTTTAAGGGACTTTTTGTGGATCTTTCCAACTACCCTCTACATGAAACTATGTATTATAATCAATGTAATAAAAAAGGCACCTACTTGTAAAACTTGAGCCCAAACATGACCATGGCTACTAGTCACACAAGTGATAGGAAAATGTTTGTAGTGCCAGGAAATAAGCTTGTGCATGAACTTCCCAACAATGTGCTTGAACTAATTCAGGCAAATCTGCTAAAAACACCTTAGTAGTTATTCTTGTAGAGGTAAAAAAAAAGGGCTTCCATAGGATTGGGTAATTATCAAATGACTTGGACTTTTGGCAAAGATCCTGAACTAAACACATCAAGGATTCATTTGTGTTGATCAAACCACTAAATTGACTCCCTTGGAGCTTCAATAATTAGGGCAAATTCACAAGCTTACACTTCATATACCCTTCATGCCTTCTCTAATGTTGAGGTCCCCTCCATAGCCTTGACTCTTGCTGCACTCTCTCCTTTGGCATCAAAACATAACTTCCAATTTGTGAAATTCTTGAAATAACTCAATTAAAATCATTAGCATTAATTGACGCGCTCCTAAGTCATGGGGCAAAACCCACTTGAGGGTTTCACAAAGTCAAGTTGCGGAAATTGTGAGTTAGCGGCGCGCTCTCGGCTTCCAACTCTAAAAAGGGGTAGAGGGTCGAATTGGGAGCCCAAGGATTAGACTAGGAAGAGGGAGTAGTTTAGCTTGTGTGAATCTGCATCCAAAAACCAACCATAAGAGGTTAGTTTAGCATTCGGGAAACCCTTGGGTGTTGGGACTTGCCACGGGCACTTGGACACACAAGACTCACCACGGCCCGGACTCGGGAGTAAGCCACCACCTTACTCCCTATAGTATTCTCTGCAGCTCACCGCCGAGGCTACATCCAAATGGCACATTTTGTTGGGACTCCCAAAATGGAGTCCCAAAATTGTCCCGGCTGGACTCCCGGAACTTTGAACGGCCATAACTCCCGACTGTGGAGTTCGATCGTGATGAGGTCTAAACCAAAGTCTTAGCCCTTGTCGAGATCTTTCCAACGCCGTGTCGCACTCTCAGATCGGACGTCAGGAAGAGGTCTATTCCCTACTTTTAGTGTTCGGGAGTCAAACTGCCAGTTTGACTCCCGGCCCTTCTTTTGCCCATAACTTGGGCTGCAGATGTCCAAATGGCCAATGCGAGGCCATTTTCGATATCTACGTTTCAAGACCTTTTCAATGACATCAAGAACACCTCAATGCAAGGTGTTTTGGGTCTTGCTGTCGAGCTCTAAACATTCAGGAGTCCCAGAGGATTCCAAATCTCCAACTTTTCCAAGTGTTGGGCTTCACCCCCACACTTGGCCAAAGTAGGGTTGCAACATTAATTTTGTTCTTTTTTCTCCACATGTTGGTTTGTTCAACCCCCCTATAAAGAGTATTGAAAAGAAGAAATTATGATCAAAACATTGTGCAGTTGATCCCAAAAAGGACACAAAGCTTGAATCAACATATTTACCTTGGAATGTTTATTTAGGATGGATTGGTTGTTGCACATCTATTGTTATAAAAAAAAATTCTTTGATTTTGTGAACAATCCAGGCCTTGCAAAAAACTTAGGTAAGTTGAATGTCACTATCAAGGTTGCCTTGCTAATTGCTTCTACATAATGTACACAAAACCCATACAAAACATCTAAAAGTGCATTCTTAAATTCTTCCACCAATTCAACACATGTCACTATTCTAAACACCATTTATTAACACATAAATAAAAGGGGTCAATTACGTCATAGATAACTTGAAGATCTTGAGAGGGGTTTCATCACATCAAACAAACCAAGCATGTGTGTCATTTGTTGTATCCTAGTTGTTCACAAATACTTCATATATGTAAAGCACCTTCACACAACTTTCCTCTCTAGTTTTCCTACATACTCCATAATTGCAACTTCCTAGGTAGGTATTCTGACTACAAAGTAACACCAACAAATGTAAGCATAACTATCTAGATAAGTATTTGAATATCTTTGAATAACACATTAGTTAAAGATACAAGGTACTGCTTATCCATTAAATAAGATAATCACACCTCCACAATGAGAACCCCATGAAAACCCATTTTTGCATCAATTATTAAGGTCAAAAATTGCAACCCCCAATCATTACCTTCTTCTAGGGGGTAAGCCTAGGGGACAAGGTTGACACCTTATTACTCCATGTAAAAAACTACCTTCCCTAGCTTATTTTACTACAACTACTCAAGTAATAAGTAAGAGGTCATACAAGGAAAAATAAGAAAGATAAGGGTCTACTATCTAAAACTATACCTACCTTCCCATAAGTAATATAATCCGGGGAATATGGAATAGAATGTAGGGAGGGGAGCAATATGAGAAAGGGGGGGAGAGCCTAGGAGTAATTACTCTCCTTGATTCTATAGTATTTTCAACACCCTTAGATATTGCTTGGGGGGGGTTTTAGACTTTCCTACCATTACTATCCCTCCTTCCCCATGCCTACAAGTTTTCTGGTGACTCTACCTACCACTTGCAACCCCTGAGAAGTCCTTTTTCTACTTGGTACTTTCTATAACCAGTTGTCTTCCCTTTGAGCTCTTGGGTGAAAACATGGTTAGGTGTTTCAAAAGTGGCATTTGAGAGTCCATTTAATCTAACACTAGAGTAAATTTCTTGTGGTTTAAACAATTATCAAACCATAAATCCTATAATTATCCCTTGGGTGCAATCACATTAAAAGGAGCCACACAATGTGTGGACACCCCCAAAAAACTATACCCTTGTATCTTTGGAATGACACTATGAAAACACAATAACTTGAAATTTCAATTTTGTTTTTGGAATAGGTTTTTTTATAGCGAAATATTCAACCCACAAAATTTTGAGACAAATCTATTATGTTTCAAGAGTCCTTTTGTATAATTAAAGGACTCAAGACATTTGTGTGGACATGTGTTTATTTTGAGTAAAAAATCCTTTTCCCTTGTCAAATGTGGACCAATTAGGCTAAAAATTGGTGAGGATTTTAATCTACATACATAAAAGAGATAAAGGACTTAAAGTCCTATAGATTTTATGTTTACATATGTAATGGCATCTTATTAATGATATTTGGTTAAAATGTCCTTTTTGTCTTCAAAATCAAGCATTTTCGAGATTTTTTCACAAAAATTATTCACATCTATTTTATATTTGATATGGAAATTATATTTACATAAAATTCATTAATTACACATATCTTGAAAGTTTCAAGTTCATGGTTGAATAGAAAAAGATGGATGACATTGTTGAAAACTGAATAAAAATACCTATTGTTCATCAATCAAGGTCATCCATCATTAACCACATTTAATATTGTCATTACTAGCATCTTCATGAACATTCAGATTGTAAAATCAATCTAGCCCCTAGTTTTAGTCCTAGGTTAGATCCTCTCCCTTCGACTACCACCATTTGGTTCTTAGGTTCATCTATGTAAACTTTCATTCTCACTCTCAAACAACAAATGCCATTGTTTTTCCTTTGCATGCTATCAACCTTGTCCTTACTCCAACTGCCACTTTCAGTGATGGTTTATTGTTGCAAACCCTCACCTACCATTTTGCACCATGGTTTGACTCACAATGGAACACACAAGTTCCCACATGTGCCTTCACATTAGTAGCCAATTTAGGCAATGGTTCCCTTGTACAATGGAACGCAGTGCTTGTGAAAGAGCATCATTGCAAGCACGTAATATTTGTAGAATCATCGTTGCCCTTCTACAATCTTCTTCCAAAGATGCATATCGCATCAACAATGGAGGTTGAAAAAAGGCAACGATGATGTAGCATGGAAAGGTTGCAGAATAACAATGACAATCTACAACATTTTGGATGTTGTAACCTTGATGTTGTAGCCTTAGGAACTTGTTTGTGCCATGCCTACATTTTCTATTGGCATTCTACTATGTTTTGGTAGTTGCCTACATAGAGGTAGCAAAGTTCTTGCATTTGTAACTTTTACTTGTGTCCATCAATTTTGTCTTTGTTTTTATTTTAATTCTTTGCAATACTTAGGTTCATACGAATTTGAACTACTTGCATACTAATGTATATGGCCTAGGGCTTTGTGGGAAGATGTAAGTCTTTGAAGATGAGCCACATGCTCATTTCATGTAGCTGAATTCCTTGTGAACATGGGGGACTACCTAAGAAATAAAAGGAAAAGAAGTCGACGCGGTTCTCTTGAGCTTGATGACTCTTGTCTCGATCTTGGATCAACACATGTAGACGTTAGCTGTGATTTTGAAGTTGCAGTTGCCCAAATTGATAATGATCTCAATCTTGTTGAGTTACAGGATGTTGGTGAGCTTGAGGAAGCAGAGTTGCAAAATTTTCATAGAGATGAAGGTTTTATAACAATGTTGGCTACTTCCCATGGGTACACCTTACGTGGTCATCAGGATGAGGATCTAAGTTTAATCAAGAAAAGGAAGGTTTATAAGAGGATATGGCAACAAAACTATAAACTATGATAATCAAGGTTACATGTAGAAAAAGATGTTTGCTTTGCAAAAGAAAAAAGCTCTAGCTCTTGCATAATGCCAAGCAACTGCGTATTCAAAAGTCATAGGTGAAACTCGTTGACAAGTTCAAAGGGAGAGTGTACTTGTGGCCAAGAACATATCCTAATCCATTTGCAACTCCTTGCAAGGATATCTAGAATCTTTCTAGTATATAATTCTTGAGAAGGTTTTAGTTAGTCCTTTAGTGCAAGGTTGTGTTCCGAGGTACTTACAAGATCTAACAATAATTAAAGAAAACAAAATTATTGTAGATAATTTGAAATGTGGCTGGTCAAACCATCTGAAAGGCTAGAAAACCTTTTCCCTTATCATGGCAAAGGATATTATATGTGCTGCAACGATGTTTAACAAGAATTGTAGTGGTAGACAGGTCACTAGAACTTTGGGTGTGGATTGTAGGAACATAAAGAGAGCCTATGAAAGATGGTGCTCTTTAGACACCAACCAAGATGCTTTTTGGGTTAATAAGAAACAAAGGAAACGTGTTGATGGTTTGTGTGAAGTTGCAATCCAACAAATTTAGTCCTTTTGGACTTTAGAGACTACAGTTTCACCAAATGTGAAGGATGCGACTTGCAAGAGGATTGGAGTGAAAGAATATGTGGTGCATGCTACCCATTATCTTCAGGTTTTCGAGGTAAATTGGACTTTTCACATTTCTTCATGATTATGTTTTACACTATTTTAGAAAGCAAGGTCTCAAAACTTTCATTGTTCTTGTATGGTTTTGCATGTTGTCCCCTTTCCAAGTCTTGCCATGTGTTCCAAAAATTACTTTGTACTTCTTCAATCTCAATAATTAAAGATCATGTGCTTTTGAATGTTCATGAAGTGGTAACTCAATTCTGAATTTTCTGTATAGTATTGAGTATGGCCTTTGGGTGGATATTTTGAACTTGGTAGAAGTCTAGTAAGAGGTCAAGTCCAATTGAATTTTTATGTCAAATTATTTACACAATATGTGCTTAAGATGTGTCGTTTATAGCTAAAGTAAAAGGTATATGTTGTTGACTTTTGGAAAGTGTTTGGAAAAACTTGAAAATGATTAAATATGAAGTCTAGGTTTAGGTGTAAAAACTCTTGAGTCATTTTGAAAGTTAATCCTTTGAGTTTAAGGCTTGTTTGCTTTGAAAATTAATATTGAGTGTTTTTAAAAGTGCAAGTTCTTGAAGGTTAAGGAATTTCTACTTCGAAAACTTCTAGAAGTTCATTGAAGAAGTGATAAAAGCATAAATATAAGGACTAAAAAGTCCTTTCAAAAGTTTTGCCCTTTGAATCCAAGGTCTATCCTTTGTGATCAAGTTGTTAATGCCTATTAAAAAGTGAAAGCTCCTAAATGTAAAGTAGGTTTTGCTTGAAGAACTTTTAAGGTCCTTGAACAAGTGGTAGAAGTAGAAATATAAGGACTACAAAGTCCTGTCAAAGGTTCTACCCTTTGAGTCTAAGGTATGTAGTCCTTTGTGATCAAGTCTTTAATACTTGTTAAAAAGTAGAGGTTCTTAAATGTTCAAGAGGTTTTTCTTGGAGAACTTCTAAGGTCCTTAAACAAGCGGTAGAGGTAGAAAATATAAAGACTAAAAAGTCCTTTTGAAATTTCTATCATTTGAGTTCAAAATTTATCCTTTTTTATTAAATTCTAGATTTCTTTAAAACAACCTTCCTAATTATACAAGTTCCTGACTATTAAGGAGGGTTTGCTTAAAAACCTTTATGGTCATAAATCAATGGTAGGGCAATCCAATATAAGGACATAAGTCCTTTTGAAAGTTCTATCCTCTAAGTTCAAGTTTTGTCCTTTGTGAGTAAGTTCTATGTGCTTTTAAAAAAATACTAAGTTCTTGAATGTTAAGGAGGGTGTGCTTGGAAAAATTCTAGGGTAGTAATTCAAATGGTGAAGGAAAAACATAAGAACTCTACAAGTGTTTTTAAAAGTTTGGGCAGGACAGAAGAACCCTACTTGGTGCTTTTAAGAGTTTGGGCAAAATAAAACTTTGCAAGTGATTTTAAGACTTTTGTCCTATGAGTTCATGAAGGTATGTGTTTTTTTATTAAGATTTGAATGCAACATAAGGTGCAAATTTTTTTTGAATGCTTACAAGTGCATATCAATCAAAAGGTCAACCACCAAGTAATAAAATTTTTGCATTCCTTTTGAAGTTGTCTGTCCACTTAGGTCACTTGTGTTGGCTTGAAGTATTTCCAAATGTAATTTAATTGGTTGAATTTGAATAACTACATGCTTATAAGAGCTAAGAATGTTTTCTATACAAGTTTTCTACTTCTAGTTATTGCCTTCAAATTTATCATGCATTGGACATGTCTTAATGTTTATGTAAATACAATGTGAATTGTGTATAAGGTTTTTGGTTTTCTTGAATATGGTTTGTGGGGATAGAAAAACTTGTTGGTTATAAGACACATGAATAGCCAACTCATAAGCACACTAGAAGTTCAATTTTTTTGTGTATATTATTGATTGGTTGTTGAATGTGGTTGCCCATTGCTATGTACTACTTCAAATGCAAGCACTTTACTCACATATCACATTGTATGATTTGCAATTGGATTGTTTGAATTTTTCACCTTGTTCAAGGAAAAATATCTAAACATCCAAGTGATGCTTATAAGATTTTAAAGAATGAAACCTTGGTTTGTCAAAAAATTATGTGAATGGAATACGTGTTGTTGTCGGTATCACACCAAGATTAATGAATTGAAAGAAGGATTGAATGGGATGATAATTCGAGGGAAAGGAGTGCATGGTGGCTACACTTGTTTTTGCACTAAAATATGTCGCCCTTTTGGAGAAAATATTTGTCCACCTAACGAATGTGAAGTCCATGTGTCTTATTTTAAAAAGTTGATTTCTATATGGTCATCCATTTTGTGCCCTTTATTTGGGTTTTCAACCTTTCATCAAAGAGCATGTTTGTTGGGTCAATGTAAAAACTGTGGTGTTGAGACCTTGAAAATATGCCCTGTTGAACTAGATTTAAAGAAACCTATGACATGGCGCAAAATAAGTTATGTTATTGTTGGGAAAAACAACGATGGTTGTGATAAGAAGGTTTCTAGAGTAGAGTATTGTGAAACACAACCAAGTCAGCTCATCGGTTACTTAAGGCCTAAGTTGAAAGAGCTTGTCATGCATAATTTTATGTCAAAGTGGCAAAAGAAAGAGTTTAAGTCTTTTGTTCCAAATTTGCCACTTAACACAATACTATTTTGTATTAACTTCTTGGAGAATTATGCATTTAAGGTGCAAAATGAAATCTAGCATATGCACTGGTTCTCATTTCATATCACTATTTTTGTCCATATCACATATCGGATCAACCTTGATTATGATCTAGCAGATCCATAGACCAAAATATTAAAGGAGGTCCACTATTACATATCAAATGAGAAAGAGCATGACACATTGTTTGTGCAACATGTTTTTATGTTGAACTGGGAATTTTTACACGGCAAAGGTTGTTTCCCAAATTGCCATGTGGTATTGAGTGATGGATGTAGTGGACAATTCAAATTTGCAAGGTGTTGGTACTTTATGCCCCGTTACCACAATTTGACTAGTTGCAATGAATTACCACATGGTTGTCAGTTGAATTGGAATTACTTTGCCACGGGTCATGGCAAAGGAGAAGTAGATGGTGTTGGAGTATTGTTGAAGAGGGAAATAAAAAAGGAATAGATTAAGCCTAATGTGCAAAGATTGCAATGTGCATCGAATGTGGTGAATTTCTTGAGAGTTGAAGCAACAAGACAACATGCTCCCCACCCTAGTGCCAAAAGGACTGTCAACAAATATTCTCGGGTAGTTAAGAAAGATGACATTGACAGAACTCATCTTTATGAGTGTCAAACAATACATGGTAACGTAAGGCACACCATGTTCATTTAGTTTCATACTAGGATTTAACTTTAGCTGAATACCAAGACTTGTCCTATCGTTGTCCTAAATGTGAAGATTGGAATTTCAATGTGAGCAGTCATCCCATGTTTGACCATGGACCTTAATAAGGTTGAAACCTCTAAATCAAATAGAAGTGAAGGAAGCTATGCTAAATAATGATGAACCAGTGGAGTTTGGTAGTGGTGGGGAGGAGATGGCATAAGATGTTTGTGTAGGTGATAACATTGTTGTTTTATGCAAAAGCTTTCGAGATGAAAGTTTTTGGGTCATGTTAATTGATACACTGGTGACCAAGGTTAATGAACATTTTGTAGATGCATGGGGCCAAGAATGGTTTCAAGGAAACTACATCATACATGGTTTGTGGTATGAAAGATTATGCCCTAGTAGTAGGTCCTATTACTTGCTTGAGGACTCACCACCTACATTTGTATATTTTCATTTAGCAGTGGCCTCCAAGTTTTCTATGCCACCTACAATGCATACAGTGAGAGGTTCATTATGTATTTATGAACTATCTGATGAAGTTTTAGGGATTATCCATGAAGGTATTTCTTGTTGATAGTTGGTGGATGAGCAAAATGAGTGATAGTTGCAGGTGGTTGGAGTTAGGTCAAACAATAGAAGCTAGTTACAAGAATTTTCAACTTATTTCTTTATGGCAGGTTTTTCTCAAGTAAAGTCATGTAGTATTTGAACCAACTTGTCTTTTGGACATGCAAAGTGTAATGTACAATCTTGTTGCTTTATAAAGTCTATCATGTGATATAGATCTACAATGATTCAATTTGGCCTTCTTGATTTTGGTCCATCCTCCAATGTTTTATCATGTACACCTTCAAATACCTAGTAGTAGTTGTAGATTTCATTGATCTCCATATTTCAAATATCATTGCCACTAATGGGAGTTTTGGAATGCAATTTTAAAAATTTTCAATTATAAGGAAAACAAGTAAATAACTTGTGCCACATTTTATTTTCAGTAGGTTTTGTTTTCAAATATTGTTTATGTATATCTTTGGATGAAAAAAACTCATATATATGTGCCATGGAAGTAGAGCTTAGATATATTATGGGTATGTTGGAATGCTAACAAGTCATATAAGAGGATCAAAGTCCATACCTAAGTCTTGTTTGCATTCTATGCCCTGATTTTGATATGAAGTGTGTATCATATCAAAATTATACAATGGATGTGGAAAAGACTTATGTATTGGTGGCAATGTTTCATGGGGAGGATGGAAGCAATTTTGAAGATTGGAGGTATTGGGACTTGAACTAGGTGTTTTTACAAGAGGTTTCAATTATGTTTTACAAGGAAATTAGGTAATTTTGCTGACTTAGACACTTGATTAAAGGTTTTAGTTGAAGGTCTTATATTTTTTATTGTTTCTTTTAGGCATATCAAAAGGCATGTTATGTGTAGATATCATATCACCTTTTGGATCATTATTTGTAGGTTTGCTACATAGGTATGTTGCATATTGAAGTGCATGGTATGTGTAGGTACCATATCACCATCTGTAGCATTATTTGTAGGTCTATTGCTTAGGTTCTAAAAATTTGAAGCATGGTATGTGTATATACCATATCATCTTCTGCATCACTATTTGTAGGTCTTTTGCATAGGTATGCTACATATTGAGGTGCATGGTATTTGTAGATACCATATCACCATCTACAACATTATTTGTAGGTCTGCTTGTTAGGCTTGCTAAATATTTGAGGCATGGTATGTGTATATACCATATCACCATTTGTAGCCTTATTTATAAGTATGCTGAATATTGAGGCATGGTATGTGTATATACCATATCACCATTTGCAACTTTATTTATAGGTTTGTCGAATATTGAAGCATGGTATGTGTATATACCATATCATGTTTTACATCATTATTTATAAGTCTATTGCATATGGAGGCATGGCATTTGTAGATACCATAAATCACCTTCTGGATCATTGCTTGTTTAGGTTTGTTGCATAACAACAATTCAAAAGTTAGATAATTAAGTGCGATAATGAAGAATAATTGTGTTTTCAATAAATGGTTTGGAGTCTTTTACTTTATTGTCTTTTGTAACAATAAACATCCAATTGATTCCTTCCCATTGTACTATGTATGAACTTGAAAAACTATAAAAGTGGACAAACCAAAAATGAGTGATCTATAAACCTTTAGCTAAAAGGAGCTTAAAGAGCTTAAAAGTAGCTCCTTTAACATTATCATTGATTTTGAATGCGTTATTAGCTTGATTAATATCAAAGTTGAGCTAACACTCTTTTTACATAGTAGTTAGTCTTGAAAAAAAATATTCAAGTGCCGATGACAAACCACTTGCTAGTGTTTATACAAATCCAAATTATGCTTACCACTTAAAGACTGAGCTACTTAAGATGTTTTTGCACATTAGTTACCTTGACAATTGTTATTCCAATGCCAATGACAAACCATTAAATTGCAAGTGCACTAGTGCTTTTATAAAAGAAAATAATGCTTACCACTTAAAAGCTAAATTAAGTTGTTTTTGCATAGTAGTTAATTTTGACAACTATTATTCAAGTGCCAATGACAAACCACTCAATTGCAAGTGTATTGGTGGTTATACAAAAACAAATAATGCTTACCACTTAAAAAGAATTTATGTAATCAATTAAATAAGAAGTTTGTCTTGAAAAAACTACTTTGCATAAGTAGTTTAATAAGTTAACATAAATTACCAACTATGAAATTAAGTTGATAAACTACTTAAAAAAATAAGTGATGTTTAGCCTTAAAAGCAGTCAATCCCGAAGGCATCTTTTATGCCAATGACTAATTATTAAATGGAAGTCTAGGGTGATTAGTAAGCACATTTACCTTAAATTGGTCTTTGTGGACTATGTCACTTGGTTGGTCTAGTAGTGTAAGTTAGGACTCAAAACTATATATGATATTGAGATTAAAATCATTGTTATTGAGATTGTTTGGAGGTATCCAATTCAATTAAATGAATTAAGGTCAACTAAAATAGTGTACAAATGAAATGACATTGCATTACATATGTGGACCTAAGCTTGTGTTGCAACTCATTACATTGGAAAAAGGAGTCTTGGAAACAAGACTAGATGTAAGTTGATTACTCAACTTTAATGTCTTCCTAGTTGAATACCTCGAGTAGTTGAAACATGTAACAACTTAGTTCTTAATTGTTTTAAAATCAGAGACCTAAACTCCCATTGTGAGGAAATGCATAGGAAAACAAAAATCCAAAAGACAACAAAATTGTGTATGCAAGGCTTGAGAGAAAAATCCAAAATTGCAAAAACTAAGATATTCTTTAATACTAAATGGATTCATGCCTCATTCATTTCACTATCATAGTGTTGAAGTTCAATTCTTTAGATATAGAAATTATACATAAATTATGCTCCTAATTGGGCTTCAATCTTATAATAGGAATCTTCAAAAAAAAGTTCTATCATATATCCTCATTGCCTTCACTAGCTCAATATGCCTATATTTTGTCACATATATCTTTGTATCCTCTTGTTGGTCCATCTCCAATTCAAGAGGTTGTTTGGCACCAAAAATTTCACTAAAGGTTAAAGTTCAAAATTTGTCGACTTTGGAAATGAATATGTTCTATTCTATTCAACACTAACAAAATGAACAGACCATGTACAATTGTAAGAACAAAAAAATCAGTGAATCTAAAGTTCACAAAAAACTAGGTTTTAGAGATGAATCTTGGATGAGGATCTTATACCCACACCTTTCTTCATTCCCTCTTCTTGGGAACGTGTGTTGATGGGTTTTTCCCTAGTAGTAGATGCATTGTGGGCACCTTTTGGTGGTTTTCAATTCTTTTTGTTGGGGTTTTTGGTGCCTTCCACATCATCCTTAAATTCATTTGCATTTGAAAGCTCTTTGTCTTCTAAAAATAATAAAAATTATGTTAACAAGCCTTGCAAGTGGTGACAGTTTGTTGGTTCAAAATGGTCTTTTGTACCATGTCACTTGATAATGCCTTACCCAACAAATTGGTTGCATCTTGGGACTTCACATCAAACTTAATCTTGTTTGGAGAAACTAGGTTGGGTTTGGGTCTTGGTGATTTAGTGGCTAGGCTTCGAGACTTCTTGGTGCCTTTTTGGGTCAATTCTAAAATTAAAATGAATGTACCACTTTCCTATTAGTTGCTTACTAAAATTAAAAGATATTTGGAAGGATTGAACTTACTAGACTCCACTATGGTAGACGCTGGTTTGATGAGCTTATCATTCAAATCTTCATCCAATGTTCCAATAAACTTCATCTTTTTCAATTGTGGCTCCACACTTGTTGCTATTTTTTGTTGGGGAAATGCATTTTGAAAATGCATCAAATTGTCCTTTCCTACAACCTCCTTTGGTCCAAGTGACATGCCACTTGTGTGTGACTTTGTGGGAGAGCCAACAAGAACAATACTGATGGGTTTTGTGCATATCACAATATCCAATAGGACTACTCTCAAGCGTACCAAAGTTGTACTGAATTTGCCATGCAAGATTTCCAAAGGTTTGTGTGAATCCTAACTTTGTGCACTTTGTGTCCATGGTCAAACCTATAAACATATCACCTAACCATGGCAAGATAACTTTAATCATGTACAAAGGCAAATCAAAGTTATATTACTTAACCATTACAACCTAACTTTAATCATGGATAGTGGCAAATCAAAATTATTGGACAAGTATGATTGAGCCATTTAGCACTGAATATTGACATGGTGATACCATGGTACATTAATAAAATAAGATTTGTCTAGAATGGATATATTGACCATCTATTTTGAAGTCAAGTAATCTAGACTTTGTAACTTCCATCACCGTATTTACCATATTTTGATGTAGTTCATCGAGGTTCATATCCTTGGCCAATGACTTCATTTCTTCATTTGCATCCCTAATTCCCCAACTAGACCACTAGTCTAGGTGTTGTTTTTGTTTACACACAAAACACTTGTTTGAGTTTTAGAACATTGTGCTAAAGAAAAATGGATGGAAATTTTGCTTACAATTAGAGATTGCAATGTCAACGCAATGGAACCAACAATGGCAATACCCACATGTTTTCACAATAAAACAATTTCTTGTACCATCATCTGGAGGCCTTGCTGGATGCATGATGGGTGATGGCTAGAAAGACATACCACCACCTTTCTTCATTGCATCAATTTGGAAGTGGATGGTCTTTTCTTCTTTGACCAGTTCTCCAACTTCATGTGTAACCCTTTGCAATTCTACTCCAATAATTTCAAATTCCTCTTTTACCTCCTTGAACAAAACCTCACTTTGGAGGGCCATCTTACATTTATCTTCTACTATTATTTTGGTCGTCTTCAACTCATCTTCTAGCTTTGACTTTTGTTGCTAGAAAGAAGAAATATTAAGTGTGTCCACTGAATTAGTGGCCAAGGTGATGGATTTCTGGTCTAGACTTGGAGAGTCCATGGTTTGCTCCAAACATGTAATATCCATCTACTCCAATTACTAACATTTTCAGTACACAATTAACATTTTTAGAAATAAAAACCCTAACTTGAACACAATGATTAAACTACTTGTGCATAGGTCTAGAAGTAAAGAATAGGTCTTCATTGCTTACAAACATTTGAAATTTTGAACAAAACATAAATGAAGTTTTCAATGATCTAATCCATTTGAAAGTTTGATGCATAGACAAAGGATTCATTACACATACTTGCAAAGTGGGCATTGCTTGCTAGTTCAATAGGGTTTGGAGAGTTGCCTCTGCTTGTTTAATATTTTTTTCAATCTCCATAGGAGCCAATTTTCAGTCCTCCATGTTAAACTTTAAACCCAGCAAATGGTCTTGCAATCTTTTTTTTTTCTCTTAAAGCTACCTCAAATGAACCCTAGTTAGCTTCAACACCTCATATTTAAATTCCACGATTTTTTTCACTTTGCCCACTTTTTCATCAAATGTTGGTCTCTTTAAAGGCATACTTGCATCCATTTCCTCCTTTTGAGTTATAGTCCCTATTGTATTTCGCCCATTTAGTGATTGTAATGAACCTTCACTACAATCCAGTTTTTCCACTTTTGGCTTCATTACACTTGAGCGTTGAACCTTTTCCTTAGTAGTTGCAGCGACATTTATAGCCCAATTAATAGGATGCCCATTCCGTTGTGCTATCTAGCCCTTCACAAACCATAACATCAACTTATTATTTGTAATGTGAGTTGTGCCATTGATCTTCCAATATAACGTCTCAATCTCTTTCTTTGCAACAACAAGAAGGAGTGGATTTGTGGTTTTGAAAACTTTGACATTGCCAAGGACTTGGGCAATGTCTGTAGTAGTTACATGCTCATCTATTAGATCATGTTTGGGATCCAACCCTTCTGACGAGAACTTCCTCACCTTGCTAAAAAATTGGGCATCTTGAAACTTGTAATCAATAGGATCCCACTTGGGATATTCCTTGTCAATATCCCGCTTGGGTTCCTTTCCTTGTCTTCCCCATGATCAGCCCCTGCAAAATTACATAAAAATTTAATGAGTATTCTGTTCCTTGAAAATAAGACATTTTAATGGCATAAGATTGTGTTTTGTTGAAAAAACATCTTACATATATTAAAAATAATTAGTACACATCTACTTTATTTCTAGAGAGCAATTTAACATTTTAGCCATCCATACCTCAAGTTATCAATAATTGAATTAAAGGGAATTTGGGAAAGCCACTTGTTATACAAAATCAACTCATAGTTTATAGCAAATCCTAAAATGAATAACATGTGTTAGTCCTATAGATGAATATGGCAATCTAGAACAAAGTACTTTGTGCCAATGATAAGCTAGTTTTAATCAAAGTCCAAAATGATTAGTAAGCATCACTTATTTTATAACAATTTTTTTGCACCTTTGAAAGCACTTATAATCAACTTAAAAATCTATGAATCATGAACAAAGTCCTTTGTCTACAATGATCAACTTAGTTCAAGGTGTTAGTGACGAATAAAACACTTTGAGCGAATGATCAAAGGTCCAAAGTGACTAATCAACATCACTTACTTTGTAGAAATTATTTTGCACCTTTGAAAGTACTTGTAACCAATTTAAAAAGGTGTTAGCCCTAAATAAAGTACTTTGTGTAATGATAAACCACTTAATCAAAGGTCCAAAGTGATTAATAAACATCACTTACTTTGTAAAAACTATTTTGCACTTTTGAAAGTATTTATAATCAATTTAATAAGGTGTTAGTCCTAAATAAAGTACTATGTGCAATGATAAACCACTAGTATTTAATCAAAGATCCAAAGTGATTATTAAACATATTACTTTAAAAAAGTAGCAAGTAGCACCTCTAAAAGCACCCATGTCCTCAAATAAAGGAAGTATACATGCATTTCACTATGTAAACCATAAACTACTTAATTAGAAAAGGACTTTCAAGTGGTTTGTAAGGAACACTTACTTGATAGAAGTTGTTGGTTGTCCCTTTTTCAAGTACTTGCAATCAACTCCAAGATGTTAATAAAGGTGAACATACTTTGTAAATAACACACTACTAAGTTTAAGGTTCTAAGTGCTAATCTAAAAACACAATTTAAATTACATAAGTAGCTTTAGTACACCTTTGAAAACACCAACTAGTTCAAAGTACCTAGTGATGTAGTCTTGCACCAAAATGCTTTAACTACAAGAAACAAGTTATCCAACACAACTGGTTGAACACAAGGAGTAGTCCTAATGACACCAAGAAAAATAATTAGTATAAGAACATAACTACTTGTCCAACAATCAACTACATAGCATACAATTTGGTGGATCTACTTGAAAGCAATTCCATCAAAAGATTTTAATGCCACATGGAAATTCTATTCTTGAAAATAAACCACATAATTTAAGAAAAAAAATTAATAGTTCAAAAATTACTGATAGGTACCTTGTCTCAACATCATAACTTTCTTGGAATAAGAGGTTTGAAGATTATAAGAGTGAAAGGAAGTTGCCCATCCCCTAATTAAAATTCACAAAAAAAGAACTAGATGGTTTAGATGTAGATTTTTTTTGGTCACTCTCCACATTATGGGGCAAGACATGGTTTGTTTTGTGATTGTGAACATATTTAGGTGATATTGGTTGGGCTTCCTTATCCCCAATTTTGATGACTTTAGCACATTTCCATGAACTTTTTTACTTGGACTATTTAGGCACAAGAGATTCTACAAAATGAAAAAGGTCTAAGTGATTTGTTAATTTCTTAACAATATAAGCATGTTGGGCACCGTTCACTTCCAAATGAGTGCCTTTGTGTGACACTACACTATCACTACCAATAAAATCTTCTTTTATAGGGCTTTCTAGTGGTGTGTAGAAAATGTCATCTTCATTTTGAACCTCTCCTTCCTAGACCAACTACTCATTGCCATTTCTTGCCTTGCTCAAGGTCTCCCCTACAACTTTGCTAATATGCTTGTAAGAACTTGTCCTAGGCACACTAGCCCTTCAATAATCAGCTATTACATTTTAAAACCTTGGATCACCACATTAAGTTGCAAAAACCAACATGATTGAACATAAAATCTAGAAATTCTAGAGCATTTAAATTTATATTGAAAAAAAATTTGGTTTATGGGTGTACATTTACCTCATGAAATGTAAATTGAGATAAATATCAACACAAATTGTTGTGTTGAAGCCCATCAATTCCATTTCCACACCTTGTTGAGCTTCAATTTGAACTATCACAAGCAACAATGAATCATGACAACCTAACATAGAAATTATATGGATGGAAGGTAGGGAAATTGACAAACATTAAATCATGAGTAGTTTGTATTTAAAGAATTGGCCTTTGTCTAGCCTTCGAAAATTTCAGAACTTGACCTAATTATGAAGCTGGAACTAGGAAGCAGTTTTGGGGTACATTAGTCTAACAATAAAGTATGAATTAACTTCAATCGCCATCATGAGATCCTCTTGTGAATGTTAGACTTATCCCAAAAGTATTTCAACACTTGACCTAAATATTATGAAATTGGAACTAGCAAACAATTTAGGGTACAACAATCAACAAGTGAGTTTGATTGAACAATTTAGTTTGTCCATAAAACAAAAAATGATCTCAATTAACTTCAACCATTGTGAGATAGACTCTTGTGAGATGGAATCTTGTGAGTGAGAAATTATAACCTAGAAAATATCAACACTTGACCTTATTATGGAGCTAGAACTATAATGCAGTTGTAAGATATAATAATCAACAATTCAACTTACAATAGTTAATAAAGAATGATCTTAATTAATTGAACAATCACCATGAAATCTTCTTGTGACTGTCAAACATTAGCCCAAGCAAAGTTGAACACTTGAATTAAATATTATGAAATTAGAATTAGGTAGAGTAGTTTTAGGGTACAAAATTAGCAATTTAATTTGATTGAACAATCCAACTTGTACAATTTCAACAATTCAATTTAATTTGAATAATCTCAATTAACTTAAATCACTACAAGATTCTTTTGAAACTATCAAACATTAACCCAAGAAAATTTCAGTGTGTTTGACCTGAACAATATGAAGTTGTAACTGGGACTTGACATGAATATATGAAGTTGGAACTAGGTTTAACAATTTATGGCTATATAACAATCAACATCTAGTTTGAAATAAAACAATCCAATTCGTACAGAACTTGACTTTAATCATTGTGAGATTTGCTTATGAATGTCAAACATTAGTCCAAGAATATTTCAACGTGCTTGACTTAAATATTATGAAGTTGGAATTTAGAAGCAGTTTCAAAGTATAACAATCAACAATCCCATTTAAATTAATAATTCAACTTGTACATGAAACAAAAAAAAACCTCAATTAATTTCAATCACCATGAAATATTCTTGGGACTATCAGACATTACTAACCTTCAGGCATTGTTAACTTGCCCCTCACCAAGAATCATGGCCAACAAATGTTGGAAAACAGGGTTAGTAGTTTAAGTTGTTAACATTCTAATTTGAATGCACATTGAAACCTAGGTTTTTTCAATCTCATTAGATGAAATCAAGGGGATTTGTTTTGCAACTTTGGTAGAATGAAAATTTCCTAATTTTGCACATCAGAATACATAGCAAGTTAGCTTCTACATCATTCATTTGAAAGCAAAATTGAACAATTCTTTTTTAGTTGAACAACAATTGACACAAGTTGTAAAAAAACTAGCAATAGAGGCTAAATAACTTGTTGTAACTAAATTTAGGTCTACTTGATGAACCTCAAATGTTTCTAAAGCTTATTTCAGTTCGTGGCCCAAGTTGTAAATAAATTAGTTGGTTCGAAGGAGATGACAAACTACAATTTCTAAGTTCCAATGGTTAAAGCTTTATAGCTCTTCTTGAAACCTATTACAAATTCCAATATTGACAAAACCTCATGCATATTAATTACAGAAATAGATGAAGAAAACAACTATCTACCCACCTTGAGGTGTTTCAATTATGAAATTGTTGGAGGCGAATGAGCAATAATTAGCTTTGAACTTGTGAAGCTACCACCTTTGATGGAAGAACTGCTCATTCTTGTATAGAGAAAAGATTGATAACACAAAAAACTATAACTTGAATCAAAAGTTCAACACTTGAAATAATAGGAATAATGTGAAGAAAAATGCAACACATACATGTTAGATGATGGCAAAGAAAGTTGTTAACAAGCTCATAAAGCATCCCAAAACACAAAGATGAAAAGACTTTGTGTAGGAGTCAAGGCACCTAGAGCGAGATCAAGAAACTTGGACGACAACAACATCCACCCATGGTTAACATGTGATGAAGAAACCCTAGGTACTAACGTAAGGTAAAGTAGGCGTGCGAAAAAGAATATTTTGAAAAACTAAACTATTCTCATCTTGTTTCAATTTCGCCCTAAACCAGTAGCTACATGCCACATATTCCTTGGGCCCACCCCATCCTTACAAAGGACAAAAAAAGAGGGTGCCCTTGGCTATTTTTAGTGTGATTTCACCCCCCTATGCTTTTAATCATAAATATTAATAAGCCAATTTATGAATATCCTTAAACATGTGATTGATAAAAAAATCCATGCAAAAGATTTAAAAATTTAATGCGAAATAAACTCTTGAGGAAAATTTTTATAGCAATCGCGTTATTTAAAATTTTTAAAAATTAGAAAAATATATATTAGGAAAGTTTCAATGCGCTTCACTAATAAATTCTTCATTTGATGATGCTTTATTTTTTTATTTTTATTTTGAAACTACTTTGACATATTTTTTGAATCCACATTTATCATTTTCTTTATGTGATAAATGTAATGTTGTCATTTCAAAAGTCCATTACAAGTCCATAATCGTCTTAAAATTCATCCAAATTTTTTATGATGATTTTCATTAAAGTTTGTGACAACATGAATAATTAAAAAATTGACAATGTTAATTTTGAATATGGCTTTAAATTTTACATTTGTATGTAATCCAAAATATTTACAAGTGTGAGAGTCCAAACAATCCCCCTATTCATGTTTTCACCCTCTTGCCTCCTACCTATAGCAGTGCCTTTTAACATGCAAGGGGGTAACTTGCCATTCTATTCCCCTTCTTATTCCCACAACCAATTACTAGTTGTTACCCTTCTATGGCAACTAGTACCTTGGTGCTTTAGAGACTACTCATGGTCAGCCCATTGCTTTCTGTCCTAGAGAAATGCAAAGATACCAACTTTAGGAAGCATCCTACTTACATAACATAACCTATCCTACCTTCCACACTTAGTACAATAATAATGCAACACAAGAAATTTGAATCCTTCAACCATCTTCCATTAAAATCACATACCAAGTACATACATATTTCTTCATTCCCCCCCATCACTCTCCAAGGAGGGTTCTACATACCCCACAAAACTCCCTAATGAATCCCTCATCCTCTCCCACTTCCTTTAGTCCCCCCTTTCCCACATACCACACACAAGGCCCACATTAACCCTTAGAAAATAAGGCCCTTATCCTAATCCCTTCCTAGAAATCTCCTAGATGATTGGGTGGATTACCCCTAATCATTCACTAACCCAAGTTACCTAATCCCATTAACTTCACCCCTTGGATAAAAGGATGGTAAGTCTACCACTAGTAACTAATAGTCATTAAGAGGCCTATGGAACTAATTAATCTAGAGATTTCTACCCATTAACATCACATATGGGAACAACTCTTGCGGCAGCTGCCATATAATGCCTTTTTTACAACCCTCTTCATCAAATCCCAAACACATTACAAGTTTTGACACAAACTTTGTAGTTGGCAGAACTACATTTATATCACCTCTATTAACACACCTTAAATCACAAGTGAACAAACACCATCAAAAGAAAGATATTTAATTGTTTGGCACTGTACACACATAACCACAATCACAAAATTTGACACCATAATTCTTTAGACCTCCTGGTTACTTCCACAAAATATATAACTAGATAATGTTGTAACCACTTTACTATGCCATAATCTCTCTCTTGATAGATGAGCAAACTATTGAAATAAGGCATGTTTTCCCCAACACCAGTTTCATGTGCACAATGTGTAAACAAGTTAGCTGGTGGACAATGAAAACAATGCCACAATATAATTTAGCATTCAATTGTATATGTCTCTATCCACACAAATGTTTATAGTAAAACCATGTCCATGATAGCTATGTGGAAGATATCATGTGTATGCAATTGTGGAAAAAAGTCCACAACAACACTTTGAATGCCACAGAATGTTGAGTGCAATCATAATCTTATGAAATTTAGTCACTAATTGTTAGACTATCACCTTTGCCATGAATAGTAGGGATGCATTGCCATGACTACCCATTATGTGGAAAGATAACATATGTAAACGTTGAAACAATTTCCTTGAACAAGAAGAAAAATGCTCACTAATTGCACAACAAATCAAGTCAAGAAAAGTAGGATATGGGCAACAATATTCTTGGTTGAAAATGTAGAACAATTTGACCCAACTAGCAGAGGGCCCCAAGGGCATCTACCACAACTTTTTACTATTTTCCCAACTTACTTTCCTCATTGTCCAAGCTTGTTAAAACATGCAGTGTTGACATGCCTTTGTAGGTCACTTTGGGCACCTTCACCATTTCCTCCAAAACATCAATATCCTTTGTTATATCTACAATGCTTGCAACTAGACTTTCCTCCACTTGAGGGCTTAACATTGGCTTGTGATATGTTAGGGCTACAATTTACAAAAGCACAAATGAAATTGCTAATGATGCACAAGAAACAAGACAATGAAACCAAGTGGCCCATTATCTTCCCCATGGATGAATGATTTCATATGGATGAATGTCATTTTTGCATGGGTGAATTTAATTTATGATTTGGATAAAATAAATAAATGTTTGGATGAAATTCATCCATGATTGGAAGATAAATAAATTCAAAATTATTTATGTCCATCTTCATTTGTCATCCAAGTATTAATATTTCAAACTTGAATGTCATTTAATAATGATGGATAATGAAATTATGTTAACAGGGAAATATATGATGATGGGACTAAAATAATTTTTAAATTAAAAAAATCATTTTCATGAATAATGTTAAGCAATTCAATAAATAATGTCATGGAATGAGTGTCAACCCCCCCCCCCTCCCCATGCCCAATTGTTGTTAACAACATTATATATTTACTTCATGGAAAATTAGGGTGCCTTGAAAGTAAATATATATTAAAAAAATCCCATTGTCAACTATGATAATAGGTTGTTTGAAGAAAGTTAATTAAGGTGCCTAAAATTTAATTTAAATTTATTTCAAAAACCCGTTATCACCAATGACATTATGTAATTTAAAATATTAAAATATTAAAAACCCATTGTTGTTAACAACATTGGTTAAATTTCAAGAAAGTCATGACAACTTTGATGAAGATTGAAAAAAAAACCCCCCTTTGTTGCCAACGACACTTATAAATAGGTTTGAAAAAAGTTGTGGCACCTTTAGAAGAGGGGGAGGGAAAAAAACCCATTATTGTCAAGGCTAGTAGGTCAGTTTGCCTGAAAAATAAAATAAAATAAAATAAAATAATTTAATTTTAAAGAAAAAAACAACAATGACCATGGGGGGTGGTTGTTAACATAATAATAATAATATAGTTAAATGTTTTTGAAAATAATGGCATTTTAAACCATAGCCATAATGGCATTCTATAATTGAATTTACATCATATTATTCAACAAATGTTATATCATATAAAATTAAATTGTGTTTCATGAAGCTTTAGTTAGTTAAAATTATGGAAAAAAATTTATCCAAAAATTTAATGATAAAATAAAACATTCATCCATAATTTTAATGGAAATTTTATTTATTAAAAAGATGTGAATGCAATTTTTTCATCCATACATTAGATGAACGAAAAAAATCATTCATCCATAATAAGATGAATGCTTACATTCATCCCCATGTTTGCTTCTAGGTTTACTCTTACAACATTCATTTTGCAGTTAAATTCTTGGGTTTTACTTGCATGGGGATAGGGAAAAGACATTTTACCATCCTAGGTTCCAACTTTAGGCTCTAGGATTAGTCTTTAAGTTCATGCAGTAACTTGCTTCCCAATTGAGTGTTCAAGCGATAAAACAACAAATGAAAACTTTTCATAAACTTGCTCAAAGGGACCACACCAAGAAACCATAGGAGGAGTCTCACATTAGAGATGTAGTTAAAACATGAAAAAAATCGATGTTGCTTGAAGAAAACAGTTGCTACACTAATCATTGTTGGAAGAATTTTAGCTAGAACCATTCCAACTTTTCATGCAATCATGCCCCGCACAACTAAGATTTGGTGGGAATCATTAATGTACAAATTGGCCTAAAGATGGGCCAACTTCAATTTTGGTCGAGTTTTTTTTTTTAAAAATATAAAAAAGTATCCAATGGGGTGAGGTCCTTGTGAAATAAATTTCTTTATCACTCAAAGGAGGCCACCTTGAACACATGTTTGTTTAATAATTAAATAATTTTGAAGACTTCTAATTAAAAATGAAATATTCTTAAATATTTCAAAAGGTTTTTCATTTTCCTTCACAAAGAAATTTTCTTTTAAAAATTTATTTTTGAAAATTCAAACATTTCTATTATTATTATAATTAGTGGTTGAAGCTACCAAGTTACTATGGTAATCAAAATTAGAAATTTATTGGGGCCCCCTTATCATTAATTTGCACAAAATATTTCATTATCAACTTCCTAAATTATCATTTTGATAATACCCACCTACGACCCCCTTATGTATAAAAGTTGATTTTAAACAATACTCAACTTGAAAATCACCTAGTAAAATGCCAAGGTTAGTTTATGTAGGAAAACTTAAGGAGGAAACAAATCTTGTTCTTTTCACAAAATTGAAAAAATAAATAATACAAATGAAAATATACAAATTGGATTTAAATTCAATCAAATTCAAGTGAAGAAAAAAAAAAATGCAAATTGGTGCACAAGGTATTGAAATATGTTCATCACTTTGATAATTCATGACTATGGTGTGATTCATGATTATGGCATTGGAGAAATATGTGAATTTGAAAAGACATCTTTTCATTCCATTCACAAGAGATTCCAAACTAAAATCTATTTTCATAGGATGAAATTACTAGTGAACCCTAAACATGTCTACCTTATGTTTCTCTCTCTATCCATTGCTTAATCAACTTGAATTTTGTATTTCTTCGCACTACTAATGACAATCAATTAAAATAAGATCAAAATATTAATATATTTAAAAATTAAGTGATTTTGAAACAATTATATACTAGACATTAATAATCCATTATCATATATGGATTTTCCATGAAATCATTTCCAATTGCATTAATTCTAGAACATGAAATTTAATTTTCATCTATTAAATTTTTTAAAGAAATTAGTAGCAACTTTCAGTGCCCCAAAAACAATTTGTTTTTGGGCCTTTCTAGCATTACCAATGTTTTTTTGGTACACCTTAATGCACTTAGTTGTTTGAAAAAATATAAAATATAAAATATTTTGGACCATAGTGCCCATAGTGCCCTCAACATCCCCTACATACTTCTTGATGCCCTTGGTGGCCTTTGACATTGTATTTAATGTTCTCAACATCCCTTGGTGCTCCTTTTTGTTGCCCCAAAAAATTAATGTTGCAACCTTCAAGATGTTTGTAGCATGCCTTTTTTATGGCCTTGTTGTTAGGTGCAATTTTGTCATTCATTGTTGGCATTCTTGTCCTTATGTTGTTTTTCAACCATCTCTTGTCAACTTTGGTGTTGTCCAAGTGTTTTTTTGTCTTTAACCAAGCTTAGGTTGTTCTTGAACCAAAATGCCCATCAATCCAAAATCTTATTAAGGACATCCAAATTTGAGACATTTGGTAGGTCATATCCAATCTTGGGGTGTCCTTTAGAACTTTGGCTTAACAACCCTACTTTTGAACAATCACAATGCTTAAAAAGACTTCATAAACTTTGGAAATGTTAAACTTGTTTAGTTTGAAAATAATATTTTCCATAAAATTAAGTTCATTTTTCTTATTATATTTTTAATTGTGTATTTAATCTTTGATTTATTTTTATATGTAAATATAAAAAAGTGCATGACCAAAAAGCCAACCTTTTCAACATGAGTGGTACATACTACATATACATCATTGGATTACCATTTAATTAAATCTATTTGGGAGGCACACATTTGAATAGGTAAGCATGGTAAGTTGACATGTGTCAAAACTTGGGTGAAAATGCATTTTCAAACTAAATTTAATAAATGACAATTTTAAAAAAAAACTTTATAAATTATTGATGCAAGGTGTGTACCTAAGCTTCCACACATTATAAGTTTACATGAATCATTAGCCATAGTCAATAAACATATTTTAATGTAATGAGTTGGGATGCTTGTGATTTCATGGCTGTGAGATGTTAAACACACACTTCAAAGTTGAATGATGAAAAAATTTACATGAGATTACCTTAGGTTAATGTGAACTAACATGTTTTATTTAACTATTAATAAATTTTTTGTGGGGTGGAAGGGAGTAATGGAAGGGTTAGTTTCCACTAATTCTAAAAGAAACTAAAATTGAAAGAAAAAATCTTTTCAATTGATTAAAAAAAAAGAATAATTAGAAGGTGAAAAAATGTGGAAACCCCAAGTCATGTGTGGAGGTGATATGAAAAAATTGTTAAATTCCATTTCCCATTACATTAATGAATTTGATGTCAAAAAGGAGTTTATTAAGTCTAGCTAATTTCATAACATAACATTGATAAAAATAATCTAGACTTGTCAACTTTGATCAAATGTTTGAATGGAATTGTTTTAACATTGACTTGAATAAGTATGTTTTTGATATAGATTTAAAAACATCAACTAAAATATTACAAAAAAATAAGTTAAAATATATTACAATAATATTTTAAATAATTAATGGTTTCAAGAATTCAATTAAAAATTTGGAATTGTAATGGGATTTCATATTAATTTATTTTCAATACAAACCAAAAGTTACCATTCATGTTAAATAATTCAATGTTGCCACTTGTTGGAGTTCTGAATATTATTGAAATTAAAAAAATCAAATCCATTAAGAAATGTATAGATATAAAGTTTGCTTTAATGGATTAAAATACACAAGAAATATCATTCTTTTCATATGAAACCAAATATTTAAATTTACAACTTTTATAATTCACAAGCATGATGTGGAGGTCAAGAACTTCAATTATAATTTTAGATTCATGTCTAGAAACATATAATATATTATTTATTGGTCAATATTAAGATTAAAAGTGTAGTTGTTGAATGGAAAGGTGCAACACAAATTCAGTTGAATGTGAAGATCACGAACTTTTAAATAATTACATGCACAAAGAAATCTTAAGGTTTTCAAGACCTTGATGTGATAATAGGTTGGCAAACATGTGATTTATAGTTAACATCAATTGATTTAACCCAAATGTTAAATCTTTGAATAATGTAGAATTTGAAATCAAAAACCAAACTTTGAACATATTTTAACTACATGAAAAATGAAAAATGAAAATTGTTTTAATGAATTTGTATGGTTGAAAGAAAAATTCTTGTTTGTTTCAATTTTGCACTTAATTTGCAAGCATTGGTATATTGATCACAAATTAAATCATTATTTTTTCCCCCCCTTTTTTCCATCTTTTTTGCTTTTCTTTTTTTTCCTTGTGAAATTTTAATGGCAATGAATCATTTATCCCTTCATGCATTTAATTAAATTAATAACACACATAATTTAGAAAAAGTTGCAACCCCCACAATCTATTCATAGGATGTAGAAATCATACACGATGTATTATATTCATAATATTTTCAAGATTATTTAAATACATTTGATTGTTGTAATACAAAGGTAGCTTCACCATATATTTGTAAAATAATTAATGAATATATATTTTTATTAAGAATGAAAGTCCTAAATACTCTTAAAGACAATCTAGTTCCTTCAAAAAAAGATGTAAATATATAAAACTAACATCCATGTACCATAAATTATGAAATAGAAAAGGTAAATTATTTTTTCCCAGAAGGTCATATTTCCATACAGGATCATGATCATGAAATGAATTGAAAAAGACACAAAAAAATTTGATTTCTTCAAGTTACACATCTTCATCTTTTGTTTTCTTTTACAATGGTAATAACAATTCTAAGGCAAGGTTTTTCTTTTTCAATTTGTGATGGTGATGATTTTGCTCTATGGCAATACAATGTTAATAACAATTGAAGAGCAATTTTTTTTTTCCAATTGTGATGTAATTCAAATGGCGATGATTTTGTTCTATGGCAATGTCTTCATCTTTTATCCCTTTTTACAATGTTAATAACAATTCTCAAGTAAGGTTTATTTGTTTATTTGTTTGTTTGTTTGTTTGTTTGTTTTTTTTTTTTTTTTTTTTTTTTTTTTTTTTTTTTTTTTTTTTTTTTTTTTTTTTTGTTTTTTTTTTATT
>Ga0116231_10000524_pt1 | contig 67894 bp, 44 predicted proteins | sample S1TSphgellanicum_2_FD_89695 | JGI IMG/M metagenome (GOLD analysis project Ga0116231, IMG submission 89695) | Host-associated microbial communities from peat moss isolated from Minnesota, USA - S1T2_Fd - Sphagnum magellanicum MG | ecosystem: Host-associated > Plants > Peat moss > Unclassified... | reverse complement strand
TGGTTCTTAAAGAAAAATTCCTGTTTGGAATTTCCACTTTTGGCATTTTCAGAATGATTTTGCTTCGGGTCATGTAAGTGGGGAGCTTCCTGTAAGCCCACTTGTTCTTAGTCTTTCCCTGTTTTTTTCGCTTTGTGTCTTTCTTTGTTTCTTTGTCTGGTCTTTGTTGTGGGGTATGTTGCTAGCCAGTAGTATGGCTGAGTCTTCCCGTTGCTTCCAGAATTGCAGCAGAAACTCAGTTCACAGGATGGTGCTTGTACCCACTGTAGGGAGCTGATGAAGTCAGTGGGGAAGTTGTGATAGTTAAGTCACTATCATACACACTACTGTTGATGGTCCCTGAACAGGTGTGAGCCTGGCACTTTTGTTCATACGGGTGTGTGTTTTTTGTTTTTTGTTTTGTTATTTGTCTCCCCTTGTTTGGTTCTTTCTGTGGCTTCCTGAGGAAGTGTTAGCCTTGTTGTTTCTTCTTCATCGTGAGAATGGAGATTTCTCTATTCTTATGAAAGATATGTTTCTTCTTTAAAGTTTCAAACCTTCTGTGTGGGTCCTTATTCTTCCAGGTTCTGAAAGTCCTTTATCTTGGAGGTCTTTTCTTTTGACTTCAAGAAAAAGTTTTAACCTTGTTCTTCTGGCTTCGTTAATGGGGAGCACGGAGCTTTCTCAATTCTCACAAGAACTAAATCAGTTGTATAATGGACAGAACAAAGATCTTTTTTCATTGTCCACGTGCTTTATTTCTTTACCCTCTTCAACAGGTCTGAAAATGCAAAAGAAGAGGGCTTTTCAGTCTTGGTTAGTGGAGGTAGTGTTATATTACCTCCTAGAAATGCTTTGGTGGGTGTTTTGCTTTTTGAGATGCATTGTCTTTTGATACCTGATGGGTATCACATGAAGCAAAGGAGAAAAACATCCCGTCAGGTTGTTATCTGGGATCAACCTCAGATGAGGATGTGTTGTGCATTCCCAGTGTAGATCCCTCCTTCGGCTGCTGCCTGGGGGACCCTATGTACAAGGTACTGTTGTATGAGGTACTTTTGTAGGTATCTGGCACTGGGCGGCTTTCACACTAACTACATTAGTTGTAGAAATGTTGAAAATTTCAAGATGATGGAAAAATGAAGGATCATTTGGAATATTTCAAAATGTCAACATGGAAATCTTCAAAATTAATTAATTGTTCGAGAGACATGTGTTGAAGCTGCCATTTGTACTATGGTATTCCATAAAACCATGGAAGCAACAAAAAGTTGTATTTCACACAAGTGCAACATAAGTTTGTAGAAATCTGTACTCATGCTCTAAACAAAATATATGATGACTTGATAAATAAAATAAAATTTTATTTTATATATATGATGACTTGATGAAGAACACACTATCAAACATGGGAAGGTTTCATCCCAAAGTCATCCATTGCTCAGCAATTTTTGTTGTTGTAGTTGAAAATTTGAGAACTCAATATGATTGGGAGCCAAGTTTTTGGTGAAATGTTAAATGCCCCCTAACGAGCTTTGTTCAGTGCAATCTTCCGCCCCTTGACCGACCACTAGATTCGACCCCACATCCATAGTCAAGCCCTCCCTTCGCCATTGACAGAACATTTCAAGCACCGTCAATTGTCCATCCCTCCCTTCATTGTCCTTCCCTAGCGTAGTTGACTCACTATCGCGCTCTCTGCCCTCGATTGCAACAAAACTTTTGCTCTGCACTAAAAAGTTCTACCTACCTAGAGATCGATTTTGAAATGATGATTAATTTTAGCAAATTGTGGATAAGCTCCATGGCACGCCGAAGACCAAACATCGCACCAGCTTAAACCTTCTACATGTAGCCACGACTTTCTTCAGGTTTTTCCTCTTCTTTTGATGCTTCAAAATGTAAAGTTTTAATATGTTACTAGAATAATGGCATGTGCATATAGCTTTGTTCTTCTTCTTCTTAACTAATGTTTCAATTCTCTCAAATCTACTCTAGGTTCTATATAAGTTTTGGGTTGCATCTGTACTTCTAAAACTTCTACAAAATTATCTCCTTGATTCTAAAATCCACTACCAATTCTATTTCTACACCTTATTTGCATGTTGGATTTTTTCATCTTCGAAGTGACATTTGAATTTTTTGTTAATTTATGTTGTCCAAAGAAGTGGGGTTCAAATTTTGTAATGGCAAGCCCAGAGTATAATGTGGTCTTTGATGATGGTGGAATCCAAGAGACTTTTGAGGATACACCTTTCATTCCCTCCAGATAAGCAAATTTGCTACAAACATTGAAGGCAACTATGCAATAGCCTCCTCCCCTTGGACCTTTTCAAATATTTGATATTATATGGCTACCTCATGTTACAAGTGGTCATGGACTGTATAACAATGTTGAAATTACAGTCATCCCATGGGATCATCTGGAGGATTTCATAAAAGGGAAGCAAAATATCCCCAACTTCCCTTGCAAGTTTATGAGGACAAAGGACCACATCAAGTCGTTTGCCCCAAACACATTGACGCACCTTCAAGCAAATTTTACAACACTTGTTTATAGGTGAAACAAGATATAGGGTAACATTCACTTAATAGGGCTGCCATTATGTTCTTTGCGAATGTATGTAGTTATCATCATCCTTCCAGCAAACATACACAAGCTTCTCTTGTTTACACAACAAAAGTGGAAGTGAAACAAAATCCATGATACATCCATCAAGAGGAAGGGGACGAAACCCTTGTTGGAATTCCTATAATCCAGCCAACAATCACAACAAAAAACTAGGATAGGGAAGACAATGGCAGGTATGTCTATTAAGCGTGGTTGCCAAAGATCCTTTATCGCAAAGCAACCATGTTTGGACCATAGTATTTTTCGACTGATATACATGCATGCAGAACATAAGAATAAATTGGGTGAAGTATGCCATGGAAAGAGTGCTCTTGGATTCCGGCATACTTTGGGTTTGCAACTTTTAAGTGCTATGAAGGCACACCTCATGGGGCTAATAAGGGAAGGTTTGTCCCTTGTTCAAGTTATGGCACATCATAAGGTGTATGTCAAGGAACAACCCTTTGATGTAAGAAACTTGGCAAAAAAATAGGCATATGAATTATGGCAAAAACATCGAAAGGACCCACTTAGTGTGAGAATGTGGATTTTGGAAAATCATGAATCAAATTTCTACTATGTAGAACATGCCCCTTTATATCTGAACATATCAAACCAAGATGACACCCCTTTCACCTTGGGAATCCAAACTACGTGACAATGTGAAATGATGATAAAAATATGGGCAAGGGAGTTCAATAACATTCAACACAACATTTGGCACCAATCAATGTAGGGTATGGCATTGTTTTCCATTTTGCGAAGTTGCGTACTCTTATGTTTTGCAACATTCAACCTACTAACCTTACATTGTGTTTTTTGTAATACCCTTTACACACAATGATGGTATTTGACGAATGGTAAAATGGAATACCCATTGCATTCATTATAATTGGAAAATGTCGAAAGAATGACCTCCATCCAATCGTCCAATCATTATTACAAAGAATGCAAAATGATTAGATGTTGTTTGATATCATTGTTGACAATGCTCAAGTAGAAATCAACATCTTGAGGTTAGATTATTTTTTCCCAAAATAAATCCAAGAGGCTAGTTGTTCCCATTTGGGATTCGTTGGCACATGTAGTGCTTATAATTTTGCCCTCAAAGACTATGTTTACCATCATATGAATAGAACCAAAATATACTACAATTTATCAACTTGGGTTCTCAAGTATTGTTTTAAGTATAAGTTTTTTCTTTCTATTCCCAAGTATGTAAATTATGTGTCATTTTGTTTACTACAAAACAATATCCCATGTGTATGTTAATGGGCATTGAAATTAACAATGTGTCAGTAATAGTTTGGTACAAGCTTAAGTGTCCATTGCAATTTCATGTACAAATGCAAAAAACCATTGCATTATGACATGTACATTTGTAACAAATGCTCCCATGTAGAACATAATCATTGCCATATTTTGTGTCACTATTCCTAGGTACATTTTCCACAATAGAACAAGCATATCCTCAATGTGAATTCAATTTGTTTCTCCCATTCTTGTAAGGGTGCACATTGCCTTATTGAAATTGTTTTTTCATGTAGCAATGTTTGGGCAAGAGCCATAGCCCTCTTGTGTTTATGCCATGTGTGCAAAACATGGGCTAAAAATGCCATAAAAAATATTGCATCTACAGAGGAGCGAACTAAAGTTTTATGTGCCCTTGGAAAGATAATGTATTCATAAGGATGTCCCACCAATTCTGACCTTATTATGTGGGTAGAACAACAAATCGAGTTGTTGTGAACAAGTTTCCCAAATGCAATTCAATTCATTCAATGCCTCAAAAATCATTGGTTGTTGAAGGCGAGGATGTGGTGTGTTGGGAATCAAAACATACTGCATGCAGAACAAGACATGAACTCCTCTATGGAATCATTCCACAACAACATGAAAAGAATATTATACTCTTCAGAAAAAAAAAGGTTCACTAGGGGTAGAATGGATTGGTTGATTTACTGTCTAGTTGGTGATGTTCTAACACACTACTAATATGGTGTGCAAATGAAAGTCTTTGGCTATGTACGAAACAAAAAAATGAAAGCATTGTTACAAGCGCTATATTTAGAGCCCATGATATTCTAGACACAAATGTCATGTTACATCCAAATGGGGAAGCCATTACATTGGTGGCATCCACCAATCACCGTTTGAAAGTGTGGATTATACATGTTCCATCTTATGAATGCCCATAATGTAATTGCCCTCTTGCAGCACAAGGAATAATATGTAAACATGTTATGAAGATTTTTGAAATGCTCCATCCTTACATTCTAGATGGTGCAATTTTACAAAAGATGAATACATTTCATAGGGGTCCTGCATTGGATGTCCACATTAATTTCGTCGACATGCTTAATCAAGAAGTTGATGTGAATGAGAAGCTTAACAATGTTGCTACCTTGGATACAACAAAGCAAGAAGAAGCCTACACAACTTCTAACCTAGGTGAACTCATTGACTAGGTTTTCACGTAGTTCAAAACTATTGCATGTGATTTTCTGTTGTTACAAAAACATTTACTATCTAGATTGAAGGTTATGAAAGGAAAACAATAGGATATGCTAACACAAGGCATTGCAGGTTTGGAGCACCTCGATGCATAATCATTGTTCCCAATTGTGTTTCCTTATAATAATATGAAAAGATAGAAACAAATACTTGAATCCAATGCTCCAAAAAAAAACCAACTAAAGGATAAAGCAACAAAGTATATTTGCATATAGACATCTATGAATGGCAATTCCATTAGAATTTATCAAAGTAGTTATAGGCAGTTACGCCATTGGTGTGCTTCCAATCACATTGGGCTCATAAGCAAGTACATATTAAGACAATTTGCCATTTGTAGAACCTACATAGTATATGGCGTATTATTTTTTTGTAGAACATTTTGAAAAGTTTGAATGAAATTGTTATTTGAAAAATAGAAATAAAGTTTGCCAAGTTCATTAGGCATGTCTGATGTTTTCATCGTCTACCAAATTTGTCTACACAACTCAACCTAGTTTATGGAAATTATGTGTATGTAATCTACAATTTTTTCTACCAAATGTCTCCACAATTCAACTCATTAAAGCAACATGCAAATCTTCAAATTGCGTAGGAATGTGTAATATGAAGAACACAACTTTGAGATTAAAACAACTCTTGTAAACTAGGTGAGTCAACAAACAAGATCTCACTTTCCAAAGTGTTATAAACTTTTATAAACAATTATTCTTCACTAATTGAGTAGCAAGATATCATGAGACATTGATTGTAAATTGTGTAGTATTCCAATTTGCTCATGACATGTACATGCAAATTGCATCCATTTCCTTTCAAAATCCTCTAAGGTTTCAAAATTAATGTCTGCAACAAAAATTTAAGCATTAGAAAATCAATGAATGAGCACATTGCAATGGAAAAAACACTCAAGATATGTTCCAATCAATACAGGAGCTTGATGTAAATATCCTAATTGCATGGATATGCAAATCCATTAAGTCTCAATTTATTTATCTTGAATTGCATCCCAAAACCATTAACCGCTATTAGTTGCTAATGGCACATTACCCTAGTTGCTTGTGCTAGTTCTTGCAACATGATTTACTCCCATTACTACAACAAACAATATAATATCAAGCCTCACATTTCATGGGATTGATGCCTAATTGTGAAAGGTCCATTTAACCACTCCAAAGCACTTATAGTTAACACAACAACAACTATTCAATGTTTTAATTGCCATAACTATTAGCTACCTTATGTTTAACATACTTTTAAAATGTACATTTAATTGCACTCCAAAAGATATAAAAGTGGTGAGTCATAATATTGTATCGCAAAGGTAATCTCTAGTAGAACATTGAATGGTATCAATTAAATATTGTTGTGGAGTAGATAGAATAATGTAAGTAAATATTATATGAGCTCTTTATCTTCCATGATGTTTATATGTTGCAAAAGCCAACAATAAACATTTAATGTTCAAACATCTTTCAATAGTTGCTAAGAACATATCTGTCTCCTAGCATGCCTATATGTCTTGCAGTGAAACCGCAACGATATGTGAATGTTTCAAAACAAACACACAAAAATTAACCATAGGTATTTCCTATAATAGGTGAGGAGTTATTTGTTTGCATCAAGGCCAAAGATAATTAATTAATTCTTTTATTGATCTCCTACTAATTTTGGAGGCCTGAGAAACAAGATCTTGTGGCTCTCAAAGGAGTATGATAAAAAACATGGAGGAATGCAAAACATGCTCTGTTTGAACACAAATATACTTTGATATGTGAATTGTATTGATCTTTGTTTGATCCAACACTAATCATTGCAAAAACAAAGACATTTCAAACCATGTATATGTCCAAAATGTTCTGAGACATTTAAGATTATTTCCAAAATTTTCTACAATATAAACCTGGTAACATTCAACATCGTTTGCCAACTGAAACAAATTTAGAACCACATCTAAACTATGTTATTAACTGGCTTGTAGAACACACCATCTTCCTAGGTTGTTCACTCTTTCAAATATTTGGTAGTCTTTTGAAATGGTCCAATTTAACAACTTTTGGATGTTCTTCCAAGTCAATCAAACATGCATTACTTGGAGCATCAGTGTTGCGCAACATCTATTTCATCGCCTCAACTAGTGTTGATCGACTTTGAATTGTTTCATCTCTTGAAAACCAAATTTGTGTCACCTACACCCCAGAAAATGTGTAAATGTACTTGTAAATATGATTGATAATTTTTAAAAAATAAATGGGATATGTGGTTTCATTAAAAATACATGAAGGCAAGTGGATATGTCATGTGTCATCCACTCGTGATGAATTTTATGACATAAAATCCACACTCCCGATCTAACACGTTGCAATCCATTAAGCCAAGTCCAATTTGTCTTGGACACAACTCGCTTCCATTCGTTTGTCCTAGACAACTTACCTTGTTTCACCACCCAAAATCTTGGCAAAGAAATGGAGTAGTACCAACGAATGAAAGATGTTTGTAAATTTTAGCAGGTCATAGTGATACATACTATCATCATTCACTACAATAACACTATAATGGTTTGCATCTTGAAATGGGACTAAAATAGCCTTCACTTCGACATGCACATTGAATTTTTTCTTACAAATTGAATAACATTATCCTCTAACTTTCCCTTTTATTTGATCAAATTCTTCACAATATCCCACAAGTGGGGGTGGGTGATGTACATACACTCCCTTAATAATTGGCCATGTGTAAACCACACCCTAAAAAATTCCATGGCATTAATATACAATAACCCTTCTTTGTTCAAGTAAGTCAATGTTAGCATCAAGTCTTAGTTTTAAGTATTCACCTATAATCACAAATGGAATGGCAAAATCATTGCTCCCACCTCTGGACTATATGAAGTTTTGCACAAATGGCACCAAATTGCTAATGAAATCAAGGAATGTTAGTTAAACAAACATAGCATAACTTAGCCAAGAAAAAGGACAATATGAAAACTTCAATCAGATGTTCTACGTACATATTATGTAATGTTCTGTACAAATCACCTAGGTATAAGTTTTTCCAATGCTCCTAAAATGAACAAATATAGGAAAATAAATAATGCACATTTACATTTTTGTTGGACATTATTCCATTACTTACATCATTTTTTCATGCAAGGCATTATATTGTGTGGTAACCCCATCTTCCACAACCACGAATACGTAGTCCTTTCACTCACCAATATTAGATCCCACCATACATCTCAACACATTGCTTGCACCTTCGAGTCGAACTATGTGATTGGTTCAAAAAAATGCACACCTTGGGAGGATGTGTCATTGAGGTTTGGTAATGGTCTTAAGGGGTTCAATGTAGATTGCCTTGGAGGCCATAGACCAATGGAAAGGGATGGTGTCCGCTTGAACCAAACAAGGGCAACAAAGACAACATTTGATGGGAGTGGTGATGCAAGGGTGGGATTGTTGATGTAAGATTGGAAGTCAATATCAATTGAAAGGCTAGGGTCTTACTTTGGTGTTTCATGATTTGCAACTATCCACAACAAATCCAATCCTTGAAACTCTTTGACTTCCTACATAAAATTTGCCATAGTAAGTGCTACTAGTAGAGTCTAGTCATTCAATCTAGTAAAAAGGAATGTTCAAACATCATAAAACTAAAAGAGATACAAGAATGTTGGTGTGCAATTGAAAATTGGAATGTAAACCATAAATTAATTTATGGTCATGATCTAAAAACTAAAGCAAAATTGGAAATATGAAACATGTGAATATATCTTCTATTGTTGCAATGTCCAATTTGATTATGGCAACACTGACATTGGTACTATTCTAAGTTGTTTCTTTTACCCTCAGTTTAAAGGACAATGGATGAAGCTAGAAGTCCATAACTTTTACTAACAACTATTAACATTTACCTCACATATCATAGAGGGCATTACCATCTCCAAAGTTTTATTTCCTTGGGAAAACCCAACCCATGTCTGTCTCCTCCTTCGACACCAAGGCTTCGTTGAACACATGACAACAAAACATTCAAATGAACACATTATGGCATATCCTATCACATATTGAATGGAATTGTGTAGCAGAAACAAATTAAAGCTAGGAGCACTAGTGTCAAAATGTAATACCTCGTTTAGTGTGAACCTATCACCTAGTTTAGTGGAAAAACTACACCACATATCTTCCAACTACTTGCTTAGTCCAAGACTACGCATGTCTAAGATTGCTCTATAAGCACTTTTGGCCATAAATCCCCATATTTTTTCAACCATTGGGTTTTATAGCTCAAGTTCAAATCCTAGTAGACCCAACAAGTCCTCCCAAGCTTGCAAAACATCTTCAACGCCATATTGCACCTTTGGGAACCAGAGAATTTCATAGTCTATTACATCCTCCACAACAATGGTTAACCTCATAGAGTGGCTTGCTCACGAGCATAATGGAGGATAGTGTGTTGTGTTAGACCTTGTTGGGATGTGCCAAGGGGTGTTATCTGCCAAACAATGTTCTGCAAAAAAGTTTGAAAGCTCTTATGATATACGGGCATGCCTTGTCTAAAGAAAAGGGTTTTGATTCCTTTTCAAGCTCTTAAGTGATCATTTCGAACTCCTCCTTTGTGTGTTCCCATGGGCAATGAAAACCAATTTGCAAAGGATATCACTTCAATAGCAAATATAAAGGCAACTAGCCCCACTTGGATTTCTCCTCAATAGCCTTAATTTGTTGGTCATAAATTTGCAATTCTTGCTAAACATATTCTTCTTTCTTCCTCCTAAGTGTTTATATAGCCCTTCACTATGAGAAAAAAAGGTTTTTTGCAACTAGCCTTGCAATTAAGTTTTTGAGTTGCAATGATCACTTGCAACTCATTGTATTTATACATTGTGAGTGCTAATAAACAAGTTGCATAAGTTGCAAAATTGCAATTCAATGTATATACAATGTAACTCATTGGAACTCTATTAAAACAATTCATTTTCAACTACTATGCAACTCCATTATAATTGCACCCATGATGTCATGCTGATGCCATTAATTATCATCCATTCATTAAAAATGACACGTGGCACTTTGAAGATTTTTGGACATAAAACTATATTGATTGCCATCGTCCATTATGATTATTAATGATGGTTCGAGATTGTCACATGTGGCATAATAAAAAAATTACCACATGGCATATTAATTACATTTTTAAAAAAATTAAAATTTATTTTAGTAGCTAGGTAGATCGTATATAACCATAGGTAAGTAGGTAGGTAGGTCTTAAAACATACCAAGTTACATGTTTACTTAAAACCTATCTACCTACCTACCTACTTACTTACCTAGATAGGTAAGTAGGTAGGAAAACCCAAGACTAAATGAATTAAAGAATAGCCATGAATTTTTTTAAAAAATTTATGTTTTATTTTTATGGTTAAGTTTTTTGAGCTCATCCCAAAATGGCATATGTATTTGAATGTGAAAACATAAGAGAACCTTGCCTTCTTTATATGGTTTGTAACATGGGATTTAAAGACAAAACATATGGGTGAAATCTTTTAATTGTTATTTAGTTATACATTGAGTTGTAATTGAGTTGCAACTATAAAAAAAAATTCCCACATGCTTTGTGTTTGTTTTTCATTATGTAAGTTATACAATTAAATTAGTGATTATATGATTATTAAATATTTAAATACATTATTAAATATTTACTTATTTGAAATAGTGATTTGAATTATTTATTTGAGTTAATTATTTTTCAGAAAATTAATTATCAAATGATTAATTATCTAAATTCATATAATTAGTCACTTATCATTTGAAGTTTTGAAAAAAAAAAGTTATTTTAACTAATTAATGAACTAATTATATGAATCAAACTTATTTATAATTAATAATAATTAATAATCAGTTTAATTAATTAGTTAATAATAATTAATTATCAGTTTAATTAATTAGTTAATAATAATTAAATAAAATACATATTAGTTAATAAGTAATAAATGATTAAAAAAAACTCATTACTAAATATTCAATATAAAATATGAATTTGGGTCAAAAACATGAAGGTATAAATAAGCATATTCATATGTACATCGAATTGAATTTTTGATTTAATATACACATTGCTTTTAGTTTCACATCTAAATTAATTATATGTATACGATTAATTAATTAATTACTGAATTTAGATAATTAATGATTTGGTAATTATTGATGAATTATTAATTATCTTAAATAATAAATCTAATTCATTATGAAGTATCTTGAACTTGGATAAATATTTATTTAATTAATATTTAACAAAAATTTAGTTTGTTAATTAATGTAAAATTAATTATATGAATTACACTTATTTATTCATATTAATAGTCAGATTATTGAAACAATAATTCTTTGCAAAACATTACATATGAATATGTGTCCTTATTAAATTATAAATAATTATATTATAGTCATAGAATAGTTGGACAATAGTACTAGTGCACTAGTGGTCATATTAATTGTATTGATGGGAATCATAATCAAAAAATAGTTGTAAATGTATCCCATAATGAGTGATGGAAATGTGAACACATGGCATGATCGCAAGTATGTACATTGTACACTAGTTGCAACATAGTTATTGTTTTAATGGCACATTTACAATAGTTCTAAGGTAATTGCCACATGTAACTACAATGCAACTTCTGAAAAAATCAAGGTGACTATGTATGTATATATAATGTATATAAATTAGCATATAGAAGACCCATTTTCAACTCACTTACAAGTACAATACAACTAATTGATTTTTTAACATGGTAATTTATTTATTAATACATTGTATTTCTAAGGGGATAATTATAATGAGTTTTTTTGAGTTTTAATTGCAAGGTAATGTGATTTCAACAAAGGCGATTTTTCATAATGCTTGCCATGTTTGCATCATACTCCTTTTTTTTCACATATTGTAAATATTCCTAGAGATTTTTCATTTTTATGAATTGTTTCATGGTGTTATCTCCACAACCAATTTTAGTCCATACGCTCAAAGACTTCACAACCATCTCATAAACTATGCTTGTTTTTTCAACCCCTCCAACAACCTACATGCATAGTTTGTGACTAATAAGAACCTAGGTTGGAGAATGGCGATTATAAGTAATTACAACCTAGGTTGCAAAACATTGACTATGATTAATAAGAACCTAAGTTGGAAAACAATGACTATACAAGTAATAATAAGCAAGGTTGCAAAACATTGAATGTAAGTAATAATAACCCATGTTGCAAATGAATGATTATGACTAATTAAAACTTAGGGTGTAGAACAATGATAGTGAATAAAAACAAGTAAACTCACCAGTGGAAAAAAATACCATTTTCCAAATGTAAACACGAATGTGTTTCCTAAGGTACCTTTAGTTTCAATCTTGATAAGGAAAGCTAGGGCTTCTTCAAGGTTTTCAAGCATTGTCTAGTCCATAATTTTATCCATATTTGACAATAGGATATAAAGCCCATTCATTTGTACTTCCACAAAAGGAAGAGCCAAATCACAAACACTTTCAATTGTGAATGTTTCAATTGTTTTCCTTGCTTTCATTTGAATGTCAACTTTGCTTACATGTGCTACACCCCTTTGTGGTAGCAATTGCTCATTTGGAAACAATGATAGACGTGTAAATACATAGGTTGAATCTTTTAGTGCTTTCAAATGAATGTGGGCCTTTAATTCCCTTCATAAAAAGAATTAAATACCTTTCTTCACAAAAACATACTTGCATCTAATTTGTTCTACCTTGTACATCACATTGGTTTTACAATTGCAAAATTCTTGACTATAAGCATTTTTGTTTGGACAATGGTTTTGGTAGTCTATAGTGAATGTGAAACACATGCAAGTATCCTACCCTAAAAGTGAATCAAAATTTGGGAATCTAAAAGTGAGGTACAAATTTTTTACATTGGCATTATGAAGTTTCACAAACAAAAGTGGGAAATAAATAATTAGTTAATCAACAACTAGAATTAAAAATCTTCGTTTACAAAGTGAACTTTTAAAAAAATGTTTGTAGACCAAAATTGGAATATAAAAATGCAACAAGTTAAGCTCTTATACGAAGTGGAGATTTCAAAAAGGAATGCTAGGTTTGGAATCATGCACACCTTGGTAGTGAATTGAGGAGAAGTCTCCATCACTACTAACTTAACAAGCACCCTGTCATTTTGATGCATGGGCCTTGGAGGTCGTAGTGCTTTGTCTCAAGATTTTAAGCTTGCTGATGCAGCACTCTTACCGTGATGTTCTATTACATCATCATTTGGGCGCTTATTTTCGTTTGGTAGGATCTTGCATTGATCTCCCCTAACCTTGTCAACTTTTTTGCCTTAGACTTGGTCTAAATTGGGTACATCTTCAACAACTCCTTGCCCTTGTATTTTGGGCATTGCATCATCATTCTATGGTAGCTTAGGGTGTTCTTATATTTGTAACAATTTTTGCAAAACTTGCATTGAAAGGAAGGCCGGTTTCCGATGGGGAAATCAAGGCATTTGGCATCAAAATGTGTTTCCAATGCAAGAGTCTCGTACTCCTCGTCAAGGCATAGTGCGACACAATGATGTCAACTCTATTTCATTGTTGATTTGTAAATCCTATTTTTGCCATCTAGACCTCCCAACACCTGCAATATGTTGTCAATCATTTTTAAAAAAATTGTTATGTTTTGCAGAACGAGGTGGATAAGAAATGATGCCCACTATTACTTTCCCAAATTGTATGTACTCAACACAATAAACCTAAAATTCAAAAGAAAAAACAACAAACTACAAAACCCCAAGGTCTATATGTAGTCAACAAATAAAGACCTTTTTTTGTAGTCAACAAATCTTACCACCCATTTTTTGCAACACACTTAACAACAAACTCATGATAGGTAAAAATAAAATAATAGAAAGCTTACCCCTTCTACCCATCTTGTTGTTGTTTTTTTCATAATGTTAATATGTTTTTATCAACCAAGCAAACAAATCATGTAGGGGTCTTTTTGCACAAAAATCAACAATGCCTTGTGTAATAGATGTCCTCACTCTCCATCCCTTCCTCCAATTTACATCATGGCGTCATTAAGCTTTCACGTGTCATCAAGTTTTTGTATGTCGTCGTCTTCAATTGCAGGAGAATCAAGTTCACCTTCAACACTGTAAATAACAATGGGAGTGGGAGATCTTTCCATAGTGTCTACAGTAATCACACTACGCACTATGTTGTTTTCTTCAATGACACTCATAGCAATAGAAGATGCAATTTTTGTTTTTTGTGTTGGTTCCATAGTTGTTCACAAGTTAAAACATGACACAACAATTATGAAAAAGACTACTTAACATAGTCACCTGAACATTTAATGCAACCCTAAACCCTAAACCTTTCAAGGGAAGGTCACTTTCCAATTTGTTCTCCAATGAAGGACAATGAGTGTTTTGCATTCAATGCTTCTACAATCGTTTTGCACCACCAAATTTTTAAAACTTATTTACATTGCTTGCAATAAGAAACCCTAAATGCCCAATCTACATTTGGTTATTTTTAGCTTATATTTGAGCTATTATGTTTCTAATGTAGAACGATGGGATGTCTTATAGTCAACAACAAAGGGAAGGACAGACAATTGATGATGTTTGGGATGTTTTGTCAATGGCGAAGGGAGGGACAAATAATTGATGATGCTTGGGACGTTTTGTCAATGACAAAGTGAGGGACATATAGTTGACGATGTTTGGGACGTTCTATCAACTTTGAAGGGAGAGACAGACAATTGACGATGCTCAAGACATTTTGTCAACAACAAAAGGAGGGCTTGGCTATGGAGGTGGGGTCAAGTCTAGTGGTGGGTGAGGGGGCCGAAGATTGCACCTAATAAAGCTCGTTAGGGGGTATTTATTGTCTTACAAGTTTTTAATGCCCCCTTCAATTTGTGTACAATTTGCATGCATAAAAGATCATCTAATCTTCTTTGGCTATTGTTATTGAATCTGTTGGGTGCTCAAGAGTCAACATAAACTAATGGTTGGGCTAGACCTACATAAGTTTTTAGTGTTTTATTTTTTGTTGGAATTTATTCCAACTTAAAAAATATAAAAGAATATTCTCAATCAAATTCCTTTTTTTGAAAAAAAATCATGAAATTTTGAAGAAAATGAATTTGTTGGAATTTTTTTTTCCATATTTTGACCAATTTTTAAAAATTCAATTTTTGTGATGTAGTTGTAGTGGTGATCATCCATACATTAATTTAGCCAATTTTGGTTATAAATTTGATTTAAAAGGAAAAAAGTCTAAAGCATTAGGGTTTTCTTTCAAATTCCTCAAATAATGCCATTGGTGAGGATCCCCAACATTTCATCATCATTAAATGGCAACCATCGTAGTTGGGTTGTAATTTTTTTCAAAATCCCACTTTGTATTGGTGACCTCCATGGACATAGTAAAGGTGGCAACTTTTGGTAGTTTTCCCTCAAAATATGGAAAATTTTGCAAAAACAATTGCCAAAAACCCTTTCAAGCATTCACATGTGACTTTTTTTTTGTTGCCACAATGCAAAAATCACACAAATTTTTTTTTGTTATGCATCCTTCAATTTTTTGCTACATGCTCAAAACCCAATAAAATAAAATAAAATAAAATAAAATAATTTTCAAATTTTGGAAACTAAAAAACCAAGAAACCATGTATTATTAATCATTTTGAAAGAAATTGCATGAACTAGCTAAATATAATTAGAATTTCTTAAAACTATTATTTAATTTTCAACACAATTTTTTATTTTGGGCAAGTTATTGCCAATTTTCTATTGCTTGGAAATTTTTTCAAAAATCTATCATAATGTTATGTTAAACCACTTGTGCTAGATCACACAATTGAAAAAAAAACATCAATCAATTTACAACGTGTACAACTAGCACAATTCAAGTTTAAAAAAATTCAAGATGACATGTACATGCTATTTGGATGAACAACATTGTTATAAGGGTAGGAATGGAGTTGTAACCAAAAATGGAGGACACTATGCCACTCCATACCAAGAATACAACTTCATGCATTGACTACTTACACTTTATGAGGTGAGAAAACATTAAATGATGCTTATTGTTAGCAACTTACATTTGCTAGTGGATTTTTGTGTATCAATGACCACATGTTGTTAAGAAAACCTATGAATGAAGACCTCCATTTGCAAGCATCTTGAATCTATCAACTTATGTGCAATGAAAATTCTTGAATATTGGGTATCATGGAAGCTCACATAACCATTGATCTTCTTTCCAATTTTCACACATTGCATCAAATAATACAAGTAGCCTCATACATGGTGTGCACCAATTAAAAAGGAATTTTTACTCACTCTCAAAATTCATACAAAAATTCTTCTAGCTTGTTTTATTGATTTTGATCACATTATAATATGAAAGTTGGATCTCCTTAAAACCTTAAAGCATACCCATTAATGCCAAGAAAATCTCTTAGGTGACCACCATAGCTTCCCTCTTTTAAATATTTCACGACTAGCAAGGTGATTACATTATGACCTCCATCAACACCAAAGATATTCTACCTCTTTTCAACAACAAGCCATTGCCACTCTCTTGCCCACACATACCTCCACTAGCATTCTCACATCTTAATAAATCTTCACATCACCTCTAGAAGCTTCTTCACCTAGCTTCTTCACTAAGCTTATCATAATGTAATGTTTGTTTTTCACCAAGTAGAAAGATTAAATCTTCTTTCATTACCACCATGTGAGTTTGCACCCGCAATTTAAAACAAACCAAATACTCGTAATCAAACAACATCAATAACTCAAGAAAAAAAACCAAAACCAAGACATTGTTTTGTGTCATAGGGCATTACTTGACATAAAGATCAACACATGAAAATTATTTTTAAAATTTTGTTTTCATGGTATTTGTCCGGTATCACATGGAAAAAAATGAAATGCGCATTGAAATGGGCATTTTTCTTTTTAAACCAACATGACCTTTGCCATGGAAATTGTTTTTTGGATAATATTGGCCAAGTATAGATTTTAAGCCTAGGCCTAGGGCCATGTTTGGTTTAGGCCCAAGCACCTAGTTTGGTGGGTCTAGGTGGGGGAAGACCCAGCCCCAAGCTCAACTCAAGAAAATTTGGGGTTAAATACATACATGATGGGTCATAGGGTGTTTTAGTTCAAGGCTAGGTACTAGGTGTAGGGACAAGGTATAGGATAGGGTTTAGGGTGAATGTATAGGTTGTAGGCTAGCCTTAGAGCTTCCTATTTTCTTTTGTGTTGCAATCGTGAAGGACTTCTTGAAAGTTGAAAGTTTTTTGTTTGGCAGTTATATCTATTCTCTTCTTTGGTAAAAGATATTTTGATTTGTTCAAAATAAATGCAAAAATAAGTGCTCAGTGTCGACATCCATTAATACTAGATGTTCTTTGATTTTTTTTTGGTGCACCCCTTGCCATGAATAGTACTTGGTTCAACATCTAAGTGTCTTTGTCAACGAGTTAGTAGGTCATGAAAAACCAAGAACACCAAAAGCCATTGTAGAAAAGAAATGAATGTTTTGTGTTAATTATGGAGTAAATAGGTCATGAAGAACCTAAAACACCAAATGACATTGCAAAAGAAAAGAATGATTTGTGCAAAAGTATACAAAAAAAAGATGTTAATGAATTGGACAAAAATAGAAAAGAATATAATTGAGAGTAAAAGGTGGAATAGGGTTTTAAATTGACTTTGTTTGAACTTAGAATTGATGGGCCTCATAAAACTTATAACTATTGATTTGATAATTGAACTTCTAAAAAAATTAGATTAGTTGATTTCAAAGTTGATAGGTTTTAGTTTTTGGAATTCTTTTTAGACCCAAAACTAGAGGTCCTTTGTAAAAAACACAAGATCCATACACCCAATACTTTTTCTAAAAACCCCAAATTGACCAACATTGGTGCCCCCCAAACCCAACTATTTTTGGTTAATGTGCTATGTATTGGAAACAACTTAACTCAATAAAAATTGTTGGGCATGTACATAAATTTCAATAAACCGCCCAAGGTACTAAGGGAAAATACACATTTTCAAAAGTTATATATAATCCAAGTAAGTCCAATTTGGTCTAAAACTCACAAATCCAATTGAAAATTATTCAAATAAAAATATTAATTGTGAAGAATCAAGATCCATAGTCCTCCGAATAGGAGTTTCAAAATGTTTGAAAACTTTAAATGACCCTTCTATTATATAGTGATAAGGTAGCCTATGACAAACATTCACAAATTCAACAAGGTTATAGTTTAAACCATTCATATTCCACTTCCACTACAAAGTATTCAAACCAAAAAGATTAAGAGCTTCATAGGTCAACAAAACTCAATTAAAAAAGAAAACCCCTAAAAAACTTAACTACCCAAAATTTTATATATGTATAGTATTATAAAAAATAAGTTTTTATTTATTTATTTATACTTCTAACAATCCTTCAAAAAAAGTTTAGAGATGTTAAAAGGAAGATTCCTTCATTTGCATATTCAAAGTTTAAATGCTTTTGCAAAAGTAGGTGTCATCCATCTTAAATAGTTATTGAAAGGTATTAGATAAAGGCATTATTGGCCAAAAGGCTTGGTCGGTACCCCTACCAAACCTTCAATCTATTCAAGAGGTCACTATAGAGTCTACTACTTGCGAACATAGATGAAAATCTAAAACACATTATTTCAACAATCCAATCAATATCAAATGCACAAAAGTTCAAAATTTTAAAGGCTTTTTATTTGCATATGAACATACCTAGGTAAGAGTTTACTTGTTTGACAATGCTAGTAACCAATGTTGGGTAGTTTTCACATTTTTGTTAAAATAGATAATTTCAATTTTTTCATAGACTTGGAAGAATTAACCTATTTTTTTTCCAATTTTTTTACTTTTATGAATGATTCATCAACTTGTAAGAATTAGTGTGGTTTTTTGCAAATTTTTTATTGGAATTATTTTTATGATAATCATTCAATGTATGAAAATTTTATTTTAACAATTTCAATTGATTATCAAGTTAATGGTTCTCAAATTATCAGTTTTCACAAATGTAATAATAGGTGGTTATCTCCAATAATTTTGGCAAATTGGTTATTGAATTTATTCTACGAAAACAATGAGATGTGTAATGTGCATTCAAGATATTTTTTAATTTAACATCATAAATTGTTCTTTTTTGCCCAAAACTGTGGGCATGCATTGTATATAGATGAGCTCAAGGGAATATCTTCTCATATTAATGTGTTGGTACTAATACATTGAAGAACATTAAAAACAATGTTAATCAATGTGATCCATTGAAATAAAAACATTGAAAATTCACCCACAATAAAAATAAAATTGCATACTACTTACCCCTAGAGTAGGTATACATTAATCCCAAACTTCTAAAATTGAGAATTGTCTTTTGGCTTTTTAGAAACCTTGAGATGATTATCATATTTTTCATTTTTAATTTATGAGATGGTTCTCAAGTGAGCGGGTTTTCATTGAAGTAAAAATCAAAGGGGCAATTTTCATTGTGGGTTTAACCAATGATGATATTCATTTTGATTTTTTTTGTGAGAGAACAAGTTGATATTCGAATTGGTTCTGAACCACTATTTCATACTTGCCCAACAATGTTAATAACCATCAAATGCTAAATTAAACCTATAAAAAATTAGTGTAAATTTTCCTTTTTGATGAATTTTCAATACTTTTTCACCAAAAAAAAATCCATTGCAATCCATTGAAAGGATTTTAGTGAAAAAATTGCACCAAAATGACAAGATTTCTAGGATATATTTTCCACTTAAAGTCACCATATTTGGACAATAGGTTCAAGATGGTTATCAAAATGCCATAATAATTGAATGATTTCAGCATAAATTAAATTAGTTTTCATTTTGTCAAATTTTTGAGAAATTATTTATTATTTTTACCAAAATTTTTATAAACTTTAATAGGAATATGCAAGATTTCAATTGTTAGGTTTGAATCATAGACTTTAAAATTCAAGGACTTAAAACCAAGACAATCTAGACACATTAGACTATCCCATAAACTTGAAGAATTTGTTATTATTATTATTATTTATAACCATTAAGGTAGAACAACCCATGAATGATCACTTAAGTGTTTAGGGCATGTTGGATCCAAGGGGAGGGCTCCATTGTTTTTAGGCATTTAAACAAAAGTTGAACCCCTTTTATTGGTGCATTGGGTGCACTAAAAATTGTAAAAATTGGATTAAAATTGAGAAAATTACAGGCCCCCCACAGAGTAGACAGGTCAAGAACTCAAAAAAAAAACCATTGAACACTACAAAGCCAATTTTCAATCACCCAAAAAATTCCTTGTATGTTGCTATGTTATTGTTAAAGTTCAAAAATGATTTATAGGACTAAAGGTGGTGCTCCTATAGCACTTTAAATCGTTTAAAATGAACAAGAAGTAAGAAAGTTAGAAGCTTTGAAAATAATAGGGGTCCTAAGAGAAAACAAAAAGAAAAAAAACGTGTTTTGTGAGTTGGAAAACTTATTTTTTCTTCTAGTTTACTTTTGATTACTCCTTTTCATTTGCACTTCAAAGATGATTTATAGAGCTTGAGGTAATGCTCCCATAACATTTTAAATCACTCAAAATGAAGCACAAATGATGAAGATCTAAAGAAATGATCGGTGAGATAAGGTAATGATCAGTGATGGGCAGTTCTACCCTATTACCTGTCAAAATTTTCAGAATTCAAAAACCAAGTGCTGAATTTAAATTAAAAATTTAATTACTTATTTAATTGCCAAATCCGATTAGGGAGTACCTGATAGCAGGATTCTTAAATTTTTTTACATTCGTCTCTGATCTGTAGCCAAATCTGGCTAGATGCTCTTGTAGGTGATTTGCCACCTTGGCTACACATCACAAAGCTGAGAAAAGAAAGCCTGATTGGGATAGGAACATGAGCAAATGAGTACACATTACACACATTATTTAGGCACACCCTATTCAATATTCCAATGCAGAGAGAGGGGTAATAATAGCTCCTTAGATTGCCATCACTTTAGACTCGAATTGAGAACTTGGGTGGCCCCTACATTCCCAAAACTTTGCATGGGTTGTTCAAGTACAACACACATGATGGGAGGATCTTGGTTCAAGAAGTGCCAAGTACATGCAATTTGGTCGATTGCGTTACAAGGTTGGTTATTTGGGGTTTAGTGTTACAAGGTTATATCATTGGAAAGTCAGGAAACTCAGCTTTCCTGAAGAACTAAATTGTTCATGCTTGGGAGTTGTACCAGAAACTCACAACCTTTCTTTCCCTTTGGAGCAAAAATGCTCCTTACTTATCAATTTTGACCATATTACAACACATTGAGTCTCTACCAACTACTTCTACTTGTCCGAGCAGCCATTCTATGTATTCTGCTCTTGTCATGATTGGCAAGAGTGAAACAGCACCCACCACCAGCGCACCATGCAGGATGGATGATATGTGGACAGAAAAACATTTTTAGGATGGATGATATGTGGACCTTTTTAGGATGGATGATATGTGGACAGAAAAAACATTTTTTTTTCAGTGTATTCATGTTCCCATAGTTAACCATGGTGGTTAGCTATGTGCTAACCATGCACATGTATTTAGTATCTAGCAACCTAGTAGTCAGTCACCAAGTGCCGTTATGTATTTACCTGCCTACATAGTAACCACTTGTACATACTCTACCTTCTTACCTATGATACTTCTACCTGCTTACATTTAAGTAGTTACCTAGGTAGGAGAAGACAGAAGTCCGAGGGTTTGTAGGAGAGGTTACCAAGGTGAAACCTAGTTAACTCAGTTGGATGAGATTCAGCCACAACTTGAGTCATGAAAACGGATGTTGCACTCGTGGATGCTTGTTCATGTAAATCCATTGTATGGATGGTGATGTGAGTGCCAAAAAATGGAAATCAATGAACATGCACGCATGCATGCATTATGCATGGATCGAAAACTGTAGAATATGGTTGCACATGTGGGCAGCAGCAGTGGAACATGGGTTGGTTAGGTGGTACCAGCGTCGGGCAGGTATATATCAATTCTAGTGATATACCCAGTTGGGTATGGATATTCTTCAGACCTAAAAACCATACACCTCGTATGTACAGGCCACTTCAAAATCCAAGTAAGAGTCTATATGTAAATTTTTTCTCTAAAAACCAGTATGTATTAGAGTTTTCCTTGAAGTCATCCTGTCTTTGGGCCTCTTTTCACCCGCTATCCCCTCTTTGAGTGAGGTTTGCAAAGTAAGGAAGTTTTATTAAATCTGGGTATGAAATGGTGAAACTCAGCATTTAATGCACAAGGTTCGAGTTAATTACCGTAAGGTAGAATAGCCCATGAGCGATCGCTTAAGCGCTCAAGGCAGGTTAGATCCAAGGGGAGGGCTCCATTGTTTCTGGTGTTCCAACAAAATTTGAACCCCCTCCTATTGATGCATCTGGTGCACTAAAAATCATAAAAAACGGATTAAAATTGAGAAAGTTACAGCCTCCCAAAGTAGAGGGGGTCAAGAACTCAAAAAAAAAAATCAAATCATCAAACAATGCAAAGCCCAATCCCAATCACCCAAAAAATTCTTTGTATGTTGTTATGTTGCTATTAGAGTTGAAAGATGATTTGTAAAACTTCAGGTGGCACTTCTATTGCACTGTAAATCATTTTAAATGAAGAAATAAGAAACTTAGAAGCTTTGAAAGTAGGAGGGGTCCAACGAAAAAGGAAAAAAAAAAAAAAGCATTTTGTGAGTTGAAAAGCTTATTTTTCTTCTTGTTATCTTTTCATTTGCACTTCAAAAATTATTTTTAAAGCTTGAGGTAGCACTCCCGTAACATTTTAAACATTTTAAATCACTCAAAATGAAGCACAAATGATGAAAATCTAAGGTAGTGATCGGTGATGAGCAGTTCTACCCTAGTTGTGCATGTAGAACAGTGAAAATATATTTAGCAGTGGAGGCGCTCAGGAAAAAAGGAAAGAGGAGGTCAAAACCGGATGAAACTCAGTTTGGCACCAAAAATGGTGCATTTCTGAGTTTCGCCCCCTTAAGGCGAATCTACTTTTTTGCAAGTCTTTTTTGTGTGAATGTCACCTGGTGTTGGACCAAACTCAGGGTTCTGGTGCTGTGTTTTCCTGGCTTTACTGAAAACTCTACTATATACCCCCTTTGATTCTTCTCCCATATTGAAGCCTTTTGGATCCATACCAATATCATTGATCCTTGTGTTAAAATATGCATGTAGTGGGAATCATGTGCTTTGACTAAAGGGGCCCATGTTGACATCGATGCCCTCATTGGCATCACATGGTACATGTATAAAGACAAGAATACCTACCAAAAGGATATTCCTCTTGGGGAACCTGCTGAAGGGGTCCTCCTATGTGGGACATGTAGCCATTTGCTAAATGGCTGGCTCTACTTTCGGTGTTGTTAGTGTCAATGTTAATGCAAATTGATGATTAATAAAGATGCTTAAAATGTGAATTCGTGCTTCAAAAAATTGGTTATGCCTTGGAACAGGCCCTGGAAGAACCTATTACCACGTAAGGAACGAAACGATGACAAGCCTGATATCCTGGCTGAACCAGGCCCATAATACATAGAAAGCCAAAAAGACAATACCATTAGTTATTTGTTGATATGTATATGGGAAAAATGCAAGGGCGAAGGTGGTGGTGGTGATGATGATGATGATGTGAGAAAATACTCCTTTTATTGTCAAAGATGTACCATTTGGGTCCTCCAAAATTTCTTCATATTGCATGCATCTGGGTGCCAGATAGTCAGATTCATATTCCAACCAGGTCAAGTCTATTAAATTTCACAAGGGTATGTTCATGGGTATACAACTAGATAAAACATATGTACCCACACAGAAAAGTAGTTGTTATGTACTCAGTTATTGGAGAGTAATGAGTGAAAAAGTTTGTAGTATTGAGTGGGGGCTTCAAACTCATAGGTGAAGATTGAAGACACACCACCAAATTTGGAGCAAATCTTTATATATTCAGAAGTCCAAGATACCTTTTTCCTCTTGCAATGCAATCAGGCATTACGTACCCACACTGATTCTGTCCATTGTATGCCAAATCACCAGCATTGTCTTTGATTGTCGCATACAAGTTTACCTGAAGTGGGACAAGAAATCACTAACCTATTATAATGTGTCTATGCTCGACCAAATGGGCTTCATGTAGTGCATGTGAAACACAACTTGATTTTGCAAGAGAACTAACTGGCTACTGCAGTATGCATGCATTAGAACTCATTGTTCTATCCAAACAAACAAGAAGTTAACAATTGTTCATATCGGAGATGTTCTTCAAAATGTGGGACCAAATGAACTCTCTATAGTTTCCATAGCCACTATCTAAGCCAATAAGCATAAAGCACTCCAAGAAATTTCCTAGAGTAAGTAGTTGGAGGGTACCTTGAATGTCCTCCTAAAAGGATATCAGGTGTAGCCTAACTCCTCAATAGTGAGGGTGCTTGGTGATTTTGAGATCTTTGGGGATTTTAGTCCATTGGGCAACCTCTCCTCCCTTCTTCCACTTACACTTTTCCTTCACAAAAGAAGAAGAAGAAAAGACATCAATGTCAATATCACAAGGGCCATGCCATGATATTTGCATTAATTTTCATTTAGTTTTAAATTATAATTACACTTCAGATTACACTACTTATAAAATGTATAATAAACAATATTACTTAAAAAAAAAACACTAAAATTACAACTAAAAGAAGGAAATCGAATGAGATACCTAACAAATTATGTAAAGTAGATCTTTGAAATAAAGGAAGGACCAAATCATTTGCTTCCTCTTACCTAGAGATCTAAGTTTTAGCCTGTTAAGCTAATTTTCAATTCTTAAGTATTTTTTGAAGGTGTGCTTGGAGATCACATATTTCTCCCCCATAATCTTTAATGTACTTTTTGTGTTGTGTTTGTAAACTTATGCAATTCTTGTCTAAGAGCATCTCCACCACAATACCCTATATGTAGCTTCATATTAAGTTTGAGCAACAGGGTGACAGAAAAAGACCCGGCTCCTTTGCAAATTTACTATTTATGGTGGGATAAAATTCAATCGTTGTGTGAACAAATTCACCACTTTGAATTCATCAAGGTTTTCGATTGACTTAGGTGTTTAGAAAAAAAAAAAGCCATCAATTTTGAAATTGTACTAATAAGAAAATTTATGAGTGTGAGCATGATTCTCTTTATCACTAAACTAACATAATAATACATTTTTGCTGCATCCTATACAGATGCTTTAAAGCAGCTCCAATAGTGACAAGTTAATGACCTCTAAACTATAATTTAGATGACACAATAGACTCCCCAAGTGAAATAATATAATGACCTCTAAATTATAATTTTAGATGAGAAAATAGAAATCCCAATTGCGACAATATAATGACCTCTAAATTATAATTCAAATGTCCCAATAGACACCATATAAAAACACTGGCTGTGTAGAGAGAGAGAGAGAGAGATAAAATCTAATTGCTATAAAAAGAGAAGGACCTGAGGGTTGTTTCAAAAGTTGGAAAAAAAAGGTTTCAACTTGTTGGTCCACTAGTTGAGACTATGTATGTTTGTGTTGTTTAGAGGTCTAAGAGCATCTCCAGGGGTGCTCTGTAAGTGATACTGCACAGTAAAATTGGATGAGGAAAAGTCAAAAGTTGCTAGTTTGGTTCAGCATAATTGCAAAGTTTGCGGTCGCCGGTAAAAATGCGCAGAAACAGTGTGCACCCGCACAAAAGAGTGTAATAAATATGATCTGACTGCTGCTCATTGTTTCTGATTGGCCTATCATAATGATTGGTACATGTGGTTCACTATTAGTAGTACCCCACCTATTCGCTGTCCCAGATTCAGTTCAATGGGTGGGGTTGCAAAAAAAGTAAATAACTAAACTTGGATGTGAAAAAATACTTTTGCAGGGTTGTCTAGTGAGCACAACTGTGGATGATGCTCTAGTTGTCTGTATACAATGGACCTAGACAACCACTGGTTGGTAGCAGAACTAGCGCTTTAGCATCTCTAACAGGGCAGAATTCTCAAAGAAGACTTGTGTCCTTTGCAATTTCTCTTATTTCCTCTTTGTTGTCATGTTCAACCTCGAGAATAAAATTTGCCAGATGTCTGGTGAGAAGGGTGATGATAGTGTAAAACTGATATCAATATTGGTATAAGGCAAGTATATACATGGTATTACCCGATCAGGTTCCATGACAGAGGGGTGCTGTTATAAGGCTGGAACTGCCTTAAGAGCATCTCCACCAATACTCAGTATGTGACCCTCCACTGGAAATTTTGAGATGAGGCTCATCAGTACATCCAGTGGAAGGCTGCTGGGAACTTGAAAAACAACTACAGCTTTCAGAGAGAGCCCTGGAGGAGCCCTGGAAGAGTTCTAAACAAACAGAGTCGAATCATATTCATTGACTGTTCCCTGTTTCTGATTGGGTAGATAGTTTGATTGGTCCGAGTGAATTTGCTATTAGTAGTTTACCATCTACTTTGTGTTACTCTTCGTGTTCCAGTTTTATGGGTGGGGTTGGAAAAAAGTTAGTAACTAAAATGTGGATGTAAGAATTATTTTTGAGGGGTCCTATACTGAGCGTTGGCGCAAATGATCATCTAAGGTCATACCCGACTGGTATGTTCTTCAATACCGATAATTCATACGAGTATCATATACTTATGTTGCACCCTATATACCAATACAGTATAATAATATTGGTTTACATGTTTAGTCCATTGGGTGTGACCTAGCTAGATTGTGTAGTTGATGGAAGCCCCAGGGTGCATTTGATGTAGGAGGGCCCATTGCAGAAGGGGCAATCTTTTCTGGGCCAGCAAGAAAGCTGCAGGCAGCAATCACTGGAAACCCTGAAACTTGCATTATGAGTTGCACTTTATCCTCTGCACCAAGTATCCACAAAAGGGTCAAAAGCATCTTCTAATTCTGGCAGAAAAGGGGGAGTGGGAAAAGACAAAATTTGGAAACAATTAATTTGGAAGAAAAATTGTTAGAATTATTTGGAAAATTATATTTTCCCAGGCATTTTCTTAGGAGGGTGTGCAAGGTTTATTCTTGTCTTTTTTCCCACTCTCCCCCCCAATTTTTTGATGTAGCCAAACTGACAATCATTCACAAGAAGATTTAGCCAAATTTGGCTATAGACCAGGTATGAAAACAGGAGATTTTAAGAACCTTTTTAATATTTTGGCTACTTGTCAGCTTGTGTGAAACTCATGTGATTTAATTTTATTGGAAATCTGGTGACTTAGGGCCATTTTCTCACAAAAATCATTTTATTGTGTTGTAATTATATTTTCCAGTTTAGTCCTTGAGATTCATGACAAAAAAATTAGCAATCCTTAAAACCAAAGTGCAATAATCCATTGTATTCTTCAATCAAGCACTTCAAAAGAAAGAAGAAATGGTGCTTTCAAAATGTAAACTATAAATTGTGTGTAAATGGGGGTGATTTACACCCATTTAGCATTTTCATATTAAATCTCCCTAGCAAGGTGGTGTAAAAAGCCCCTCTTGCTTTATGAATTTGCGATTTATGGCTCAGTGATATTCAATCTATGCAAACAGATACATTGCTTTGAATTCCTTGAAATTTTTTATTGGTTCAAGTTTAAAATGATAAATGATATGGTAACTAAAAAGTTGTCTTTTTAGAGGTTTATGGGTGGGAGTAGGATGATATTCATCATTAAATTAATGTTAAAAAAAATTCTGATTCCGATGAGGATGCTCTTAGATACACAACTGAAATTTGAATTGTTGATTAAAAAATGCGTTCTGTTGTGAAATAGACCCTAAATTGTTATCACCTAACAAAATGGTGGATTGCCCCCATTGGATTCACTGCGTTCCTGGGTGGAATATGCATTACCAGGACTGTTCCGTAGTACTCAAGCATCCTTTTGCCAATTATGGAGAGAACCCCTTGGAAGGTTACCTTGTGTTGGATGAATGTGATTGGACTTTGTAGTTGTTTGTGTAGCTCAAGGGGAAAAAACACATTTCACATGGTTTTCATTTCAAGTTTTTCTCCAATTTGTTTTCACTAAATAACAGAAATTCACCATGAAATATAATTCACCAAGATTCCCACCCATCAAATTCAAGGCTCAAAGGAAAGAGAAGCAATCCTATCCTTTGAATTGAAGGTCTGAAGGAGAAGCTCACGGCTTGAATAGATTAAACTGATTTTGTTCTTTTTTTTTTTCATAAGAATAACGAAATCTCCATTCTCACGATAGGAAAAAAAAAACAAAAAACCTAACAAGGTTAGTATTTATTTGACAAAATGTGATAGAAAATTCCAAACTAGGAGAGCACGATTAACACTTCTTGGACAAGAAGCCACAGAAAGTTCCAAACCAGGAGAGACAAAGCAGATTGTTGCTGCAATCATCAAGTAGATTATGGTTTTGGAAAGGACTAGAGAAATCTACCGCACAATAATATGCCTAATGAGTTCATTCTCTTTGATTCCAAAGACCCCACACAAACCCAATAGTAGTCTCTTCAATCTGGAAGACCACAAGTATACACACACACACCCAATTGTGTTCCTCACATGCAAATCGAGAAGTGGGTGGGGGGGGGGAAAAGGGAAAGTGTAATAAAGAATCTCTTGATTGGGGGTGTTTGAAATATCACAAATTAATTGCAAATTCAATTCTTAAGAAGTTTAATATGCACAGCCATTATACTTAAGTGTACATATGTTTTTTTTTCTGCTTGCCCTTTGTTTGTTTGTTTGTTTGTTGTTGGTTGGTTTTGTTTGTTCTTGAAGCAAATCATGCATTTTGCTTCTTTGGAGAACATCCCAATCTCTTGATGGTGTTGTAAATTTCACAAATTAATGGCAAATAGGAATATAGGTACCTACACTTTAAGTGTTTTTTTTTGTTTTTTCAATTTTGTGAGGTAGGTGGAATGGCGATCATCCATAAGAGGACTTAGCCAAATTTGGCTAGTAGAGATAAGAGACAAAGTAGAATTTTTTTCAAACTCCCCTATAGAAATGGCAACATACAAGAACCTAATAGAACTACCAATGCTCTAAATATGGCGAGGTCCCACTTTCTTTTGTTTTTTTGAAATATGGCGACTTTGTGCCCTTTTTCCCCGAAAAAAAATCCTTTGGACAGTTTGCAGCACCCATTGGCGATGATTCTCCGCGCCGCTTGCAACGCATGTTTTCTTCAGCAGCATCATGTTCCAACGTTCTTGAAAGACTCGTGAAGAGCCCGGATTAGGTCAAGTCTTTGAGGAAGATCATCTCAAAGCTCATGAGTTTTGCAAAAGAAATGCAATTGCAAAGCACACATTTATCGTCATGAATAAGAAGAAGGATTTGTTTGTTCTCTCGTGATCCAGCTGCATCTTGGTGCTTCTTTCGTTTAAGTTTTTGTTCAAGCTTTCAGCTATAAAAAGTTCATCGCTCGCTCTCTTTGCAGGAATGTCCGAGTGAGTGAGGAGACGAGCAAGCTCAGGATGCAACATGTTTTGAAGATCGAGCTTATGATGGGTGTTTGCTTTTACTTCTTCTGCTGCGTCTGTATCGACGACGTGCAGCAGGGGAACTGGAAGGAGCTGGCGCTGTGAGCATCAGTGGTAGCATTAGCTGGATCCCGCGTAAAAGACGATTTGGGTCTTTTCCAAATTTGCTGGGCAATTCGTGAATTCTGCAAAAAGAGTCGATCTAGCTCATTGGATACCTCAGAAAGCTTCTGACGGACATGATGCAGCAGCAACAGCAGCTTGTAGTGGTGATCAGATCAAAGTGAACAGCAGCTAGCTCTCAGGGAAGGAAGTAGCTGAAGATGAAGTCTAGCAATAAAAATAATGGTGGTGGGGTGCATCGTCCTCAACGGACAAGAAGCAGCGGCAGCAGCAAGATCTATGGCTGTGGTCACATGAGCAGCTGCTGCTCTAATCATCATGGGTGCAACCAGCAGCTTCACCACTTGGAGCAGCAAGCTACAGCAGTAGCACTAGATGCAGCTGCACTCCTCCGGCCACCCACCATCCCTATTTCCAGACTTGCTGTACAGTGTATGTTTTGCTTAATTAGTCTCGTCCTTGGATTCCGCTTCACCAGAGAATCAAGCCAGCTGCTGCTGTTTGCAGCCAATATTGTGCAACATCATCATAACGTTGGAGGAGGAACTTCTTCTTCTTGTTCTTCTTACACACATCATCATCTATCCAGTAGTACTTTCAACTTCTCAGCCTTGAAGAACAGCAAATCAAGTGGGATCAGGAGCAACCTGGCCTGGCAAATCTCTCAAACCCTTTGTGGCAATGGATCATCAGATCTCTTTGGAACTTTGGTTCGACATAGCTTGCCAGTGCTGCAGCATCATGAGCAGCACGAGCAGCAGCATCCTGATGATCCAACAACAATTACACTGCCAGGGCAGTTTTCCTCCCAGGCTGCCAAAACTGGAGCCACTACTACTCATGTGGGGCGGCATGAGATTTTGATAAGGCCATGGCCACATCCAGATCCTCTCGATGTCATGCAGGCCTATAGTCTCATCTCAAGAATCCAGCTCGAGCAGCGACGGATTCATGATGGCTTCAAAGACCAAGTCTGGAAACCCATCATTGCCATAACCCCAACATTCGTCCGCACCTTTCAAGCTCTGCATCTTACAGGTAAGGAAGGTATTTAACCCTAAAAAAAAAGCATGAAGTGAATTGCCTGCCTGCCAGTAGACTGATATCACCACTGCTGCCTTAATTGCTGTTTTTTCGCAGTTAAAAACATCTCTATGAAAATGCTAAGTTTCTTTGTCCACAAATTCTTAACCCACCCATGTTCCATCAGCATGTCAGAATGAATGTGAGGGTTCAGTCAGGGCACATTGGTTTCAATTGCATTGGAGAAGAAAGAAGCGTACATTTAACCCTAGAAGGCATGAAGCGAATTGCCTGCCAGTAGACTGATCACCACTACCCACTTTTGCAATTGCAGTTTTTTTGCAGTTGAAAACATCTCTATGCAAATGCTAGTTTCTTTGTCCACAAATTCTTAACCCACCCATGCTGTTCATCAGTATGTCAGAATGTGAGGGTTGAGGGGGGCAATGGTTTAAATTGCATTGGAGAAGCATAAATTTAACCCTAGAAAGGATGAAGCCAATTGCCTGGCAGTAGACCAATGTCACTGCCACCATGGGGTGCAATTGCAGTTTTTTGCAGTTAAAAACATCTCTATGCAAATGCTAGTTTCTTTGCCCACAAATTCTTTAAAAAATCCATGTTCATCAGCATGTCAGAATGATGTAAGGGTTGCTTGGTGTATATCGTTTGAATTGAATTGAAGAAGAAGAAAGAAGCATACAATTTGGAGTGTGAAAGAATAGTACTTATGAATTGTGTCTGTCCTCATGTGTCAACAACAGAAAGAATCACTGTTTATGTCCACTGTCAACATACAACAACAGACAGATATTGATTGTCTGTTTTCCTTTCTTCCTCTTCTTCCTCTCTTCAACCTGAATGGCACTCATGTTGCATTTACAAGGGTGGGTGGGTGGGTGGGTGGTGGTGCAGGTCTCTTGCATACTCTGTCGCTTGTACCTGGACCTGTGATATGGATCGTGATTGAGGCAGGGGGTATGACCAATGAGACTGCATCCTTGCTCACACAGGCCCGTGTGCACAGATTGGTGCATTTGGGTTTGGAGAAGGAGTCCACCATCACAACACCAGGAAACTCTGAGGAGGAGGAGTGGGAGCTCCAGCTGGAGACAAGATTACGTATCGAAGGCTTGAGGTATGTGCACTCAGAAGTTGCCAGAAGAGAAACTCTGCCTTTTGTGGTTCATTTGTATAGTGTGTTGATGTATTAGGTAATGGTTGAGTTACTGCCTATAATAATGCTGGGTAAGGTGGGCATGTGAGCTCGATTGGTTGGGTGAGTCAGCCACCAAATTCAGCATAATAGGCAATAACGAGATCATTAGCTTACATAAATGATTTTTGACCATTGTGTTGAATTTTGAAAAGGATGGTTGATGATTATGCAAAAATTATGGTCAGTGAAAAGGACAGGTGATGATTATGTGAAATTATGTATAGGAGAAGGCCTAGCCAGAGGCCTGTCCTTGTTTTGAGTTGCCTACACATGAGGGTAGTAGCCCGAGTGTTGGCCAGTGAAAAACAAGGACAGGCCAAGGGCCCTCCCCTTCTCCAGCGTAAAGACCTGCCCTAATTTTCAGAGGATGTGCGCTTCCACTGTGGAAGATTTCTTCTGTTTTGTGAGATCCTGGAAGATTGTTGCCTTTGCTGAGTTCTTGGGCCTGAAAATGGTCATCTAAATATACTAGAAAAATTGGGGCAGGTTTTTACAGACAGTGAAAAGCACAGGTGATGAACAATAAGGTCAGCTTGGACGAGAGATTTTTCTGCAATTTGAGAACCTGAAATTTAAGTGGCATAATCTGCCCTCATAATCATCCTTGTTTACGTAATTGTTAAAATGGATTCTAAATTGTCCCATGGTCATCATTTCTGCATTCTTTTCAGATTTGTGTGGGAGCACAAGCTGGAGGGCATCATTGTGTTTGCTGATGAGAGCAATGTGCACAGCTTGCAATTTTTTGACACAGTTCAGGAGGTGAATTGGGTTGGGGTAGTGTCTGTTGGTATGCTTGGACATGCGAGTTTTGGAGAGTCTCCTGTCACAGAGAGATCGCATACTGGTGATCTCCCCAAACACAAATATAAAGAAGAGCATGGAATGCACCAGATTATGGATACTGGGCCGAGGTTTGAACCACGAGTTCAAGGACCAGTTTGTGACTCAGCAGGCAATCTTGTAGGCTTGCACACTTTTGAGAACTCAACTTTGGATCATAGGCTATTCATGGAGGCAGGACAATCCCACAGGAGAACATTAGAATGGGCAGGTTTCGTGTTGAATGCAAAGGTATTTTGGGAAGAAGCAGGAGGCGACCAGCAGCCAGTGTGGTTAGATGCCTGGCTCAACTGGACTGTTTCTTCTGATGACTCGAAATTCCCTGACATCAGAGCCATCCTGAGTGACAAAAGGAAGGTGACAGTGCTGGGTGGTTGTGGGCATCAGGTGCTACTATGGTGGGCTCGCATGGAGGCTCCTGCTGACAGCAACTACATTTCCAAGTTGGTTTTGCATCCTCCTCCTTTGCCTTTTTCTCTTGGCCTTTTCTTTCACCCTGTGCTCAAAGGACTACCAGTTCCAGTGATCTGCCATCATCCCAACAGGCTAGTGGTATAGTTCTCATGGCTACAGGGTTGTGGGTTGGTGCTGTCGGGTTATGACCCATAACCAACTATCTTTAGGGGCTGGATTGCTAAATATCTCTTCCTGATTGAACATCCATGCCCCAGTTCTATTGCATCTTAAGCTGCCTGTCTCTCATTCTGTGTGTGAATGGAGAGTGATCCATATCCATTCCGTGTCTGGACGAAATGTGATCCACATCCACCTATCTGCTGAGCATGTTATTGATGTAAAGGATGTTGGTTATGCCAGGTAATTGGCTTGAGGCTGCTGGTTACTGGAATAGCCTTGGTGCTCCTGTGCCTCAGCTATTTTGGTTAACCCAGCCCTCTTGCTGGTTACCTAGTCCACAGCCAGGTTTAGGGGGTCTGGACCTTGGCAATTTTTAGTAACCAGCGGTCCCTCGCCGGTTACTTAATCCATAAGCAGCTTTACAGGCCGTCTTGCTGGGGTGTCTCTTCCTCATTGGACCCCAGTTATATCACATATTTAAGCTGCCTACTGCCAGTTTTTGAGCTAGGTTTCACTTTACATCCATAACCAACTCAGCACATGGATGCTTCACTACTGTACATCCATAACCTGCTCAGCATGGGGATGCATCATGACTGCAGTATGCTGATTATGTCGAGTAACCAGCCAGCTCTTGTCTGTTACCTGTGAGGTCTGACTGACTTGTTTGAAAACATCAATCAATCTACTTATCATTTGACAAGGGCTCCTCTTCTGAACTGTGCAGATGGACACTGGACTCCCCTTTGGAGATAGTTGTACCTGCAAGTAGCACACCATCACCACTGCCTGCCATGCGTAGTGGTAGAGAGCGGCCCCATTTGCCTAGCCCTACTCCTGGAGATTATGATACCGATGGTGCATACCAGCACCAGTAGGTGCAAGACAAGGCGGCAAGAAGTCAGGATTCCAAGCCACAAGATGTTCAAGAGAAAAGGGCAGGATCCAATCAAAAACTGGAAATTTTTATGACCAACAGAACAGAGTCCAATGGAATTCAGAAGAATTTGCTTGTGACCCATCTCTGGCGTGTCTTTTGCTTCTCAATTTTGTTGTGTAGACTCTGCATGGAAAGTTCATTTTTTGGGCCTTGGAACCTAGAAGCAAAGGAATACCATAATTTCTGTAGTTTAACTTTTGATTAAGCTACTCACCAAAGTGAGTTAGATTGTCACCAGAATTTAGTCTCAACAGATATGAACACCCAAAATTAGTTTTGGGTTTGTAAGAATCTTGGTAAGTAGAAAATTGTAGACAGGCTGCAAAACTTAGTAATTAGAGTTTCATTACAAGTGTTTTGGGAGCTTTTGCCACTATCACTACATTCAGAGAAGGTCTATCCATCCATTTGGTTCTTTTGGCAACAAGCACAGTAGCATTCAATTGCTGGGTCTTTAAATTGTGGAACAGGCAAGTCCCTGCCCATTCTGTTGGGTAAGGTGCCAGTAAGGCTGTTAGGACAAGCTATGCGGCAGACCCCACATAATGGGCAAGGGTGAGGCTATTCCATGACATTATGGTATTATTGGTTGACAAATTCAACGATTCAAATAAAAATTCATGTAGAACAGACATTTTGTTCACTACTGCAAGTGTATTATCATCATTGGAAGATTATGTCATATAATGTGGCCAAGAAAATGACATTACCACACTAATGTATTACATTATGCTTCCCCCAGGGTGCCTTCTGCATCCTATTGAGTCATGAGGGTGGCAAGTAGGCTGAACCCTAGGGATGGATTGGGTGACAAAATGCACCCTAGGTGTGTGTTCCTTGTTTTAAAGGAGTTCAGTTTCTGGTTCTGCCTTCCCAAAGTGCAGAATTTACACATGGCAAGAGTGTGAAATATTCTACACTATCAATTACCTCCCAATAGGCAGAAAGGGCATTGGAGTTGAATTGGACCCATGAAATTTTTTCACTATTTCAACAAGAACACATTAAGTTGACAAGGCCTCAATACTTTGCATTTTGTGGGTTGTATCTCCAGTTGTGTACTATGGAATGATCATGCCCTGCCCAGTATGTACTAGTGAGCCCACACTCAGTGCTGGCTCCCTTGCATAAAGGATCATAGGCACCTAGTGAGAAACAGTTCTCTGTAGACCCAAATCTGCCACACTGGCAGTTTATTTGCCTGGTGGACCCTATGTAGCAGGGTCTGAAGAAGGGCAGAATAAACATGTGCAATCCTTTACATTGGGTAAGGTGCCAATCAAGCCTGTTAGGGTGAACAAGGGAACACACCCAACGTCATGCCTTTAGTTTTTCATGCATCTTGGTGAACTAGGGAACGCACCCAACGTCATGCCTTTAGTTTTTCATGCATCTTGGTGAACACTCTCTGAGAATCCTCTGTGCTCCCACATTTTGCATACATGTCAACCAAGCTATTCCTCACAAAGTCATCTGAATCCCATTGTCTTTGAATGATCTGCTCGTGAGCAGACCTCCCCTCTTCCAAGTGAAACTATGCTGGTACATGCATTCAGCACCCTCACAGAAGTAACTGTGTTTGGTTACACATCCTCATGTTGCATTTGTCAAAATATGTTGAGTGCCTTTTGTGCTTGCCCACATTTCACATGTCCCAATTCCATGGCCTGATGGAATTGGGGTCCAAGTGACCATATTCCGTGATGGCATCTTGTTGAAGACTCTCTGAGCATCTTCCATGCTCCCACATTTGGCATACAGGTCAACCAGTCTACTCCCCCGCAAAAGGATCAGCTTCACAACCACTTTGAATGATCTCTTCAGGAGCCTGCCAGCCATCTTCAAGTGCTTCTGAACTAGCACATCCATTGAGCACCAGAACAAAAGTGAATATGTCAGGATTTGAGCCTTTTTGTTGCATTTGTTGGAAAAACTTGACTGTCTTCAAATGTTGCCTAGCCTCAACATATCTTACAAGCCTTCTATTCCATGTAAAGCTGTTCAATTTTGCACTCCCTGCTGCCATGGCAGCCACCTTTGCTCACACTCATAAAGGGTTTTGTCAGTTAACAAGCCAGAGTGCATTCTGCATCCTCTTATGCTTGAAATCTGGGTACCAATTTTGTAGTCATGGGATTGTTGGCTGGAGGTGGTCAAAAGTAGGGGCATTGGAGCTTGAGTTGGGAGTAGCAGATGGTAGTCACACTGGTGAGGTTTTACATTCCCATCATGAGACTCCAGAGATGTTCAGCACATTGAAAACATTCTCTCAGACTTGAAGATGTGTAGGGTAAAGGCCGAAGTCAAAGGCATTACTGAAATAAGGGTTCACATGAAGCAGTAGGCAAGTGCAGACCTGATTTTGGTAACAACCTCAGTCAAAAGCTTTATCTGGCATAAAGATCCACTAGAAATTTTCTTCAACAATAGGCAATTTTACAAGGCGCAAGACCAAAATTGTAAATCCCACTCTGCTGCTGGCAGAAAAATTATGTTGCCATAACATAGCATGTTGTCCAAATACACTAGGCAGTTTCTGGCAGATCTGTACAATGGGCCAATTGTATGGAGATTTCTATAGTGGAATGCTTGATCAGCTTTTCAGGCTTTCAAAGGTGTCATCTGGCATATCTCCTGGTGCAACAATACATAGTCTCTCATTTGGGTCCTCTTCACCATTGGGTGCAAAGCATGAGGGAAGGACAACTCTGCTATCTTTCTTCCATAGTCAGCAAATTTCAGTGGCTTCAGTCTAGAGCTCAAATAATTCAATTGCTTTGAATATATTACCTTTCAAGCTCTTCTTCCCAAGGCAACAACTGGTGGCAAGAACAATCACAAAAAATGTTATAACAAATATTTAGCTCTTGCAGCATAACAATTCTTTCTCCGCTTCAGTGGTCCCCAAAAATTTTTGAGGCTTCTAATTTTACTGTGTTGCTTTCAGAGATGGCTGAGGGTAAAGACATACACATTCAAAGAAAAGCAGAAGAATTTCAAATATAACACAAGAACAATTGGTCCTTCCATTAGCACTACTACTCTTAAAGATCAATTGTTCATTACCTGTAGTAGGAATGAAGGTCTCGGCCACAATCCATCACTGCAAGTACACAGCAAGACACTGTCGTCCATACACCCCTATTAGAGAATATCTTCAGTGACACACATTAGATTGAGGATCTCACAATACTACTGCAAACCCTTCAGGTTCTACATACAATGAAATAAACCACAACTGATGGGTACACCCAGGTCACACAGGTATAGTCCCTGTCAGATTTCTATTGACAGCTACTACTGCAGGTTGCACTGCAAATTCAACTTTCATTACACATTTACTTTCTGGAGTCAGACAACACTCTTAACCTTCAACATCAGAAATTAAGTCAGTGACTTCCAGTTTCCCTTATGAGCTTTCATGGTATAGCAATGAATATAAAAAAATTGTACAAGACTTTCCTCATGAGAAAAACTTAGATGTTATCTAGTATGTCCCGTTTAAGTGCATGGTCATGATGCCCCTCAGGATGCTGACATCGCCTTGCTGAGTTTTCTTGTTCGTTTCTTTTATAATCAGGACATTTCTTAGCCCTGGAATCTCACCCAAGTGCCATTAAGAGAACACAAAATGGATTGTGACGAAATGATACACTGACTACAACAATCACATATCAGATAAGCAACACTGAAAAGCCAGGAAAGTGAGAATAACAAACAGGAGCAGAACCATAGGTCTACCGTGAACATCCAATTTTGGGAATCCTTATGATCAAATGGCAAAGTCTCAAAAAAATGCATATTGACACACTTCAGGAAGATATTCTCACTAAATAAGAACTAAAACAAATCAAGGCGCCACCCGAAAACCTCATAGCGTGTGCACAATAAAGTACCCTTATTCCCTATGCACACATGGGAAGCTGTTAACACTTCATTCTTTTTCCTCTAAACATGAGAAAAGGCTTCTTACAAGTTGGAGACCAATGGGGGAGGAGCTAGAATGTGAATACGATGCCATGAATTATTCAGAACACCCCTTAAATTCCAAATCTCATCAACACTTTGGGGCTGCACATTTGATGCACTATCAACCTGCACATGCCACCACATGGCATGATAAGAAACATGCAAGAAGAGCTATAACTTATGGATAGATTGATGGTAACAGGCTGTTCGCATGCCAGCAATTTGAGCACACCCAACCTTTACAATTTGGTAGACCAGCATGATTGACTTTGGGTGGATCAAAACCATCTTAGAACAAGTTCTCAAGATAAACACCAAATCAATTTGTCCAGTTAGAATTAAAAAGTTTCAACCATATACAAACAAACATCATGTCCCCCTGGCCTTCTTGTATTTCTCTTCTGTTGCAAATGCACAACTGGCTAATGGCACATCCCATGTACTCCATGTCTTTCCAGTCCTTTTGCAGAATGATTAGCAAAGAGAAATGCAGTCTAAACAAATGATAGATGAGTGGATAACAGCAATCCAGACTGGAGACCTGGAGAGAGAGGTCAAATACCGCTTTCACAATGACATCCACAGGGGGGAATACTTTGATATACTTAAGCTCCCATAAAACCCAAGCCCAATTAGGGCGTTGAGGATCATGGTCTTCTCCAGGAAAATGCTCCCTGGGAAGGCGAACTGCCTCCAGCCATGTCTTGCCACCATCTACTGACAGATCCACACGCTCAATACCACGGCCACCACCTGCAAGTGCATAACCACGGAAATTCACCTGCAATACAACCAGCCAAGGTGCTTTGAAGACTGGAACTGACCAGCGACCACAGTTCTCAAACACTGGAAGTTAAAAGCAAGAAGATCAGAAGTGAAGCACTGACCATTGTTCCATCCTCAACCACAATACCATCTCGTGGCTCACAAATTGCACTCTGCCAATGGCCAACTTAAAAGTTAATCAGCACTAATAGGAGAAGAACATGAACAGTATGCCTGTGCCCACAATAGAGAGCATTGTTCAGTTTCACAAAGTTCCATTTCTGTGAGTTTTTCAGAACTTGGGAAACCATGTTGAACAAAGGTTTCCAAACTAAAAAGGTAGAAACTCTAAATACTACCAAACTACCAAACCTGACTCTTCTCTAGCAGGGATGCCTAGAAGAAGAAAAAAAAGATTGAAAACAGCCAGAAGAATTACCTGGACAGGAAAATCCATCAGAGGACGTCTGGATTGCCAATCGATGTTGTGCCAGTCAATTGAGGGTGGAAACATCTTGTAGTCTTTTTGCATGAAGAAGCCCTATATCAGACAATATATGATAGCTCAGAACATATGAGATTCCTTGATTCCCCAAAACAAAGCTATAGCAGGGCCTGAGAAATATTGCACTACCTGGCACTCAAATTCAGATACTATGATGGTTTCTAACCACTTAACAGATCGGGCACCAATAACACCGGGAACCACCACTCGCAAAGGAAACCCATGATCTCGATTCAAGTCCTGTTTGACACAAAGCAAAACATAGCCCTTTTAACCCCAGTTACAGTACCCAAGACGGTTGCAATTCACAGATGAGGTCTTGTAAGACCTCAGAGGATGGACTTGTAATAAAGATGTTTCATTAAAATAGCAGCATCTATGCAACTGCAGAAGCAGTACTGTATACCTTGCCATTCATCTCATAGGCCAGTAAGATGTCTGCCTCTGGAGTTGTGGCATGTAGCAATGGAACCGATGCTTTGTAAGGCCCCCCTTCTTCCTCCTTCATACAAGAACATACCACCAAATCATAAATAGTAACACTCTCTCACATCCTCTCTCATTTCTCTTCCATTGTGAGTTGTCACATGACATTCTTGCAGTTGTCCTCCACTGTTCCTGTTCATGTATACCTGTTCACACTGGTCAACCTCAATATTAACTTTTCTCATCAATTAACTCTCAGTATTCCTCTCTGTATTTAATAGAATTCCCTTTCAGCCCCCTCCAAAATTGTGTATAGACTACATTATTGTGAGAAACTTGACATGAATGAGATTACCTTGCAAACATCACAGCTGACAAACTCCACATGCCTGCCACCTAAGGTTGTAACTCCTGTGCAATGTGGTACACCTGCCAGAGTAAGCACATCGGAAAGCCTAGCTCCTCCCCAAGCAGCTGTGAAACATAAAACCACAAAAATAAGTCAATACAGGTCTTTGCAAGTATCTTTTGTTAACACAAACAGAAGAAGAGAAGAAGCTGAAGCTTTAGGCAGCATACAATGCAAGACCTGAATCATGAAATAGCATAACCTGGTGCATAGGAAACTGATGTATGTCAGAAACCTAAATACAATAAATAGACCTGGCAGAGTCAGAATTACAACCGTGTTATTCATGCTACAAACCTCAAGTTCAAAGGGATGCACGACCTGTTAAATGGGGGAAAGACATGTTGGATATGGGAATGCAGAGAAATTACCTGTACCAAGAGCTGCAGCACCCCAACCAACTCCTTTGACTTTCCTTCTAGTACTCATTTCTGTCCTTCGATTTCCTGCACACTGAACTTGCCCCTGAATCAATATTGCTAAAACCTCTAGTACCACACATGCTACTATTAACAGATAATGGAGCTTCAAAAGAGTCATGGACCATCCTAATGTCAGACAACTGGATAAGTCAAGTAACAGCTGCCTTGAGCCTCCTAAAGGGAATGCTAGCCTTAGCCCATCTCAGAATAATAGAATAACATGGGCTATAAAACTTGCTTCTGTGCTTCCCTGCCATTCAGACTTGACTTCAATTGCCAAATTTACTTCATGCACCGGATTCAAAATGACTGAAAGCTTCCCTATTTGTGACCCTGATTCTCTGTGTTGAAAGATGAGGTCCACTTAATTTTATGATGAGGTAGGTGGTGCAACAGAGTGTCCCCAAACTACCTGCAAGGTTGCAGTAACCACATGTTTTGGCAGCTGCCTGCACACAATGATGTGAAAAATCAGGGAAAGAAAAAAAGGTCCTCTTGTTTCAAAGTGCAAGCACAACCCACCCTTATCACCTCATAAACAATAAGAATTCATCACGCCCTGCAGAATGTTCCAGTTGTGATTCAGTACACTTACCGCAAGTATTCAAGTGACAGAGAAAGTGGTTTTTCCACCAGTCCAGTGAGCACCAAATGATACCTGGAAGATGAGCATGACCTTTCAAAAATTGATTCCAAAAACAAACAAACAAATAGCTATGAATTATTGAGTTGTTCTCAAATCCATAAACAATTTTTCACTTGGTCTATTTCTCCAACCTGCTACAACATTTCCTTGCCTAGCTCTGAGGGAAAAAGAAAGAAAGACAGAACACGAACGTGGAAGGCTCCATAAGGACAGGAATAGGTCCATGGTTTCTTTTGTAGAACTTGTCCTCAGGAGTAATGTAGGACTGACTGAGTGCAAATGGTGATGGCTCTGCATTGAAAGGCTCCTGTATAGAGAAACAATGAAAGCCCACAAAGAAGTTCTCAATTTTCCAAAAGCTTCCCTCCTCAAATCCCACAACTCTGGTTCAGGTTTTTCTTTCATTAGGTTGCAAATGATGCTTATCCATTCAGTTTTGCTTCCCACTGTCAATCCAACCCTGCAAATTCCAAAATGGCTTCTATACAGAACGCTTATTACACTATCAGGAGGTCCAATGTCAGCCCATTTATCACATGCATTGCACATGTGGAGAGACTACGGTTGCATGATTTTTGTTTGCTTGCGCAGACCAAAGCAATGTAAAAACTCAACACTAAAAAATTCCACAGAATCATGATGGACAGTCGTTTTCTCAAGTAATATACAATCTAAGCAAAGAAGAAGACACTCCCGCAGTTTCACTTGAATACATGTACAATCATGCTGGCAACTGCAAGGCGAGTATTCTTTGCGAGTATAAGCAAAAACCCCAATGTCTGCACATTTTTCCTTGGAAGGAAACAAAAAAGTTTACCGGAAACAATAACTGCCGCAACGTTCGGTCTCAGACTCTCACCTTGGAATTTATCTGCAAGCTAGGGTCGCGGCGTGGCTCTTCCTCGTAAGTCTTGGGGCCCCGTAACTTACTCTTGTTCCGTTCAGGAATCTCCATAGCCGCAGCAGAGCCGCGACAATGGACCACAACAACAACACACGCAGCAGATTTGCACGAATTTCACAATTTCAAAAACAGAAAAAAGACAGAAGAACAAGAACAAGTGTACTAACAAGCCAGGAACATGGATAGAAGAAAAGAGACAGAAGGAAAGGAGCCAAGGAAGGGAATGGCAAAGCAATCCGCCATCGCCAGAACACGAGAGCAACAACAACTTCGCATGCAGATAAGGGAAAAGCTTCGAAGGACTGCTGACTCGGGAGAGAAGCAAGCGAGAATCGAAGTCCCAAAATCGAGGGGACACGGCTTAATCGAGGAGCAGAATCACGTGTCGAGGAACTACGAGATCTCGATCTAGGCCTCGAGTTTTGCACGTGACGACCATAAACCCTAACCCTAATCCTCCGGCGCCTCCGGTCTGTCTCCCTCGCCTGCTAGTGTCTTGGGGGACCTGCCGATTAGAACACACACACGGCTGTCCTATAAAGTAGAATCGCAGCTCCACAACCGTTCCATCTCCAGGATTGATGTTCGTAAAGTTTGGGCCATTCTTCCGTAATGTGGGAGCTAAGGAGGTTATCCTGTATCGGTCGCTGATGATGATTTATGAGAAATTTGTTTTGTTTTCGTTTTTTCTCTCCTTGCTTATATTTCTGTCTGTTATTTGTTTCACGTCGAAGCCGTTGGAGTAACCATGAGCGGACGCTTCTTGCAGCAATTTGAATAGAGATCTTAAAAGGCTGGGTTGCCTATATTGAGGAGCTTTAAGTTGCTTTGTGTTGTCCTGGTTCTTTTTATGAGGCTTTTGAATGCTTATGGTAGTGCGTGTTTTGATCACTGGGCCTATTTCCTTCTGCTGTGTTGCAACGAGTTTCTATAGGTGACTCTGACCAAGCTTGGTTTTCTCTTAATGGCTGCTTTATACGTGTTTTGTATGGAAACTGTGAACTTCTGCTTCAGGTTTCTGTTTTTAGGTTTCTGAAGCAGGAATAAGCATACGCGTCTGTAGTTCTGAGGGTATGTTTTTGGGGTCGAAATGCTTGTGCCAAGAGGCGTTACCACTTTGTTTTCTTCGCAAAGTGGGTGTCGGTGCGAGCAGAAAGAAACTTTGATGGGGCTTCGGATTTCCGAGGCGCTAGCTACCAGTCTCAAACCAATGCCGGTGCTCTTTCCTATGAGCTGGTGTTGACCTGTCTACTGGAACATCGAAATCTCGCGTATAATTTTCTTCTGCAATATTATGCATAATATCCCTGGAACTTCAGAAAAGGAGTTCTGTCAGGGGAGGCGTCGTCAAAAGCAATGAACTAACTTTCATAGTAAGGAAGGAATTGTTTCTAGTTACTTGAGGTAACCCTAAAATGTAGAAATGCCGCCGAAGAGCCCCCTCTGGAAGGCCCCTCTGGGATTAGGGCTAGGGTTTTTACCTTGAATGATGTAACGACCAAATGAATTTGAAAGGTGGTTAAAATGGGAAAATGCATGTCGCAAATTAGGGTTAGGGTTTTTACCTTGAATGATGTAACGACCAAATGAATTTGAAAGGTGGTTAAAAAGGGAAAATACATGTTGCAAATTGAGCCGTCTTCAACCTCAAATGCATTATTAAATAACATGTGCAAAGGAATCTCAAAACATTCAAAGCCTTTGTGTGATAGAATGTACAGAAATGTTAAAGCCTTTCAAAGCCTGTGTGAAGGAACGTTGAAAAACATGGGATTTATGAAATATATGCAATTGATGTAATCAGAATATTAAATTTTTGAGTAAAATAAATTTTGAAATCAAAAGGATTCAACTACATAGAATATCAGATATGTTTATAATTAGAAAAAGAATTTCTTATCAACTTTTATGGTTTTAAAAGTCTTGCTCACCTCAATTTGCAAATATTGGTGTATTGCCCACAAATTATATCCTTTCTTTTCCTTCTTCCCTTTTCTTACATCTTACATGTTTCCTTTTTGCTCTTTCTAAACTTGATAACAAGTCATTCATCCTCTTATCCATGTGATTTGATTAATGACACTGATTTGAAAATAAGTTCTAACACTTACAACGCATTCATGCGATGTCAAAAACACACAGGATTCATAATCTTTTAAAGATTGCTTGAATGTTTTGATTCATATAATAAGGTAGAGCTTCAACACATGCTTGTAGAATAATTAATGAAAAGAAAGAAAATTCATTTCCAATTTCTGAATATTCCAAAAAGCTTGTTTTTTTTCATAATTGTTTTTCTTTGAAAAAAGTAAATTTACCAATTATAAAGTCTCACAAATAATATAATTAATGTTAAAGATACCAAGGTATTACAATGATAAATAGGATGTAAATATAAAAATGATATCCATGTACAATAGAATTATGTAATAGACAAGATGAATTATTTTTCCAGTAAATCATATTTGCAAAAGGGACAAGGATCATCAAATGAGTTCAAAAAGACATGCACACATGCCAATAATAATTTAAAGGGTTACCATAAGTTGCAAAGATTTTAAATTCATATGATAGAAAATCAATAATTTTTATATTGTAAATTTATTAGGATTTATCATCAAGAATTGGCATGTGTAATGAAAATAATGTTGATAGATGCCCATACAATTAATGATGGTCCAAATTGAATATTTAGTTAATGAATTTCAAAAAATAAAAATAAAAAGTCACAAACTTAATCAATTGTGAATACATAATGCTTTGTAAACATTCATTGTAAATTCTTATTCAGTTTTTTATTTTCATTGGCTCATTTTAAGCGTAGTCAATTTTACTTTATTGACGTTGTGTTATCATATGAGTAATGGAATTTGTCATTTATTGTGGGATTTGGGTCTTTTTTTAGAATTATCCAAAGTGTATACTTTTGAAATTATTATGTTATTATGTGCAGCTTGTCTAATTGTATTGAATATAATTCAATTTTATTTATCATAGGCGCGTTGAAGATTGATTTTACAAGACAACAAAATGTTAAATGTGGATTTCAAAGCTAATATTATTCACAACTATACCTCTTTGACCATTATTCAATCAATTTTCTTTTGTATTATTGCATATTCAATTTTTAAATTTTTTTGTGTCATCTTATTTAAATAATTTGACAAATGTACATTTTAAGTATTTAATTTATTTTCCCTCTCTTTTGAAGGATGAATTGGACGTCATTTGAAACATGTTTGTAAAAATATGAAAGTGTTGATATCACTTGACTTATGTTATATAATAATGATCTAATGCACAAAACTTAATCAAATGTTCAAAAACATATTAAAATAAGTTTTTATTCAAAAGAAAAACTACATTAAAAAACATTGAAGAAAATAACACACTTTTTTTTTGGTCTATTAATTTATTCAATTATTTCTTTTCACATAGAAGGTGAACATCACTTGTTGTGTAACATTTTAAATGAATGCAAACCATATGGAAGGAGATAAAAATATGTGGATGATGCCCAAACATAAAAAAACACATGAAAAAAAATGCTCCATTCAAAACCACAATCTATTGAATTTAACACAACTCTAAACAACTCTAATATCTTTAATTTTATTGTCAACCTTCATTCTTATTTTGTGTTTGAAACATATTGTCATTCAATCATTATGTGTTTTCGCATTTGTTACTTCTTTCTTTTGTGCATATAATTTTCAAAATAATATTTACATAATTACAAAAAAAAATCATTCAAATTTATAAATTTTATGAAACAAATTTTAAAAAAAACGAGATTGAATACCATGCATGCATAGTATCAAAACAATTCCATCATGACAAACTCCAATTTGAAATTATTCAATGTACAACAACATATAAAACTTAAACTTGTCCCAACTAAACCAATTCCAATGAATCATTGTCATTGGAATTTTCATATGTTCCCAATGCTGTTCCCCATGATATTCTCCAAGTTCCCAATGTGTTTCCCTAGTGTATTCCCAATAGCACCACATTTTATATGGATGGTCCTTTGCCAAAGTTCTTCCCTTCTCCCCTAAATAGGTGAGCTAAAAAGGGGTGCACTCCATCCATCCATCCTCAAATAGAAATTTGTTATTTTGGGAGCCTCTCAAGTTTCAGTGTTTTTTAGGTGATGGGCCAATCAAAATATCCTCCTAAAATTATGGATTTCATGCATAAAACCAAAAAACATCAACGCCAGCTATGCCCTAGAAATCTACCATTTTATGAGATCTGAATTCTAGAAATTCCGTAGATTTGTCCTTCTTCTGGATTGCGCTTCAATCCTTCCTTCGTCGCGCAAGCTTCCCTGGTGCACTGCAGTGTGCTCTTGGCGCTTGGCTTTCAGCTTCTTCTCTCTCTCTCTCTCTCTCGCTTCACAGGATTCGTTTTAGCTCTAGTGGGAAATGGCTGCACTTTCTGTGACTACTGCAGTAGGATTACAGCAATTCGGAGGAGCTCTGAGACCTGCACCATTTGTTGCCTCTTCAGTCGCTTATGGCGGCTTCTATTGCAAGCAGCAGCAGCAACAACAACAGAGTTTGTTTCAAGTCTCCACAACAATTGTTGGAGCCCACTTTCTTCGCCGGAAGCAATTGCATGAAAGGAGCAGCAAGAAGATGGGAAGAGCTTTGATCTGTGCGGTTGCTCCAGTGAAACAAGAAGAAGAATCATCATCGTCGTCATCATTATCATCATCTCCTGCTGTGAAGCAATCTTCTGGAACCAGCAGCAGCGTAGATCCATTGAATGTACTCATCACCGGTTCCACCAAAGGTTAGCACACGTGGTGCCATTTTTGTAGTGCACCAGGTTTGGATTTCGTGCTTGCCTTCCTCACATTACTTTCCTTGATTAAGAGAGAGTTTCATCGAGAAACCTCCATCTGTAGTACAGATATGTGTGTTTTTCGATACTTTCTTGAAAATGATTTTCATTCTGGATCCTCCTGTGGCTGTGGGAATTGTAGGAGTGGGGTTAGCACTTGCCAGAGAATTCCTGCGGTTTGGGGACAACGTCGTCATCTGCTCAAGATCAGGCAAGTACCTTGCTGTTTCATATGAGGATCTTGTTAGGGTTTCAAGAATCAAAACCCTATCACATTTGTGCTTCAGATACTAAATTATAGAAATTGAACCTTATAGAATTGGAAGTCTTGAACCTTGGCAGAAAATATCAGGGATGACGAAAAAGCAGCAGTCTTCAAAACTGCTACCGGTGCCCACCAATTTGTTTTTTGGGCCCCCCATTGGCAAATGTGGGTGCATCAAATATGGCACACAATTTACATGTTCACAAGACCAGCATGATGTATGACCTCTAGAAACACAGCTAACAATCTGCATTCCATATCTGAAATCTTCTGACATGGCATGACCTGCATAATCTGCATTCTGTCCATGGTGTCAGTTGGATAGTTATCACCCAGTGGTTTTTGGTCACTGAAAAAGCTCTTTTAATATCCTATTATTCAGCGGAGCGGGTTGAGAACACTGTGCAGGATCTTAAGAAGGAATTTGAGGAGCAAAAAATATTGGTATGCTTTGCAATTTCCAGGTGCACTGTTTATGAAATTATATACAATGCTAAGAATCATTAAATATGCAATTTCCTAATTTTCCAAATGCAGATTATTTACTTGGATTAATTAACGTTTGGTTGATGATTGACAGGGAATGGCTTGTGATGTACGAGATTCCAAAAGTATACAAGCACTGGTGGACATGGCAAAGAGCAAGCTTGGTCACATTGACATTTGGGTTACAATCATTTCCTTCTTCTCTGACAGTAATGCTTCATTTCATTTCTTGTGCAGTGTTTTGGCCATCTGAGTTTGGCAGTAGAATTTATTGATATGCCACCTTTTGTTGTCAAATTTGCAGCCTTGATAACCAACTCCAAAGGGGTGGGCATACCTAAAGCAAGTGTATAAGGGGATCATGACTTTTCTAGGTGTGAAAATAATAAGTCTTTTGTCCTAGAGAGTGCTTGTACTAAGATCAACAATTTTTGCTTCTTCAAAACTTTCATGCTTTTCTTGGACTTATTCTTTTGCTTCTATTCCAATGTAAAGCTTAAATGGGAATGTGTGAATTTGGCTTGGGATGGCTAACAGATAAACAATGCGGGCACAAACGCTTATACCTATAAGCCGCTAGTGGAGTTTACTGATGCTGACATCATGTAATCTTCTGTCACATGTAGCTTTGGGACATTGTAGTGTGACCTGCATACACTCTCAACAGCAAAGCAAGGATGGCACTGTGTTTAAGGCATTCAACTACACAGTTATCCACTAGCTTTTGACATGTTTCTTGACCTCTGGGGGAAGATGAAAGACCATTAGCCCCATTATTTCTTCACTAACTTCTAAGCCGCCAGTCACTCCTTGTCAAAATTTCAAGCAGCTGTGCGATTTTTAAGTGGCCAGAGTCTCAGATTTGCTGTTGTTTGTTGATTGTGTTGATAGGCAAATTGTGGAAACAAACACTCTTGGTGTAATGCTCTGTTGTCGGCAGGTATCACTTTTTTGCAAATTCTCCTTCTCTAATCCCATGTTGCTTGTGTGCTAACAAACATCATGAGTGAAACTTCCCATTTCTTTTGGAATTGTGACAGAAACTCACAAGGCAGATTTTGTAGAGTGGTTTGCCTGAGGTTTTGGGCTGATTAGTACATACTTATCTACGACTGCAGTTGGGAGCTGATAAAGGCAGTGGGTAGTCATGGCAGTTCATCACTGCTATTTGCGATGATGATGATGGTCTGGCACTTTGTGAGTGTACCTCATAAAGTTATGACTGCACTCTTTCTTGTGTTACCTTCCAGGTGTCGTGTTGTGGAGATTTCTCTGCAATTTCATAGATATGCTCCTTCTCTAATTCAGAGGTGTTAGTTTCTTTCCTTAGTTCAGGGAGGTCTACATCTTACTTTTGCAACTGATTGATAATAGATACTTGACAGCCTTGTCAAACCATTTGGTTGTATGCAATTGCATTGGGATTGGAGAGTGGTCAGCTACTGGCACTGGAATGAAGGGTAGGCTTCTATTTTTTTTTCTAATTTTCAGCATTCAAAGGAGCTTTGTGGCCATGAACCTTGCAGCCAGTTTAGATGGAGGCAAGAAGGGAGAAAGAGTGACCAATGTTATGTCCCTTTATTGCTTGATGGTCACAACGAATGGCTAATATGAGGACCTCCTGATAGAATGATTTGTGAATGCAGTGGTTAAGAGAAGATTGTTAATATAGTGGCATCCCAAAAGTTTTGATTACCAGGCAATTAGGTTAATGCGAGAGCAGAATAGGGGAGGCCACATTTTCAACATGGATGGTGCTGGAGCTGATGGCAATGCAACTCCAAGGTTGGGGAACACACAATCTGTGCACCCATCAGATTGTCCACAACAACTGTGCTGTTGTATTAAGTTCTGTTACTTATATGCTGAAGGTGATGGGGTTCGGATGGTGTCTGGATGTGCATGACAAGGTTAAATTTGCATGATGTTTTCTTAATTGCCACTTGGAGCCACTGGCACATGTTCCCCTTATGTGACATATGGAGCCATCAATGGATTATGACCTGTGGCTAGTAATGTGCTTATGGGGTCACAGGTTTGCGGCTTATGGAGCTACAAAACGCAGCCTTGCCCAGTTCACTAAGTCTTTACAGGTTTGGAACTATCTAATAGCCTATTGTTAGGGCTCATTAGTCACTTTGTGTCTGGTTTGGAACCACTTCAGGTGCATGCTAAATGATACCAGCAAGGGTAAGAGCTATCACACAATCTAAAGTGTATGAACTCAGGGGCTTCCAGATCATGGGCAGAGCAAATGGGGAGCATGTACTGTACATTTAAGACCATCGGAACATGTTCATCTCTAAAAGTAAACATTTGCTCCAGTGGAAACAATAGACAGTTTATTTGAAGGGACTCCAGCCTTCTCGTGTCTAGGGAGCATCTCCTATGCCACTTTGCATTTAAGGAACTACTATTGAGGTTTTGTACATTGATGTCTGCTCCTACTTGTTCTTCACATGGTAGATTAGAGCATTCACCATCTCCTTGTATATACAGCTATCACAGCCAATGGAGTTAAAGATGAATTGTCCATGTGTATCTGATGAGCCCATTAGTCATGTGTCATTCTACTTGACCTTGAAGATAGCATTTTACAACTTGTTTGTGTGTATTGACCTGTGTTCAGGCAGAGCTAAAAATGCAAGGCATCAAGAAAGTTGTAGTTCACAATCTCTCTGTGAGCCTCTGTCCCTGACTGTTTCATTTTCTTGTTGAAGAAAGTTTGAAGAGTCACAGGGTGAGTATCTTATTACCTCAACCCCACACACAAATCATAGTAGCATCTTGTCTATCATCCTGCAGTCGAAGTACATCAATATACTTGCCTGTCATTCTACTTAATTTAAGTGGTCATGTGAGGGTCCACTAGGAAAGATTATTGACCAACAGTATTCCCCGCTGACATGATTAGTCCAATGGCTGTTCAGTGTTTAACATACAAGAAATTTGTTGAATAGCTAAGGTTTCAGGTGTAAAGGACAGAGTCTTAGATTGCTGAAATCCTTATGCGTTCACTAATGATTTGGGTTCACTACTTCAGGCAAACATATTGTTATTTGAGGGTAGACTTATTTGTGTTTTATGTGAATAGCCAGGTATGGTGACCACGGACCTTCTCATGACTGGGGGTGACACCCGCGTGGTAAATATCCACATGCGACTTCACATCATGGCTTGAAATGATCTAGAACTTACATGCTCATAGATTTTCAACAGTATCAATGTGCCTATTAGTATGGAGCATGTTTCAGCTTCAAGACATTTTGGATTCTGCAAATAGTAGACTCCACTGTGTGGATTATGGGCCATTGCTTGTGGGGTGGTGACAGGCAAAATTTTTCATCAATGCATTGGCAGAACCTGCTGACAAGGTATGGAATGACTTGTCTCCAATGTTATTGAAGTCACACTTCTTAGTGCTTACTTAACACTTTCTTCAGATCATTGTTCTGCACTTGTGTATTGTTTCTCATCCATGCCACACATCTGCCTTTGCCTTTGACTGTGTCTCTATAGAATTCATGGCCATCACTTAAAAGATGGGCTGTGGGAGAGTTAAGTCAACAATGTTTTTATCTCGCCCAAGTTGCAACCAACACTCATCAGTGAGATGCAATTTTGTCAGAGATTGTGCAACTTATTTGTGGATTGTTCCAGGTTGCACAATATTTGGTGCCAAGGATCCGGTTGATTGCTAATGACCGTAAAAGCAACAGCACTTACACTCGTTTTCTTACTGGATTCAAGGCCTACACCAAAATTCTTGCAGTAATTAATACCTCAATCCTGAACCTGTCCTTGCTAATGTTTGCTCTTTCTATCATTTGTCATGTAATAACTTTTGTCCTATCCTTTGTGAGAATGTTACTAACAGCACATTTAACCCCATTTAGATGTCATTCCAGGTCTTTTTTTGTTTGTGCTACTACTGCCTTTTAACTGCAAGCAAAGTTTGACCTGGGTGTTGTCATTTTGGCAGAGGTTGCTCTTCAAAGCAAGGAAGGACCGATATCTCCCTGAGGATTAGTCAGTGTGTATTAAAAGGGTGGCAATTGTAAATTCATTCCTCAGGTTGGCTACCAGAAACTCTTTGGCATTGGTACTGGAACCTCTGCTTGTTGAATGCACCTGGGTTGTCATCTTGGACAGATGTCTAGGAAAGGAGCAAGTGAGAGGATCTTTCAGAAGCATGCTTATATCTTCAACCTTGGGTGATGAACCTGTATACTAGTTTTTAGCAATGTCGTGCACAACAAGGTGGCCGCTACTCATGCACTTCAATCTTCTCTCAATCAATCACAACTTGACAGGAATACCTTTATTGTCACACCAGATCTGTCTCCTGGTATTGGGTCGAGAGTTGAGACATGTTTTGTTAAGTCCATGGCAATTTTGGAAAAAGGTAAGATCAGTTAGTATCTTCTTGAATTGCATCATTTGGGAACTCTTGAAAGCTCTTACCTTGTAGGAATGTTCAGGGCATGCAATGTGGATGATGGTGAATGAATGAATTTGTTATGGATGGATAATAAAAAATTTATGGATGCAATTGTATTTATGTAGATGAAAAAAAGATGTTCGTGGATGAATTTTATTCAAGAACAACGAGCTAAAGTTAATGAATGAATTATCTTACTTTTGTTATTAACCATAGGAATCTTAGTATATGTATAATCACGGATGATGGGTTAGGTTATGGGATGTTGGATGATAGTAGCCTGGTTTTATATCCAATTCTAGTCCCATAGGAGGTTGGTTACAAGGTCAGTCCGGTTGTATGTTCAATTCTATTAGTATTGAAAATGATGGAGCTTTAAGAAGGAAAAAAAATTCAGTTTTTTTTTCCTGAAACCTTTGTCATTTAAAAAAAACTTACATTGAAAAATACCTAAGTTGATGTAGGATTTTAAAAACTGATGTAGATTTTGAAAGTTTTAGAATATTTATTTATTTATTTATTTTTGAAAACTTATGTCATTTTTTTAAATCAGTTTTTTTTTCCAGTTTTCTAAAAGCTACATCATTTCCAAAATATCTACATCAACATAGGTTTAATTTTTTTAATAAAAAGGTCAAGTTTTTTCATTTTTTTCATTTCCAGCCTAGAACTTACATTATTTATTAAAAACCTACATTGACATAGGTTTTTTATAAAATGACCTCCGTGTTGGAAAATAACAAATTTTTTTGTCCAATTTTGTTTTCCTGTCATTTCAGGAAAAACCTATGTTGATGTAAGTTTTTTTCTAAAATGATGTAGGTAGGTTTTGAAGAAAAAAAAAGTTCAATATTTTAAAAATATTTCTAACATGGGAAAACATATGTTTTGTTTACGAGCCAAGGTTCCCCACTCTAAAGGTTGTTCCCATGTGGGATGTGAGGAACATGTAGAAACATGTGAACATGTGTTCTTACCTAGGAAAATGTGAGTTCCCAATGAGTTTTCGAATGTCATGTCCAATGTCATGTATGTGCCACATAGGCAACACATCATCGCCTTTGCCAGTGTGGGTGTCATAAGTGTGTGACCATTTTAGGTTCCTACAATAAATGTGCCCCAAAACTTGAAATGTTTTAAGGTGCACATAAATTTTGCAACCCAAATTTCACCCCCAATCTCTAAACCTAGTCCCCTCACCCTTGCACCCCAAATAGCAACCCCCAAACTGATTTTGAAAAGAATTCACAAGAATCATGGGATTCAAATCAAGTTAATGGGGGAGGAATTGTGATGATTATAATGAAAAAAAAAAGTGGTATTGCTTGTTTATAAGTATTATATTTTTAAACCATTACAATTCTAGATTTTATCAATCTCATTTATTTTGTATTTTTACATGGTCAAATAGGACTATGTAAAGGAGTAAAAAAATGAAATGGCACTGTCACAATATTTTGATACTTCTTAAAAAATTTGGACCCTCCTAAATACTTTACTCCATTGAAGAGTTTGCAATACATACATTTCAAATGCCGTAGTGCCTTGGCAGCTTTGACACAAATCATATTATTTTTAAAAATGTTATAGAAATTTTCAAAAAAATTGTGAAAGAAAGTATTGAATTTTCAGGACTATTCTATTTGTTGAAATGAAAATTTCAAAATCAATTAATTATTTCACAGACATGTGTTTGCCAAGGTACTGTGGTATACACTATTCTGTTGGTATTAGAATGGGGTCAACTTGGCTGATAGCCATGGTCTTATCCCCTTCCTAGCCACCTCTTCCTCCTCTTCACAAGTTCTATGGAATCTTAAAACATTTCTCCTCTTTCCTTCTCAATGTAATTCCACAACAAATGGACATTGTAACGAACACATGCAATTACATCTAGTTGCACCAATAACCTCTCTCAGTTGCCTGAAGATTTTCGAACTCCTAACATTAATATACTAACTTCCTTCTCATCCTCAAATAATACTTTAATTGGCCACTTCAAAACACGTGTGTCAAATAAATAAATAACTAATTAATTTTAAGATTTCATTATGAAAAATGATATATTTCAAAATATTCCATCAGATTCTTTAATTTCCTTCAAGAAAAATTCATTTCTGATAAAGAAACATTTTTTGAAAATTTCAACATTTCTGAAAATAATATAATTAGTGTCAAACTGGCCCAGGTACTACACTAGGTCAAGTACATCCCAAGGATTACTGCTACCAAAAGTATGAACAGGTAAATGCCAAGAATCCTTAAGATCCAATTTGTGAAAACTGTACAATAGATTGGGCTTTCCTTTGCGGAGCTCTTGTCAACTTTCTTGATCCATGGAGTGGGCAGCACACCCAAACATTCATTTCATTGTGAATATGTTTTTGAGGTAGTATTCATTTCCTCATTTGTCCATTTATGATAACAAGTACCTAATAACATTATGCAATTGTGTGATGTTTGAAACTACAATAAATACAAGTTTGGAAAGGCCTAAATTCACATGCACACCTTTCACAAAACTAAAATGGTAAGGTTTGTAGTTTTGCCAATTGAGTTTCTTTGATAAGAAGAAAGGGCCTCATTCCCAAAAGAGTCACACCATATTGTAAGCACCTTTGCAACTTCAAGACTAAATATATTATTTGTAGAAATGTTGAAAATTTCAAAAACATTTTTCAAAGGAAAAAAAACTAATTGTGAAAGAAAATAGAGAATATTTTGGAATAACCTAGTCACAAATATTCAACATGGAATGTTCAAAATCAACGAAATATTCAGCAGACATTTGTTGAAGCTGCCGCTGTACTTACGTATAAGGCACCCAGCAATAGCTACTGTAGCTTAAGTAAAATTTAGAACTGAAAACAGACATTTGTAAATGGACAAAAAAAGCATCGTAGTACTGAAATATTGTCAATGTCGAGCTTTAAAAAAAAATGACCTCACAAAGGAGCCAAAATAAAAAGCAGAAAAAATCCATTCCTCAAACACACCTTCGACAAGTCTCCTCAACATAATGCATTGCACAAAGGAAGGAAATTTGCCACAGGCTGAAAATTTGTAATATACCTCATACCAAATAAGCAAATACTGAACAAGACGTGAGGTCATTGTGTAAGGATGTCCATATGCACCGAGTAATGAGTATGGGCTACAACCTGGAATGATAAAAAAGCTTGTCATTTCTGGTTTTTGAAAGCTCTCCCGTGCCCATGAATAAACCTCGCAGAGTCCTCTGTGAAAATATGGGTCTCACCTGCCAACCTATCACATGCACCCATGTTTCTTACCATCTTGAAATGGCCATTTATGTGGACTAGGTAGCTGGTGAGAGCTGCCAGGTTATTGTCGCACCTAATCGCACTGTTCTTATGGCTCGATTATGTGTGATAACTCAGTAGCTCTCACCAGTTACCAGACATAACAAGTTGTCTGCAACAAGTTACGGGTGGCACACTAATGGTGCCTCATGGTGCTTCACATGTCTTTGGCACATACGAGTTATGGCTTCTAACTCATGTGCAGCCATCTAATGGTGCCTCTTGAAAACTTGTTATGTGTAGGGTAAAGCCCCACGGTAGGGATTCCCAGGATAAGGGGACTAGGACAAGGCAGTAGCTGAGTCTGGCCCCATGTTTTTGGCATTGTCCCCTCACCCATCAGCTTTACCCATCGTAAAGCACAATGTGAATGGTATCATGAACCTCAATTAAATCAGAGGTGTAAAAGGGCAAGGGATCTTGCCCCTAAGTAGATGTAATATAGGTGTAAGAACCCTCCACTTTTTTATAGGGATGTTCATGTATGTGAAGGTGCCCTCTAAAAACACTAGAAAGCTCCTCCAAATCCTTTAAGAGACTTAATTCCAACCTTTGAATTCTCTTTAGTTTTTGAAGAGATAGAGCGTAAAGAATTCATCTCTCCAAGCCACTTCAGCTATATACCAAAGCAGAAAATAAATATAATTGACAAAATTTTGCCCTTAGGTTTCTCCTACCTAGACCATACAAGCCAATATAAGAGAGAACATTGCATACAAAGGAGGTCAAATCCCACAATGGAAGAATTTGAGAGTGTTGCAGTAAAGGGTGGTGAGAGTTAAGGTATATATTCACTCACGTTTTCCAAACATGTTTGTTCAAGGCAAGAGTAGCACACAATGTCTGGCCATCCAAAAATTGAAGTTCCCCTTGAATTCGGTTTTGGATTCTATAGTTAGTCTCCTCCATCTTCATCATGGGAAACGCTTGATCCGATGCCTACACATAAATCCCAACCATTGGGTCATTCATTGATCCACAACCAATCCATGTGTGTGCGCGCGTGTTTTTCTGCTCCTCACTCCCCTTGTTGAATTCAAACTTTCATGTTTGGCCATTACCAAAATTCATCGCATGTCTCGCATAAGTAGATATAGTTGGATATGAAGTTCCTCATCCATTAGACAATCAGAAGAAATGTAAGAACATCTTAGCATGAAATGATCTCTAGTCAAAATTGAGGATGCACGGCCCAGACATTTTTCCTAAGCCAGGGATGGGGTATCTGTTCAGCCACTCCATTTTTTGCTGAGGAGGTTGGGAGGGAAGGAGTTGGTTTGTAAGAGGAACTTAGGGTAAGGTTAAAGGTGAATACAAGGGTAGGTTTGTTTGTAGGTAAGTAGGAAGGCTTCAGACAGACACCATTATTTATATTATATAGATTGAGACTCTAGAGTGTCAAGTGTCAACCTAAATCTTCTGGGAAAGGATGTGCTCACCATGACCCAACCCCAGGTATCAGCAAATGATGGTACATGTGCAGCATAGGGCACTACATCTGCAACATGGGCAAAAACACTCATTAGATTTCACAAACCATCAAAGTTCCAAAAACCAATGAATTGGATAGGTTACTATAAAATTGAAGGGTTTTGATTTATGTGTGCTGTCTTTTTTAATTAATTAATTAAGCCTCAGCTTCAATCAGGTTTTTAAAATAAAATTATGAATTAATTTAATTTAAAATATTTGATATTGAGAAATTGGCGATTTTCCCCCCAAAAATAGCAAATTTTGTCAAATTTACACTTGGAAAAAAAAAAGCCAAAATTTCCCCCAATTTTATTGTTTTAAAAAAAAACACTGACCTCAATAGATCTGTATTATACACCTCAAGCAATGCAAGGTTTTGTATATGTTGTTGCAACCATTGGCAACCTAATGGGCACTTGAGACTTACACTTGAAGGTTTGTCTTAATGTGTTGTAAATTGATGAGTACACCTCTCTGTGAGACAAAATTCCTGCTGGACCAGCCTGCATTCTCCACAAATGAATGCTGTTACATACATTCTTCCTGAGGCTTAAAATTCACACAAAAGTCTCCAAAGTCTCTAAACCATGAATTTGGAAGACTGTAACTAACAGTATATTGCAAAAAAAGATGGGCTATATATAGTCCACAATTGATGGTTTCATCTGGAATTCTAAACAAGTCTTACTTTCTAGATGGAATGGGGTTCAACTTAGCAAGCATGGTTTCCCATGGTGGAACTCATAGAGGAGAATGGTGATCCAAAATTAGGTAGGTAGTTTTTAAAAAAGCAACTGAGTTAACCAGCATGGTTAGCGAGCTGGGAACTGGAACCCAATAGAAAATTGTTTTGTGACCACTTACCATTCATCCTTCATGGTGCACTGGTGAGTGCTGGTTCACTCTGGCCATACATAGTACCGAGGTCACAGAGAAGAACTGAATGGGTGATGGGCTTATTACCTGGGTAACAAGGATTCCACCAAAATTGAGTTTGGGCTTGAGAATATTCATGTAAAATGACTGGGTGTATAGTGTAAAGCAAGGGCCTCCATCCATGGGATCATTCAAGTCACCTATTATGACATCAAATTTTTCATTGGAACTCTCCAGCTCGGCCCTGCTATGCACATACACACACACACACACACACACACAAAGTTTATCATATGATTCTTCATTAAGAATGGAAATGCAAAACTATCAATGAAGGTAACAAAGTGAATCGTTCTTCAATATGTGTGTATATATATCTGACGGTCATGATCAATTACTCAACATTTCAAGCTCTGCCCTAAACTTTTAGACCATCCCATAGCTATACACAAAATAAGTTGTAAGGAAGGTTCATGTATTCCTGGGTGCTCCTGAGGGAGGGCCAAATGACTCTTTTTATGGAGAGTTAAAACCTATAAAATTAGGGGGGATCTCCCCCTGCACATAACACCCTAGGGTTCTTCTCCTGGGGACGATCCCTCAAAGTACACAGAGGAAAAAAGAAGACAATGGCTTATGTTCATTTGGGTCAAATGAGTTGCATATGATCAAACGAGTGATCAATGATTAATAACTAAATGTCAAGGCAGATCAATTTGGTTCACTTTTCAATATATATTTGGCTTTTTCTTCTGATGTTTACAGGTTAAGTTAATGATCAAGCCCACCTTATTAGAAAGAAACATTAGTGTAAATTAGTTATTCCTTAATGCTTCAATGGATTAGAGAAATATGGTGACCAGCCTTTTATTTTCTGGCCAACTGGTGCAAATTTCAGCATCCGCTAGGTAGGCACAACCATCATAACATGAGGTTTTTAGCTCCAATGGGGGGCACACACTGCCATTGGATGAGGATTAGGGTGCCAATTTGCATCCAGTCACACAGGAGTTTTCACCAGATGTTGCCTGTTTAGGGAGTTTTTCTACTAGTTTACTTCTGTTACGACAGTTTCCTCAAAACTTTTCGCCACTAATGTTAAAATATTATGTGGGATCATTGCCACTCGCGCTACACCCCTTGTGGGATGACTGTCACCTATATATGCTACATCATCAAAATGGAAAAAGAAAACACCGATGGGGGACTAACGAGGTTCAAAATGTGCTGCCTACATGACAATTAGGAAATACCTGGCATCATTAATCACAAGCTCAAGGCAGGGGCTACTAAAAGCTTCAGCATTTTGAGTCATATGGTCCCTACAGAAATCCACAACTTCCTGCCAACCACAAACCCACTCTAAATGAAAATGCACCTAGAAAAAACCAAATTCCGGGTAAAACCTCCACCCAGATTTGTAGAGTATCTGGACACATGCTTACAGAGTGGAAGAACCCACAGGGTATTTCAAAAACTGAAATGCTTGCATGTGCGAGCATTCTGTTTTTTGAAATGTCTTGCCCATGTGTTCTTTCACATGATACCCACAGGGTACCCACTGGGTTCAAGATGGTTAACAAGGAACAGAATTTGAGGAAGGACAAGCATAAGAAAGCACCAAGAAGTGAAGATCAGCAACTTCCATGAAGACAAGTAACACCTAGTGAACATTCCTGAAAATGTTGGAGCAAATGAAAGTCTCTGCATCTAATCTCTCCCTTAACACCTAGTGAACATTCTTGAAAATGTTGTACCAAATGAAAGTATCTGCATCTGATCTCTCCCTGAGGAGCAGGACCAACCACAAAGCTAGGCAGGAAAAAGGGATGGATGCAAAACTGGTGTGCATAGGAGGAGAAAGGAGAAGAATGCTAATACAGTAGTGGTACCTGATCAATGTCACACATGACCACTTTTTTTACACTCGAGTGCTTCAAAGCCTCTCTTGCTGTTGAGCCTTCCCCACCACCCATTATGAACACGCTCTTCGGGCTGCCACCATTGAAAATTTGCAACAAATTGGAAAAAAAAGTTGGTGCATAATTTCAGCTTTACCAAGGTTCCACTTTCTTGAAAAGGATTTAGTACTTAATTTTTTTCAAAAACTTGTAACAAAGTAGGTTTGTACATTTGTTAGTCACATGTGAAATATTCTAAACAACTTGGTTATATACAATACACACTAGTGTTACAGATTTTATAATCTTGGACTGGTTCAGCAGAAGTGGAACTGACTATTGTCGCTAGGTTCTAGGTTTTATTCAGGTTTAGGTCAAGGTTATAGGTCAGGTTCTAGGGTCTTTGGTTTGCAGGTTTCGAATATTGTTAAAATCATCATTCCAATTTAACCAGATAATCGGTCTTTTCTCAAAATAGAATTCAAACCTGAACTAGGAGTGCTGCCCCCATTTTATAGGGTTTAGGGTTTTGTCTTATATTTGAAGCAAGTTATTGATTGGTTGTACATAATTTTTATTGCATAATTTTTATTTTAAATTGTGAGCACTATTTGAACATTGAACAAACTAATATTAGACCATTTTTATTTATTTATAGTTGTGTGTAACGGAGATGAAACTGGACTTACACTTAAATCAGATCAGCTCTAAATTCTTTGTAAAAATGACTGGGAACTGAAACTTTTAGAAATTCACAGAAGCAGTCTCAAGACTCAACCAGAGGTTCCATCCCAAACTGGGAAAAAAAGAAAGTTAGAACTGGGATCGAAGCTTCCTTTGAAATCAAGAACCAGATAACACTGGAAACTTGACAACTGACTGTGTTTCCGAACCCACTCATGACCCCAAATTCCATTGGAATTGAAATTCACTTGAACCAGAGGTTTAAAGTTTTGAGAAACCTTTATTCTCAGAACTGCACTTGAGGTTCTATCAAATCAAAAAATTAGTTGAAACTGAAATCAGAAGTTGGGAACTGAAACTGGAGCTCAAACTCAAGGCCCTCTTCAAAACCCAAATCCATACACTGTTATTTAAGTAAAGGCACCGGTTCTAAGCTTTACAGAAGGTTTAGAAACTGCATTAAACTCACATAAAGACATGTTGAATTGGGTGTCTTTTTTAGGGGGCTAGCTAAAGACGTTAAGTACTTTCTTTAAATTTTCGATAGCCTGTATCTGCAGCATAGGATTTACAGGCTTGATCTGCAGGGTTATGAGAAGGGATTACTCAGTACTAACTTGGAGTGATAAAGGAGAGCAGGGTGCACAATGGACTCATGGTACACAAACTCATCCAACTCTGCACTCTGAAGCTTTCCATCCAACAGCAGAACCTGCAAAGAAATCATCAAAGTATAATGTCGTGTTAGCAAACATTACAAGTGATCATTTTGCGAGGATTATGATTAATTTGTGAACATTAAGGTCTGAGGTGGCAGATTATGTTTTTTTCTTGATCACACATTAAAGGATGTAATCTTCTGGGGGTGATAATACACTCGTAATAATGACCATGATTTTTTTCATAAAATGATGTTGAATCTGCCACCCCAGACCTTAACATCATGGACTGGTCTTGCCCTTGGCCATTATATTTGGTGCAACCCTAATGGGTTCCATTGGCACCTTTACTCAACATAATGGGCAAGGGATTGACCATTCCAAAGTATATTGGTGACTCAAACACCACCAAATTTATTATTCCAATAAACAAATTGTATGCTTGAAATTTTTCCACAAACGAAAACATGCTTAACCCCAAGTAAAAATAATTAGAAAATTTTAGATAAATTTCTAAATTAAAAAACTGAAACCATTATAAAATGGGTTGTGAGGTTGGGTCCAAGTCCAATTCTAACTAGAGTCAAGTGAAGGGTGGTTAAATAAGAAGAACCTGCAGTAGGTAGGTAGGTAGGTACCTTGCCAAATGGTCCGCTCTCCACAAGCTCAATAGTCTGAAACTCGCTTGCACCTATGTGCAAAATCCTGTTCGAACATAAATTCTCAAATGATCATCAACTCTATGTGGAAGAAACAAACTTTTTCAGGAAAAAAAAAAAACATGTCCAGACATGGATGATGACGATGATCTCGTGAATAAGTATGCTCGTGATCACCAGCAGCCTGCTGTTAATTCCTTTCTGCAGATAGATCTAATATTGCACTCGCAGCATCTCCAGCTGTGCTAAGTATGTGACCCTGAACATTAAAATTTGATGAAGAAAAGTCAAAATATGCAGGTTTGGCTCAGCATTTTTGCAAAGTGTGATGAGGTTGGTAAGAGGGAAAGAAATGTTGTACACTGCTAGAGAAGAGTGTAATAAATATGATCTGACTACTGCTCTCGGTTTCTGACTGGCCAATCGTAATGATTGTTCCAGGTAGTTTGCTATTAGTAATCTCCCTCTATTTGCAGCCCCAGTTTTAATTTCCTGGGCTGGGTTGCAAACAAGTAATAACTAAACTTGGATGTGAGAATTAATTTTTGCAGAGGATGCTCTCAGAAACACTGGTAGAACCTGAATACCATCATCTGATCCATGACTACGCTGACGTAGTAATGTAGTCTCTTGATGCATGGTCGGTCATGTGACTATTGCATGCTCTAGATCAGTGCTTCAAGCTACATATAACTTGTTTGCTGATCATTTCAAAAATTTGAAAATATCTAGCTCATAGGTGATCAATGCTCGACTTATAATTCAACCACTTGAATTTTGTAGTTTACAAGTACAATTTAAAGTTTGGATTGACTCTCTCTAAGCAACATCAAGGGAGAAATTAGGCAAGCTTGAAGCAAGCTCTAAATTCAAGATAGCTTTCTTCAAGAAAGAAACTGGGGTTAAGTGTACAAATATTTTCAAGAAAAAAATCGATTGTTATATTCTAAGGACTAACTTCTCCCTTGATGAGTCGATCCAAACTTTAAGTTGTACTTATAAACTGTAGAATTCAAGTGTTTGAATTATAAGTCGAACACTGATCATTTATGAACTAGATATTCTCAAATTTTCGAAGTGATCAGCAAGCAAGCAAGTTATACGTAACTTGAAGCACTGATCTAGAGCATGCAATAGTCACATGACAATCATGATCAACATATGATCAGGAGGAGTCTCTCCTAGCCAGCTAGTATCACGACAAAGAAAATGTATAAGTGAATGGCAGGTCCAGAGGGTTTCTACTGTTAGGGGGCATGGGAAGTCAGGCTACCAAGCCGAAAAACAACAGAATAATACCCCATGTGACCTATCATCATTCACCACTTAAAAACCTGACCTACTTTTGAAATTGTGCAAGAAGTTCAGGCTTGGTAATGTTTTCCTCGGTATCTACGACGGAGTTTATGCTTGGTAAGTTTGGCAGGGTTTCATCATTATGCTTGGTAAGGTGCCCCTCGTTATCTACGACCAAGGTAATGCTTGGTCGGTAAGGTGTGCCTCGTTATTGATTACTAAGGTTGTGCTTGGTAAGGTGTGCTTCGTTATCTACGACCAAGGTTATGCTTCGTCGGTAAGGTGTGCATCGTTATTGACGACTAAGGTTATGCTTGGTAACGTGTGCCTCGTTATCTACAACCAAGGTTATGCTTGGTTGGTAAGGTGTGCCTCGTTATTGACGACTAAGGTTATGCTTCGTAACGTGTGCCTCGTTGTCTACGACGAAGGAAGGTTCTACTGGGAAAGCAACCTCCAAATACAAAAGAAAAATTAGGTCAGGTTTTTAAGTAGAAGAAGAACTTCAAAGAATCTGCAGGAGCAGAGAAGATATCATTACTTGGAAATACCGTAAACCCATCTGAGGTCGCGTTCCACCTCCTCCTCAAACCACAGGCTACAACGCTGCTGCTGCTGCTGCTTGCAGTTCTTTACATGCTCCTCCTCTTCCTCCTTCTCCTGCAGTACCGGCGGGGTAATAATTCTTCCATGGGCACCAGCAGCTGCTGCTGGCGAAGAATTACTGCAATATGCAATTGATCCATTGTTGTAGCAGCTGACGTTGAGTACTGGGTGATGATGATCATCATCCTTGATCTTCTTGTTTATTGCAGCAGCAGCAGGAGAATCATGCAGGACCAGATGCAGCCCCTGATCATCTTCAGTCGCGACTCCTCCTCCTCCTGGCATTTTTCGGTTGCTATATAACAAGGCTAGTACCGTTACACACCAGTGTAGAACACAGTCTTCTTCTTACCTTGAAAAACTTCCACGTCCCTCCTCAAGCTGTCATGTGAGCATGCATGCAGCAGCAGACAGAAAAATTTAGCACATCTGAAAACAATCTAAATCTCCCCAATCTAAGAAGAAGAAAAAGAAGCATGAGTTGAAAAAAGTTTGCACTGTTCAGGGAGCTGGATTCCGACTGCAAGTACACAGACAGCTATTGATGATGAGTGCAAGATGATGCAAAAGAGATGAAATTGTTGTCTAGAGATCTAGAGCAGCTGCAATTTAGCTGTGAAAGCAGCAGCAGCAACTGGATCATGAACTGTGCTTTGTGAATCTGAGAGGTTATTGGGGAGATTTGGTAGGGTTATTTGTAAGCAGAAGAGAAGAGAAGAGAAGAGAAGAGAAGATGAGAAGAGGTAGTGGCGGTGTGCACTTGTTGCTAGCAATGTTTTTTTTTTTTTTTCCCTGAAATTTTTGTGAAATGGAGATTTGTTTTTCAAATTGGAATGAAAAATCTAAAAAAATCGCCATATTATATACTGAGTTCCCTCTGCAGGAAGCCAAAAATATAGAAGAGGCTATACATTATTTTTTTTTTAAATTTCATATTTTGAGGCCAAGCAGCTCCCAAATGTCATAATTTCCCCAAAGCTTATTCTCTACAAGTTATCAAATTTAGCTGCTATTTTTGGTTCACTAATTCATGAATTCATTCAACAAGGGTAGTGCTTTTTGGTTTGTTTTTTTTTAAGGGCGAAATCTCATCAAATGGCAAAACTTTTTTTTTTAATTGGAAAAAAAATTAGTGCATTCTGAGTTTCTTAATTGCCAAATTTCTGAAGAAAAACCTTCAAAAAAACTACAAATCACCAAATTCTATCTTAAGTTTGAGCAAGTAGTCAAAATATAGAAGGATGCTAGATTTTTTTTTTTACTTTCATATTTTCTTATTGCCACTTGAGCAACATCACAAAATTGAAAAAGAAAAACACAGATCAAGAGTAAAATTTCCCCTCTATTCCTTTGTCTGTCTGTCTGTCTGTCTTTTTCTCCCTCTTCTTACTAACTAACTATTTTTGGGCTTTGCAAAATTTAGGAGATTGCAGATTCTTTTCAAAGTTCAGTTGGGTTACAAATTGAACCATGACCTGTTTCCAAATCAAGGATAGCAAATGTTTATTATCTTGGGAGAAATTTTTTAAGGAAATGTTCTTGAGTTCTTCAATGTCCATTGAAGACTTGACCTGATTTTTGGGGTTTAGAGACAAAGTACATAAGTTTTTTGGAGTTTGGGGACAAAGTATAAGTTTGGAGTTTGGAGACCAACCTAGCATTTAAATAACTCTCTCATTTTTTTCATTTTTTTTTTGGGGAGTTTGGAGATGAGCATAATTTTTGGAATGCAGACGTTTTGGAATTTGAAGACAAGCATTTTTTGAGTTAGGAGACAAACTTTTTTCTTGTAAGGGAAAGGGGGGAGTTCTTATACAAAAAGTGCATGCACATTGATTATGATGAACATATATAGTTTCAAAAGTGAATCCCCCAAAATGAATTCCTGGCCAGTTTTTTACAAGTTTATATGTACAAAATAACCATGATGACATTGAACAGTTACACTACTACCTTACCCTAAGGTCAGTTTTATCATTATATAATTCTCAAAATAGTGAAATGAAATTTTGTGAAAATATGAAGTTGACATGTTGAAAATCATCATAATTATCGTAGGCTACACTCTGAATAATTTCACTACTCATATCACAATATTATAGTAGATGATGGAAATTTATATAATTTCAAAATTAGAAAACGAATTCATTTTTTGAAAAAAAAAATTATTCATGTTCTCAATGTGGAAACCAACCCTGGGCTACGGTAGCCTAGAGAGGATAGAGAGGAGAGAATGATCAATGAACAGGCTACTTGTCTGTGTAGATAATGGGATTGTCCTCTGATGAGGGTATGTTCAAACACAGTCATGGGAAATGATCTGGAGTTGTGTAACTGCAAAGATGGTCGGGACATTCTAAATGCATGATGACATTTGGTGAAAAAGCAGCCTAGAGAGTACACAGATGCAATGTCTCTTCTCTTCTTCCAACTGGGCAGTAGCCAACACAATGGAACTCAAGTTGGGTGCCAAATAACTTAGTCCAGTAATGTGATTGACAACAAGTAACAAATGAAAGCAGCTAGGAATGGTTTGCAAGGTGGGGGAAGAGTTGGATGCAAAAATAGAAACCTCTCCAAACGTATCAAAAGAGGAAAGGTTTTTTTTCCCATTTTGGACCTCTTTTTAAAATTTTCTGAACTTTATTGCCAAATTTGGCTAAACCTTCTTATGGATGATTACCATTTCAAATACATCACAAAATTGGAAAAGCAAAAGGAAAATAAAATATGAGATTCCACATGTAGTCCATGATGAATATGCTTTTGGGGCGTCGATACCCAAATAACTAGGCTCTATATTTTTGTTTGGTTTGAACTTAAAGAGGGAAGGGGGGCGGGGTACGGAAGTCACGGAGATAACCATCACCTATGATTTGCTTTATGATGTCATTTACCATCTTCCAATGCAATGCAACTTATCTCCTTCCTCTCTCTTATACATTGTGTCCATACGATTTTTTGAGGGAGTACAGATATTCCAACGGATAATGGGCATGATGAGTTTTTTTTCATTGAATGTTGAACCACTGATGTCATGTTGGATTCAATAAAATATTGTGTGTTTGGAATCTGGATCCCACAATTGGGCATGTGTATAACCAACCCTCTTTGACAAATTAGCTCTCAGCCAAAATACAGTTTTTCGTTTTGAAATCTCCCATATGCCCTAAACTCTACAAACTTCATACAACAGTCCAGAGTGAAATCAGATTGCACATCCTTCTTCATACTTCAATCCAAACTTATCTGGCCAGACTTATTCCACTTTTATCTTATAATATGCCTAGCTTTGTTGCCTTCAAGCCAGTGTTGTTCAACATCGCTGCACAATTTCCTGGGCCCTATTTCCACAGGTCACAATTTGACATCTTGGGTTGCCGCCACCCTATGGACAATATCAAGATAGCAGCAGAAGGTTGATGAGTTCCTACTTCATTACGCCATCCACCAAACAACTTTTATACTTTGCAAAACTTTTGACCCATACACCCAAAAAATCTCACTACTTTCCAAAACTTTGGACTTTGTTGTTTGGGGCCCTCTTTGTTGGTCAAGAACTGAACTTGTGCAGCACGGAGTGCTTGATTAAAATGATAAAATAGAACAAAGGCTTTCGATTGGATGTTTCAAATCAGACTCTGTGATGTCATTGCCAGCACCCCACCGCCCAATCCTTGCATTGGACGGTGGGATGCAATGATTGGGCGGTGTGGTGTGACAATCACAAGTTTCATTCTCATTCCCAACACAACACATTTAGGGGGCTGGAGTGAATTAGCACCCACCAATGCACCAGTTGCGGATGAGCCCGTTGAGGCCGTTTTCTGGATGGACGAAAATCCCATCCTCCTTGCCCGATTTTTTTTTTTTTTTTTCCACCTC
>Ga0116231_10000523_pt1 | contig 67897 bp, 50 predicted proteins | sample S1TSphgellanicum_2_FD_89695 | JGI IMG/M metagenome (GOLD analysis project Ga0116231, IMG submission 89695) | Host-associated microbial communities from peat moss isolated from Minnesota, USA - S1T2_Fd - Sphagnum magellanicum MG | ecosystem: Host-associated > Plants > Peat moss > Unclassified... | reverse complement strand
AACTGGTACTTAGCTTTGTGTTTGTCCCCCCATGGATGTTCCACAAGGAGACTCGTAATGCTCTCTGGTCCCAACACCCCTAGTGCTGAGCTGTGACTTTGGTGTCATTGATGTAAAGGTCTGATGTAAAGATCATGTAAAAGAGAAGGGTAGGAACATCTAAAAGAACACCTAGCCTAGAAAAACCATCACCTCTAGTAACAGCACGCCTTGAAATGAAAGCCGCCTGCACTGACTGCAAAAGAAATAAGAGACCTCCATCTAAGTTACGGAGACCACACAAGACTCAAAGAAAGCAGCAGCAGTGAATTCAATTCAATTCAATTGCAAAGGACCTGCAAAACACACACACACACACACACACACACACATGACTTCATGACTCCATTTACCTTTAGAGGCAATGGATTCAATTCAGGCTGGTTTTCTGGACTGCCAACAGCAGTAGCTGCTCATGCATTCAATGTAATTTGTCATGTGCCATGCAGCTTGCAGAAATATATCAATGACCATGTTTTTATATTATATTTAAATATGGGAAGCATTGTCTTCAAATAAAATATTCAATTCAGCTGAACATCCATCTTTTCCCACAGATGAAAGTCATGCTTAAAACATTTATCATGATTTAGGTAACTTACCACCAAAATTGGTTGGTAAAGCCCATGGAGGGGCGGGCGTTACCGGACTAAGTCACCCGCCAAGGGCAGCGTCAAATTCTGGTAACGCACATGTCCAAGGTTTTTATCATGTGTAATATCCGCTCAGCACTTGATTGCATGTGTGATGCACAAAGGAAGATGACCTCCTCTATCAGGAGGGAATCTTATGGATATGAGGCGCTTTCATAATACCATGCAAAATTATTCGAAAGGTCATTTTGATCTGGGAATAGTTTCCCATTGGGAAGCACCAGTGTTGTTTTTTTGCCGGTGAAATATTGCAAAAAGGAAAAATTCAAAAAAATTGGTTTTGAAAGCTTTGGTGAAAGAAACATTCATAAAATAAGTGATTTTGAAGGTTTTGGGTTGCTAGAAGTGAAAAAATAAGAAAGTGAAAATCATTGGATTTGTATATTTGGTTTTCATCATGTAGCCAAACATATAGAAGGATGAGTATAGATTTGTACTTTTTAAAAAATTTATAGCCAGATTTGGCTATATCTTCTTCCAATGGATGATCCCCACTTTGGGTACAAACAAGAATTGGTACCCAAAAAAACAACAAAAACACTGGGCAACACTAGTAGGCAATGGGCATGCATGCACGCTTTTGTGTCCAAGATTTAACCCAAGATTTAATTCATTGCACGTATTTAGTGTGAGTCTTCAAATCACAACATAATGAGTACATAGGTATTCATGTGCCAAAGGGGCAAAGGCCCGGGTTTGTTGTTATAAGAAATAAACATCCAGTGCCCAGTGCATGCAAACTGTGCCTAACCCCTAAACCCTACAAACCCACCTAGATAACTACTAACCCTGGGCTTTTATTGTTAGTTTTAATTGTAGATGTTCATGCAAGGTTTACAAGTCCCCCAATGATGACTCAGGATTGAGACAATTTCCCAACCATTCATCCAAAGAAATGAAGAAGCTCCAAGAAAAGGGCTTCTTGATAGCTGTAATTAGCAGCTTCTTTTAGATGGCTATATATAGCCAAACTGTTATATTAAAAAATTAAAAATGCTAAAATTTTGTGCTTTTTGAGATCTTCAATAGCCATAATTATAATTTTTTCAAAGAAAATTCTTCAGATTTCTATACATAATTCAAGTAGGTAGCCAAAAATATAGAAGGAGGTTTTTTTTTTTTCATATTTAGCTTGTAGCCAAATTTGGCTAAATCTTCCTGTGGACCATCACCACTTTGGTTGTAACACAAAATTTCCAGGAAAAAAAAACACTGGTAGGCGGCTAGTACTAAGAAGTCCAATGTAAGTAAAAGTATTGGGGCACTTAATGAAGGCTAGCATTAAATTCAGCTAAGTTGTTGTGTTGTTGCTTTGTGAGGCTGACAATTGTTTTTGTTTACAGTGCATAATAAAATACACAAACCTTTTTAATTAGAATTCCCATTTATCACCCAACAATTTTGACACTATGTAATGAATTTAGATGCCCTTGCACAATGCCCAAGGGGTCCTTTTTCAAAACAATTTAAGACTGGATGTTATTTAATTCCATTAACTATATATGCTATAACTGTGTAAGTAATAAAATCATCATCATTTATTTTTGTGTTTTTCTCGTTTGGAATTTTCTGCCATGGGGAAGTCTGGCAAGGACTCCAGCCAAAATCATCATGCTTTTTACAGTTCATGTTGTATATGATTGTATATAAATGTGTGCTCAAACAGCAATGCAGAGGCTTTTGCATTGTTGTTAACTTGTAAGTAAGTAAAGTAGGCAGAAGTTGGTGGTACTTGCATTTATGCAAATCCCTATTTGGGTGGGCCTTTTTCAGTGTTTATCGCATCTATTGTAATGGCAAACATTAGTTTTGGCGATCACTCATTAATGCTCTGGCCACAATAGCCATGGCAGCTGCTATCCCTCCCCCCCCCCAATAGCCAGGGCACCATTTCAAAAACACACATGGGATTCTTTTTGTTTTGTGATTGGCCCATCAACAAAAGAAAATAATCAATCTAAGGACGGTCCCAACATAGATGTGTTGTAATCTCATCCTTTGGAGTGATTATATGGATTACAAGAGTAGGACTTTGGGCAAAGGATATGGGATAAAAGCGAGGTGCTATTGGGAACACCCGTGGGGAACACATTGGGAACCTTGGGAACATATATTGAGAACCTGATGGGAACCCATTGAGAACATGTTGAGAACAAAGGAAAAATGAAAAAAATCCTCCTACCCCTGCTCCCCACGCACACAAAACTTAAAAGGAAAAAAAAACAAGGCACTTTGAGTGCATGCTGAGCCTTCCCATTGGCTGCATGAAATTTCTATTTCCAAAACTGTTTGTCACCATTTTTGGCCTGGGCTAATACCCCCATTATAAACTGGGGGTTCTTATTAGTATTTAGTATTCTCCCATCCCCACCCACAAACTTGGAAAGGTGGATAATACAAATGTTAGAGACTAGGTTTTAAAGCAAGCCAAGGTTTTTAAACTCCCTTCTTAATAAGAGCAATCAATCATACCACAACCTTAAGTACCAATCCCGGCCCCAATCCAACTCAATTGAGGAATTTAATTCAAGGAATTTGGTTGTAAAATGCTAGAACAAATTTGTAAGTTCAACTTTCATCCATGTGTTCTCTGCTGAACAAGAATGTTGATTGAAGTGGGCCTTTGTGAGTATTACATAGATATCATAGTTGACCAAAATAAGAGTCTCAACACCCTGATTGGCTATTATGTCATGAGACAACAAGATACATTCCATAACCTCCAACCTTGGTTTCATTTGTGACCTACTACTCACAACACAAGGTACCGAGGTTGACTCTCATTGGCCCAATGATTCCATAACTCTATAATTTCTTGGATCAAAATATAGTTCTTACCCTCTTCATGGATGAAAATAGGTCGTATCGATTCTCATTACAGTCAGTATTGCCCAGTAATCAGCTCAAGGATGCCAGTTTCGGGGAATAGCCTTAACATTCCCACTATCTTGCCTATTTGGATGAATTGGCAATAATGTCTTGCCAATTGCCTAGTCCATTGTAGTGACGGAAAACCCTCCAATGAATTTGGTAGTGTATTCAGAGGTGCTCTTACAGAGCATAAAAGCTTGAAGGGCATTTTGAAAAGCAAAACACCCATAGATTTTGGGCATTGCCCTTTTTGAAATGCTCATGTTAGTTTTTTAACCTTTTTTTACTGTGATACCTGGCAGTTACCAGGCTGGTATATTCTGGGTAGCACGATAAAAAAAATATTTTCAAAAATAAAAAAATTGTTGATTTTTACGCCCTATTATTTACCTAAGGGCCAAAATCCCTTGAGCGATTATACTCTACAATGAATTGAAACACAATATCCTTGCCTTCTTGGTAGGCAAAGCCAACAAAGAGCAGGTGTTGACACAACAAAACAAACACTGTGTAGGTGCAATCAGTTCAATGCAGCTCAGTCTCTCTGACTGTAGTATGGAGGCTGGTAACTCTCAATTGTTGTATTAATAAGTTTTGTGTAATCCTCTCTTCTTCAAAGAAAGAAACCGTGGGTAAAGGGTCCAGTATATGGTCCCTTGGTTGATGGAAATCAAAGAACCGATTTTGACTCTAAACCAAGTTCTTAAAGAAGAATCAAAGGACTGGTTTTGAAAACCTACCCTCAACTGTCAGTCCTTTGGAGTCGATGCCTCCTCCACAAAACCTGCCAGTTCTTTTGAAATTTTTTCAAACGCCCAAAATGGGACGGTACTTTGATGATGTCAAAACCAGAGGTTGGTTGATTTCAAAATTATTCAAAGCACCAGGAATCAGAGGTTAAGTTTATTTTGAGTAGGCAAATGTATTGGGGATACAACAACAAGGCATCACAAACACGCTGGCCCTGTCAATATTGTACATCTACCTACTGTGTCCACACTGTGAACACCAAAACAATCCATTCCAATCTAAACAGTCGTCTAAACACTTTCACCAAAGCAACCGGTTCTCCTAATGTGAAACTGGTTCTAATAAGGTAAAACTTCCAAAAGTTGGATCCAATGCAATAGTCCAACAAAATGAAAAAGAACCGCCCAACACTGATTTGTACTTGAAAATTTGCACCTGAAAATGGCCACTGAAATGTGTTGTTAGGTATATATATGTTGTTGGTAAAATCCTACTCTTCTTGTGTACTGGCAGGCAATGTAAATTTGTTGGCCTTGCCTACTACCAAGGCAAGGATAAAGTGTTTAGAGTCATTATAGAATATAGTAGCTTAAGGGATTTTGTTCCCTAAGTAATCATTAGGTCTGTTTTTATGTGAGGAGTTTTGAAAGATGATTATTTTGGCTTGTGTTGAATCTTGAGATTAGTTATCAGAGTTATAATACCTTGAAGGATTTTGGTTTCTTTTAGAGGATTTTTTGGAAGATTATATTTTTGCCTGGTGAAATATTTGAGTTTCCATAATTCTTCTTTCGCCTTACAATACTTTTTAGCAAGGCCACAGCCCTTGTTTGGTGTTCATGAACCCAAGTATAAAAGCTCTCTGACCAATATTAACTTGATAGTCCCAATCCACCTTCAACTGTTTGCTTCTGTGTTTGGGACAGGGTAGAAAAGCCACAAAAATCTAGAGCAAGAAATTGAGGACCCACAAAGTTCATACCTGAAAATGAGCAACCAAATGGAGTTTGCAAAGGAAGCTTTTCAACCCTCCAAAAAGTATAATATACTTTAGGTCTGAGAGATGTGACAAGCTTTGAAATGCTTAAAGCACTCCAACAAAAACTCCTAGTGTATTTTTGGTGCATTCACACTTGATGTTAAATCAATGTTAAATGAAAATCTAGGTGGCATCCTAGGTGGCACCCAATGTTAAATGGGCGATAGCTTAATGTTAAGTGAATGTTAGTTTAACATAAAATCTTCATGATAAGTAAGTTTAAGTCTTAAATGACTAGTATGGCATTAAGGGACTCAACACTAGAGTCCCTAACACCAAGTGTGAATGGACCTTTTGATGGCCCTTAAATCAATAAGAACCTTGGTCCAGGGCATTTCATTTTGTTAAATGACTCCATGCAGGCCAGACCCATACAGCAAAAAATTACAAAATGTAATTTGCTGCTGTACATGTTGGAGAACTTGCCATATACCGGCCTTGGGCACAGATCTCAAATCACATAAGGGCCTGTACTCAGGCCCTTCTCCTATACATGAATATCCATCATCCAAAAGAGGATGGATCTTAAACCTAGGATCTCAAGGCCCCAAGGCCTAGGACATGAGAACTTGAAGGCTTAGGACTAAACGCACATAGAAGCCTAAGACATTAGAGATCTAGGGCCTAGGAATTGAAGGATTGAGGGCTGAAGACATGAGGACACGCCCTTGGTCTTGGACATGAAAGTTGGTAAGCCTAAGACATGAGGGCCTAGGGACATTTGGACTTTGAAATCATGTGGGGCTTTTTGTTCTTGAGTTCGGGTTGATAGACTTTTAAAACTTTTATTCCAAACAAGGTATGTCATGGCAACATTTTTGCCTAGGGTTGGAATATTTTGAAGCATTTTGGCCTAGTGTTTGAATTTTTTAACATTTTGGCCTAAGATTAGAATCTTTTTGAGTCATGTCCAACTCTTTTTGCCCAAACACTCCATCTGTGATGTAAAGCTTTGTTGAATTGTAAACCTCATTTTTCAACTATTATTTCTTTTCTAGTTTCTTATCAAGTCCTAATAACCTCAGTTGATTAGGATCTCTCAAGAAACTTTGGCCCCAATTGATAAGAATGTGTGTAATGAGTTTTTAAGTTATGAAAATAGAAAAGGAGGGTTGTAAAAGAGGAAGGAAACAAAGAGTCTTTTCTATTTTTTAGTTTAGAAAATTATTTCATTAGAATTAGAAACTAAGTACATCACAAATTTCTTGGACCATAATTTGACGACCATTGTCATGTGAAATTTATTTTTTCGTAGGTTCATATTGTTTATATAGAATAAAAAATTGCAATTATATATTTCTCAAATGTTATTTAATGCTTAAACACAATTGTCATGCTAAAAACATATGTGTCTAAACAGCATCATAGGTTCCACAACTCCTTTAAAGAGGGTCCATATTGGTGTAATTTTTCACACTTTTTAACATTTTATTATTAAACAAAGATTGTTCAACAATGGTTTCCCTTAATTTGCCTTGTGTCAAAAAGATTAACCAATCTAAATAGAATTGATGTCTCCATGGTAGAAATACCGTTATCTTTAAAACATGCATGAAAACAAAGGCATTACAACAAAACCATGTCTTTTTCATTAATAATATTGTGATTAGAGTAACTGTAGAATTAAACATACTCATGTCTATGACTAAAATGACTAACTACGTTCATTTTGACTAAGATGAAATGTAGGTGTCTCCATTGTGACTAATTACAACTATATGTCTTGTCAAATTGGACAATTGCTATACAAATGGCAAATTCATTGTTTACGTGCATTCTAGACCTTGACTAATGTGACTATTCAATGAGTCATTCATACACATGATTATAATGTTATGTTGTGATGTCACCTATGGCACCTATCAAGTAATTAAAATTTTGATTTGGTAGGTACCAAGTAGATAGGTACTTACCTACTTACTTACCCACTAGGTACCTATAACCAAATCAAATTTTAATTACACTATGTAATTACCTACAACTTGGTATGTAACTATTCAGTATTTACCAAATTAAAATTTAATTTCATGATCACTATCACATTATCATGTAATTCAAAATAGACAAATGTTTTTTTTTTTTTTTTTTTGTTGTAAAATTTTTTTTTAACACGTGAAGTGATGATTGGATGATTAAAGCCTTGGAATGTGGCCAAAGAAGTGAGGGTTTTCATTTTGGACATCAAATATGGTCATGATTAAAAACAGTCATAATGATGTAGTAGTAATTTTAAAAACAAAAAATACATGTGAGAGGTTGGGTAGGTAGGTTAGACTTGGGGTTGAGTAGGTAGATAGGTAGGTTGGGTAGGTAAGCTGTAGTTTTTTTTAATTATTAGGTAGGTTGAAACTAGGTAAGTGATTAAATAAGCCATGTGGTCAAATCATTCGCTTCCATGTGTACTAATTAATATTGAAATTTTAATTAATTTTTTGATATAATAAATTACATTTTAAAGATAATATTGCCACATCAGTTAACACATGTAATTCATTTCAATGATATCAAAACAAATATTCAATAGTTGTATTAATTATATTTTTAATCATAACACACACGAAATGTGGTAGTGAACATATTAATCACATCAATTGAATCAAACATGCTAACACTTTAATCAAACTTTTCAATCAGATCATTGTCTAAAACAATTTGACTATTTTGACAAAAACCAAATTTGTCCATTGTTTGGTATAATTGAATTTTTTTGTCAAAAAAATCAATGTAAAAAACATGTTTTGTTGTAGTGTGGAGGATCATTTCTACCTTTGCAATGTCACATAGCATACATCTAAAATCAATTCCAAGATTTGATTTCAATTTTCGTGCATTTATAACCACCACTTTGCGGGCAATGGCCAACAAAAAACCAACATGTTTCCTTGAAAAATCTTTTTGTGAAGTTTATGGCCTTCGGAGTATGAATGTGGGAGGAGTATGAATGTGGGAGGTAGGGATGGCCACTTCTTTTGAATGCTACAATTAATCTTGATTTTGTCAAATAATGTCACACAACCAACTTTTGTTGTATAATTTACAATTGATGTATTGGGCCACCACACCCACCATTATGGGTCAAAATTAAATGAGTCAACATGACCATTAAACAAGTTGAACACTCCTTTTTTCAACCCTCTCTTGACTTGGATGACTTTTACATGTTGGCCAAAACCTCATAAAGTCCTTGAGTCAAAAATATCTTTGGTTAATCTGGAAGAATTTTGTGACACCACATACGTAGTTCACTTTTCAAACACCAAGATGTGTTGCCAAACATGCAAGCAAGAAGGCTTAAAATTCTTGATAGATTGCATAAACACAATAGGTGTTTTGTTTGTTTCTTATAGAGGAAAAGTTCACACCATCATCACTAATTTCTTGTGTAGGACTTTTTAGCCTTGTATCCATTCATCAAGCACTCTAGCCAAGAGTAAGACTATGGGTTTTACCTACATTGGGCTTATGTTTGGCTTTGCATTAAGGCCCATGGCCTTGGGCTTTAAGCCTCAACTCTTTTTTTTTCATTTTTGTTTCCATAGTACTTGGCCAACATCATAAGGAAAAAAAATCAAAACATTGGGGTGTACTTTGAAAAATAGAATGCCCATTCCAACATGCATTTTGTTTTTTGAAACAACCCCCCAAAAAGTGGAGCAAAAACTACCTAGGGTAAAGTGCCTTCCAATTACACTAAACAAATCTTAGCAAGGTTTTATCTGTAAGGAAAAGTCCTAGGGCAAGAACATTCCCAAATTAAGGGTCAAAGAAGAGGTGGCAGTGGAATTTAACGTCACATTTTGAGAATGGCCTTTACCCATGGGCTTTACCCATCATAAAACATGAACTGAGCATTAACATGAAATTAATCATATGTATATCACATGGCATAGGAAGGGGAAGGATCTTACCCCTATAAAATTAGATTAACATGGAGGTGGTAAAGGGAATAAATTAACCTTGCATTTTCAACAGTCCCCCACTACATGGGTCTATAGCAAAAACTTGTTGAATCTAAGAAAGGTGTAGTTAAAATCAACCACATTCACAATTGTCGTAAAATACACCAATCCCACCATCAATCCTATTGGGCTTCAAAAGGAATTGTGGGTTGGCAAGTTTAACATGTTCTCAAGCCTTCGAAGTCCAAGTCAATAATGAATTCCAAGCACAGGCAAAGTTCCAAACCTTCACAAATTAAAATCAATCCTTCAGCCCCATGCACCTTTGAACCCCACATAATGTTTTTCAAATTAGTGTTCAAACGTTTATGTTGAATGCCATTTCCCAAATTCCAAGCTTTGAAACTCTGTTTTTTAAAAAAATACAAAACTTTTTGTGTGTTACTACTATAAATGTTACACATTTGAAACCACTAACACCATGTTTTGTGCTATGATTCATGTGATTCTCATATCCAAGAATTCAACGTATGATTCTTTAAATCCATGCTAAACTGAACCATGTACTACCCCCCACCACCACCACCACCCCCTTTTTCTTCCCCAACTCCTCACATTCTATCAAACACCTAGCATGGGATTAGGCACCATAGTTAAATCAACTTTGAAAATATTTTTTTATTATTGTAATGTTGCATGAACTAATGTGAACTTGAACTCACAAGAACTCCAAATGCTAGCAAAGTTCCAACTCCATGGCACCGTTGTAATGGAAAGGTAATAGCAAGTTATTTTACATTGAAATGGTGGGGCTCACAACTTGTAAGCAACCTCATGTTATTTAATTTTTTACTTTTAGTACTTGAAGTTAAAAGGAATGATGAGGATGTAACTAAACATAACTTAAGATCATGTGATAAAACTTCTTTTTTTTTTGACATACCATATGTACTTAACATATCTAAACTAGGTGATTAGGAGGTGACTAAACAAAATATTCATTTAGAAAAAAATAAAATAAAATTCAAAATGATTCAACTATCAATGGTGTGAAGGGAATACCTTTCACTTCACAAATCTTCACATTTGGTTATTAGTTTGAATTTATTAGTACTAGTTCAGTTATGAACTTACTAATCGAACCTAATAATAATCAATATTTAAAATATTTTAATACATAAGTTTATATTTTATTTATTTATTCTTAATACTAGGATTATCTCATACCACTATATTATTTATATCTTGGGTTTCAACATAAACATAATCTTATTATAAAGTTTATTAAATTGTCATTTTTACCCAACAACCAACATATGGTGTTACTAGGTGTACAATAGAGTTTAACAAGACATGATTAAGACATTTACTTATAAGTTTTGATTTTTAAATTACTTTTGGAAGGAAAGGATTTAAGATTTAGTTTTCAATTAAAATGAAAGTGGGACTTATTTTGTACACACATATAGACTTAAAAAGTTGTTGGAAAATCAAATAAAGACACAATATGTAATTTTAAAGTTCTATTGGGCTATGAACCATAGATTTTCATGTTTTCATTTATGATTTTTACACTTTTATACTATAGATGTTTGATATTTTTATTTCTAAGTAAATAAAATAGTAGTATATTGGTGAAGAAATAGTGAGTACACTCTGAATTTGTTGTGTTTTCTAAATGTAATAATTAATATCTTATCTCAAATTTTGATTACTAAGAATAATTCAAAATCTAGGAATAATGAAATAATAACAATTATGAGATGAATGTGTGAATACATTTTTAAAAATAACTCAAATGGTTTGGAAGAACAGATTATATGTGAATAAAGTGCAATTGTGTGCAAAATCTATAATGTTTGTTAATAAGCAAAAAACAAATTAGAATAAAATTTGCACTTACCATATGGGACCCCATATTTTTACTCGCTTATTTTGTGAATTCAAATAATAATGTCCCTCGTGGAAAAGGAATAAGTTAATCCAAAATTTGAATTCACGACTAATTTATCATTGGGGTTAAAGTAAAGGTCAATTTCAAAGGATTAAAATTTGCCTTTTTCTTATGATTTAAATGTCACAAAAAAATTCTACATTAGGTTTTATGTGTTCAATGTAACTTTAGATCATTTTCGTTCTTTTTCTCTTTTTTTTTAATGTGAACAACACATGAGTTAATTTATTCTTTAAACTACTTACTAATTATTCACTATGAGAAAAGGGGTGTTTTCCAATTGGCCTTACAACTCAATTTTTGAGTTACAATGATCACTTGAACTCACTATATTTCTATGTTATGAATGTTATCAAACAAGTCACATGAGTTACAAGAGTTGTAATCCACCATATATACAATGTAACTCATTGCAACTTTGTCAAAAGAACTCAATTTCAACTACTATGCAATTCCATTACAACTATATAGCCATAATGTCATGTTGATGTTACCAATTTTCATCCATTCAAGGTCTAAATTTTTTAAGGTGTACCAAAATCTTGTCATAGCATCACCCTTTTCTGCTTTTTTTACATGGTCCTTTTTACCATGTAAAGACACATTTATGGATGATTATGATGGAATCTAAAATTGTAATGGTTTAAAATATAGTCCTTTTGAAAAAATTTACAACTTTTGACTCATTAATTTTTATGGGGATCAAAATATAGGGTAAAAAAGGACTATAATAAAGTTTAGGCCCTTTTCATCCTATGTGGCACACCTTAAAGGATTTTCACCCTTCATCAAAATTTGACACATGGCATTATGAAAAATTTTGGATTTAAGAAAAAAATAATGTATTGATTATCATCATAGTCCTTATTACAATCATTTTTTTATTTTATATTTTGATCCCCAAAAAAATAATGAATCAAAAGTTGTAATTTTTTTCAAAAGGACTGTATTTTAAACCATTACAATTTTAGATTCCATCATAATCATCCGTAAATGTGTCTTTACATGATTAAAAAAACCTAAATAAAAAAACACGAAATAGTGAAATTATGACAAGATTTTGTTACACCTTAAAAAATTTGGGCCCATTATGATTATTAATGATGGTTTGAGATTATGACATGTGGCACAATAAAAATTGTCACATGACATATTAATTGAATTTTGAAACATAAATTAAAATAAATTCTATTTTAATAACTGGGTAGGTTAGTACATAACTAGAGGTAGGTAGGTTGGTAGGTCCTAAGACCTACATACCTACACTACATATCTATATACCTACCTACCTACCTAGGTAGGTACAAAAATAAGACCTACTTATCTATGTAGGTAAACAAATAAGTAAGAAAGTACAAAACTATGTGAATTAAAAAATAGTCACGTAAATATATTTACTTTTTTTTATGTTTTGCTTTTAAGGTTAAATTTTTTTGAACTCATTCCAAAATGGCACATATATTTTAATGTGAGAACATTTTTTTTAAAAAATTATTTATTTAGCTTGTGACATGGGGTTCAAATACAAAGCATATGGATTAAATCCTTTAGTTCTTTTTTAGTTGCAAATTAAATTGCAACTATAGAAAAAATTTCCCACATACTTTGTCTTTGTTTGTCATAATGTAAATCATACAATAAAATTAGTAATTTATCTGATTTTATCTAAAATAATTATCAGAAAACTAATTTTTTGAATTACATATTTGATAATCAGTTATTTGGATCAATTATTTGAATTAATTAACGAATAAGCAATTTATTTAAATTAATTAGTCTAATTTTATTTATTTATTTATTTTAAATAAATAAATAATATTTGAAATATCAAGTTAATTCATTTAATACCTTAATTAGTTACTTCGAATAATTAATTATTTGATTTTAGATCCTTTATTATTAGGTGATTAATTATCTAAATTCATATCATTAGTCTTTTTTAAAAAATTTATTTGAATTAACAAAAATAATAATTATTTGGATCAAATTAATTTATAATTCATTATTAGACATTAAAATTTTAATATGAATTTGTGTAAAATCCATCAAGTTATAAATAGGCATATGCATATGTACACCTAAATTGAATTTTTAATATAATATACACATTGCTTTTAGTTTCACATTTAAACTAATTATATGTATCCATATAATTAGTTTATCAGTGAACTGAAATATTAGATTAAATAATATGTATGTATAGAAATAATAATTACTCATCAAATAATAATTAGATAAATATTTATTTGAGTTGGGGATACTTAATAATGAATTAAATTGATTAATTAAGATAATTTTTATCTCATCAATAATTTTACAAGATCATTAATTAATTGAAAATTAATTATATGAATTACATTTATTTATTCAAATTAATAATGAATTATTTAGTATAGTTAATAAGTTCATAATAATTAAGTGTTTGAAGCGCAATTAACATTTCATAGTCAAATTATTGAAACAATAATTCTTTATAAAATATTACATATGAATTTATGTCCTTGTTAAGTTAAAAATTGTTGCACAATAGTCATAACATAGTTGAACATTAGTATTTCAATAGTGCCGCACTAGTGGCCCTACTTATTGTATCAATGAGAATCATAGTCAAAAATTAGTTGCAAATGTATCCCATAATGGGCGGTGGAAATGCGAACACATGGCATGATTGTATGTATATACATTGTACACTAGTTGCAATGTAGATTATTATATCAAAGGCACATTTACAACAATTCCAAAATAATTGTCACATGTAACTACAGTTCAACTCCTCATAAAACCAAACATGGTTAACTATAGATGTATGTACGATACGTACAAATTATCATATAGAAGACCCATTTTCAATTCACTTGCAATTATAATAGAACTAACTAACAATCTAATGTGACAATTTATTCATTAATTCCCCATATTTCTAGGGGGATAGTTGCATAATGGTTGTAATACCAAAAGGTTAGTTACACAATAGTTGTATACAAGTTGTTTTCTGAACTCTAATTGTAAGGCAATGTGGTTTTGGTAGATGCAATTTCTCATAATGATATTTTTAACCTTCCTTCTAACAATTGCCCAATGGTTTGCTAATAGGTAGGTTGAAGAAAATAATTTATCTAACCACCATGGTTAACTAAGGAAGTTATAAAATCCAACAAGATTTTTTTTTGGACCACTTACCATTTAACCTTCATTGTGTGTTGGTGGGTGCTTGGTCATTTTAGCCATAATAAGGAAATCATTAAAAAGTTAATACAACAAAGACCTATGAGTCTAATTAGTTTTTTAGTACAATCTAACCAATGTTTTTGTTTTCAAATTTGGTAAGTGCCACAAAAAACTAATCTTTGGCGCTTCACATATTTCAAATTGGCAACCCCCAAATTTTTTGGGGTGTTTCAGTGATTATATATGGTTGTTGAAAATAGACTACATACTCAAATTTTTAGTATTAAATTGAAAGGCATCCCATGGGATTCTATGTATCCAAAATTACATTCACGTGGAATACAATGCAAGAAAAATGGAAACTACATGTAAAAATTAGTAAACAAAATAACTAGTTAGACAAAAAATCTCCTAGGCGATTAAACTCTAATCCTAAAGATCTTGCCCATTGTAATAAAAGATCACTTGTAAAAACCAAACCAAACAACAATGATTAATCAATTTGAATGAAGTTTAAGTTGCAAAACATCAAAATGGTATACAAGAAAGCACCTCATACCATTAAGCCTAGCAAATCAAAGTGAAATAATTCAAGCAATGCAAAGTTCATATTGGAAAACACATGAACAACCCAAAGTGCATGAAGGGCTTATAATTTAAGGAATGGATGTCTATTGCTACCCAAGAACTATGTGAAGTCTATTCAATGTTTATACTTTGCAACATTTAAAGTGCTATAGAAAAAAAAAGTGTCCAAAGGAATAAAACTTCTAGGCAAACATCCTAAGAAATAATTCCAACTGCATTGTCAATTGATTTGTAAACTTGCTATCTTTTAAACTCAAATTTGAAAAAAATTCATCATCTTTTATGTTGTCCATAACCATGGCCATTAACAATTCAATGAATTTTAGCCATTCAAAAAATTGACAAGAAATAATTGGTTGTTGGCCAAAATTTAGTGCAAAGATTACAATCAAAAGGAGGTATCATAGCAGCAAGGTGATGGAAGACATGTAGTTAGCTTGAAAAAAAATGAATATATTGCACAACATTAATAATGCATCGTCATGTAAATGCAAGATGAACACTTGTTAATTTAGGTTAGGGTCAATGCAAGATAATCAACTTGAAGTTAAACACATGCATAATAATATTATGCAACAAATATACACCAAACATACAACAATGAATTTTGAAGTGCTTACATATGGACAAGTATGGGATCATGTTCTTCCATATAATAACACTTTTGTTTATCATTTTCATTCCAAACATGTTATAAGGATTCAATAAATGATACATCAAAGAAAAATAAACTTATATCCAAAAAAATTGTGAGAAAAATCCTAATGAAAAAAATTACAAACTTTTGAATGACTAGATTTAGACCTTTAAAAAAAAAGTCCCTAGTTCATTTTTTTTCGTTGGATTTTTATTTTTTTTCTTAAGATGTATGTTAAAAAGGTGTCTAGCTAGGTGGTTTTTTCAGTGGATCATATTTGTTCAATTTCCATCACATTGTCCACATCAACCAAGGGTACCATCAATAAACTAGATAAATTTAATACTACAAAATGAATTTATATGGAATGTTGCATGTGTGAAAAACCCACCTTAACTTGGAACTCCATGTTAATATGCTTCCCATTTTCCAATAATGTGTTTTCAAAATGCTCAATTGTGCCCAAAACTATATATTCAACTTTAAGTTGCACCTTAAATTGTGTGTAAATCACTTCAATATCATTCACAATGTCTTGAATAGAGGATCCATGCTCAAGTTCTTGAATGAGGCCAAAAGTAATAGCATTGCATTATTGTTTCACAATTTCAATTACATTCAATCAATTGACATTTGAACAAAACTTAGAGTCCTAATTAATGTGTCACACTTATAAAAAACATACATGCACACCACAAAAATCTGAAATCCTACATATTTCACATTGAACCTAGGAGAACAATGATCCAACCATATGTAGAGATCATATTGGTGATTCATAAATGTGAAGAAAATTTGTAACACATGGAACTTTCAATGATCTTCTTAGTTGTTGTCTTCATTTATCCGATTGAGAACTTGGCATGTTTCCAAACAAAATTGCAACCAATTGATATGTCATGCAAAATAGTTCTTCATAAACCTCCTAATGGCAAGTTTGCAAAATGTGCACTTAGAAATGTGGTTGGAAAACGTGGTAAGAAAGACATTGAGGATGTTGGAAAGACCCCAAAAATTTGCTTTTGAGGCAATAAGTACTACTCAAAAAGATATCATGGGTGCTAAAAATATTAATGTTTTGGTAGGTGAAAATTAAATATAATATTTTTAAATAAATAGAAATGAAACTAATTTCATGGAAAATCTATATGATCATGTATTATTAATATTTGGTAACTTATCAATTTTTAGATTATTTACTTATCGTCACTAGTAGTGGGAAGCAACATGGAGCCCAAGTGGATTTACATACGTCTTGTATATAACTCCGTCATAAGGGTTGACTACATCCATTAAATGACAAATGAAAATATCATGAACTTAGGCAAACTTTGACAAAGATTGCATGCATTTAAGCAAAGGTAAAATACAAATTGAAATCCGAAAAGTCCCAACATCACACATAAGTTATAGGTTTGCTTTTGTTGTAGCATTGCCTCCCTATTATTCAAATATATGCATAATGAGTGACTTATAATCTACCAAAATTTGTTTGGTTAAAAACAACATTGAATTTTTTTGAACATGTTTAATATTTCACAAAATCTCAAGGGCCTTCAACTCGAAGAATTCAATCAATTTAAATCCCTCCAAATAACATTTAAGTTTGTATGAGTAGTTATTTTAACTTGATTGCAAGAGATGCTTGATTTTTGCAATGAAAAATAATCAAAATAGAATTTGCATGGTCGAATTGATTTGATGTGCATCACAACACATGCACACTTAACATGAAGGGCACATGTTTTTCTTTCAATTGCACTATAATAGCCTTCAACCATTATAATATTTTTACATGTCATTTACTCCAAAGCAAATCAATTTTGAAGCCAAATCAAACTATTAAAACCACCATATAGGAGGAAAGAATCCATGAAGTTGAAACCTTGAGTAGCTTGCTACAACATCAAAAGAATTGAAATTCATTTCTAACTTGCAGATCCAAGACTAAAATTGAAGACTAATTTTCAATGGTAATCACTTCATCATGAGAAAAAAAAACAAATTAGATAGACTTGAATCGCATTGTCACTCAAATATATTGAAGGACAAATATGTTTTAACCATGCTCCAACCAATGTTATCAATATAGTTTCTTAGGCACTTAAAAAAAATCAAAAGACACCTTACAACCTTCAAAATTTATGATTGGCCACCTTTGTTTGAGAAAATGGAAAATCATGACAAATGGCATGAATTCCCTCTTCAAAGCTATGTATGGTTACCATTCCCAACATGTTAGGCCAAAAAACCCCACCTACGAAAAGCAAAAAATTACAATTTTTGCATGTGGGTTGGTGAAACTCATGTAATATTGATCAATGACCACCTTCAAATGCAAAACTTGTTGCTTTGTGATGACCTACATATTTTTACAGTCTATCAAACTAAGGACCAAGTAACTTTTCTAAATTCTTTATTTGCCACAAATTATGCATCTCACCTATGTCATCTTACCATAGGACCAATAACAACTTCAATCCAAAGAAGTTTAATAACCCAAACATCCTAGAACACCCAATTGAAGAACTCTCATTCCCACCAAAATTTTGCTTGGTGGAAGAGTTTGAGCTAGGTCAACATTTGAAATCGATTCATCTTTAGCATTAATGCCAAAGTTCAATGTTCTTGCAATTCCTTTCAACATAAGGCATTTACTTTTATGTGAGATGTTTAATGCAAGTGGACTTTCACTTGGAATGATGCTCATGAAGTTGTCAACGACCCATCACCCAATCAAGCAGATGCATTGCCACCATGCTCACCTAAAGTTGGGGCACACACAAACCTAGAAGGAGATGAAGAGAAGAGCATGTGAGATTTAAAATTGAAATATTCAGGAATATTCAAACAAGACTCAAGTAACTTGCAAAATGTAATGAGGAGTAAGGAGGTGATGAAATTTATTTTTAAATGCAAGAATGGATGGAACATAACATTGAGAGAGGGGAGAGAGAAGTGATGGGTCTTGATTATTGCAAGCTAGAGAGGTGATGGACATGACCACCAAGGAGGATCATATTGATGCCTTCCACATGATGATCCAATCACAACATCTAACAACCAATGGCCTTTGCAAAAGTGGTCACAAAAGAATCAACTCATGATCATTCATGTGAACCCTAACACATCAAAACTAATCAAAAGTAGACAATTTCAGCTCAATCCAACAGCCCATAATAGCTCAAGGAGGTAGAACACCCATTTTTCTGCACAAAAAAAATCCTCAATTGACAAGCACCATTAACAGTCTAGATGCCAAGGTGGTTCCATGAATATGGTTGTCCAACACTTGGTAAAACCGAAAATTCTGAAAAGGTGTAAAACAGACCCCTTTCCTTAACTTCAAATCCTATCATATTCTTACTGTCAAACGCTTTGAGACATTATTACAAAACATTTAAAGCCCTCTACAATCTAGCAGGGAATTCTTATGCTACAAGCTATCCTTTCTCCATATACAAGTAAGTGAAATATGCCAGCATTTTAAGAAGGTGTAAGTAGAATTCATTAATGCAATGAGAGTACAAAGAATCTTGTGTATATATGCAGCCAGCGGAACCCAAAAGAATAGGCTTTCTTTCGGAGCGGGAAGGACGTGCCTTTTCGTCAGCTCTTTTTGCCAGGACTCGATGGCTTGGGTTTGTATCTTTCCGTTACATTCGATCACAATTCCGTCATAAAGAACCGGGAAGCTAATCATAGGTGGCAATGCACGACGCATCAGCGTCTTCATCATCTCCCAACTCTGACCAAATCCTTCCAATGCTGTTTTGCACACGAACCCAATGAATGACTTCCAAACAATGGATTGTTGTATCAATATCTTCCTCCCCTCTGAGTCCTTCCTACAATGGCTTGGATTCCATGGAGGATTGAAGTGTACAAGAATACAACTGGGAAGAATGCATACCGTAGTAAGTACAGGGGGCAGCTTCAACACATGTACATATGTTGAATAATCAATTCATTTTGAAGATTTCATCCTCAAAAAAAAAAAATCTTAAATGTTCTCCCAAAAAAAACTTTATTTTCTTTATAAAAAGACTTTGTTCTTTGAAAATAACTATTTTGTGGAAATTTGAACATTTCAGCAAATTTTTAAAAAAATTATTGTCTAAGCTATCAAGGAACTACTATAGTATCTAGGATTGCAGATTGAAGGAATTTCATATTATAATATTGTGTGTTGGGTGATTCTTTGATTTTATTAAGAACTTGAATAAGTCCATGATACAAAGGAGCCACACCCAACTCCTTTTTCCAAAATCACATGAGAAAAAAAAAGTTAATATTGGAAGGTGATATGGCATGCAGTCATTACATAAAATTTATGTTTGAATTATATTTTTGAATATTATAATTTATTTTTATATTTACTCGAGGTTAATAGAAAGCAAACATGCAAATTATGAATTTTATAATTTATTTTTTACATCAATCCAAATAATGATCTCAAACCATATAAAGTGTAATAATTATTCAATTTAATAAAAACATTGTCCAAAAGATTGGATGAATTTCGAGAAAATTCTTATTCAATTTGCTCAAGATTTCAAGTGTGGTTACAAGTTGTAAATTAGTTCTTTTTCACCCTCAAATGCAAATAGAAATTATTCATATTTAATATGTCATTTTCAAGTGTGTATTGCATCATAATAATAAGTCACATAAGAAATATCAAATCCTAAGTCAAGTTGAATATCAAGTATTTTGAAATTTTTCAGAATGTCCAAACCTCTAGTTGCAATCTTATAACATTTTCAAAATTAAAGAAACTTTTGGTTCCAAGTTTCAGAAAATTTTGAACAATCAACAATTGTCATGAAAATACCAGAAAAATATTCATATTTTAGGTAGAATCTTCAACCCCGTCCTGTCAAATCCAATTCTATGATTCTTTCAAAACCTCCAATCAAGGGTCATAATAGTTCTTTGATTTTGAAATTGTCATTCAAAGGTATATCCATATATACACACCCTACCCGACCTTTACATGTTGGTTCCAAGTTCCAACAAGTGAAAACCTCCCAACACTGGTTATTGTGTTGGCAGGTTCTTTTTTTCATAACCGAGATGGCAAGGCCCTTGTCAATTTGTATTTTTTTTGGTCTCTCTCACAAGGTATAAATAAGAATATTTTGAAACTTCACCAAAGCCCACATTTTATATCAATTTTTCTTGTTAAAGCAATACCCAATTACAAATTTCCCGAGCTACTTCTTAAAATATATAATACCCACTTGTTATGCATAAGGGTTGAGTTTAAAATAAGCTAACTGAGACCAACCTAATAACCATATCAAAACATGATGAACAAGCATAAACACAAAAAAAATTCATGACAAATTTGATTGTATAATTTCATATAGTGTCAAAACATGATGAATGAGAATAAACACAATAATTTGTCACGACAAATTTGATGAATTAAATTCACAAACTGTCAAAACATGATGAGTAAACACCACACAAAACTTGCTAGGAAAAATTTGATTATATAACGTCACAAATCATCAAAACATTATGAATAAACAAACAAAAACACAAAAATTGTCATGACATGATAAAAACATGTGCAAAATTTTCATGATAACATGAAACTGTGATGAATATAAGCTATAAACAAAAAATTATCATGACATAAGTATATTTTAAAAATTGTCATTGATGTAATAAAAAATTATTCAATATAAAGTAATTTTCATTACATAAAACTTATTCCACCTCCCAAATCTTCATTTCTAGTACATTTCTCACAATTGTCAACTCACACCGATCAAATTCAAGCTAATGAGGGGAGCTAAAGTTGGAGAAGTGCAATCAAATGAAAAATGACAACTCAAAAGCTCTAATGTTTTGAGGATTCAAGAACTTGTTGAGACAAGACATGGAAAGGCAAGAGCCTATTTCTACTTTTCATAAACCAATACTCAACCCGTAAGGGTGTTGGCAGGACTTTACAAAACTTATATAAAACAAGTAGGGTATATGTTCAATTCTCAACCAATTTTTCAGTCACAGGTTGATTATGGATAAATTACCTTTGGACCGTTTTGATAACCAGCCAGTTTCTGAATAATTGACCAGCACCGGTAATAACAAGTGTTGAGCAAGTACCTCCTTTGATGGGCAAGAACCGTGGATCCAGTTCTAGTTAGTAGAGTTTTTCTTAAAGTCATCCTGTCTTCACCCTGTCTTTGGGCCTCTCTTCACCCCCTATCCCCTCTTTGAGTGAGGTCCGCAAAGTAAGGAAGTTTTATTAAACCTGGGTATGAAATGCTGAAACTCAGAATTTAGTCTACAAGGTTCGAGGTAATTATAGTAGTTGTACATGTAGGAGCAGTGAAAATATGTGTAGCAGCAGCTGAGGTGCTCAGGAAAAAGGAAAGACGGGGTCAAAACCGGATGAAACTCAGTTTGTCACAAAAAGAGGTGCATTTCTGAGTTTGACCCCCCCTTGAAGGCTAATGTACTTTTTTGCAGGTTTTTTTTTTTGAATCTCACCCGGTTTTGAACCAAACTCAAGGTACTGGTGTCGTGTTTTCCTGACTTTATGGAAAACTCTAGTAAGAAGCAGATTTTGAATCAACATTAATTTTAAAAATTCAACCCAGAACTGGATTCATAATTCTATTTATGTGTGGAATTGGAACCAGAGCCATGATGCATTTTTTTTTAAATAACATGGATTGAAACCAACCCTTAACAAACAATTAGTAAGAATTAGTAAGAAGTAAGAACCAGATACAACCCATTACTGATTTTCAGAACCAAAACATTTTGTTGAGAAGAATCACAAACCCAGACAATTGCAAATGTTTGTTTTCAAAACCTTGGTTTTGGTAAAGAAGTGCCCAACAGTGAACAACACTGGTAATAACATTCATATTAAAGCATTGTAATGACACAAACAAACAGGTACGCCCCAGTTGATTTTGCAATAACTTTCAGGCAGTAAAGAATTTCAGGCAGGACACTCATCGTCATCATCAGTTTGCAGTCGTGATAATGGTCAGCAGCAGCAGGTGAATCCAGCTGCATCGACCATCAGTTTCACCATACAAGATATAAACTCCAGTTACACAGTATAAGTACATGACCTCAGGCAGGCAGCTAACAGAGCTACTTCATCCTCTCTTCCATGTGCTCAATTCCTTCCTGCCATTCTTAGGATGCATAAATGGAGCACCAGCAGCTGTTATTGCATGCAAGCGGCTCCAAAGTTTGTCACTTTGCATTACGTAAGGGGAGAGGCAGGATGGAGGGGATTTTTTTCCCTTGTTCCCGATGTGTGTGTTCCCATTCGGTTCCCCAAGTTCTCAACTTGTTCCCCGGGACATTCTGAATAGCACCCCGTTTTATCCCATATGGTTTGCCCAAAGTTCAACTGTCTCATGTATAAACTGAAAAGGTGGGCCATAGGAAGCACATTTGTTTCTATTATGTGATTGGCGGTCCAAAGAGGTGCTTCTACTGGGAAGTGCTCAATGTTCTTAAAAAAATGGTGATGGGCCAATCAATATGGCTCCTTCAACAAAAGAAGGAAAAAGTGCAAGCACTATTAGCAATGGTTTTGATGTGGCTTGGGTGTTCATTGCTACTAGGTTCTTGTCTACCCAACTACACACAATACCACGTATCTAAGTAGTTAAAACATGTTACAAGCTACTACCAACAAGCAATGTGAGAGATGGAACATTCATACACAAAGCATCTCGTGAGCATGAATTAGTGTAATGTGTATTAATAAATCTGAGTACATGAGTATCACTCATCCTAGTTGGTAAAGACTACTCCCTACCTCCTCTTATATCTCCATCCTCCTCCTTATCTCCTCAAACCTTCAAATAACTAAACTTAGATCATTCCAACAGACCCATGAGTTCGATAGGTAAATGTGTTAACAACCGAACTTGGTAGGTCCTACCGAATATAACCTTGTCGAATATTGGTAAGGTGTTTACCCTAGATCAGGTATAGCTTAGTTTGACAAACAAATTATTTTGATTTGACAAGGCCCTTACCAAAACATCTACAACTACACACTATTCCCTATTCGGTAAGTGTTATATTCCTAACATTATCCCCACCTTAGGACCTTAGCGTCCACACAAGGTCATCAAATTTCTAAATAAATCTATTCCTTTGCAGAGCTATTGCCCGAGATCAAGAGATGCCGGCTAGGGTTAAGAAGTTGTCAATATTGTCATCGAGGTTGACCTTTGATGCAGAACTCTCCCCTTACACTATTATCGGAAAAAACTTTTGATATGCCTTGTCCTTCCTCGGGACCAGTGGATGTGACAAACATTGTTGGAACTCACTCGGCATTAGACTCCTCAAGTTTTTATGAAGTTGTCTTATAACATTGTTGGAATTCACTTGGCATTAGACTCCTCAGGTTTTTATGAAGTTGTCTTATTAGGTGATTTGCTCTAAAAATGGTAGCTCATAATGTGGTGGGGGTCCTTTCGAGATGTCCTTGGCCACATGCAAATTTGGCCCTTTTGTTACACAACGTTAACTTATTCATGTCATTGTTTCCTTTATTACATCCTTGACTGCACAATTCTCTAGTAAATCCTCCAGCCTTTGTGCCCACAACTATGTTTTCATGGAATCCTTCTTTACCTTTTTCTCAATTGTATTTAATATAAAGTCCTTCGTCGCCATGACAAAAGTCGACTTGTGATTAACTGTTGTGGTGTGTTTCAAATAATACTTGTTGTACATCAGCCCCAATGTCACAACCCTACTTAGAGGGAGTGTGAGGATGAAACTCACACTCCCGAAATTGGGACTTGGGAGTCCTTCAGGACTCTCAAAAATTTCAGAGTTCAATTGCAAAGGTCAAAACATCTCACATTGGGTTGTTCCTTATATCATTTGAAAGCTATCAAAGTGTAGATGTCAAAAATGGCCTTGCATGGGCCATTTGGAAATCTACAGCACAAGTTATGACAAAAAGAAGGGTTGGGAATCAAACTGGCAGTTTGACTCCCAACCACTAAAAGTCGGGAATCGACCCGACTCCGGTGCGTCTAATTAGAATGTGACGCACCATTGAAAAGCTCTCAAGGAGAGCTACAAGTTTGCTTCAGACCTCATCCCAATCGGAGGTCTGAGCAAAGAGTTATGACCTTGTAAAATCCTAGGAGTCCAAACCGGGACAGTTTTGGGACTCCTCCTTGGGAATCCCGAGACAAAAAGCCATTTGGATGTGGGTGCCGCAGAAAAGCATAGAATATACTATATGGGGGAAGGTGGTGGCTTCCCTTGAGTCTAGGCCGTGGTGAATCAAGTGAGTCCAGAGTTGCTCGTGGCTCGTCCTAACACCAAGGGTGCTCCAGAAAATGAACTAACCAACTCGTTGGTTGGTTTGATGCAGGTTCGAGTAAGTGAATAGCTTGTCACTCTTCCTAGTCCTATCCCAAAGCTTCAGCATGCCCCTCTACCCCTTTTAGTGCTGAGAGCTGGGAGCATGCCCCAAGCTCCTCACAATTCCGCTGTGTGAATAACTTAGACCCGTCTTGGGTCTAACTAAGGACTTGGGAGCGCGTCACGTGGTATCAGAGCTCCAATTGAGCTCGAGTCATTTCTTGGGAGTTTCAGATGGCGCCCAAAAATAACCATAAACAAGCACAATAGACCATGTTGGAAGAACCTATCAAAGACCGAATAGTCTCGTCATAATCAATTAAGGAAGAAGCACCAAGAACCCAGGAGGACCAAGATGAGCTCAAAAGTGAAAAGGAGCAACGAAACTCAGTCCTATTCATCTAAGAACAATTGGAAGTCCTCCTCAAAATGAATAGGCCCAACTTTAGTGAGTTGGTTGTGGTCCTCAAAGGAGGGGCATCCAAAGACGTGAGATTTCAGCCAGCCAAACGCGAGAACTTCGATGATGCCTATGACTGAAAGGTTGTGGATGCTTGGCTTGCCGAAATGGAAGATTATATACATGTCGCCAAAGTTGGATGACATTCGGCCGTGGAGCTTGCCGAATCCTGCTTGAAAGGCTATGTCACCATGTGGTGGAAGACAGTGAGATAAAAGGAAGGGAAGAGCCATGGCTACACTTGGGAATTCTTTAAGGAACATATTAAGTCTAAATTTGTTCCAAGGAATTCCAATTACATCTCGAGGTGCAAACTTTGCGACCTTGTGAATGCCACAAATGATAACTTGTGGCAACATGTGAGGGTTTATTCCGAACTCATGCTTGAGATCCGGCACATGCATGAGCTAGATCGCATGTGCCAATTTGTGATGGGGCTTCCAACTTGGGCCAAGTGAAAGCTTGAGGAAAATTGGCCCTCCTCACTATCTGAAGCCATCATGAAAGTGGAAGGCTTCTTGGATGTGGGGCAGGGTGAAAAATCCAAGTTCAAAAGGGTTTAGACCCATCTTGGGTCTAACTAAGGACTTGGGAGCGCGTCACCCAACTTGCAATAGTATCGCAACACATATGCACCGAAATAGCCAATTAGATGTTCCAACACACCATACCCATAGCCGTTGTTAAAAACAATGTAGTCACACATAATAATATATGTTAATTATTCCCAAAACTCCCTATCTTATGTCTTCCACATGTGTACCAAACCTTCAATGAGGATTTTGGCATTGAACATTGGTGGAGTGAATCCTATCGAAAAACATGTCTACAAGTGGTAGATAAAATAATATTCTTCTGGATGAATGATGATCAGTAAGCTATACTCAAGCTCTTTCAAAATGTGTAATATGTCATTTAGGCTGCACAATTTCATCCCCATAATTTGTGCATCAAATGTTGGTGGAACAGTCTTTATTCATTCATTATAGATGGAAAAACATATGCGACTTTTATAATGGTCTATTAATGGTGAATGTTACCATGGTGGAAAATTTTCATGTTGGTGTTCTAAGATCCTATCCCTTCCCACACTTTCACCTTCGTTGTGGTTTTTCTCCTCACTCTTACCACTTTTCAATTGCTCCTTCCTCCAAGTCTACTCAACAAACTCAGTGGTTATGATTTTGCAAATAACATCTTGGTCTTCCTCCTTTTCCTCTGATTTTGTGCCTTTAGATTTTTTTCATTCCTTCAGGCTTGTGTGCCCTACATTAAATTGCATTACTAACGCGCTCCCAAGTTCCTAATTAGACCCAAATTGGGTCTAAGTTATTCAACAACGGAATTGTGAGGAACTCGTGGCACACTCCAAGCTTTCAGCACTAGAAGGGGTAGAGAGGTGTGCTGAAGCTCCGAAATGGGACTAGGAAGAGTGACAAGCTTTACTTACTTACTCAAACCTACATCAAACCAACCAACAAATTGGTTAGTCCACTTTTTAGAGCACCCTTGGTGCTAGGACAAGCCACGGGCAACTTTGGATTCACATGAACTCACCACGGCCCGGACTCAAGGGAAGCCACCACTTTCCCCCATATAGTATATTTTGTGCCTCTCTGCGACACCCACATCCGAATGGCTTTTTGTCCCGAGACTCCCAAGGAGGATTCCCGAAATTGTCTCGATTTGGACTCCCGGGACTTTGCGAGGTCATAACTCTTTGCTCGAACCTCCAATTGGAATGAGGTTTAAAACAAACTTGTAGCTCTCTTTAAGAGCTTTCCAACGGTGTATCACATTCCACCTGCACACATCAAGGTTGGGTCGATTCCCGATTTTTAGTGGTCGGGAGTCAAATTGCCAATTTAACTCCTAGCCCTTCTTTTTGCCATAACTTGTCCTGCAAATGTCCAAATGGCCCATGCGACCCATTTTTGACATCTACACTTTGATAACTTTCCCACGATATAAAGAACACCTCAATGTGAGGTGTTTTGACCCCTGCAATCGAACTCTGAAATTTTAGGAGTCCCAGAGGACTCCCAAGTCCCAACTTTGGGAATGTGAGTTTCATCTTCACACTCTCTCAAAGTAGGGCTGCGACAAAAACCATGTCTTGCTCCTTTTGTTAATACAATTGCACCATTGATAACTAGGTTTCAATACGGACTACAAAGAATTTTTTACTTTGATTTTCCAGTAGTTGATCAAAAAGTACTACCTTAGGCAATTGCTCCAACGTGAGTGCCTTCCATTTCATTATTTTAACATCCTACTTAATTTTTGTTTCCTTTTGTGCAGCTACTTCCATCTTTCTGGCGTTGGCAAGTTAAACTTGTTTCTCCACACCTTGTATTTTCTCCAACAAAGTCTTTTCATGCATTTCATTGGTTCGCATAGTGCTTTATTTATGTTCTTTGAGCAATTGCACCTTCAACTCAAAGTTTAGGCTCATAAGCAATTGGTGCACAAAGCAAAGATGATCCATGTGTCTAGAAGAGCTTGCTAGTGCAAAATTGAAAAACATGCATGTCAAAATAGTTTGTAACAATGCAATTTGCATATGGTTTACAAATGTGTAGCACTTTGTAAACTCATTATGGTGAAGTGGCACATAAAAGCACTAGGAAGATTGAAGAACAATCAAGAAGACAAGGGCTGAACAAATTTGTGACTTAACATAATTTTTTTGTGCATTTTTTGGCTTTTATTTCAACATTGATGTTTTGCTTCAAACATCTATTTCAAAATGTTATTTTATCATTTTTCCATTGTGTTACATCAAGTTTACCATTTCCTTAACTTCACTTGCCATGTCAATTGCCATGTATGATTTAATGTTAGAAACAAATGTAGATGTGAATCTATGATAATTTTATTTTTTTTGCCACAAACTTACCAACAATTTAATTTTCATTGTGAATGAACCTTAACCATCACAAATTAACAACTTGCTAACATTGTTAAACCAAACTACTACAATGTTAAACACCCCCCATCAAATTATGTTTTGTACACATTGATTGGGCAATACTGCAAAATTTATGGATTTTACACAAGCTTTGACTTATGTTTTATGGGGAAAAAAAAAACTATAATAACAACTACTCAAAAATAGGTTATTAATTGGTATTGTTAATGGTTCCCCTAAAGTCCTTGATTTGAATCCAGTCAATGGTAAAACATAATAATCATAATGATAATAATAATAAATAAATAAATAAATAAAATTTGTTAGTCAAGTTTTAATTGGGAGGTGACACAAAACTGCACAAAATAAAATAACCATGCGGTGTTCCAAAAATAAGTCTGCTTAGAGAACCAAATAGAGTTTGATGGGAATTGTTTAACATTCCACCCAAAACAACACAATGCAATTGATCCTGGTCTTTAAATGTTTTCAAACTAAATCCCATTTTACTACCTTAGTTGAATATTTCTGGGGCTGTTTCTACATATTATACAATACACTAGCTATAAGACCAAATGAGGGTCAAAATCCACTTTTAACATTTTTTAGGTTAAAACCAGTGTTGTTTGAATTTTAGGTTTAAAAAAGAATTGCCAATTTTTTTAATTAAAAACGATCAAAACCCATTGGTTTTGGGTCAGGGTCAATTTTTGTATATTGTTAGTTTTCACTTCTAATGATTATTATTTTGATAAGACTCATTACTTGGAATTTTAATCTAGTTCTGAATTGTAAGGCCTAAAGATGATTTGGTCAATGAAGCTAATGGATTTTGTGAAGGAAATTGAAAAATATTTTGAAATATTAAAAAATTCAATTGTAAACATGAAATGTTCAAAATCAATTAATTATTTAACAAGCATGTCTTGAAACTACCTCCTATATAGTTGAATATTAAAAAATCAATCAAAATGTAAGATATTGAGATAAAATTTAAGAAGTTGTTTATTAAGGAATGCCTTGCAACCTTTTTTTTATTGGCAAAAAATTGCCCCCTTATTTTTTGTTCAGGGAAATCTTGAGAAAAAATATAAATAAATCACCTAAATTTGGGCTTAAGGTTTTATGGAGATGCCATAAAGCACATGCATTAGAAAAAAGGTTGTCCACTTGTTGCCTATTTATTTTCATTGTTTTTGCTTACTATTGATGGATGGCTAGGGCTAGTTTGCTACTAACTAGACTCAAGATGGTTTAAACTTTTGACATGTATTGCCATTTTACTTTTTGTTGGAAGAAATGGGGTTGTGAGTTCTTATTTAATTGTTGTTGTAGAGTTGGGAGCCACCCCTACATTTTTTTTTCAAAACACTCACACCTTTTCCTTGAACACCATTAATTTCAACTTGCTACTCATTTAACAAAACTAAAGAATCATTTAGTAATAAAAATAACTTTCATTTGGTCCAACATTTCATTTGAAGAATGTTCGGCTTGTGTTGGTTATTACTGAAATTTTTCATGATGAGGAGGGTGCTTAGGCCTGCTTTACACTAGGAGTCAGGGCGAATGTTCAACCCAAATCAAGCATTCCTATTGGTGCAAAAGTTGAAGTCAGCCCCAAGGGTTTTACACTAGGAGTCAAGGCTAAACTAGAAAAAAACTTTCCAAAGTTACTAATAAATGCTGAACTTTATGGCCTTCTATTGGCCCCAAGGCTGGACAAAGGATACCATCGAATTTGGGAGGCAAATTTGCAACCCTTGGGGCCAATGCATGTTTCAGCATTTATTAGTAACTGGGGGCCAAACAACAAGCCCAAAATGCTCAAAGTTGGCCCCAAGATTTTTAGGCCTTGACTCCTAGTGTAAAGCGGGCCTTATTATGTCTTTAGTACTGCTTGCTGCTTGGAAGGTGGACTAGATTCAGGAATACAAATTAGTAGTAGAGCTACTTAATGCTATTCCTTACTACCTACACCTAAGGATCCAAACCAATCAAGTGGGCCATAAGAACAGGTGAATCAATTCTTCACTCCCTCAAGAACTGTCACATGAACCTTGAGGTCCTTATGAATATGCGTAGGGTCCTTATGAAGATCCTTAGGGTTGGTTTGAGTATTAAGAACTAAAACCACGAAACCATAACCGGACCACACTGGCTAAAACTAGCCTCTAGTATGGAGGCCTCACTCAAGAAGGTGAAGGTACTGGTATAGGTGCTCAACTGCTGGTTCAGGTTTAACATTTTCCGCTGGTTCACCCTGTCTGTAGGAGGGACTCGTCCGTCCTGCTAGGGTTTAATACCTCCATGCAGAGTGCAGTGCAGACTGAAAATAAAATTGTCAACTCCTTAATCCTTTGCAGGTCTAGTGTTGTTTTTTCAAAAATATTGTCTTCTACTGGCATGACTTAGGCCTAATCTTAAATACTTAGGTTGTTTGGTTTGATTTTCAAACTACTTCAGAAAAACAGGAGCAATAATGTGCACAGTAAGCCCCAGGTGGGCGGCATTCCCAAAATAAGGGGCCTAGGACAAGGCAGAATCTGAGTCCAGCTCCATATGCTGCCTTGTAAGTTGTCCTAGGCCCGATTATTTGGATAATGTCCCTCACTTGTGAACTTTGCCCTTTGATAAAGCTCAAGGTGGACCTTATCTTGAATCTAAGGCCAGCTTTTCACTAGAAGTCAAGGCCAATATTCAGCTCAAATCAAGCATTTCCATTGGTGCAAAAGTTGAAATCAGCCCCAAGGGCTTTCCACTAGGAGTCAAGGCTGAAATAGAAAAATATTTCCAATCTGCCCCAAAACACTAATAAATGCTGAACTTTATGGTCCTGACTCCTAGTGTAAAGTAGGCCTAACCATACATAGATAACGAGACATGGGAGGAGGAGGGTTCTTACTCGCACTTGCTCTGTGTTCTTATACTTAAGTGAGTACGCATGACATCATTCTCAGTCTTAAGGAGGAGGCATAAGATTTGTCCTCCTCTTTTCTAAGAGGGGAATTCATAGATATAATAAGGTGCCCTCCAAATACACTAGGAAATTTCACCCAATGCTTTACCAACTACTAGTGTTGGATAGTTTTGGGAACAAGTTCTGAGCTGGTTCACTGTCTGCATGTTCAGCTGCTTGCTAGGACTAGAACTCAAATCCAAGCTTGCTAGTACTAAGACTTGAATTGGAGCATATTACACATGAGCCTCCTGATGCAAAATGACTCTCAACCTGAACTTTCAAGCAGCTTCAACAGTCTTGTGGTCTTTCTTTTGACAGACCTTGGTTTTTTTGGTGCAAGTCTCTATTAAAAAAACAAACGTGACAGGTATGTTTTAGTTTTGCGTAACGCTCTGGGCTGAATTTTTAACACTGCAAGGAGCAGGCCTTTTAAACCACAATTTCCCTCCCCATAGGCAGGAGGGGATTTCAAAACTTCATTGGGGATTGTGGACCACCAAATCCAACAATTTCATTGGCCATAACAATTTTTCTGCACACCTATACACAAGCCTTTTCAACACCCTTTGTACATTAGTAAACTAGGTAATACTATAACCCTTGTCTGCATACAGACAGGGGTCGTATACAGACAGGGTTAACAATGCTATTATCCCAACTCAGGGGCAGTTATTTCGGGAACTCCCCACTCCTCTGGAGTTACCACCCTATAAGAAAGGGAACAATGCTATTGTACCATTTTAGTCATGGTTGTAATCGGTTATATAACATTGAAATGACACAATGTCTCAACTTGCATTGTGTGTATAGTGCTGGTGAAGCTAGACCCAGCTTCAAAACAAGCGGTTGTGGAAAACACCAAAGCTATAGGAATTTAGAGAACTGCTCAGAGACCTTAGAGCATATCCAGCGATACTCGGCATGTGATCCTGCAGAGTAAAATTGGATGAAGAAAATTCAAAGTCTGCCGGTTTGGCTCAGGAAAATGGTTTTGGCTCTGCAAAATTGCACGCATTGCCGTGGCTAGTAAAAGGCGCAGCACCATTGTGCACCTGCAGAAAACAGTGTAACAAATATGATCGAACTGATGCTCAGTGTTTCTGATTGGCCCAACATAATGATTCGTCCCTGTGGTTTGCTATTAGCAGTCCTCACCTATTTGCTGTTCCAGTTACAGTTTTATGGGTGAGGTTGCACAAGAGTACATAACTTAACTTGGATGTGAAAAATATTTTCGCAGGGTACACATCCAAAAATATTTTCGCAGGGTAACATCCTGAGCACCGCTGTAGATGCTCTTGCTGTAAGTTGCATCAAATTTGAATATTAGCGGGAACTGAAACTAGAAATTCCTGAGGTTAAACAAAAACTAGCGGATCGAGAACTGAAACTTCCCTTCCAAACAAAATAAGGTGTGTGGCGTCCAGACCTCTGGACAACCTGAAAGTCAGGGCTGGCCATTTAGGCCTTTTTTCAGACTTACGAATTATGCGCTATCTGCTGCAGTGGCAGGCTCATTGGGCACAAATGAAACGTTTTGGGCAGGGGGATTCCCTGACTTTAACATTAGCGAGTGGGCCAACTATGGTCGATTCGGGCTCCTGGCATGCCCATAAGGCTTATCAAGCCCCTAGGGCACCCATTAGGGTGAAACCACATGCATGCTAGGAGCCTGAATCGGCCCTAGCCAGCCAAGGTCTCTAGTACATTGTTTGCTAGTTCGACTAGCTTTGGAACAAAAAAGAAGTGCCCAAATTTCTGCCCAACTTTCCCTCCTTTGTGTTTTGTCAAAAGTTTTGGTTCCTTTAGGCTAAAAGAAAGGCAAGCTTAGATGAAAGGAAATGTGGCCTGTTTTTTTCATATGAAGTTTGGCAACTTTGGTGCATTTTGGGCATACTATGATTAAAAAAAATTAGTTCATGGGTGCGCTCACAGCTACTTCTTATTTTTCAAAGGATTTATATTGATTGGCCCATCATCAATTTTTTGGAATATTGGGCTTCGATAGTATCACCTCTTTGGATCCTAGTTGCAAAATAGAAATAAATGTATTCCCCCTATGGCATACCTTCTCAATTTATACACATGAGAGTTGAACTTTGGGCAAACCATATGGGATAAAAATGAGGTGCTATTGGGAATGTTTTCAAGAACAAGTCAGGAACTTGAGGAACCTCAAGGGAACATGATGAGAACCATTGGGAACAAACAAAAAAATGCATTATTACTTTTGTATTTCCAGCATTCAAAGACCTTTTGTGGATCTATTATTTTCCATACATGTGGAGAATCTCAGGGTTTGCTTTTTCAATTTTGTGATGTAGCCAAACTAACAATTATATCCACAACAAGATTTAGCAAAATTTGGCTATAGTGTCATGATGTGTAGTGTCGTGACGCTCGATGTCGTAAGGGTGTAAATCCATAATAAACTCTATTGAACAAAAAGACTAAAACCAATCAAAAGTATAAACTAATCAACCAAAAAGATATGCATGCACATATATATACAATGCACAAAAGGAGGTTGAGATGAAATTCTCATGTATCCCCCCCTAGACCTGAGCCGAGAAAAACATACCATGGTCTGTGTAGAAATCAAGGTGTTGCAAGAGAACATGATGAACAGTACCAAATGCCGACGAAAATTTGAATGAGCTCTGGCTTGATGCAAAATAGATGGTATCCACCATTACAATTATCACAAAGCAACATTTAATCAACATCATTTGTCCTCTGACATACTTGACATGGATAATCAAGTGGAGGAATCCAAGTTGATGTGATGATGGTAGGATCCAAGTTCGGCAGGTGGCAAGGCACACAGTTTTTGAAGTGATCTCGAATTGTGCATCCGTCAGCTCCTTGCAACTCCAACAAACTTGAAGGCCTTATTGCCTTAATCTTCAAAATAATGCAACCTGAAGAAGTGTCTAGGGTATCATTAGGTTATCGTTGGAAATACACAAAGTCACCAACATCAAATTGTCTCACCTTAGGTTTGTAACTGCCACCTCATGTGTGTGCATACCGTAAGGTGTTTCGATGTTGTGCAATGGATAAGTTTTCCATGGCCATGGACATAACCTTCTTGAATAGACCAACCTTCTCTGCGATGACCCTAACTTAAGTGGCTGGGGAGTCCAAGTCCACAACTTGGTTCATTTGAGTAGCAATGGAAAAAGGTGGAATGGGATGTCTCCCAAAAATTAGAATCTAAAAAGAGAAATGAGACAAAGAGGCCATCCTTTCTATAAGGCCATCAGCTTGGGGATGATCCCTTGAAGTCCGGTGATGGTCAATGAAAGCATGATTAAATAGGTCTTAGAATTATCTTCTGAATTCTAATCCTTGATTAGTATAGCATTCAACACAAGCCCCAAACCTACTTAAAACCTGTTGTAAAAAAGCTTGGTTAGTGATGTATGATGACTTGTCCGATAGTGCAACAAGCTCAACCCAGTTTGAAAAATGTTTAATCATAATCATGATGTAGACATTACCCCTGGAGGTCTATGGTAACTCTCCAATTAAATCACATGACCAATAACAGAACATGCCCTGAATAGGGAATGGAGAAAGTGTGAGTTGTCGAGAGGAGAAGGAAGTTCTCACTCTATCACATTGTTCACATCTAACAATGACGTCTCGAACTTGAGCATACATACCTCTCTAATGGTAATGAGGAGCGAAAAGGTTATAAATACGCTTTAACTCCAAAGTGTCCAAGCTCTGAATGTACCTTCTTAATAAGACCAGGCCATTCATGTGGTGGAAAAACCACTATGTTGCCTTGTGGGAAGCATCGGACAAGGTGATTATCCATCCATGAGTAGCGTTTATATCATTGTTGTATGCAATCTTGATGATTTGATGTAACTTGGAGAGGGTATTCCCCATGCTGAAAAAACCTCAGAGTGTCCAAGTCCTCCCATATATCCATAATGGGATGCTCAACTAGGTTACATTACAGTAGTGCAAAATAACTATATACATAAGATACATGTACTATTGGAATTTGGTTGAAGTCTTACCTAGCTTTTGAGAAATCTTCAGAAGTAATGAAGGGTTTTTGCGACATGGTATCCACGTTCTAATGTGTAATACGAGGTCAGTGAATAACCTTGAACTCGTACTCCTAAAGTATAAACGCCCAATAAGTTAATTTACCAATGAGTTTGTCATTGGTCATCAACCACTTGATAGGTTGGTGGTTGGTATACAAAGTGAACTTAGTGCCATAAAGATAGGGCTTGCAATGTATGACAGCCCATACAATAGTAAGACACTCCCCCTCGTATAAAGAGTAGTTGCTCTCGACCTTGTTATTGCTCCAGGATGCATAGGCGATAACATATTCCTTAACTTCCTCATCAAGTTGGCCAAAAATAGCACCAATACCAAGAGCACTCCAGTTAGTGTGTAGAATGAAGACCTTGTTGAAATCAAGTCTTCTCAAAATGGGAACTTTGAAAGATTTTCCTTGAGTGTGTTAAAAGCTTCCTAAGCCTCTTCACTCCATGTCCAAACAACATCTTTTTTTAACAATGCATAGAGAGGATGAACAATAATATTGAAATCTTGGACATAAATCTTGTAGTAATTACATAGTCCAATGAAGCTCTTTAAAGTGTAAACATCAATAAGATTGGGCATCTCCAAAATGGTTACTACTTTGGCCCAATGAGCCATAATACCATTTGGCAAAATTCTACGTCCAAAGTACACTACTGAGGTGACAGCGAACTCACATTTTTTAGGATGGATCTTCATATTGACTTCGTGAAGCTTCTTGAATAACTCCTTAAGTTGAACCAAGTGCTACAAGAGTCCCTTGCTATGCACTAAGACATCATCTATGTAACACTTCAAGAAATCTACCCTTTCAAAAACTTGGTCCATGAGTTGCTGAAAGAAAATAGGTGTAGTTTTCAATCCAAAAGGCATCACAAGCCATTCCCACAACTTGTTGCTTCCATGGAATTTCGTTTTCTTGCAATCCTTTGCAACAAGCATAATCTAGTTGAAGCGTTGCCTCATATCCACAATTGTGAAAATGTTTAAGTCTCCAATGTTATCAAACAGTTTTTCAGGGATGGGCATGGAGTACCTATCTTGAGGTGTAACCAGGTTCAAAGGCCTATAATCCTTGTACATCCTTTTCTCAGTCCATAATCCAGCTAAATCCTTCTTTGTTGGCATTACTATAGCAGATGTGAAATCAAAACTTGATGGTTGAATGAGACCAGCTTCATGGAGTTCTTTGCATCTTTCATCTACCAATTCCCACTCATGTTCGCTCAACCTATGCCTCCTTCGATAGATGGGTGTCTCATTTGTAAAGTCTATAGAGAATTGTATGGTCTTACATCTACTTAAGTCTTTCATTAAGAATGCAAACACATTCTCATACTTAATTGGCAAGTGTGTGACCTGGTTTCTCTCCTTCTTGGTGAGCTAGTTCCCCATAACGAAAGGGTAGTTAGAAACACATGGAATGGAGTTGGAAAGTGTGTTTGAAGAACCTCGTGTATTGGGTTCTCCATTATCCAACTATGTAAATTCGTAGAAGGTTATAATTGTTTCTCCAAAAGCTAATGTACCTCTAGGTTTATTAGAAACAACTTGAGTCAAATTACATGGTACCTCTTCCCCCCCAACATTAAAAGTGAAGTGTAATGTGTTGAAAATAAGCAAGTGTACTTAGTCAGGGTGCCATGTAGTCGCATCGCCAGAACTACAAGTTGATTGAATTAGTGCTGGTGTTGTGTACATTTGAAAGAGTACATAGGTTACCAATAACCATGTAAGGGAATTGAGGTCCATGCCTTTCCCCAGTAGAGTGTTACACTCCAATCTAATCACCCTTGTGTGATTAGTAATGTCAGTTTGGAACACCATAGCCCTTTCTTTTTCTTTTGGGTTTGGTTCATCCCAAGTGGTTGAAACATGATAATACACCAGGCCTGGTCCATCTCCCTGAAAGGCGTGTGCTTATGGGAAGGAAACAAAGGTGGGCCAAGCACCTCTTGGTTTTCCTATTGTGTTCGCTAGAAACCAGGGAGGTTTTTCTTGCCTTGTAACTGGTTGGTAGGAGTTCTGATCATCCAATATGTGAAAAACCTGCAAGTTGGGGTCTTTAATGGTGTATTTCATAACCAACTTCAGAACTGAGAATGGTGCAAGGTTGGTCCACCAATTGTGTAGCTATGCGCATAGGAACCGCATTGTGCCGCATTGCATAAGAGTGGCTCTCCAAGGTAATGCTTGACCAGCCTGTAGTGCTCATGGACTTTCTCCCTCTAGTCAAGCTGAAAAATGGTGTTTTCAATTACATAACTAAACGTAGAAAAAATGGATTAAGCACAAGTGATCAATCGTATCATGTTCGTGAAGCAACCGGATCTTTTGTCACTCAAGTCTTCTCCAAATCCAACCACTAAAAATCCCTAACACTCCCAATCTGAAATGATGAGGTTCACGAAGCCAAGTAATTCCATATGCTTCTTCTGAATTAGTTGTATGTCAAAGGGCAAGAAAGTGAAACTAGCCTTCCATGCGGTGGTTGCAAATTGTTGTGGAAATGTGACTATGAGTTCCATCATTCTTGATGCTGCCACTTGCCTTGCAATAGGATCAATGTCTACGTAAAAATACCTCTGAAACACCATCCTTGACTATAATAGGGCTTCGAGATTTATACCAATACCACCAAAGAGCTTTAATAATGTAATCCCCTCCTTAGGTGGTGTCCAAGTGATTTATTAACAAAATACTAGCTTAATCGGTTCGCCATGGTTTTCCATGTTCTCAAAACTAAATAGAGCTTTGACCAAGGGCTTGTGGGCTACTTTGAACCTCTATAAAACCTCTGGTCCATGTTGAATGTCAGTAGGAACCACCCTCAAGCTTTCAATAGCTTGAGCGTAAGCTATCTCCTCTTCATATCCCTCTATCCATTCATGGCTAACTTATTGGATGTAGGAAATAGTGAGTGCTTCCTTGAGCATACAATGGTGAGCCATAGGACTCTGGTTCCCATGTAAATCAAGGGGTATGTATCCCAGGTGGTGGCCATCAATCTCCCAATCCATTCAGTAGTATGCATGTTTGAACCAGTTGTCAATTGTGAAACCTAGTGGAAACAAAGCCTTTTACCCAATGAGCACATCGTAACTGGTGGCATTGGTGACTAAACATCTAACCTATAGGCAAAACTTTTAATCTATACCTTCATCATTGAAGTTAAATGCAATCAAACTCGAGTTTTCCCCAAATACCTCCTCTTCGCTCCCACTAGCAATGCAAATTCGCCACATAGATTTTCGTAGTTTAGAGTCAAGCATGCCCATCTTCTTGGCAAATTGAATTCCAAGAATCTCTGGTTGGGCACCTGTATCAAGTAGTACCACTCGGTATGTCCTCCCACTTGGATTATTGACTCAATATTGTCGACAATGGCAACTTCAATGGCGATGGAAGTTCTCTCACTAGGCACCACCTTCAGAAATGAGTGAAAGACTTTGTGGAGAAAATGGCTATACACAACACCTTTGCTGAGTAACAAATCCACAAGTGAGGTGTTTTTAACTCCCTTTTGATATGTGAATGTAGAATCAAAAGTAGGAGAGCCCACTAGTTTAACCATGCTAAAAATAATGACTAGATTACAAACGCCATCTACAACACATGGGCCAATCAAATGTCTCTCTAAGGTGTTGGATGGGACCCCTATAGCATGTGGATCAAGGACTAGTAAAGGACCTGATGTAGTGTTCAGGGTATCCTTTCGTAATACAATTATGTCCTTGATGTTTAGCTTCAAATTTTGAAAACTAAACAACAGTGTATTCACAAGCTTTTACGCCACTTCACGCATTTGAAATTGGCATTCTATAAGCTAATCAATGGAAAATTGTGTGTTTCCTAATGTACATGTACTCCTAAGACACAATAATTTGATGCCATAGTAGCTTGTGGTGTAGTAGTCTCCTCCCCCCTCACCAACGAGGTGCGTTTTTCTTCCGTGTTGAAAAGACTAAAAGATTGTGGCATGACTACTCAAACTCCTCTAGCCCTAGTAATAAGACTTGAATTAGATGCAAGTCCATTAATTTGAATTACATGCCTAATGGTAAAAACTATGGGTGCCACACTAGCCTCTTGTGCCGCGAAGTAAGAAAGGTAAAAAGAAATGGCAAATTCTGGTGTGAAATTAGAATTATGTGCACTAGAAAAAACATATTCCCCAACCATCGTGTGAAAGGCCATAGAACGACCTAAAAGGTCCCTCTCATAATCCTGAACCCTGTACATGTTGGGCATGACTATTTGGTTAGGAAGACTTGCCTTTTAATTTAACAAGTTGGGCCCTCAATGATTCAAGTTCATTTTGCAGAGTTTAAACTTGAACGGCATGGACTTGAAGCACCTCCCTCTTGTTAGCATTGTGCTCCTTCTTCTTAGCATTCTTACTGGAATTACCCTTGGTGGGGAAAGCCTAAGTGGAAGGCTAAAGTACCTTGGCTTTTGGTTGAAGTGCAGCGGAAGATGCTAACATATTTTGCCGTGGTAATCAAAGTTGCTTCCGTTCCGGGGACTTGGCAAAACAAACAGCTTTTTGATGTCCCTATTTCCCACATTTTTAAAAAAAATTCATAAAAACCTTTTTAATTTTTTCCCTAGGTATCCTAATATTCACCTTGGAAATACAGTGTTGGTAGATGATACACCTTATAGATTTTGCCTGAATCCACCCTTTAATGCCATCTTTGTTAAATCCTATGAATATGTGCCAAAAGAAAATAATTATCTAATGAATATTCTTTTTTTGTACTTAAATTTTTTTCATTATTCATGGTTTAGTGTTCCCATGATTATGGAGCTCAATCCTTTTGGTGCATTAGAAGTATGAGGGAAGACGATGTCAAATGTAGTTCAAAAAATGCACCATGGCATATTCTACCAGTTTTTGTAAAAATCATTTAACATCCATAATAAGTAGTTCAAATATTTTATTTTGTTCCTTCCAATGGTTTTTTAGATTTTCCAATCTCATTGATTTATATGGCCTTTTTATTTTCATACTTTCACTACTATTTTTTATCTTTTTTTCTTAAATTATTAGTGCACCATTTTTTTAGGAGGTGGAAAATGTGGAGTCACCAAATTCACACACGGTTGTTGAAGTTGGTTTGGATGAGATTCCATCAACTTCAGGTGTTAGCTCCCTAATGCCTTGTTCGCATGTAACAGAAGTGCATCCATTTCATGTGATTTTTGATATAAATGGAGTTCTAATTGCCACACACTTCAATAAGGGTTTTTGCACCATCATTTTCCATCCTAGATTAAAGGAATTCCGAGAGAAATGTCTTGCACAATTCCAAGTCTATATTTGCTTTGCAACCCAACGTCACAATATCTATAATTATTTGGATCAAATATGGCGCAAAACACAAATCTTTATACATGCTTCCAAAGTGCTTCATTAGGAATTTTGCATGCAAAATCCGCATTTCCTGCCAGATGGACCTAACAAGCCAATTTTCCATAAGAACCTTGATGTTTTCATTTATAAGTTTCCTTACACCCATGATGACAACACTTTGCTCATAGACAATATGCCATACAAAAACATGTTTAACAACATGTATAATGTCATTTTTTTGGAGTCATTTAACAGCATTTGTGGGGAGGATCAACATTTGCTAGGGTCTATTTTCCCTTATTTCAAAAATCTTCATTTGTCCAAATACGATGTTCACACCTTTGTTGAACATAATCCCTTTGGTAAAATTAGATGTATTGATTGAAATAATCCAGAACTTTTTTAAATGTTATTTGTGAAATGTAATCGTATTTGCCAACCCATTTTTTGTAACAATGCAAAATTGAAACAAAAAGTACTTTATTAATTGCTCATCCTCAAATTTTGCTTGTTTAAATATTTCAAATTTTTCCTTTTGATAAAATTTATTAAAAACATTTAATTATATTGCTTAAATTTTGCTTGTATTTTTAATTTTTAAGGCATCTAGTTTTGGCCTAGTGGGCCTTGGGTTGAACTTCACATTCATGCAACCATTTGGTGGCTGCCAAGTGTTTTCCTGCATCTACTTAGTGGTCGCCAAGTGTTCTCCCTCATTTACCTAGTGGCCGCCCAAGTCGTGATATGTGTGTTTTCAGTCCATGTTTTTACCAAATTTCCTGTCAAAATTATCCTTCCATATTTTTAATATCAACTTAATTCTTGTAAATTTTGTGTTGGTCTAACATCTCCTATAACAAGGATGGAGGATTCTACGCATTCTTTAATTTCTCTTTGTTCTATCTTTCTTCTTTTTAGTAGGTGCATGATGTTTATCTTTCTAATGCAAAGAGGTGGATTTAGACTTTTCAACCTTGATCTGGCACAATTAAAAAACTCCTCATTCTCAATGTTAATGGTCTCTTTTGTTACTTTCCAACATGTGCCCTTCTCCAAGGGGATTGATGAAAGATTGGGAAAAATTTAGACATTTCCAAGTTGAAATTTGTGCTAGACTACAAGATTATTTTTTTCGAGCATTTGAACATTTTTACATTGTTATTTGGTCATGCATGTTGCTAGAAAATGTCCTTGAAATTCTACCTTTGTTGATGCCCAAAACTCTTGTCGATCAATTTGTGTTTGTTTGGGGATGTGAGTAATGCATTGTAATAACAGGTTAGTTCACATGTTCAGTTTTTTACTATTTGAAGGACTTGGACCGAGTTCACCTTGCTTGCAAACGTCTGCTTTATGGGCACATGGATCAAACATTGCTCATTGATGAAGAGCTTAGCAAGGCCTTTTGAAATCCAAATGGAACGAACTTTTCCTTGAACCATTCAAAGGACATGAATTATCTAAAAACAAGGTGTAATGGTTAAACCTTGCATCTCAGTTGTGGCTAATGTTGAAGGGTTTACCTTTTGCAAACACACTTTACGCCCATTTTGCGATCATCATGTAGATTTCAAAGTCATTCTTCAATTTTCGATATCCATCTTATTCTTTAGTTCAAGCAGTTTGAAGGAAGTTCAAATGGGGATTTGGTAATATCACAACTTCCTTCATGTGACATCCTAAATAAACCCTAAACCTTTCCTTGTTTCAATTATGTTTTCCATGTCTTTCATTTAACATTGGTTTATTTATTTGTTTTTATTTTATATTTTGTTAGTGTAAGGTTTGTAATTTTGGGGAGATTTCAATTATTCATTTCTATTTGCAGTGAATTCCAATTTTTGTTTGTAGACTATGCGAAGGCATTTACAGTTTTAACTAGTAGAAAATCATGTTGTCAACTAGGTTCTTTTTTTAAAGAAACAAAAGATGTTGCATATTTGACTTTTGGTCTAAAAGGTTAAATGATTCCTCAATTTTTGGTTGCTTGTAGAATGAAATTTCAATTTTAGTAGCTCATATTCCGAAATATTATATGGATGGAAAGATATTTTTTGATAATCAATGTATTTGTATGAAATCAATAAATTGATAATAATTATTTTTTGTGCACTTAAGGTTTAGGGTTCCAATTTCCAATTACTTTATAATAACTTATATGTTGCATGGCTACCAACATTAACATTAATTATAAAATTGGAACAACAAAATATCAACCGTTTTGAATAAAAATTTATGTTTGTAGAACTTCCATTGGACATTCAAAAATAACACTAAAGGACAAATAATTAAACCAACCCCAAATATTCATTTTTTATTAAAATTTTGATTTATACAACTACTTAGTAATGAAAGCACATTGTAATTGTAAAAATAAATAAAAATTAAACTTACCACATTAAGATAATAATATCTACCTAAAGGGTGACAATCCTTTTTGAATTTTACAAAATAAATAAGTAAAAATACAGGGTCACATATATTGCCCTTTAATGAAAACCATTTCACCACACTTCTACAACACTTCACACATAACGTTATGTATACAATGTTGTGTAGATTGAATAATCATGTTATAAAACACACACAAGACATGAAATTACAAAGCATATTCATTAACTTTAGAAAACCCCAATCACAACACATTTCCCAACTAAAGTTCACATCACTGTGACTCCTACTCAACCTAAATATCCAACTCTAACCACACAAAACCTAAACCTTAACCACCTACTCGAACCACAACTCCGAACCTCACTTGATTATTTGATAACCTACATTTTTGCATAATTCATGATTATTACCTTTCAAATATTGATAACTTGACCAACAAAAAAAAAAACCTAGCTAATGATTATGAAAAAAATCAATAATGGCCAACACTGGTGTGAACACTTGCACATGCAACCTAGATTTACAAACCTCCTCATAGCCACTAAGTGTTTAGGTTGAATCCCCACGCATTGGGAATTTGATTTTTCAGTTCTAAAAACAATTGCAGCCCTCCATCTAGCGTTTTAAATGTCACAAAAATTGTTCAATTTAGTAAAAGAATGGGGAAGTATGAGGTGTTTAGTATAAGGGGGTTTAGTGTTTGGTGATGGGTGAATTAAAACATATTAGGATTTTGAACTAATGTATTTGATCATTGAATCTTTATTGAATCTTTGCCTTTGCAATACAAAGAAGTTTTGTAAAGCCCTAGTAGGCACCCACCAAGTTTTAAATCACTCAAAAATGAGGAAGATATGGGGTTGGAACTAAAGAGGGCCATGTTCTCAAAAAATTTGAAGCAAACTATGGCTTGTTCCTTTACTTTTTATGCTCAAAGAACATTTGTAGCCCTTCAATTTGTGGATCTAATGACACAAAAATCTCTAAATTCAGTGAAGGAATGACCCAAATATTGGGACATATTCAGTGATAAGTATGTGTTTGGTGACAGGGCATAGCTATCTGCATCATCTTAAGTATTTAGCTTCCAAGTTACAATATGACTAATGTGCTCTATAGAGTACGCACTTTAAGCTATGGTCTGCAACATTTTATTGTTAATTGTGGGCTAACTAAGGTTTAACTAAGGCTAACTCAAAGTTGTTGAAAAAGTTAAAGCTAACTTATACCATCTTTTTCAGGGACCCTCATGAACCTCAACCTTAGTCAGCTCGGTAGGGAGGGGAATTTGGTGGTACATTGTTGTGGTGATGTTATATGAAATAATACTCAAGCATGTAAAGGAAAGTGTTGTAATTTACTCCAATAAAGATTATATCCATGTTCATAACATCTTTCTAGTGGTGTTTTCTTTTGGGTGTGAATTTTCCCATTTTTTCAACCTAAAAATTATGATTTCAACACATGGAAGGAACTTTGTGAAAATAATGCCCCTAATTTGCCAAATTTATAAATTTAAAAAACTTTTAATTACTAAATTTTTTACAAAAAGTTCCAGCAAAGTAGCCAAGATTATAAAGGATTTTATTTTTTTAAATTTTCATATCTAGTTTATAGCCAAATTTTGCTAAATCTTGTTGTGAATAATTGTCAGTTTGGCTACATCACAAAATTGAAAATGCAAACCCTGAGATTCTCCACCTGTATGGAAAATAGTAAATCCACAAAAGGTCTTTGAATGCTGGAAATACTAAAGTACTAATGCATATTTTTTTTGTTCCCTATGGTTCTCATCATGTTCCCTTGAAGTTCTTCAAATTCTTGAATTGTTCTTGAAGACATTCCTAATAGCACCTCATTTTGTCATGCTTGTATGCATGGCCTCATACATGACGGCCGGTTACATGCATGCTAATCATGCCTTTAGAGTTAATGTACGCTCTTAGGGTTAATGTACGTTCTTAGGTTACTGTATGATATTAGGTATTTAAAGGTTATGGCTTGTTTAGGGTTTCAGCTTTGTTGATGGCTGTATAAAAGGCCAAGTTTTTCCCTTTTCTTGTTAGTTTTTTTAGAATTCCTTTGTCAAGGAGAGTTTTCTCCATAGTCAGACTAGATTTCTAGATGCTCATGGCGGCTATTACACGACCACCGTTTACATACAATATGTTTTCTTTCCTTCTTTTCAATTTAATTCTAGGAAAACTACTCTCTGTTGCTTAATGTTGAAAACCGTAAATCTTTTTTGGCTTTGAGTTTATTGGGTTTTTTTTGCTTGTTAGTTTCTTGTGTTCTTGAGTTGCTACTACTTCTTCTTCATTTTCTCCTTTAGTATTGTAGCTACAACAAGAACAACAATAGCCATAACTAGTAACAACGTAAGCGAGGGACAAGGGACACTGGAAATAAGCTACAAGTTGTGAAGTTTTGAGTTTTAGAGCTTCCGAAGGAGGAAGGAGCAAGTAGCTCCAAAGCTTGTTTTATTGCTAGCTTTAGGTCTTGGGAGCACGTACACACACACACACACACAAGGTTTGATTGTAGTACAAGATACACACCAGATGATGTAACCCCACATACACTTGCTTTCCTTATACATGGGTTTTGAGGTTAACGTCTAGGCTGTGCACTCCTGTGTGTTTTTGAGCTTACAGTCATGTAGTGAATAGTCCTTATAGCAGCTTTGGAAAAAGAAAAAAAAAAAAAGAATAATAATAAAAAAACACGAAATAGAAGAAAAAAAATTTTCTCTCTTCTCTTCTGCACGCCATTTCTTAAAGTTCGTGGATGCGGATCACTTTGCAGCGTCATTATCAACGCAGTCGTCGTCCATCGATGGTGTCGATGTAGTTGCCTTCTGTCGGTGTCGCTGACACTATCGCCCTTTGTCGATGTTGTTAGCACAATTGCCCTCCATTGGCATCGTCGATGCAGTTGCCCTTTGTTGGTGTGGCTGACATAGTCGTCGTTTGTTGTCGTTGTCAACACAATTTGTTCCATTTTGTTCCATCATAGTTTCATTTGACATCCCTTGTAGTTTCGTCCGACATTTATCAACTTTTGTTTGACGTTCGTCACAATTCCGTCTTATGTCCATCAGCTTCCGTCCAACGTCTATCAACGTCCGTCTATCCAACCCTTTTTGTCCACTAACGTCCGTTCGTCGTTGTTCATCCCGGTCGACATGCCATATGCTTCAAATCATAGGTATTACGTACATACGTATCCGATACCATATTTTTAAAACTGTATGTATGTAATCTTCAAGATCATATATAAGTTTTTTTTTAATTAATACATACATCTACATACTTTCATATCAATACAAACACTTACGTAATCTTATTAATAAATAAATATATAATTATTTTTTCTTCTACTTCATCATTTAGCACTAATGATTATAGAAACTAAAAATTGCTTAAAGTACATTTTCTTAAGCACTTCACATTTCAGTTTCCATTACAATTGCATTTAATTGCATAGGTTGTCTTAAAACTTTGTAGCTAGTGCTCTATATTGCTACAAAATTTGGGGGCACAGGACAACACCATGTCCTTGGATGATGAAAGCACTATTGTTTAATCACAGCCAATGTATCAGTTAGGAAGTAACACATAATCATTTGAGCCGACTTGTTTGAGCTTACGATCTTCACGATAATACCATCAAATGTCTACATCGCCACTGTCATCCAGTACAATTCCTACCAGGAATTCACGTTCAGGTTACACTAGATGAATGGTACATTAGAGTCCATTTGGAGGGGTTAATCAGTGGGGTACGCCTATTGTCACACCAACTTCCACCATCATTATATATTCCATTGCAAGTCGTGACCTCTACACCCATATACACCATGGAGGTAAGTAGTTCCTCTCAGAGAATTGAGAAGTTCAGGGGAAGGCTAGGTACCATTTCTTTGAGGGAATTCAAAGCAATTTTCTCAATTGTGGTTTATGAATTGGAGTTCAAGTATGGCGTGTTGAGAATTCAAGCTCAACTAGTTAAGTTTCATTTGATACTGGAATAGGAAAATAATTAAATTACTTTCACAAGGTTGAATTACTTTTTTTACTTATATTAGTTTGGTTATTTGTGGTTTGATCTTTTAGTTAAATACCTTGGTGTTGATGGTTTGGTTCTCTTTTCTTCATTACACAAGTTTGTGTATTTCATGTGACAAGAACTTTGAAGAGTTCTTGATGTTATGTTTCGTGTTGTGAGCATCATGTTGTAGTTTCCTTTCAATAAAAATTTATGTTTGCACTTGAGTAGATCTCCTATTTGTTAACATGGTGCTAATTACACTAAGGCGTTCGCATTCAAACAACTGGCCCGTTATGTGCACTATGAAGCATTGGATGTCTATGAGTAACATTCTTCAAGGATTTTGGGCATGACCCAGATCCCCAATCCAGTTTATGCCACAACCATCATCACTACCTCTCAAGCTGCATTACAAGTTGTTATTATACATCATGGGATTATGCCCAATAATCCAGATCTGATACCTATTTTAATAAACCTTTCTCCTCAATAACTCATTGCTGCTACCGCAAACAATCCCCCCACCATCGATGCACCAACTTTTGCTGATCTAGTGGGGGAATTTTTTCGAGTTCTTGAGTTGGAATTTCCGATTAAGAGTTTTGAAAAAAATTTGCAATTCGCCACCTTCTCTTGGCAGAACGATGAAATTCTCAAAATGTTCTATAGGAGGCTTCTCAAGTTTAAAGAGGATATTCAAAGCATCACAAACCTAGAAACTGCCCATCGGTAACTTTGTTCGTTAATAGGTACTCCAACACTCCATGCAGAGGTTTTGTAACGGGTTTTTACAAAATTTGGAGACTCATACATTTTGTTGGATGTGTCCAACATTTCTAAAAAGTTGGAATTGGCTCATGCACACTATGAGGCTAGTACTATGAGGCCTCCATCACGTTCAAAGCCTCAACCTCCACTAGCTGTGCCGACTAAATCATCACATTCTTCTTCAAAGGCTAAAGTGATGCACTTGGTTGCACCCATCCTACCTTCTTGTAACTATTGTAGCAGTCCTACCCACAAAGCTAGTGAGTGCAACATTCCTTCTGAAGATCTTTTTTGTGATTCAAAAGTGAAACAATCAATGCGATTAAAGTCTATTTTGTAGGGAAATTGCAAAAAATGCTTATTAATTTTGCACAGATCTTGACCCATAATCCTTTGTGGGTCAATCTCAAGACCCATCTCTTTTGTTATTTTTCTCAAGTAGGCATTCATCTTGGCAAGCAAAACAAACATCCATATGTAGACGATAAATTACTTTAAACACCTCAAGAGGAATTCCTTTATAGTTAGCCTGGGAACAATGTTCTTGCCTAGTAAGGTGTGACCCCAAGCTAATTTAAATGGCGGTGGTAGGAGGTGATTAATTCTAAAATATTCCTTCCCAACAAATACCCTTTTCAAATAAAAAATCACATGCAAAGGACTCACCTCCATGTCCTTTGCGTCTATGGGAGAGGAGATATGAAACCTACAAGAACGAGCTCTTTTCCCTTATCTTTTTTGGTAGTTTCATGGAGAATTCCAAGAAATGTATCATCTCCAGCCCTATCGAATCCTACAAGGGGTGAATGCGACCATGATGGGACAAATCGCTCGAGGATAGGAAAGACCTAGGTGCAAAGTGAGGTGGGGATGCAAAACCCAACATGGCGGAAGCTAGACTAAAGATGGCATTGTTTTTTTCATTTCTTCTACCTTTTCACATGTTGTCTCTAATGCAACTTAGTACCATCCAATTGTCTAAGTAATTGAACAACCATCCTTCAAATTCCACCATGGCCAAAAAAACATTCAGGTTTGTCCTAATCATCCAAGTCATTAAATATGTATTCACCCAAATCATTAGACACAAATGCACCTTCATTTGCAAATAGAAAGTAGAAAGGGTGAAAATGTACCCAAAATTTTAAAAATCAAAATAAAATAATTGAAAAGTAAAAAGAATTTTGAAGAAAATGGTGACGAAGGATAGTAGAAAATTTGAAAATAAATAAGTACAACACAAGATTTAATTTTAGAATCCTATGTGACTATATTTTTTGAATTCTTCAACCACATGTTGGTCTAGTGGCCACTAGATAGGTCAATTTGGTGGCCACCAAAGACTATGATGTAGTGGCCACAAGATCAACTTGGTGGCCACTAGATTGTTGTATCTAATGGCCACCACATCACCCTATCAAGTGGCCATCGAATACGAAACATCATCTATCTAGTGCCACCAAATATAAAACTTCGATCTATTTAGTGGCCATCGAACACAAAACTTTGATCTATCTAGTGGCCACCATGTTGACATATATGATGGCCACTAAATGCAAAATATTTGGCAATTGAAACACGAAAAAAAGATATAAAACTATCTAATGGCCATTGGATGAAATCTACACTTTAAAGTAAAATTGAGAGAAAAATCATATTTAAATGTATTCATAATTTAAAAAAATTATACAATGTTTAATGAGAAAAACCATTAATTGTAATTTAAACTAACTTTAGTTGGGCTCAAGTCCTCGATAAGAACTTGTTTGTTCATCTCCGTACCAATATCGTCATCATTGACATCTTCTACATCGTCCTCCTTCCTAGTAGTGGCCGTCTGTGATAATTCTACATAATAGATATCAGGTCATGCTAATACATCATTGGAACGTTATTCATCATTTACCATTCTCCTTTTTCCAACCGCATGAAATTGAAAACTCCTTGGGATCAACAAATTACCACTACTCGTTCTTGTGTTTACCTTTCCAATAACAACCTTGCGAATAGCCTTCCTCCCCTTTTTCTTTCTTATTACACAAACAAATGTATCTTCTTCCTGCATTTTTTCTTCTACATCCAGCCCTTGTTGTTTGAGTTTTCCAAGTGGGGGTGTAACACAAATTGTAAGGGGCACCCAATTTATATTATACAAAATTGATATATTCGTCATTGTAATATTTTCGGCCTTGTTAAGCAAGTCCATTGGAACGAACTCAAGAACCTGAACCTTTTTTTTTTGCACATTGCATCAATAATGCTTTAGACTCGTAAATGGACAACAAACCTTGAAACATGGATATAGATTTGAAATGTGCAAAAACTTGCTAGGCATAGATTTGTTAATATTCCACCACCAAAGATACTAAAACATGTCATTCCACCATGCAATAGTGGTTACAAAATGAGTCAAATGGTGTTCGGGTTGAGTTTTAGCTTATACAACCATTGCTCTTCTGAAAATGGACAGGCATAAATGAAACCCACATTAGAAGACACTTTGACAACAAAATCTCAACTTGTGTAGACCTTCCTTCTTGTGAAGGAAAAAGGTAAGCATAGACCAAAAGTGGCAAGTTCATCCATGAGCCTAATGACCTTGCAAAAAGAACTTTATGTTTGGAAGCCTAGTAAAATTTATACTCCATAAAAATGTTGTCCATTAAGTCTTCTTCTTAAAATGTGGCGATCAAATTGTTAAAAGACTTATGGTTGCAAATATAAATAATTTTTTTGAAGGCAACCTTCATGGACAACAAGCTCGAAAGTACACTCTTCCAATTTGTAAGAGAAAAGACGTTTAGGTCCTCACTTAATGAATTCATAATCAAGAACACAAAAAATGTCCTCCCTAACTTATTATTCAAGAAATTGACATTCCTTGAGGAGCCCTCCACAACATCCTTAAGGTTATTGAGTTCCAATAGAGGATCCACCCTATAATGTAACTTGAGGTGCATAAGGCCCATTTGTTGGTTTTTGTCAATGGACCTTGAAATCCACTATTTGAAAACCTTGTTGAATTTATTGGAGGGAGGATCCTTGGATAGAGTCATACATATTTTTCCCTTGAAGAAATCATCTATAAGGGTCATCTCCAGTAGTAAACAACACCATGTTATACTTATTTTTTCCACATCTCCTCAGTGTAAGGATATGGACTTTGTGCTGTTGGTTGAGAATGTTTATGGAATACCATGATTTCATTTTGAATCACCCTTCGTTTCTTCACATTGTAACAAAATTTTGTCATTGTCAAGAGGTGTAGATTACCTTCTATTGCAAGCTAATCCCGCAACAATATTTCATGTGCTTTCAAGCCATGCGCGAGCTTCACCATGTGAGTTTCCTTCAGACCCACAAGGTAATTAAATGTTGACTTTTCAATAGGTTATGGTCTTGAAGGCAGTTTGTCGTACTTGTCCAATATCTTTCCATGTTCCCATAGTGACAAATCTTTTTCCACTCTTTGTAGAGCATGTCCAAAAGCAACAAGATTGACATACATTCCTTAACAAAACAAACTATGAACACAATTATTAAGATGCCTCAAAATTTTACACAAAACCAGTAAAGCACGATAGATCATTTCTAGCACTTCAAGCAAACATTCAACATGGATATCGTGTGGAAATGTTTTTTGAAAATCTATACCTTGTAAACTTGAATCTTTTTGTTTTTTCCAAATTCTTGGCTTGGTTGGTCAAACTCAATCCATCATTTTCGCACATGTTGAAGATTCTCCCTATATGAAGGGACAAAATTCTTCAAAATATTAGGATTGTTGAAGATAGACAATAGCTTGCAAAACTTCACAAAGTCAACATTCCAAACAACTATGATATTAAAGACTAGGAATTGTTCACGTATGTTATCGTTAACATCTTCCATAATGAATATATGTTGAGGAAATTAAACAACAAATTAGTTTAGAGGAATTGAATGAAACGATTGGAACAGTGGGCAAGGAACCAATAGCAAGAACTATAATATGCAAATTACCTTCATAACTTAGATTGTATATTGTCCACCCATAATAAAGAACATTGAATTGGAAAGACTATAGTAGTTCCTTATATTCGTTTCCAAAATCTTTGTGGGATTGTTTAGGTCATTAAGAATAGCAAAGATTAGGTGTTGCTAATTGATGTAGTGAAACATCAAAATTTGATGCTTGATTTCATTCTTGTGTGTATCGCTCAATGGGCGGTACACTAGTCTCCCAGGAGGTGGCAGGGATTTATCAACATGAACCTTGACACCTTCAATAGGTTTGTTTCCAAGGAGGAAGTAATCAAATTGGTTCTTGATTGATTCATCGACATGTTTGCATTTTGTCTCATCAAGACCCTTTGAATATTTCTTCATGACAAGGTTGTCAATCGTCTTCTCCTTTATCTCCTCCATTGTTTCCTCCTTTTTTTGCTTCTTGGGAGCTTTAATCACTGATGAACCTTCAAATTTGTTTGAACTGTTTCAAAAAAATTGTCACCATTTTGTTATCCTTCTCGATGACTATCATGGTCACCATCTCATCCCACATTTGGTGGATAAGCCTTATTGTTTTATTAAGGAACTTTGCTACCTTGAACCTTCCTCTCTCAAAACTTTTCGAGTGCATGTTGTCGTCCATCTTTGAAATAGCGCACACGATCCCAACTTGTGATGTACAGAATGGGACTGAAAGGAAGACGATCACCTACTGTGGATCATCCTTGTAGGCCTTGAGGTTCACAACATGCGCACATTTCACCTTGTCAAGGTCTTTCCATTTTCTCAAATTAGAAGCACCACTCAATATGTGGGGTTTCCATCTTTGGCTCTATACCCCATTTATTTACATATTTGTCTAGCATCCAAATGCTGACATCCTCATTTTCATAGTCCTCATTGTACCCCAATTTCTCCCTAAGGATTTTGTTGAATAGGTGAGTAGGAAAATCATTGCTAAATGGACGAAATAATTGTGGAAACAATAGAAAAATAAAGGAAACAATTTGGTAGCCACTAAATACCAATATTTCCTAACCCCTTTCATTAGGCTACTAGATCTCCATAGAAGAAAAACTCCATTAAAGGAGTTAAAAGGATAGTATGTCAAAAAGGATATTCCAGTCAATGTAGTGCAACTTGAAGCACCAATTGAACAAGTTAAGCAAGAACAAAATTTATGGTAGTCGGATAATAATCCTAGTTATGATAACTAAAGAACAGAAAACCAAGGATGGCGAGATAATTGACAAGGAAGGAATCAAGGATGGAAAAATAATCAAGGATATCAACAAGATCAAGATGGCCAATCTAGTCGAAATGGGTATAATCAAAATGACTATAACTGGAATAATTACAACCGAAATAATGGAAATTGGCAAGGAAGGGATATGAAGGGTTTTTGTTGCCGAAAAGAAAAACATCAAAGGAATGATTGTCCATTATAAAAGCAACATTTAAAACATGAAAATAAGAATTCTTAGCCCAAGGTTGGGGTTAATGTTGCTATTGTGGAGCAAAGTATACCCATTATACTAGCATTTGTAACCATTTGAAGTTAATGATTGAAGGAACCTGAAGAAGAAAATATCATCAACAAAAATAGTCCCACAAAAAGGAGAAGGATGAAGTGGGATTGGGAGAAGGAAATACATCAAGAACTTGTAGGTCAAATACAATGAATATAAGCCAAGATGGATGTTCCAACACAACTATAAACAAATATTTCAAAAGATAACCAAAAATTAGTAATTGATACCAAAGGAAGACTAGAGCAAGATTGGAAGACCTTACCCTACCATGAGGAAAGTAAAGAAAAGGAATCTTGTAATGATATAGGAATAAAAACAACCAAGGTTAATGAACAACAATTTGTTATTAAAAAAAACTTAATTGTTCTTGAAGGAAAGTTGGAAGGAATGCTAGATGATCAAATTTTAAATATGAAGATGGAGGTTAAATTGGGGCAATTGATCAAGATTTGTTCCCAATTACAAAAAATATTAACAAAATTCTTCTTAAGAATGTAAAAGGAACATGTATTGGATGTGTGTAGAATTTGTACACACCACAAGAATGATTTCGATGAAGTCATGCCATTATACAAATATCCATTGGAAACTATGAAATCATGGATGTTTTACTGGATGGTGAGTTTGGAGTAAATATTATTTCTAAACATCTACAGAGGAAATTGGGCTTGAAGAAACCTTAATCAATGCCATTCATGATAAGAATGGCAGATTAAAAAAGGTACAACTAGTAAGGTTGATATGAAACCTCAAAATTGACTTAGCAGGGTGTACATTCAAAATCTCAATTATAGTGTTGTAGATGGAAGATACTCCAGAAGCTTATTCGATGTTTTTAAGAAGACCATGGCTGAAACAAGTTACATCATGATTGGGGTAATAGTTCTTTAACAATCATTATTGATACCAAAACAATGACATTGAGTACCGAAAAGCGAATATTGGTAAATCCTTCCCAAAGACCTTGTAATATTGATGATACTTATGATTGGGAAACATGGTTGACAGATGGAGACGAGGAACGTTTATACCATGTCATACTAGAGTTGTGGCCTATTGGAGAAATAAGTTTAGAAGAATTAAAATTCCTATTCGAAGTATATTTAATAATGGCATAACCTAAAAATAATATTAATTATCTTTTTCAGTATTATTAACATGAACTTGGAGAAACATTGATCCTTGATGAATTTGTTGATATTATGATTAAAAACAAACAAACTATAGGATGGACGTTTACTGCTGATGAAAAATTAAAAGAATTAAATTTGGGCACTAATGAAAAACCTCACATAGTGCTTATAAGTGTTGCCCTACCTAAATAGTTCCATGCAAAAGTTAAACAACTATTGACAAAGTTTAAGGATGTATTTACATGGAGTTATCAAAAACTAAAAGGAATTTTTAAATCAATTTGCAAACACAAAATTGAATTGATTGTTGACACACACCTAATTAAGCAACAACCTTACTGAATGAATCTTAATTGTGCTCAAAAGGTAAGAAAAGATCTTGATAAGTAATGGACGCACAATTTATTTTCCCTATTGAAATTACCCAATGGTTATCACCATTAGTAATTGTACCAAAGAAAAGTGACAAATTACGCATTTGTGCGGATTATCAAAAATTGAATTCACAAACCAAAAAAGATCCATTTCCATTACCTTTTATGGATTCAATATTGGACACAATGGCTAGACATGAAAAATACTCTTTTATGGATGGGTATAGTGGTTATAATCAAGTGATAATAGCTAAAGAAGATAAGGAGAAAACATGATTTATATATGAATGGGATGCCAATAATGTTATGCCATTTGGATTGTGTAATGTTCCACCCACTTTTCAAAAAGTAGTTATTCAGACTTTCAAATAATATCTTTATGATTTCATGCAAGTATTTTTAGATGATTTTAGTGTCTATGGACAAAAATAAGAGCATGTGAATCATCTTAAAAAATGTATGACTCAATGTAAAAATAATGGCATAAGTTTCAATCTAGAAAAATGTGCATTTTGTGTCAACTCGAAAGTGTTATTGGGACACATTGTCTATGAAGATGAACTTCTGGTAGACCCTAGGAAAATAAATATCATCATAGATATGCCCACTTCGACGAGTGTGACAAAATTAAAAAGATTCCTAGGGGCAACAAGTTTTTATTGACAATATTTCAAAAAATTTGCCATTAAAGCTGCCCCAACGTGCAAATTTTTGAAATAGGACACACATTACTGGTGGGATGAAGCTTGTGAAAAATCCTTCCAATGGATGAAAACAACCTTGATTATGTACATTACTAGTATTCATTGTCCTTGATTGGACAATAGAATTCCATGTTCACACAAACATATCGAATTATGTTGTTGGAATTATGTTAGTTCAAAACCCTGACAATACCATTGATAAACTAATTTATTATGCTAGTTGACTGATGATTAGAGCTAAAAAGAATTATTCAACCATAGAAAAGGAAACCCTTGCAATGATTTATGCTATTAAGAAATTCCGTCATTATTCATTGGGAAATAATTTCACGTTTTTTGTAAACTATCAAGCCTTGATCTATTTAGTCAATAAACCAGTTGTAACCGGAAAAATTGCATGATGAGTATTATTACTGTAAGAATTTAATTTCAAAGAAATTTATAAACCATGAAAGGTGCATTTTATATTAGACTAGTTATCGTGTGCTAGGAATAGTGAACTTGCTATTGGTGTGGAGGATCAATTACTTGATGTTGCTATTTTTTTTATTAATTACTGATTGGTATACACCAATTAAAGAATATTTACACAAGGGATATTTCGAAGATGATGTCCCTCAAGAAGAGTGGAAACATCTCACTGTAAAGTCAAGACCATATACACTTTATGGAGAAAAATTACACAAATTAGGACCAAATGGGATTCTTCAATAGTGTCTTTCACCTATCAAAGCAAGTGTTATCATGATGGGCCAGCAGGGGAACATTATAGTATTAACACAACTATAAAAAATATATTCACAATAGGTTATTGGTGGCTGACAATTCAACAAGATGTGGTAGAACTATGTATGGAAGTGGCACAACTAATCCTTGTTTTTGAACCATTTATGAAATGGAGGTTAGATTACATGGGTCTAATCAAACCTCTAGCAGATTATATTGGAAACATTATAATTGCTATAGATTACACAACAAAATGGGTGGAAGCAAAGGCATTACGAGATAAGACAACCATAAGCACTGTAGAGAATCTTTATGAAAACATTATTAGACGATTCGATTGTCCTACCCACTTGGTTGGTGATTAAGGGAACCATTTCATAAACAATTCTATTGAATTATTAGTGTAAGAATTTATGATTACACATCATAAATCCATCATTTATCATCCTCAAGGAAATGGTTAGGCATAATCAACCAATAAGATGTCAAAGTAGATATTAATGAAGTTGGTAAATGTTAATCAAAATGATTGGACATAAGGATGCCTATCGCATTATGGGCCTACCGAACTGCACATAAGGTGTCCACACAACATACACCATATGAACTAGTATATGGGTTAATGCCATTATTACCTACCGAATCTATAGTCCCAACCAACTGAACACTTGTTGAAAAAGATGGAAGTTGGATGAATGCATTATTAATTTGAATGGAAGATTAGTTTTACTTAATGAAAAAAAAATTATAACAGGAAAAAACATTAATTACATCCAAATACTAAAAAAAATCAAAGGGATGATGAAAAACATTTAAAGAATTTCAAAGATGGAGATTTGGTGTTGTGGCTTCCAAAGGATCCCAAAATTAAGGAAGGGAAATTCCTTTTTCCGTGGACTAGCCTGTTTCAAGTAAAGAAGGTTTTATATAATAATATTATACAATTAAACACATTAAATAATGAAAATATAGTCCTAGTCAATGTTAGTAAATTAAAAGCTTACTCAAATCCAATCATTATGGTCATTGCAATCATATAGTCACCTACGACAAAAATAAAATCTTGCCAAATGTAATACCAAGAAGAATAATTGGTGGAAGGACGCAAATTTATGAATGTTTCAAGTTCAACAAATGAAAAGGTGAGGTGCAACACAATAAGAATTGCAACAATGAAATCATTACAACATAACCTAAAAAAATGGATTAAGGATCGTAAACAACAAAAATGTGACACGACCATTCATTATAACATGATAGTCAAGCGAATTTCTAGGACAACAATAATTCCACCTAATAAACCTTTGTGGTTTTGTACCTAACTCATCAAGAAAAGAATTTCTTATAGAATTTGTAGCAATGGTTCCGATGTCATGGGAAGTTACACATAAAAGAATTATTTGAATGACTAGAATGAATGTGTAGTAGAAGCCAAATTGGATGATCTTCGGGTCAATTATTTCTTGAAACAAAAGAAAAATCAAGCGAAAGAATAAGGAATTTATGTAGTAGTGAAAGGGAGAGAAGGAAGGGATAATGGTGCAAAGAGTGGAAGAGAGTAACTAGTGTACACTCCATCTTTAGAAAAACTCTAGTTGTCCTTTGATATAGAGTTAGAGTGGGAGACGGAATAATAAACACCTGGCAATTTAGATCTTGAGTGCAACATTAATTTATTTCACTATTATAGACCACTAAAAGAAGCTGAAATGTATAGATTATACCTTGCAACCTACACACTCTGAGTGTAAATTCGGAAGTATAAATTGAAGAGTTGATCCATCATTTAGGACTAGATTATTTTTTTACAAGAGTGAAAAAAACAACCAACATGCCCACCTATTGTGACAACAATTCTCATGTTGTGGAATAGAAAATTCAACTATTACAAGGAGCAGTGCTTGGAGTCAGCAATGGGGAAGCACAAATTCAAAGTTATGTCTTTTTTTGGAGTAAAGAGGATGAAGTCCAAAACAAAGGACATACGTGGAGATCTAGCTTGCAATGTTGGATCAAATTCATTTCTTGGCGTGCATGTACATCACAATGTGGGTAGCTAAGAAAGAAAAGCATACCTGGATGATCGAAGAAAAGCTTGATGACTTCTGTAGGTTCGACTGGAACACAGTTGACCTCCTTACTATTAAAATAATTATCTATAACTTTTGGGTTCACAATGTGGCAAACGTCCTGCAGGGTAAGCAAATTTGTTCAGACTTTCTTGACATTTGTCAAGTTTTCAAGTTACTAGCAAAAAGGATTGCAATACTTGTGCGAGAAATGTACAATGAAAAATGGTTGGAATATTTTCAAGCAAGGAAAGAAAAAAATAGGATTTAGGGTATATCCTTGCAAAGGTGCATGTTTCTAAGATGTAGATGTGACTAATAACGTTGGTAGAGGTTACAACATTTTAGCAAGGTTATTACATCTCAAAAACCCTATTGTCTATAGTTAGTGCCATTAAGAGAAGCACTGTTAATTGGGTCAAATGATTCAAGGTATGATTGCATAGTGAGATGATCGTAATTAGAGGAAGGTAAGAAAGGTAGGGAATAGTTTAATTGGACCTGCCCTCATTCTTGTGGCAAAACATTATGATGCATTTAAGTACACAAAGGAAGATGAAGAGGAACTAATTGTTTTTTTCAATGCCCAAAGAAGACAAGGAAGAGGACGTTTTGAGTGCCTTCAATTCCATCTATAGGCATGAATTTGGTTGTAGTGTCTTCACAGGAGGAAATTCTACCTATGGAAGAGGAATATGTGCATAAGCAAACATATCTGTTGATAGAAAAAATGCAGGAAGGAGTGCTTCTCACAATGAGATACAAAGAGATGAAGAGGTACAGGAAATGATTACATTTCAACCAAATTCCCAAGATCAACAATCCACTAACATATAGTTAAATACTTCCATGGTGGATATATTTCATGAAAAGTTTGTCATAGAGGAAGATGACTTTAGAGCTAAGAACGTTCAACTAGATTTGGCAGGAGACAGAAATGAAGCCCAACTGAATTCGGAAATAGTTCCTATGACCTAGCCAATGATGGAGGCACAACCATTAGTAGACAGGCAAATGAAGGTGTCCAATCGGATTCGACAAATATGCTTGTCAAATATGGAGCATCAAGGTTTATTCATGAAGGTGGAATAGACCCTACCCGAACAGGTGATGTTAAAGGTGATTTTATCTTTGCACTTGATTATTATTGAAAAGGAACATGAGTTGAGTATTCTTTAGAACATGAGGATTTCATGGAGGTAGGGTAGATGCAAGGTGAAGTGGCTCATTTTTTGTGTCACAAATTAAATTTTGTAGGGGTGTCATGATTTGAAGTTTCATTACTATGCACATATATTTCAATTTGATATTAGGGATTTGGCTTTAAATTTTCAACTTAATTATAAAAATGAAAATAAAAATTGTTTTGCATAAGTCATTAAGGTAAAGATGTTATGGACTTTGGAAGTCGAAGTTTTGGACTTGCCGACTAGTAACAGTTTTTGTATATGGACTTTGAAACGATTGAAATATTCATAATATGTTATATAAGGAATTGGAATATGATGAGTCTTTTTTTAAAAACACAAGTTTGAAAAGATTGACATCATATGATTTATAAAATTTTTGTTATGGACTTTTAAATCGCATGAAAGTTCTTAAAATTCATAAAGTCCATAACTACCTCAAATTGGGGTTTCCTAGGCTAGGTTTTTTTAGAGAAGCATAGAATAGGGGCCTTTGATAAAGTATGCATTTATTTTTGAAAAATAACATCAAAGTTAGAGGGTTTTTTGGTTGGTTACTCATTGACCCAATTAAACATGTCAAATATGGAGTTTTTATCCTCAAGGTTGTGAGCCATTTTACCTTGCATCTACTCAGTACAAATAGTAAAATTGGTACATGCATTAGTTAAAAAAACAAAAGACGTGAAATGGTCCTATGGGAAAAGAATTCAATATCTTTCCTTGGAGTTGGAGCATCTGTAGGGCATAATATTATATGAACGAGAATGTGCTGAACATCAGATCGATTCCTTGGAGTTTGAAGCCCACAAGTAGGAATGGGAGAAAGATAATGCAAGGTTCATGTTTGCTCAGAAACAGTTAGATCAAGAACTCCATGAAATTCAATATAAATTGGAAAAGATTCAAGAAAAGTAAAAGGAAGCAAGGGGGACTTCAAAGGCTTTATAGCAGAACTTTGTGATTGTGGATGGCACATTCACTTGAGTGGTGGAGGAGATGAAAAATGTGGAAGTTTGTCATGAAGTAGTGCTAACCACAAGGTTGGTTAGACATAAAATAAGATGTCTTTGTTCAAAGAAGATTCCAAAAATTCAATGTTTAAGAAATTATGAAAAAACATTTGAAAAGAATGATTAGAAGAAGAAAAAATGTGAGAGAAAAAAGGAAAGATGATTCACCATCAACTTATTCTAATGATGACAATGCATTGGTTTGTATGGGAGGAAATGTTATTGATAATATTGCTGAGCTATATGTAATGACGCGCTCCCAAGTCCTTAGTTAGATTCAAGTTGGATTTAAATTACCCTCTCAACAGAATTGTGAGGAACTTGGGGCACACTCCCAACTCTCAGCACTAAAAGGGGTAGAGGGGTGTGCTGAAGCTCCGGGATGGGACTAGAAAGAGTGACAATTTATTCACTTACTCGAACATGCATCAAACCAACCAACAAGTTGGTTAGTTCACATTCTGGAGTACCTTTGGTGTTAGGACAAGCCACGGGCAACTTTGGACTCATTTGACACACCATGGCTCGGACTCAGGGGAAGCCACCACCTTCCCCCATATAGTATATTCTTGCCTCTCCGCGGCACCCACATCCAAATGGCTTTTTGTCCCGGGACTTTCAAGGAGGAGTCTCGAAATTGTCCCGGTTTAGACTCCTGAGACTTTGAGCGATCGTAACTATTTGCTCAGACCTCCAATTGGGATGAGGTCTGAAGCAAACTTATAGCTCTCCTTGAGAGCTTTCCAACGGTGTTGCACTTCACCTGCACGCATCAGGGTCGAGTCGATTCCCTATTTTTAATGGTCGGGAGTCAAACTGCCAGTTTGACTCCCGACCCTTCTTTTGCTACAACTTGTGCTGCAATTGTCCAAATGGCCCATGCGAGGCCATTTTCGACATCTACACTTCAGTAACTTTTCAATGATATAAAAAACACCCCAATGCGAGGTGTTTTGACCCCTATAATCAAATTCTGAAATTTCGGGAGTCCCAGAGGACTCCCAAGTCCCAACTTTGGGAATGTGAGTTTCATCCTCACAATCTCCCAAGGTAGGGTTGCGACATGTAACATTTGCAACATGTGAAGATGGGTGTCCATTTTGTGATGGCAAATGTGGGCTAAGACTAACATGATAATGTTATTAGTTTAATTGAATATTGAAATAGTTGTTAGGGTTTAGGTTGGGTCTAAATCACCCTCATTCTAACCACCCTAATTCTAAGTGTAAATGAACCTTTAGTGTTTTATGTCCATTTATTGTTTTTTTCTAAGAATTAGCTATAATACAAGAGATCTATCATGAGTCTAACCAACAAATTGCAATTTAATTTATTCATGTATAATATTTCAAATTGGAAAAATCAAGTTTCACTAGATGACATTGTCATAAATCAAACTAATAAGTAATTTGTTTAATTTGGGGTCATGGGTTTTATGTGTAATATTTGCCCCTCACAATTTTAAATTTAAAAAAAAAAACTTCTATAAAATATGGAATAATATTTTCTTGAACAATAGAAAACTTCCAAATAGTTAAATGGTTTGTGTTATTCTTAAAAATGATTGTAGCTTGGGGACAAAAGCAACAAACTAACCATAGTTTTCAATACAGTGGGATTTTATGTCATTATGATAGAACAAGAAATTCGCTTGAAACTTGCATTTATGTTAGAATTATTACAATGACTTCAAATAGGCTATGAAGGAGGACAAGGACGAACACTCCTTTTGTCAGTTTTTTGATGTAGCCAAAGTAGCAACCATCCATAGGAAGATTTAGCCAATTTTGGGTACAAACAAGATATGAAAGTAAGCAAATTTAATCCTCCTTGGATATTTTTGGATTACCTACTTGAACCATGTATACAAACCTGGTGATTTTTCTTAAATTCTGGCAATTGAAAATCTCAAAGATCATTTCATTTTCACATTTCTAACTTTTGATTTTGCTTTTTGGTGGAGTTCAGAGTTTTTAAACACATGCTTCTCTGATTTTACTGAAGGCCACACAAACCCTAACATTGCTGTATACAATTTCACCCTATCTCCTCCTCATACTAACAAAACAGGGTTGTGGCACAATGGCTTAAGCAAGTTCTCCTCTGCTGAGCATTCACCTGAATCTTCACTGCTTCATATTAGTCATCAGCCAGCTCCAGACTGGGAATGGGTTTCTTCTCCATTGCAAGGAGATAAGCAATTCAAGTTTGAGGAATGGAATCTAATTTCCACAACCCTTAGAAATTGTTCTTGGAACATGAAGAGCCAGAACTCTTATGATATGCAAGGAGATAGAGCTTTTGTGTGCAACTCTTTTTCTCCTCTTGTGTGTGAAGATGCCATTGTTTGATTCATGAACCCAAATCAGTGAAGTCAGGTGTGTCACTTCAGGAGCCAGCCTTTTCAGCTCACATCTACAGAACCCTTCTTGCTGCAGGGTACTGCCATTCTCCTCTCCCATTCCTTCATGAAGTTGAAGGCACGATAAAGAAATGTGGGAAACAAGTGTGGCAGTTGTGAGATTTGACACTGCCCACCTTGGGAGAATCCCCAGGCATCATAAGCATATACATCCTAATGGACTCATACCTTCACCTGACTGTGGTGTATCCACAGCATTCACCTGGAAACAGGGGTTTGTCAAACCCTGCCTCTTTTTTTTGAGTGCATCGACTAAGAGTTGTTAGCAAATAAAAAGAGAGGAAACAGAGGCCTTAAAACCATCTTTGGAAGTTTGTTTTGTGACAAGTTCTTCTTAGCCAAATTTTGGAGATCTCTTGCTAAAGCTCAGGTTACCTCCAACATCTGAACTTTGCTTGGATCCAAACACTTTTTCTTTTCTAGATTTAGATGTCACTTGCCAAAGAAAACATTTGCTGATGAGCCAATTTTTCAATTCCATTAAACCAAACAGTCATATGAGTTGAAGACATGCAAAAACCTTTGACATTCTCAACAAGAAAGCTACACATGACATGCAAATTCATTGCTACATTGCTGTCCATCTGCAAACAAGTCAGAAGAATTTAGAGGAACCACGGGAGTCATAATGTTCCCCCTAACCCAAAGACATGATGATGATGATGATGATAGACCCTGCAAGTTGGTACCTCTAAGAATCTGCATACTTGCCTGAATATTCCCTCCATTTCTACTGCATATAAATCCCCCGCATAGACAACAATGTGCCTCTTCAGTCCATGTGTTAGCACCTACTAATCTGACTGCTCTCCCCAGCTGCTGTTGGATCAATTGCTCTGAAACATTCAGAATTTGTGTGAGGATAAGTGAGAGACCCAACCCTAAACCTAACTACAAGCTGCAGGACCCAGAACACTAATAAGAGCTACTTCCAAGGCAATTGAAGAGCAATTAGAAACGGATTGCTGAGCAGGATGGATAGAGAAATCTATATACCTAACTTAAATTGCATTCCAGAAACTTGCAAAAATTCAGACAGAACAGTCAATACTGATCTTCTTCTTCATTGAGATTGCCAAAACTTGCAGCAGTCTGACTGCAAAACTGAGGCCACTGGACTGAAATATGGAAATTACCTGGCTGTGAGCCTCAAAGTTTGACTGCAAAATGCCTTCCCTGAATCCCCTACAGAATCTGAAGCAACAAGAAAACATCTGCATGTGCACAAAACTGCTGCTGCTGCTGCCAAGGACCAAAGCCATTCATATGAAAAGCTAGCTGGGGACAGAAAAATCAGGACATAGCATCAACTGGTCTGCAACTGCCTGATACACAATCCCTTGCTGTTGTTGTCACTCTGACATCCTAGTGATGCAAGCTCCTTTACATGGTGGAGCTCCCAGTGATGTCTTTTGCATCTCCAATTTTTATGCCTGATGATGTCCTTCTTCCCCCCCAACTCTCTGAAGAAAAATCCCCACCTTGAAGTTCTTCTATAACTCTCTCTGTCTTGACTCCTAAACCCTAACCACCTTCCTCGATCAAATGGGTCATTGCACGACGGTGGGAATGGATGCAAGTCATACTGATGAATTCACAAAGGAAAATTGCTGCCAGAATCTTTCGCGCTTTGCTCAAAAATCTCTCAAGTGGATAAAAGACATGCCCTTTTAGGGTTTGGCGATTCCGGAAGCTCCCACGGTAATAGGGACCGTAGTTCTTCTGCGACGAAAAGCGGGATGCAAATCCGTTGGAGAGAAGGAGAGGTGGAGGAGGAGCTATAGGGGAGATTGGCGATGATGGCGCAAGCGGCAGCCACTTTCAGGATGCCGGCCTTCGTCGCGGTTTCGCGAGCCTCCTTCTTCACCTCTTATTGCCTCTTTGCTTCTTCATCGTCTTCGCGAAGAGCAGTCTCGATACTGTCGGCGAAGACTCGACGTCGTTTGAGACAGAATGGTGCGTTTGCGAGGACGCCGTGTTTGATTCTGGGTGAACACACAGCAGCAGCCGGTACTTACAATTCGATTCTCCATTTCTCGCAGACTCCATCACTCGCTTTGTGTAATTCTTTCACTTCCATATTTCTTCGGATTGTCGTATGGCTAACTGCATAAGAAAGAATACAGTTGTCGTAATTGTGTTGTGTCAATCACGATCTTTGTTTTGTGCAAAATCAAGGATTTCAGGGGTTTGTTTTGGAGGTCCTCTGTTGCATCATTATTTGTTGTACCCTTGGTACATTGTTTGCAAAACTCTCGCATTTTTCCTGCGAAGATATGATCATCACCTTCCACATGCATGCAGCAGGGGGGGTTATGACATTATCAAAGAACGGAGGTGCAGAAGAGAGGAGGAGGAACATTCACTGCCTTTCCATCAGGAATGCGGTTACAGAGACACAGGCTCGGAGAGAAGATGGAGTCCCTGTGGAGGAGATTCCCAACAATGAAATGCGGAAACAGAAAAAGGAGAAAAACCTGGGAGTGACTCCCCGCAGCCAAGACTTCAGTAAATGGTATTTGGATGTGATTGATGCTGCAGAGCTTGCTGACTATGGTCCTGTAAGAGGCACCATGATAATACGCCCATATGGCTATGCCATCTGGGAGTTCATCCAGAGCTGGCTCGATGCGAAGTTCAAGGAGACAGGCCATTCTAATATGTACTTTCCTCAGCTCATTCCTTATTCTTTCATAGAAAAGGAGGCTAGTCATGTTGAAGGGTTCAGCCCTGAGCTTGCACTGGTCACTGTTGGAGGTGGTAAAGAGCTTGAAGAAAGTCTTGTTCTTCGGCCGACAAGTGAAACCATTGTGAACCACATGTTTGCACAGTGGATACAAAGCTACAGGGATCTTCCTCTCTTGGTGAACCAATGGGCAAATGTGACAAGGTGGGAGATGCGCACACGGCCGTTTGTTAGGACTCTTGAATTCTTGTGGCAAGAAGGCCACACAGCACATTGCACACCAGAAGAAGCTGAAGAAGAGGCAATGAAGATGATACATGTGTACCACTCATTTGCTGTGGAGGAGGCTGCTATGCCTGTTGTTGTAGGCCGCAAGTCCAGAGCAGAAACATTTGCAGGAGCTGTTTGCACTTACACAATTGAGGCAATGATGGGAGACCGTCGAGCTCTTCAAGCAGGCACAAGCCATAACCTGGGCCAGAATTTCGCTCGTGCATTTGGGACTCAGTACACTGATGAGAAGGGAGAATTGCAGTTTGTGTGGCAGACGTCGTGGGGTATGAGCACCCGCATGGTTGGAGGCATCATTATGACTCATGGTGATGATACTGGACTCCTCCTACCCCCCAGAGTTGCACCTATCCAAGTTGTTGTTGTCCCCATCTGGAAGAGAGATGAACAGAAAGAAGGTGTAATGGCAGCTGCATCACGAGTAGTGGGAGCTCTTAAAAGTATAGGCATTCGAGTGAAGCTGGATGCAACAGAGCAGAAGACCCCTGGCTGGAAGTTCAACTTCTGGGAGATGAAGGGAGTGCCAATCAGGATTGAAATAGGTCCGCGAGATGTTGCTGAGAGTGTTGTTGTCATTGCTCGTAGAGACATACCTGGCAAGGAAGGCAAGGAGTTTGGAGTGCCCATAGAGGAAGGACCATTGCAGGAATATGTGATGAAGAAACTGGAGGAGATTCAGCAATGCTTATTAGAAAGGGCAACCACATTTCGAGAAAGCAATATTTTGGATGTGAAATCTTACGAGGAGCTGAAGGGAGCAATTGCAGAAGGGAAATGGGCACGAGGTCCTTGGGCTGGCACTGATGCTGATGAAGCCCAAGTAAAGGACGAAACTGGAGCAACAATTCGTTGTTTTCCGTTTGAGCAACCGCCTCATAGCCATGTGTGTTTAAAGACTTCAAAGCAGGCCTCCGAGGTTGCCATTTTTGCAAAATCCTATTAGCAACACTGCAACAAATTGTCCAAGAGGTTAGGTCACCACAATACTCCCCTCCAGTGTGATTTTCACACTTTGCGTGTGAGGTCATTTGCATGTACTTTCTAAAAAGAAACCCATTATTATAAAGCAGCTGCAGAAACAAGTCCACCATTTTTTTAGGGCTTTAAATTCCATCCTTGTAACACCCTGCTGTTTTCTGTAGGATTTTCAATCTCAACAACAGAGAGCTGCATAGCTAGAGTAGACCCTTCATCCTCTCCCAAAACCCATAGCCAAAGATCAGCTTCCATGGGTGGAAAACAAGACACAGATATTTGACTCACGTTGAGGATAGATACTGAAAGTACTTTACAAAGCCAAGGTTGACAATATACTTATCCAACAGTTGCCCGGAAGAACAGAATGCAACTGATGGCTTGTTTACCACATAGGCATAAGAAGTATTGCAAGTGCTTGAAGTAATGCAAGCACTTGCCATACTCTCTTTTCTTCTTCAGCTTTTGTCCATGGGCATGTGTGCAATAATGTGCACGACCCAATTTCACAGGTTTAAACCTTTTTGCAATTCCTGTACAATCTGATGCAGATAATTTCCTAACAGAGTTGAACTACAAACAACAAATCAATCTTAGCAAACCAAGATCATACTTAATTGTTTTGTACCTGCCACTAAAAATTGGCAGTTTGTGCTGAAATATTTTATTATCTCACAAAAGGGGTCTTGCAGCCCCAATCTGTCTGTCTGTCTGTCTGTCCGTCTGTCCGGGCAGTTTCGGGCACTGCCCGGAATTATTATTATTATTATTATTTTTTTGGGATTTTGTTTTCTGTGTCAGTTAAACTGCCCGGATTTTTTTTTTTTTTTTTTTTTTTTTT
>Ga0116231_10000522_pt1 | contig 67899 bp, 38 predicted proteins | sample S1TSphgellanicum_2_FD_89695 | JGI IMG/M metagenome (GOLD analysis project Ga0116231, IMG submission 89695) | Host-associated microbial communities from peat moss isolated from Minnesota, USA - S1T2_Fd - Sphagnum magellanicum MG | ecosystem: Host-associated > Plants > Peat moss > Unclassified... | reverse complement strand
TTCCCCCTTTTGTTTTTTCCCCCCCCCTTTTCCCCTCTCCCCCCCCCCCCCCCCGGCACACCCTCCCCTCCCCATGAGTTCCATTTGGTTAACTAATGACATATATGTCTGTTCTTCTAGAATTGAAAATTTTGTCAACGGAATAATTATATTTCCGCATGGTTGTTGTGATGTTGCGCACACTTTTTTTAAGTTATTAGATATGGGATATGTATATACCACCTACCCACAAGCAAAAAAGGCGAGAGAGTAAAGGAGTCAATGGTAGGCCATAAGTTGGTCGGCCATAAGTGGGTCGGCGGCCTCAAATTGCGCTCTCAAATTTGTTGTGAAATCAAAAATTATTTTGACGGAGCTAGGGTAAGGTAAGGTTGTGATTTTTTTGAATACCTATTGGAACACCCAAAACCAAATGTATGAGTTTCGTTTTAGTTTTATGGGGGGGGGGGCCTCGCTCTTCCTAAGCCAAAATTGTACTCTGCTTTTCATACCCGATCGAGCGAAGCAAAGGGTTTGTGTTGTTGTGTATGGTGGGTGGGAGATGACGTAAACCCATTTCCCGGAACAAAGTACCGTCTGAAATTGGTCTGTCACAAATGCCAACATTCACCGAGTCGTGTCCAAGTGTCCATTTTCAATTCCCTCAAATGCCAGGTGTCAATTCCTAATTGGCCATTTTTTCTTTCTTTTTCCTTTTTCTTTTTCTTTTTGCACACACACACATGAGGAAACCAACAAGAGTAGGGTTTAGGGTTTGATGAGCATTTCAGTTGCAACATTGTGTTTTTGTGTTTTTGAAACTTTTTGATTTGCCTTGAACAAGTGTTTTTTTTAGTTATGTTGAGATTTTGATATGGAGGGACTAGAAATTTGCAAGTGAATAATCAAACAAACACAAGGCCCAGCATTTAGTGGCTAATCATGCTTGTGATTATGTAAAAAAATGCATCATCAATGATGGGGGCATTGTTGATCCTAGAGTTATTATGTACACAAGCTCATATTAAAGTCCATAATATATATATCTATATATATATATACATATGTTGATACCATTATATACTCATTCCATATCCTTCAATTATATATACCATATCATATATATACCCTATTGAAATATGGTGGGATACCATTATGCATTTTAACTTTTGTCTTCAATTTTAGTGACACTGAAAGTTTTATTCCAGGGTTTTATTGCCTTTGCAAATATCTCTATTATATTACTTATAATTCATTATTCTTGTGTGCCATCTTGCTAGTGGTTCCATTCATCCTTTCGTAGTGCAAAATGCATATTATGGCAAACATGGCATTATGAACACACGCGCCCGTACCCTTTGCTAGATTTATTTATATTGTATTGTAATTTCAATTTTAAGTACTTGGTAGGACATGTAATCAAGCAATTTGAATGCAAAGTATATAGGTTTATGATTTGTTTAATAAGCTTGTGTTGACTTTAAATGACATTGTTTCGTAAGTGCATTTGTCCACATGTATGGTTTATTTGTGTGGGATTAATAGTCTTATGCATTGAGAAAATAAGTTTGAATTTGTGTTTTATTCACAACAAAAAAATTAGCATTGTGAATTGGGATTTTTTTGGTTTAACATATCAACATTGAAGTCTCTAATTATCATTAGGTGAAAGCATGCTAAAATAGACCCAAAAAATAGATTAATGAAATAAACATTTAAAAAATGATCAATTTATGATTGGAATTTCAACTAAATTTTTAAGTCAAAGTTGACATTTAGAACTAAAACCTCTTGAACAACGGTTTAAATGACAACTCTCATAATCAACATAATGTGACATCTTGATCACAAACGACATTGGTCACTTTTATGACTGGCTGAAAATTTTCATCCATCCATGAAATTTTCATCCATCTAGGACAAGACTTCAATTTCCAACTAAGTTTGCAACCACCCTTGCAATTAGGTTTGCAACTAAGGTTGTAACTAAGATAATCGTTATAACCATGACTACATATAATGCCAAATGTCTAATTATGGACATTCAAGATATAAACATGTGGTGAAATTTTAACAATTGGATATAACTAAATTATTAAATGATTTTACAAGGTGTTGCCATGTGGCACATTTGATAAATTATTTATATTTAATTTTTTTCATAAGTGTGGTTAAAATTGTGACACATGGTAATTTGTAAATTTATCAACAAATATTTAAATGAATTATTATATTGCCAAGATTGTGACATATGGGCATTACATTATTTTTTCAATTTTTAAATTGTGTTTATTAAGGTTGCATCCTAAATGTACATGTGTCAAGTTAATAATGCATCTTGGTGTTTAGATGTAGTTGATTGTGTGGTTAGGATAGTTGCATCTTTGGTTGAAAATTGAACCAAACATGCAACTAAGCTAGTTGCATATGTAATTTTAGGAGTTGCACATGCGACTTCACAAAATGGAAGTTTGCATCTACTAGAGTTGCACATGCAATCTCAAAAGTTGGTATATTATAAATGTTATTGTTCTTATGACAACATATGCAATTACACTGGTTGCAACATTAGATGCACATGCAACTAAACTCAAACCCATATTCACAATTAATGAAGTAGTGAGTTTGCTTCACATATAACCTAAACATGCCAACAACATCACAGTGATAGCCAAAAAATGCAAAACAAGGATTAAATATTCAATGTATTAAAGTATGACCAAAAGAAGAAAGGCATGGGGAGTACATTAAAGGAGTAAACATCCTACCATATCTACAACATAGTTTTCATAGCATTTTAAGTCATTACAACAAGTGAAAAAAAATTTAACTTCAAACAATTCGCATATTGGGTGAAATCACATTATTATGGCCGCAAAATGTTATCACTTAAATGTTATTTTTCAAAATTGTGCAACTTTCAATTTTCACCAAGTCAATATTAAAAGATGTTTTCATAAACTATATTCAAAATAAGGTAATTCAATCACCAAATAATTCAATTGTCAAAAGAAACTATATTTTTAAATTAATATTAAATGATTAAAGAGTATGTTTGTGAAAAATTAATACATGTATGAATATACTTTTTAAATTATTCAAATAATTGCAAAACTTGATCAAGTACTTTGTCATATATTGAATATGAATTGATTACACCATTTAAATTCCATCTAAAAAGTTTCACTCCTGTAATTTCACAAAAACATCTTAATGAGGTTTTTCATTTAAATAAACATAAATGTGTTGCAAAAAACAATGTTGAAAAATTAGTGTCATACGAAAAATAACAAAATTATGTTAAAGGCCTTTGTGTCAAAATGTATTTTATATGTTTATCAAAATGTTAAACGAAATCAAAGAAAAATTGTTCTCAAAATAATACAAAACGCTTCCAACATTCATATAACCAACACACACAACTAGTGGGGAAGGGCTTTATGGCCATCACGGAAGGGAGGATGGCAGGTAGTAGACGACACAAGAAATGTTCACCCACATCCTTTTAACATTTAGTGCACATTAAACTATTGGTGGAAAATGAAACATTTACCATCCCTAACTAAATAAACTAACTTTCCCCCAATTCCAAGTGACAAATAGCCACAATAGTGGAAAAGCTTGGAGGTTTAAAAGATTTGGGACAATAGACTAAAAGAAAGGCTATAATTTTAAAGACAGTAATGTGCCAATTAGAGGTTTTGAGGAAAGCAAAAGCAATTGATGTGAAAGGCAACAACAAATTGGACTATTGTCCAAACATCATATGGAAAAAACTTTTATAACCCTACAAAATTAATTCAAGGAAGAAAAGGAGGTAGTCCAAAGGCTTAATCTTTAACTATAGGAGACAAGAGATGCAATGGTGTTCACTATGCCAAAATTTGACATCTATGTCTAGGGCAAAATATGTATAATGACCAAAAATAATCATGTCAACATATATGCCATTAATCATGGATTTATATTCTTAAATACAACTATATGATTAGGCCATCTACCTTAGCCCATATTCTTAACCTATGTGGCCTACATTAAGTAAGTTAGATGGACTAGCCTAAACGACTTAACCTATTTAACCTAAAGTAGGTCATAACATGGTGCCATTTATCACTTATGGTTTGTTTTATGGTATTATTTCAATTTAATAAATTTATTTACTCAATTTTTAAATTTATATAAAATCAATAAATTACATCTATTGAACATATATATAATTAATTCATTTATTTCATAAAAATAACCAAATATTTAACATTACTTGATATGTTGTAAATAAAAATTTAATAATCACATTGTTATGGATCATAAAATAATATAATAATTGATCTAATAACTTGAATTATATTTTTATTCTAAATTTGAAGTTTTTTCATTAATTAATATTTTTAAATTTAAGTTCTAATAGACTATTAAATTTAAAAAATAATTTATAATACGTTGAATTAGATTTTTTATAATTTATAGTTACTTACGTTGATTTATTTAAAATTGTGAAAGTTCATGTTAATTAATAGTAGTTACATCCCATGGAAAAACAATCAAAATAATTTTTAAATGGAAATGTTACCTAACAATAATATTGTCAAAGAATCATTTTTAAGGAAAGATAATCCAAAGTTAATTCTAGAATAAAATTCCAATTAAAAGGTATTTGTTTAAGTGAGTAAATTTTTTAATTTAATTAGCTTACAAGGCCTCTTAATACATGTTTGATTACTAGTGGTAGGTTCATATTTATAACTATCCCTTGTTTGTTATGTGATGAAGTCACTTAAATAGTTTATTTTTAAAAGATAAGGTAGTTTGACACTAATTATAATATATGAAAAATATTAGGATAAGGTGAAAAAATCTAGAAGGATAAAATAAACCCATGTGCGGTGGGGAGCCATTTTTGGTTTTTTATTATCTTTTGGGTTCATTCCTTCATTCTCTCATTCTTTTTCATTTTGATGTGTGTGATCTAAGAAAATGAGTGTGTGTGATCTAAGGAAATTAATGTGTGAAATGGGAAAAGAATATTGTACTTATGTGAAGAAGAAATATAATGGATTTTGGTTGAAGGTTGTGTCACATTTTTTTTAGTGTTTTCCTTGATTTCTTAAATGCAAAAAAGAACATTTAATATTAGTTTGAAGTAAAAAAAGGTAATTGCAAAAAAAAGGAAATCAACTTGAAGGTAGTAGCTCTTAGTTTAATTTAGTTTTTTTTTCATTTCATTTTTTAGAACATATTTGCTAAAAATTAATCATTGGATGGTAATTGTAGTAGGAAAATAGTTACAACAAAAAGGTAATTAACGTAAGAAAGTAGTTATAACATGGAATTAGTTATAACATAAAGTAATTGCAACAAGACAATAATTGATATTTGAAATCAACGAGTGGAAGGTAGTGACTACAAACATGAAGGCTACAACTAGACATAAAGGCAATAGGTCCAAGATAAAGTTCTATTTCACTTAAATATTATCTAAAGATTAAAAAGTAGCTAATTTCCAACCAACATTGTTGATTCTAATTTTCATAAAATAAATTTAAAAAAATCTTTTTAAATTTCTAGGTTGAAGGTAAAACTATCTTTCATTGTCCTTATTTAGTTTTCACCCAATAGACCTTTCCTCATGATAGTAACTAGGTTGTTGGTTTTGTGGTCTTACAATTCATTTCAAAACATGTAAACAATGTATTTGAATATTTTCTATTAAAGAATTGTCATTGAAATGTCATGAGATTGTAACAACATTCCAAAAAAAATTATTCAAATGAATTTTCATTTATCAATAAAAAATAAAGATGCATGCATCTTTGGGGAAAAAAAAAATGTTTTCAAAATTTTCATTCAAAAAAATTATCAATGAAACATTGAATTCTAAATTTGACATTTTTATATGATTTAAAATGGAATATGTTTGAAATACAATTCACTTCACTTTGTATCAAAGAAAACAAGTTGTGTTGTTGGCAAATGGTTTGGTTTCCAACTTTGGAGACCAAGGTTCAAACCCCACAATTGAGATATAAATGGTCAACATTCGGATGTTCATTGTATGTAATTCATATGTTGACCATATATGAAAATAAAATTAAAAATTTCAAACATTATTATTTGAATTATTCGAAATATTAAATATTATGGAATAAAATTTTCAACATGAATTGCCACATGCCAATTTGCTATTTGTTTAACCCTATTTAATTGTCAAAAAAATGGCATATCCATCTATAGTCATGGTTACCAATGGCATTTACAACTAAAGATGACTAAGAATGACTAAAGACAAAAATATGTCTAGTGGATAAATAATTTTTCTATATTTTTCTATGTCATTATGTAGTCATATGTGGCATCTACAATTACAAATCTAATAATAAGTCTAAACATATATGCGATGTTTTGATGCAATCTGTTCCTGGAACACATAAGGAACAAAATAAAGTTGCTAAAGGATAAGATCAAGGATTCGTAACTAATAATGACCATTAGTAAGAAGTAATTCATGTGCAAATTGAAAAGTGCCTTAGTTTAAGTTACAAAATAAACACCTTGGAAGACATAGCACAAAAAGACAATGAAACTTGGCTAAGATCAGAAGAATTCAATGAAAAGGTAATTACCATCATGATCTAATAACATGGGATGATGGTAGGGGAGTAACTACACACTAAGGTAGTCATTTTTCCAACAATATAGGATCCACGTAAAGGGCCTATAGAACTATCCAGGTTAGATTTTAAGCAAAATAAAAGGGTGGTAATTTTTAAATTGCAAAATTAGATGGCCAAGTGAAGCGTAAGGTTATGAATGCAATAATGATAGTGAATTAGCTCACTATTCTAATTTTTTATAAAGAACATGTGATGTTGAAGTTTGAAATGGTAGCCCAACAATTAGGTGGCATAAACCCAAAGGAAAACAAAAAACCCTTTTCAATTTAGCCTTTTTTGCACCTTAATGCACAAAACTACCTATTGTCATCATCTTGCTACCTATTGTCAAGCCTTCCCGTAGTTCCAATCTGATGAGGAGTTCCACCATTCTTTGAACATTTTAGAAGACTATGAACTTTAAGACAACCTACAAGATGACTTAACATTTTAAATACCCACAACTGCCTTAGGAGTATTGGTTAAATTTGTGACTCCGATAGTAGTGTTACCATCTCCCCTTCCATAACAATAGGCGGTAAGGCCTCTTTTGATTATAAGAGCATTTAGGCCAAATTAGGAGGACTTAATACAAGATTAAGGGGCATAATGTTAAAGCTAGAAAATCCACCTAAACTAACTAATCTTGTGGGCATTTTAATAATTAGGTAGTTGTTAATGGTAGACTATTTATTGTCCCTTAATTTATTTTGAAGATGAAACCATTAGGTTAATTAGCTCATAGAAATAAGTGATTGGTATTTGTTTATTAATCGATTAGGAGAGATTTGTGCTTGGATTAAGATAATAGAGCTTATTTTGGTGTGAAAAAATTTGAACCTTATGTGGTCTTGTGAAAAAAAGGATCTAGAAATGGACCCCCCATCATTCTTGTATGGAGTTTTTAGAAGAATGGAAGAGATTAATGTGGTATGAAGGAAAAAAAAGATGTAATTGCCAGACAAAAGGTGTGGAACTCATTTGTATCATTTTTTTTTACTAATTTATTTTCCTTCTAAAATGATAATATTGTACTTTGATGTCAAATATTGCAATTTTCATATTGTTTTCTTTTATTTCTTTATGTCACGTTTTAAACTTGTTTTTTGTAATGTTATAACTTACTAAAAAATAATTGTTATAGGATGGTAAAAGTAACTTGAAGGCAATTTGGTGAAAGGCAACAAGTCAACAAAGGTAGGGCAACAAGGTTGGGAGGGTACTAGATCTTCTGGACCAGACATTTTCAAAGGTACAAAAACTAAAGTTAGAAGGTAGTTTCCATCTTGCCTTTTCCATGGATATTTGTAAGTTCCAATTTTTTTAACTTTTATTTATATTTTCTTGAATTGGTATTAAGTGTTTTTTTCCTCATGGCAATCTTTGAATACTAATTTTTCCTTTGTAATTTTTGAGAGTTTACATGGCAGCCCTGTTATGCACAAAATTAACATGTCTAGGTAACATTTTACCCTAAGTCACTCCCCCTTTACCCTTTAAGAACACCCAAAAGTTGTCACAATTAAGTAATCACCCATCTACCCCTTGTAGGTCTTCACTTTAGGTTAAATATTCATTTCATTACCCTAACTAACCTTTTTAATCCCAAAAACCCATGTTCAATACAACAACACCATTCTAGCAAAACCTACAAGGAGAAGTTGTAACCAAATCACTTGAATCATCTCCTTTTCTATCATCTATCTAAGATAACATAATTAACATAAAATAGGGGTCTGGCCTTTTATTGAACATGATTTCCTTTCCCCCCTTGTAATTTATGTTCTACCCTTCCCTTGTTTGGTATAAACAATGTTTTTCTTTGTTCGCAACCACTTTCCCCTTATATTTATACTATAAACAAATGTAACCCTAAACAAGTAAATCACAAAAAAGAAACACACAACATTCATTAAATGAAACAAGGTTTTCTTCAAATCAATCTTTCACACATTAAAAGAAAAGGAAGGTAGTTACACTAGAGTCTTTAGTTCGTAGATGCTAATCTTCTACTCCTACCAAGCTTCTACCCATGCATTAGCAAACCAATTTTTTTTTTAATGAATAGTCCTACTTTCCTCCCTTCTTTAATCCTTTTGTTTTCTACTTTCGACAACCTTGATAAACCCACACCTACTAAATTTTTTTGAAACATCTTCTCTTATTTCCCACTTTCCGTTGTTCTAACACAAAAGGGTAGATCTTCTTCTTCACTTTTAGATGAGGTGCCCCTTTTTTTCCACCCACCTTCTTTTTTTACTCCTACCCCACTAACTTAACACTATGAGAAATTACATCCGTTGAAACCACACTACCTTGCAACTAAAACTCAAAAAACAACACATATACAATTATTTTGCAATTCTATCCCTTGGGTATTACAACTACTGTCCAACTACCCCCTAAAAATACAATGTATTAATAAATAAATTACCATATTTGAAAATTAGTTAACTATATTATAAGTACAAATGAGTTTAAAATGGGTCTTTCATATGGTAATTTATACACATCGTACATACATATGTAGTAAACTATGTTTGAATTTTTCAAAAGTTACATTATAGTTACATGTGGCAACTATTTTGAAATTGCTATAAATGTGCCATTAAACAACAGCTATGTTGTAATTAGTGTACAATGTACATACATGCAATCATGCCATGTGTCCACATTTTCACCAGCCACTATGGGATACACTTGCAACTAATTTTCAATTATAATTCCCATTAATATAATTAATCTAGCCATTAATGTGCAATTACTAAAGTATTACTATTCAACTATGTTATGACTATAATACAATTATTTATAACTTAATAAATATACATATTCATCTCTAATGTTTTATAAAAAATTATTGTTTCAATCTTTTGAATATTAATATGAATAAATAAGTGTAATTCATATAATTAATTTACTTTTAATTTAAAAAATAATTAATTATTAATTAGTAATCAAATAAATATTTATCCAAGTTGGGGATATTTAATAATGAATTAAATTGATTATTTTAAATAATTATTCATTTGTCAATAATTACCAATCATTAATTATTTAAGTTAATTAACTAGTTAATTATTTGGATACATATAAACAATGTGTATTTTATATTAAAAATTCAATTCGATGTACATATGGATATGCCTATTTAAACCTTCATGTTTTCTACCCAAATTCATATTTAATAATGAGATTTTTTAAATAATTTATTACATATTAATTATTATGAATTATAAATAAGTTTGATTCATATAGTTCATTAACTAAGTAAGTTAAGTAATAATTTTTTCTAATTTCCAATGATAAGTGACTAATTAAATGAATTTAGATAATTAATCATCTAATAATTAATTATTTTATCAAAATAATTAATTCAAATAAATAATTCAAATCATTATTTCAAATAACTAAATATTTAATATTTAATTCAAATATTTAATATAATATAATCACTAAATTAATTGAATAACTTACATAATGAAAAACAAGCGAAGAACATGTGGGAAAATCTTTCTAAGGTATACTAGCCCATCACTAATCACTTGACTATGACCAATCATTTATTTATATCTTCATCATACGTGTTTCATTTTGAGTGATTTAAAATGTTATGGGAATGTTACTTCAAGTTCTAGAAATTAAGTGCAAAGGAAAAGGAGTAATGAATAAATACCATGAAGAAAACTAGCTTTCCAACTTACAAAACACGTTTTTTTTTGGCTTTGGACCCTTCTTACTTTCAAACCTCATAATTTTCAATTTTTTTATTCATTTTAAACAATTTAAAGTGTTATAGGAACGCCAACTGAAATTCTACAAATCATTTTTGCACTTTAATAACAATAGAATAACATACAAGGAATTTTTTGAGTGTTCAAAACTTGACCTTTATAACATTGAGTGGTTAATTTTTTTGAATTCTTGACCCTTTCTACTTTGGGGGCCCATAATTTTCTCAATTGTATTCCATTTTTGACAATTTTTAATGCGCCAAATGTGTCAATAGGAGGGGTTCAAGTTTTGTTGGGACACTAGAAACAATGGAGCCCTCCCCTTGAATCCAACTTACCTTGAATGCTTAAGTGTTTGGTCACTAGTTGGTTTACCCTATACAGTAGAACCTGTCTAAAATAGTACTACAGGGATCGGGGGGTCGGTATTGAATTAGAGAGGTTATTGAATTAAGCAGGGTCATACACTAGGCCATTTTAAACCTCTTCTTATTACGGTATAAATAGGGGTGGGGGAAGGGAAATGACAAGTTTGAAACAGGTGGTTGGAACCTTCACGAAGGTTGTTTCTCCGTCAATACCCCCCACCCCCCACACACACGCGTACTTGCACGCCCCCAATAACCCACCATGTTGAAGAAAGGCGGGAAATACACAACGATGACGGACGAGGTCCACATTGCTTTGTGCAACCACAAAAAACACAACCCTACACTTTCGCAGGCTGAGCTTCAGCGCTAGCTCAAGTCAAAACCCAACATCGACGTCAACCAGCTTACGATTTCTTAGACCCTGAAGCATTCAGCTTAGCTACTAAGACGTGATGAGGATCCCAACATTCAAAGCAAGCGCCAGCGGACTATCAAGTTCCCTACGATGGAAGAAACACTTACTGAATGGATCCTGGCAAACCAAGAACGCATCCCAATCTCTTGGGATCTCATCAAAGAGAACGCCACAAAAATCTTGGATCATCTGCATCCTGGCCATGAATTATTTGAGTTTTCAAACGGTTGGCTGGAAACATTCAAGCTTCGCCACGGAATCAAGTCTTTCCGCCGTTTTGGTGAGAGTGGCTCCATAGACATGAATGTCGTCAACCTAGCCCTGCTAGGAATCCGCTAGATGCTAGACCAATATGCGTGGAAGGACATCTACAATATGGATGAAACTCGCCTTTTCTTCCGCATGTAGGTTTGGGACATCTGTTGTCTAATTATGATATACGTCTAGGTCTTCACCTTTTTTTGATGCTGACCTTGGCTAAACATTTTCAATTCCAGGCTGATAATTCTCGCGCGACAAAACAACTTGAGGGGTGCAAACAGAACAAAGAGCGGCTCACTTTGGCTCTTTGCTGTAATGGAGACGGTTTCGACAAGCTCCCCCTTTGGGTCATCGGAAAATACAAAAATCCTTGTTGTTTCAAAAATGTTAACCTTAGCAGCCTAGGCTGCATTTATCAAAGTAATGCAAAGGCTTGGATGACGCACATCATCTTCTTGGAGTGGCTGAATGCATTTGACCTTCATGTTGCCAACTGCAAAGTCCTTTTGGTTCTCGACAACTACAGTGCACATGTCCCCTTTGAGGAACTCCCTGCTTGCATCCAGCTGAGAAACACACATGTCTTATACCTTCTTCCCAATATGACGTCCAAGATCCAGCCCTGTGATGCCGGCATCATCTACAATTTTAAGGCCTATTATCGCCGTCGCTTCAACTGTTTCCTGTTGTAGCGCCTTGAAGATGGCATTGACTAAGCAGAAAAAATTGACGTGTTGCAGGCCATTCGACTTGTTGTTTCTGTCTGGGCAACAGATGTCAAGATTACGACCATCCAGAACTGCTTCAGGCATTGCTAGATCCGCACAACAAAGGGCCCTAGGCAAGCAGCACCGATTGAGGAGGACCTCATTAACAAGGACGTCATTGACAAGCTAGAGTCGCAGATTACTAGGCTACAGTACAAAAATCCGATGGACATTAGAAGCCTTCTCACCTATTCGAATGAGGATATTGTTTCCTACATACTGACGATTGATGAAATCATTGATGGTCATCTGCCTCAGCCGAAAGGCACTTAGGCTAATGATGTTGACGAGGAGGACGACAATCAAGAAGTCACTCCAGTGTCAACTAAGGAAGCCAGCAACATGCTGCAGTCCCTAGAGACTTTCTAGCTCCAGCAAAACAGCGATAATGTCGTGTTTATCTCGTCATTGAGGCGCATGCAAGAAAAGGTCAGCATGTTTATGACCCACCAAATGGTGTAGAAGAGCATCAATGACTTTTTCCAACTAGTTTAGGGAGGTTTGCAACGATTTTGTAGCTTTTCTTTTTGTGTTTTGTAGGTTGTATTGAATTACAAAATTTTCGAGATCGCAAAAAGTTATTGAATATTGAATTAAAGAGTTTTATTGAATTGAGTATGGGCCCAACGTTGGGACCGGGTGCAAATATTGAATTAGATAGTATTGTTTTAGATAGGTTTTACTATAGTTGTAATTCAATTGCAATTTAATTTGCAACTAAGGAACAATTCAAAGATTTAACCCATATACTTTGTCTTTGAATCCCATGTTAAAAATTATATAAAAAATGTTTGTTCTCTTATATATGTTCTCACATTAAAATACATGTGTCATTTTGAGATGAATTCACAAAAATTTAACTTGAAGGCAAAACATAAAATAAAAAAGTAAAATTTCATGGTTATTCTTTAGTTCATTTAGCCTTGTGCTTTTTGTACTTATTTACCTACCTAAGTAAGTAAATGGGTAAGTAGGTCCTAGGTAAATACATAAACATGTAAATCTTAAAACCTTCCAACCTACCTACCTACCTATGGTTATGTACGACCTACCTAGCTATTAAATTAGAGTTTTTTTCAAAATAAAATTAATATGCCATAAAGGTAATTTTTAATTGTGCCGTGTGTCACAATCTTGGACCATCATTAACAATCTTAATGGATAATGGAAATCAATAATTTAAAAAAAATTATGTCCAAAAATATTTATAGTGCCACATGTCAAATTTTAATAAATGGATGACAATTAATGACATCAACATGACATCATGGGTGCAATTATAATGGAGTTACATAATAGTTAAAAATGAATTATTTTGATAATGTTATAATTGAGTTGCAATGAGTTGCACTATATATATGGTAAATTGTAACTTGTTTATTACCACCCATGGTGCATAAATATAATGAGTTGCAAATGTCCAATGCAATTCAAAAATTGAGTTGCAAAACCAGTTACAAAACACCCATTTTTTTTCGTAATGTAACATCAATTTTCTATACCTCTTCTTCCATTCACCCTTGAGTGGAACTACTCTTAAAGCCCTCCTTTGAATAGTCGCCGCCACTAACTCGTGATGCCTCCACCTCCATCCCAACCATCTTGCTTGGTTGGGCATACTTTGAAAGTTCACCTTTTCATGATGCAGCAACCCCCTTACCTTACTTTGACCCCTCGTGATATGTCCAACCTTCTATTAGCCAAGATCTCACATCTTCATCATCATTCCCCACTCCCTTCCATTTCTTCACACAATATTCATCACCTTTGAGGTGGAGGGAACGATCAACAATGTTTTCCTCCCTTCTCAATTTCAAGAATAAGTTATTGTTGTTATCATGACCTAAACATAATTATTAACACCTTTCTAAAAGCCACCTTCACCATGTTTATACTTATTAATCTAGTAGACTTAGTCAATTCATGTGAGGACAAGTAACCCTATCTTAACCTAATTTAGCCCAACTTATCTTATCCAAACCACCCACCCCCTAGCAATCCATTTGGGATAAAATCAAACATACTACCCTATTCCATGAACCTCGGGTTAACCCCAAAACTCCTTTAGTTGATTTACAAACTTATAACCAAAATTGGGTTTGGTTAATTGGAGCCCAACAAGCCTTAATCCAAGACTTGTTTATTGGGTTGTTGGATTCATGGTCTTACATAAGTTTTATCCAATTTACAACCAAAGTTCAATTGCCCACCCCTATATAACCTTGTAATTGAAATATGGTCGTTAGCTCCTATCCAACTTTTTACTTTCATATTAAAAAAATTACCTACCAAATTTGGGTGAGTGGAAAACAAAAAAAGGTGAACCCTTGACTGAAATATGGTTGTCAGCCCTTAGTTATCCAACTTGTGATTGATGTTCTATCACAAGCCTATGTTTTAGCTTGTGGCCAAAATCTGGTCATTAACCTTTATCTAGTTTATGATCGAAATCCAATTGTCAACCCCTTATCCAACTTGTGACCATGTTGAACTTAGCATATTTTGTGGCAAATTTTTTTCCCCAAAATAATATTCTTTCAAACATTCCACTTTTTTCAAAAAACAATTTGCCAAATGTTGAAATTAAAAAAGATTATCATTGTTTCAAGTGAATAGTTCTATGGCCAATGGATCATAAATGTGATAACATCACAAAACTGAAAAAAACCATGGCTCAACTTTCTATTTTGATATTTTGAATATTACTTACCAAATTTGGGAAAAAAAGGTCAAACCTTATTTAGGTTGCAACTAAAATCTATTCATTATCCCCTATCTAGCCTATAATCAAAATTCACTCCCAATCCCTTGTTTAGCTTGTAGTTGTCGTTTACTTGTTAGGCTTGGCTAGCATATGATTGAAATCCAATCTCTAGCCCGTTATCCAACTTGCTTGTTCATTGGGCATGCAAATGTTTTAGTCCTTGAAATGTTAATTAAAATTACGATGATGTAGAAAAAATGGCCATCATTCCCTTGAAGATTTAAGCAAATTTAGTTATATACCACATATGAATGATAAATTTTTAATTACTTTTTAATATCGCGGGCTATGCACTAAACATGAAATATAAAAATTTGGTAATTCCTACTTTTTTTTTTGCCAACTTGTGGGGATTGAAAACCTTGAAGAACACTTCATTTTCAAAATAAAATTTGCATGAAGTTAATTTTCTAGCAAATGATTGATATTAAAAAATAGGTTGGTTTACTTGCATCCCTCATAAAAATAGGATGTGATGTTAGGATGCAACAACAAAAAGGAATATTACACAAATTAAATCATCAAAAAATACTACAAAAATTGAACAAAATAATAACTACTACATAAATTTTAAATGCAAAAATGAATATGGTAGAAATAAAGTGCAAGAAAGAATAATACTAAAATCACCATCAAAATTGAAAAAAATCTAAATTCTAAATTCAAGTTGAAATTCTCTAATGTCCATTGCAAAATAAAGAATGTACATCCAATTTACTATTGTTTAAGGTATGTTGATTGATAATGTCATTAAACCTCAAAGACTACATGGACCAATGATAACATTATTTTGGTGGAGTCCAATTGTAAGGAGGTCCCATTATAATGTCCACAATGAACTATAGATTTTTTTTGTTAGTTGGGATTCGCATTATTCATGTTTCTACGTGTTAACTTGCAATCTAACATGGTTGATGAATTGATGAAATAGGTGGTGTTTATCTATTCTTGCCATATAAAATGTGCAAGTTTGATTAGTAAATATTCTTGGATTTTCAGGTTCAAAGGGGTGTTAATTCCATTTTTTGAAAAGATTCATTACAAGAAATCATGTTGATTGCAACCCATTTGTTTATGACTTCATCACAAACTTTCCCCCACCATGTATTTATGCCTTTACAACACTTTAATAATGTGTTCAAGGTTAAGTGTTAGTTAAGTGTTAATAAATTATTGAGATAATGTTATTATGGCATTGTAACACAATGTTCGATCGTCACAATGTGTTACAATGCAATCATGACATCATATCAATGACTATATCAACACTTAGTTAGCACTTAACCTTGAACACATTGTCAAAGTGTTGTAAAAGCACTAAACCTTGTAGGGGGCAAGTTTATGATGTTGTGTCCAAATCAACCATTTTTGCAATTGTTGATGTGATTGCTAATGTGATTGTCCTCCATGGCATATAGTAAAAACGACTTATAGTCACATATTTGACTACAAAGTGATTTAAAGTTGCATATGCAACTACGACTTGAAATAAATATCGGTTTGGATGAGAATGAAAATGAAAAGTGCATTTATATCATCCATTTTTAATGGTTGGGCAAAAAAAAATGAGAATGTAGTTGTTTTTGCAACTTATGATGTGATTCATGGGCCACTAAACACCAAATTGCATCTTATTCAACTTGAATGTGACTATAGATCCTTGTTGCAAATATACATGTAACTAAATGTGAAAAAAAAGAAAGTTAGCATATGAAAATTTGCAAGGTTTAATGATTTAAATTATTTTCTCAGTGTTCTTGAATGAATTAAGTGTTAGATGTGTAATATGGTTTGGTAGGTTTGTGAAGATTTCATAACACCAATCAAAATTGTAAAAATGGACCATTATTTGGACTTTTTTACATTATAAGGTTTTGTGTCAACGTTAACATGTTTTTTTTTTAAACATTAAATGGGTTTGTTGGATTAGTGATTTGATTTGATTTTTTTGGAGTGAATTTCAACAATCCATTGTAATTGGCATTTAAGTTTGATATGATTGTTACATGTTACTTGAAAGTGCACTTTGTTTCAAGTTGTTATTTTTGTGTCAGAGCCAAAATGCCGTTGATCCATAATAAGATTTAGCCAAATTTGGCTAATATAGACAAAATGAATTTATTTTTTTAAAACATCATTTTATATTTATGGCTACCTATTCGAACCATGTATAAAAATTTGGCAACTTTTTTAAAATTTCAATAAAATAGTAACTATTGAAAATCTAAAAAAAAATGGCATTAACATTTTTTAATTTAATTTAATTAGGGGTTTAGGAACAAAAATTTCTTACTTGTGTAGCCTATGTAGGTGTTTAAAAATTTTCCATGTAGTGTGTATATAGGTGGGGAACACAAAGCCCATGTGGTGCAACTCAATCTAATACAAGGACAATTTTTTTTTTAAAAAATTAAATTAAATTGGGTCCACTTTTCTTTGGATTTTGGTGAGATGATCCCTAGTGGTACCACCCAAAAATGGGTTTGCCCATTTGATTCAAGTTCTCAATTTGCACATATGAATTTTGCCATGTCCACCTTGCAAACTTGAACCATTTACGATAAGTACAATCTATGTTGATGTTAGCATCCAAATGAAACCTTCTTTTCATGCTTGGCTCAAGTTTGCCTTCTACCCCTTTTCCACACACAAAGAACTCTTAATTTATTCTTAAGAAAAAGGTTTGCCCAATCCATCCACCAAGTCACCTTTTCATGCAATAAACAAATTTAGCTAACGAATCTTCTTTAAATGGGTAAATTATTGGCACTCGTTGTACCAAGTTGAAATCATCCTTTAGCTTGTTATCCTCCAATGTTAAATATTCCTTGAGTTATGATCATGTTCAAACTTGGGGTCCTCCAAAACTTCTTTGATCATTTTTTGCATGGCAATCCTATATCATCCAATCCCTTCCAATTGGAGATTCACATAAAACACAGTCAAGGTGACTATATCTTTTGGTAAGAAGAAATCCAACACAACATTCGACATTATTACTATGCCTTTGGCCAAGGCTAGTTTTCCCTTGGGACACTTTTTTGTTTCTTATGAAAAGAAAGCTTAAAACATGTCGACCTAATGCTAGACTAGTTTTCTTGTGAATAATCTTCTCAAAGGTGTTTGGACATTGGGTCTCATGAAGAATCCTCAATAAAGTGCTTAGAAATTGAATCATAAATGTTGCCCTCGCTAGGCTACCAGTAAAGCTTTGGACCATTCACCCCACAATCCCCACCCCCTAAACAATTATTGTTAATAACAACCATAATTTTGAAAGGTTAAGGTAATCAAGCACATGACCCCCTTAGTTGTGATTCAAAAAAAGGTAAAAACATATTTTGCGCACATTTGTTTCCAATTTCTTGAGCTCCACCCAAGTTCCTTGTGTTGATTGCAAAAACAAAGGTTGAAAAAAATGATAGAATGAGATTGGTGGCAATCTTTTTATATTAATGTTCAAATCTTGTGAGGCACAACAAATGTTGTAAATGGTGACCAAAAGTTGGTTGTTTCGTATTGCCTTTGTTTAAGGAGTGATTGTCCTTGTCTAAAAGGTGGTCGTTCCTTAAACAAGGTGAATCAAAATTCAATTGCAAGTGATCTTAGGACATGGGTCTTGAATTGGGGTGGTCACTCTTTATACAAGGGTGATTGTATTTTGATCACACTTTTTAAATAGGGGTGGTCTTCTTAGATATGGGTGGTTGCTTGTGGATAGGGGTGTCCATTTTAAGACAAGGACAATTGTACTTTGGTTCTATTCCTTATATAAGGGGGACAATCGTAACTTGGTTATGCTCCTTAGACAAGGGTGACCACAATTCAAACAATCCATGGAGATGATTAAATAATATTGCAATTAGATTTTGTAATTTAAATGGGTGAATTTTTTCTAATGATTTCACAAATGGTTGAATTTGATTTAAATGGTTCGATGGATAGTTATGATTAATCTTTGTTTTAAAAAATTTAAAAGAATTTTCTTGCATCAACATTAATGTTGTCATAAATGATTAGTGAAGCCCACATGTGTTGGGTTTTAAAGAGTAACTTTTGTTTTACATAGTCTACATGTGTGAGGTTTGTAAATGTAACTATATTACAATTGTTACAAAAATTATTATATTCAGCTAAGGTTTTTCTTAGGTTGACCTTAAACCAATGTGATGAAAAGCTACATTGGCATCAAATAAATGTGATTAACATGATGTGACAAGGCCAATGCTAATGACCTTAAACCACAATTGAACAAATAAATAATTTTTATATTTATTTTTTAATATAATACAAGAAATTTGAAAGAAATTTGATGAAAATATAATCAATTAAAAACATACATTAAAAATTTACAAACCATTAAAAAGAAATTATATTATATTTGGTCATATACATAAGTTATGATTTTAATCAAACTTGTTTTTTGACTACATGTATCAAATTTTCGATCACACACAAAATCATATTTCATTATTTTTGCTTTCAATTATTTATATTAATTTTTGTTTTCACATATTTTTTCAATTTTTTTCTATTCAATGGCATGTATTAGATTTTCTATTCCAAATAAAATTCATGTTTGTTTCACCTTACATTGAATGTTTTTGGTGGGTGTAAACAACTTGGATTAAGGTTAAATTAAGCCCACAAGTTCAACATCCCTTAAGAATTGAAATTTGGAACCTAAGGTTTAAGGATAGTGTACACCATGAAAGTGTTGTGTAAGATTCAAAAATATAGGACACATTTTAGGTATAAATGGTACTAGTTGGTTTATAAGATGAATATCGCAACCCTAGCCTTGGGTTTGCAACCAAGGCAAGGGCTTGCAAAAGTGCGAGCCAAGAGTGAAACCCGAGAATCACATTTCATGCTCTTAGGAATGTAGGAAAATGTGAGGGAATGAACCCCCACACTCCCAAGTGAGCTCCCATTTTGGGAGTTGGAGTCCAAGTGGAGGGTGATTGCAAGGGTCAAAACTCATTGGATCGAAGAGTTAGAAAGTTCTTAGAATGTAGATGTCTACAATAGGTTTTCATGACCCATTTGGGTACTTAAAACATAAGTTATGGCCAAAAGAAGGGTCAGGAATCAAATTGCCAATTTGACTCCCAACCACTAAAAGTTGAAAATCGCCCTGAATTATTTTCATTTAGGTGGTGTGCCACATATCGTTGAAAAGATCTCGACGAAAGCTACAACTTTGCTTTAGACCTCACCTCAATCAAAGGTATGTACAAGAAGTTATGGGCTTCCAAAGTTGCAGAAGTTTAAATTTTGGGAATTTCGGGAATTTTGGGACTCCCAACTAGAGAGTCTCGGGACAAAATGACATTTGGGTGCAAGCCCCATGGGCAGGCATAAAGAATGTTATAAAAGGGAAAGTGGTGGTTTTTTCCAAGTTGGGGCTGTGGTGAGTTTTGTGAGTCTGTGTTTGCTCGTGATTCGTCTGTGCACCAAAAGTGCTACAACTACACATTAACTAACTTGTTGTTTGGTTTGTGTAGGTTTGTAGGAATAATTTCCCCGCTTGTCACTCGTCCTAATCCCCATCCCGGAGCTCCAACACAACCCTCTACCCTCGAAATGTTGCGAGCTAAGGAATGTACCCTAATTCCTTATCCTTCCATTGTTTTCACCTTTGGACTCGCAGTTGAATATGTCAAGGAGTTTGGGGGTGCGTCAACGAGGGGTTTAGTTTTGACTATTAGCATTATCGTCATCATCACCATCATTAGGAATGAAGTTGTCAAATTTGGATTTTGTTACTAGACAATTAAATTGTTTCACCTTTATTATGGGACATGGATGAACTCTATGGAGCCATTAAGGGGTCCCATTGTATTCAACAACAATTAACACCATCAAATTAAATGACCATCCAAGAATTTGTCAATTGGTCTAATATGTAACAATTGGGTATAAACACACTAAAGGTGAATCACGTTAAGCAAAATATGGTGATGTATAACATTTGTATGACAATGTATGGTGAATTTTTTCTTGGTGGCAATATAAATTGGCAATCCAAAATTCAAGCAAAAAACTTGTGGAATATGCATGACAAGTTTTTGTAACTCGAACTTCATTTTGAATCAAAATTATCTTTGATCCAATGGTCAAATTAAGAGGATTGAGTACATTCAATATATATATATATTATATAACATGTATCAATTTACAACCATAGGGTGCCATATTGGGTGACATGTTCCATTAACAAGGGAAAAACAAAATGGAAAAAAACAATTATGCCCATTCAACGATCTTCCCTTCTTTCATTAACTTTTTTATTAAAATAATACTTTTTTTAATGGCTTACCAACATTCAAAATCATGTTTCTTGGTAAAATATTTAAACAAAAGTAATAATTTAAAAAAAAAATTGGTGTATTATCTTTTTTATATCATTTTCATTCTTCACCTAAAATTTCATACAAAAACATCACCTATAACCTCTTTTTTGAAATATACTTCTCATTTTTCATACTCCATGTTGGGCATTTTTTTTTATCCAAATATATTCTTCACATATAAAATCTTCATTTTTTGTTGAATGTTTTTGAAAAAATGATGAAATCAAGTTCCAAACTTCTCAAATCTACCTAAAGTTCATAATGTTGTCATCAAATTTGGTGTACACAACTTGTCAAATTTTTGAATTGCAAACAAGTGTACTTTGTGACAACAATTTTGGGGGACTTTAATGTGCTTATGACTAAATGCATAATTCACAATTATTCACACCTTTCATGGCATGGAAGGGGTTGTTTCAATCTTTGAAAAGTTGTTATTAGACAACTATCATGAATTCAAATGCGCCCATGTAATTTAAATTGAAAAGTGGCAAGTGTATTAATTGCCCAATTATGTTTCCATCATTAAATTATTGTGGTCTTAAGTGTTGCCATAACTTCAAGTACAACTATGACAACTCTTAATAGGAATTTAACTAGTGGAAGTGGGAGTGTGCATAGCCATTAAAAGAGGTAATGCCAACCCTTCCATTAATGGATGGGTCCCCATGTTGGCATTCAATCATATTGTGGAATTCTTCCAAAAGTTATGAAAAATTTACCAAAAGGTTTAAATGAAAAAAATGTAAAGTTTGCAAACATTTCAACATAACCCACATAAGAACTTATAAAAGGCATATGCACGGATGAAAAGGTTAGTTGCTATGACACTAAGGGTCATCCAAGCACAAAATTATGGAATATTGGACAAATAACTTAAATGACAAGTGTGGGATGTTATATTATTTCAATTCGTGCAACGCACATTAACAAATTTGTTTCAGTTATTAGAATGCATCAAATTGAACATGACAGAAGAACATGGTGATTCTCATGTTAAATAAAAACAACTTGAAGAACTCTTTAACATTATCGATTCAAAGATCACTTGGTTGGCCAAATAAAATCACACCATAAAAGACCAAAAGGACCAAACTAGAACAACATCACAAATTTAGCATTTCATGATTAAGTAATGGAAATCACGCAAAATTCGTTCAATCACAATTCGTATGTTTCACACACTAATATCATGCATTGAAAACACATTTGAGACATAAATTATTGGAAGATGTGAAATTCGTATGACATTCATTCATTCATAGGTTCAAATTTCATTCATTAACACATTGATCTATGTGTCAAATGTGTTTTCAACGCATGATATTCGTGTGAAAAATGTATGAACCTATGAATGAACGAAATTTACACAATTTTCATTATTAATTCGTCACATGCCAAATTTGTGATGAAGGTGGTATGTTTTAAACATATTCTATTAAGCAAGGAGGAGAAGAAAAATGTTGGAAATGTGACGAGTCTTATTAAAAGAAAGATTGCCCCAATCCATTTCATGCCACCATCACAAATTTAACATGTGACGAATTAATAATGATAATCATGAAGTTTGTTCATTCGTAGGTTCATACATTTTACACAAGAATATCATGCATTGAAAACACGTTTGACACACGGATAAATGTGTTGATGAATGAAGTACCAATGCATGAATGTCACACGAATTTTGCATCTTCGAATAAATTTGTGTCAAATGGGTTTTCAATGCACAATATTAGTGCATAAAATGTACAAATTATGAATGAACTAATGTTACACAATTTCCATTTTAAAGTCGTGAGATGTTAAATTTGTGATACCACCTCTAACTTTAACTTTATCTAACCATATTTCCATTATAAAATTTGTGGTTGTGATGTGAATCATTATTTCACTTTTCATCTAGAATTATGGCAAGGTCAATCATTGATGACCAATGTTGGGAAAAATAAAGATTTCAAAAAAGGTAAAAAGTGAAAATTGAAAAGTGATCAATAAGGTGTCAACAACCAAACCAATTCCAATTTAAGCCAACACCATGGAAATAAAATTCACACTTTTGGAAGCATGATGACATACGTGAAATTCAATGTACGTGTTTAAGGTAAAGCTAAGGTATTGAATTAATATTGAGAAAACTTGTTGTCCTTTGGTTTGAATGTTGACCTAGGATATTTTTATGGAGCTGAATTTTTAAGCCCATTGGTCCCAAATGTGACGATTTTAAATATTTTGAAAGACCACACTTCAAATAGTAAATAGAAACCATATTAAGGTTTCAAATCTAATCAAAATATTTTTGACAATTACACCAATGATAATAACAAATGTTTGAACACTTAAACCACAAAGTGTTAATGAAAGGTTACATCCTTAATAAGGGGGAGTTCAATGTTAAGTTTGCTTATTAGAAGCAAGTTATTGCATGAGCCTAGAGCCTAAAGTTAGAACTTGGGATGGTAAAATGCCTTTTCCCCTATACAAATGCAAGTAAAACCCAAAAAATTAATTACAAAATGAATGTTATACAAGTACACCTAGAAACAAACATGGGGATGAATGTAAGCATTCATCTTCATCATGGATGAATGTTCTATTTTATCATTAAATTTTTATCAATGAAACTTTTTTCCCCTTAATTTTAATTAATTAAAACTTCATGAAACACAATTTAATTCTATATGATATAATATTTGTTGATAATATAATATAAATTCCATTATAAATTCATTTAGTGGCTATGGTTTAAAATGCCATTATTTTCAATATGTCTTAACTATATTACTATTATCATGTTAACATCCACCCCCATGGTCATTGTTTATTTTTTTAAATGATTTTTTTTTTAAAGGCAAATTGACCCAATGCTGTTGATGATAATGGATATTTTTTTCCTCTCCAAAGGTGCCATAACTTCCCTCAAACCAATTTATAAACATTGTGGATGATAATGGGGGATTTTTTTCATTCTTTTTTGAGGGTGCCACAATTTTTGTCAAATTTAACTAGTGTTGTCGACAATGATGGGTTTTGAATGTTTTAAATAATCTTTACACTACCTATTATCATCAAAATAAATTAATTTCAAACACCTTAATTAGCTTTCTTCAAACGACCTACCGTCATATATGACAATGGGGTTTTTTTAATGATTATTTATTTTCAAGGCGCTCTAATTTTTCACAAAATACATATATAATGTTGTTGATAATAGTAGGTGGGGTTTAACATTCATCCCAAGATAATATTTCTTTAATTGTTTGGCAATGTTGATGAAAATGATTTTTTAAAACAAAAATTTAAAAATGATTTTGGTCCCATCATCAAAATTTCCCCCTATAATCACATTATCCATCATTATTAAATGATATTCAAGTTTGAGATATTAATATTTGGACAAAAAATGAAGATGGATATAAATAAATTTTAATTTATTTATCTTCCAACCATGGATGAGTTTCATCCAATGATTTATTGATTTAATTCAATTCATAAATGACATTCATCCATATTAAATCATTCATCTATGGACACATTCATCCATGTAGGTGGATTAAAATCACATTAAACTTTAACCTAAAAGTTCAAAGCTCCAAGCTTAGGCTTTACGTTCATGCACAAATCATCCTCTTGCTTACCACAATCATTTGTGTTGGTGACAACAATTTCCAACCTTACGGGGCATCAACTTTCAATACTATACTAGTGACATCCAAAAGGATGTTTAAATCCACCTTGAGTAGTTTGTTCGGGGTGACAACATGGGGGTAGGGGTATCATTGTTTTCTACTAAAACATTAATTTTTTTGAATGTTCAACTAACATAATTGTTTTATTTGGCCTAACCACATTATGTAATTGTGGGGGACCATGGATGGTGGTTATGTTAGATAATAATTCAGTTTAGACCACGGTTCCCCATAGCACTTTTAATGTCAACTAAACAAAGAATTTGAAGATTGTTAATGGACAAAATATATACTTCATGAAAAACATGTATATAAGAATCTCAATTATTTCTATGCATGCATGTTCAAACTAAACACAATGTATATATTCAAATTCAAAAGATAACAAGACAACTTTATGAATGTTATTGCAAATGAACAAAAATATAAAAAATTCAAACTCACCTCCTTAAATAAGCTATGGTTCTTATTAGTAACTAAAGTAGTTACTTAACGTTAATTCAAATATGAAACACTAATTAATAACTAAAGTAGTTAATTAACTGAATAAGAATGAATAACTAATTAATTAACATTTATCTAAATTTTGATTTAACACATACAAAAGTTAGATCTTTACTTAATACATGGTAATATTTAATTAACAAGATAATTACAAATTATGAATTAATATTTAAAAAGGTCAAATCTAGGTACTTAATATGTGTTAACATATGATTAACAAAATAATTACAAATTAATACCTATAAAAGTCTAATATATATTTAATACATATTAATACCTACTAATTAACACTTATAAAATTATCATTACCCCTTTTTAATCGAGATTATTCCCTCATAAATCCTTGAAAAAAAATCTAGAAACCAAAAAAAAAAAAAAGTTTCGAGGTTTTCATCCAATATTAGTTTTAGGCTTTGCAATTCCATCCAAGTGAATGTAAAAAAAACTGTGACTATGTATATGATGTATCCCTATGGTTTTCCTGTGACTCTTTTGTGATTTTTCATTTGTGGATTTGTGGCTTTTGGTCAAGTTTCCTCAACAGCAAATGACCTATCCCATCATCTAACTTAAATGAAAATGTACATGCTGATGATGTTGGGACCACTGAAACTGTTAAATGACAAGTATTTACAAGTAGCTTGGTTATGTAGTTTGATTATGCGATAGAATGAAACATCTTCTTGTGAGCATTTGGTTTATGTGAAAATGTAAGAATGGTTAATTCAACACCCATAATGCTCTTGTGGGTTCTTTGGATGGTACCTCCTAAGCATGTAAGTTCTTTACCCCATTCCTTTAAGAACAATAACTATTAGGTATGTTATTGATAATTGGGCTAATGATGGGGATATTTTCTCCATAAGTGGCCAACACTACTAAATATCATACCTACTAGTGTGGCCTATGCTGTTGGCTCAAGTGTTATCACGTCCTCAACTGATTTTTCCTTCCAAAATGTGGTTTTTTGGAATTTATTTGAATTTTCAGTGACGGAAATCACTTAAAATCAATATTTCCCACATTTAAAATCCAAATCTCCCAGTACCTTCCAGTACCTCCCAAATTTCCAGCTGGGATTTAATTTAATTTTTTGTGAAGAAATCATTCAATATTCAAGAACTTCTACACCTCAAGTCCAAATGCCATGAAACCAAGCCGATGCACCCCTCCTCCTCAAGAGCTTTCCAAAGAGACCAAAAAGGCAATCTGAAGCATCCTGGTCCAGTGGATCTCATAAGTACAAAACAAAAACAAAACAAACAAACTACCTTGCTTCATAGATAGATTGGCACAATGAGCTGCCGATGAGCACATGACTAGTTAATTACAAACCTACTGACTCTTCTGCTTATTTTGAGTTTAGTTCAAAACTTAAGCCCAAATGGAGTGAAGTAGTATAGGCGAAGGGCGGGTATTTCAAGGGCGAGTTCCCAGGCACCAGGAGACAGGCATTGTCTAAAAGACCCACCATTCTCCTATACTAATTGACTCCATTAGAGATTAAGTTTTGAACTAAACTCAAAATAAACACGAAAAGAAACAAAAGTCAGTATATGGGTTTTGCAATAAAAGACTAGCCCTTCTCTTGTGGAAAGACCAAGGAATTACGCCATTAAATTTTTTTTTTTCTTTTTACCATCTCAAATTGAAGAGGGGATGATGTCTTCTGAAGATTAAGATTCATTCCTCCACAACCTAAGAATTTCTAAAACATAATCCAAGATTAACAATTCAATGAACAAAGCCAAAAATAATTTCCAAGGTTTTTCCAAGTGTTGCCCATTTCCAGTTTTTTTCTGTTCCAATTCCAGTTCATGGTCCAGGTAACAGGTACCTAGACCACTAGTTAAAATTTTTTCAATAAACAATTTAAAGCCAGAGCAGCCAGAAAACAGAACTGGGAACTGGCCTCCAACTAGAACTGGACCTGGATTTGGTTTTGGAACTGGCCCTAAAATCCAATTTATACAAGTCATGGTTCATAATTTCTTATAAATTAGATTTTTATTTATTTTTGATTGGGGTAGACATGTTGTTAGTTTGGGGAAAGGAAAAAAAAAAAACCTGGGGTTTGCATAATAACAACATTATTTTGAATAATAATTTGGGGGTGGGAAAGGATAGGGGGTTTTAATTTTTGGAACATGTCTCAAGTATGCAATGTTTTTGTTTAACTATTTGGGTTTAGGTGTGGAGTTTATAAATTTGGTCACATTTTATTAGTGGTACAGTGGTAATAACTAGAAAAAAAGTCACTCTTGGGCTACGCATAGGTGGAACCAAATCGGCTTTGGAACTGGGCTCACCTTGGCTTTTTTTTAAAAAGAACCAAGAACGGGGGTCTTGAAATGTGAAGAACCAGATCCAGAGGTTTTATCAAAAAAATTTAAATCCTCCACCTGGAACCATGTCCTTTCAAGAGAGTATCCGATAAAGTATCACGATTAGGGGGGAGAACAGCCAGTTTCGGCATAATAGGGCGTCAACCGCATAACTGGGAATGAAAATTTTACAAAGCAAAATAACTGGGACCCAAACTAGTTTTTCCACCAATTTTGGTTTAAACTGAGTTTCATCCTGTCTTTCCTTGTCGCTGAGCAACTCCATTGCTGCTACATATATTTTCAATGCTCCTGCCTCTAAAACTACCATAATTACTCTCGAACGATGTGCATTAAATGTTGAGATTTAGCATCTCGTTACTTTGGGGATACCACTGAAGAGGGGATAGGGGGTGAAAGCAGGCCACAGTGAACCAGCACCCACTAGTGCACCATGAAGGATGGATGATAAATGGTCTGGAAATACTTTTCTGTTATGTTCCAGTTCCTTAACTAACCATGGTAGTTGGCTCAGTTGCTTTTTTTTACTACCGACCTATTAACAACCCACAAGCAAGTTGTTAGTAGGTAGGTAGTAAATACAGCCCTTACATATGTATAAAACATCTATTTACCTAGTAGTTACCTTATTTCCTACCTACCTGTGTATGAGACCTATTTCCTACAGATTTGGTTACCAAGGTGAAACCAAGTATTGACTCAGTTGATGGTGCACTGGTGGGTGCTGGTTCACTGTGCCCTTGAAAGCAGGCCCAAAGACACTCTGAAGACCTTACACATAACTTCAAGTTATGAAAAAAGTTGGAACTTCAAGTGTTTGACTTGCTTGCAATTGTTTCTATCACCTTGATTTGCAAGCTTCATTGTTCAAAATGGTCATGAAGAACAATGCCAAATCTGCCATGACTTTTCTAGATTTGAATCCTGTCTCCAAGTTTTGACAAAATCTCACATCCTATCAATGCGTGGTCATGAAAATTCTTGAGAAATAGACTTATTGATCACCTAGACTTAGTTGTTCGCATGTTTGCACAAAGTCTACAATTTGGAAAATTTTCCATACAATGTTGTAATTCAATCTTGGAAAGTTATCAAGGTTTGATATGGTTACTAGATTTGGAAGGTAAGTTTTAATGTTCAAACTTCAAATTTCAACCTCTAATTGGTTTTTTTTTTAGTGTGCATTGTATTCATTCAAACTTGCCACATTTTGTAATATGTATTTTTATATGTGTGGAATTGGGATATATTCAAGGCTTTTGGCTAATTGTTTTTTTTTAAAACATGATGTAGGAATATGGATTCTAAAGTTGTATACAATGTGCATTGGGATTGTGAACAATGGACTTGAATTCTTGACTTTAGAGGTTGCAAGAGCTCTAGCCTTCAAGCTTGGTGCAATATTGGGGGTGGGGTATATCCTTGGGGCTTGTATTGCTTTTTTTTTGGGGATAATGTGTAGGGGCATGGTTGGGGGTTTCCAGTGTAGGACACTTCCACTGCAAAAGGTAAAACCTTTAAGGGTTAGGGTTCAATTCCTCTAGAAGTGAATGTGTATAAAATTTCTCTTTGCAAATCAAATCTACATTTTGTAATCTTCATGTTTGAACCTTGAGTTTTGGCACCTTTCCTTTGAATTATTTTGCCACAAAACACACCCATTGGTATGGTTAAGAAACAAATAATTATTTTCTTGTATTTTTGAATTCACCAAAAAAAAGACAATTCAAGTGGGTAATAAGGCACATTCATAATCAATCAATGGAGGCATTACTTAAAGAGTGCCTTGGGTCAAAATTAATTTTGTTTATTTCAAAATTTGCAACTATGGTTCATGAATTCCTAATCCATTATAAATTCAAGTGTTGATAGGCACCTATTTATCATATAACATTTATTTGAAATTTATTAAAACATTTAGATATTCTATAATAATGTTGTAGTATATGAATTGAAGCATATACATCCTTAAACAATTGTGCATTTTGTTTTGACTTCAGTTTAAATTGGTTTTTGGGCCTTTGAAAATGCATTGGATTTAACTCACCATAGCTAGTTATTCAAACCATCATATTTATTTATAGTTTGAATATAGAAGTTTTACAAATGCATAATACTCTCAAATGTTGCAAAGCAAAAATGTTAATTCCTAAGTAATTTAGTTATGATGTTAATGGGATGTGTATTTAAAAGAATTTTGAATCGCATGAAAGCTTTCCCTATACAAACCCTAATTGTTCATTAAGATTTTGACTTGTACAAAGCTAATCTTATTTAATAATATTTGGTGGTATTTTAAAAATTAATCATTTATATTTAACAAGCCATGGGCATTTGTGGTACACACATGTATAACATAGCTTGATTCTCATTTTAGACTACACTAAGTATTGAGTTTCATTAATGATCCAAATAAACATGCATTCACAAACTAAAGTGTCTCATCCCTTCATAAAAATCATTAAATGTTTCTACCATTATGGAGCCCCTCATGTCTTATATAAACATTTTAAATTAACAAATCAACAATTACACATTTTTATATTCTACCTCTAATTGGAGTAATTGAACATATCTTTTTGGTTTGAACATTTGTTTGATTGATTCAATATTGTTTTAATAAACTTTAAATGCACCCCATTTGCCCATCACTTCCATAACTTAGGGACTACATGATAACATTAATGAAATTATGTTTCAAAAATCCCTTTAAAAGGAAATGGACAATGATGTATAGTCAAATAAAACAAATGTCATCAATCAAAAGTGACATGTTAGTTTTAGTGCCTTTAATCAAATTGTACACTTATTAGTTGAAATGAACAATGTATTTCAAGGTCATCAAGTTGGGCAACTTTTAAAACCATGATTTCTTATAGTAATATAAAAAATCCATTTATTTCATTTGAACAATGATAAGGTATCATCCCATCATGTACCCATACATCCCCTAGGGACTTGCATTTATTTTAATCATTTCATGCTTTATCATTTCATCACATTAGCACCCATTGGAAGGAAAAAATGAAAGCATATTCCAAGTTTTTTTTTCAATTTATTATCACTTGCATTCTTCCATCTAAATTGGAAAAAAATATGTTATATATTTACATTTCAAACAAATGTGATATTTACAGACCTTTTGGAAATAAACCAATGTTGGGTGAGTACCCAATTCAATGGGTTAAAACCATTGGTTTCAATTTTAATAAATTAAAAAAAATCCAAAATTAAAACCTTTTAAAAACCAAACCCAAAATCAATTAATTGATTACATTTATGTTCGGAACCATAATCAGAACAAAGATTTTTGGGGAAAAACAAGTTTAAGACTAGGTGTTATCCGAAGGTTAACCACTAATTTTGGTCTAGGCTACATGGAAGCAAACCAAAATCAAGTATAATTTCCAAAACAATACTAGAAATCTTGTCATTTGCAACCAATCATTATGCAACTATTGTGCAACTAATTATCATTTGTAATTATATTAGTCATGTTTGCAACTACAAATTTGGTATTATATAATTTTTGGACCGTACAATTGTATGTACAATTGACATGCAATTAAATGTGTATAAAATGGACACATATTATAAAAATAATAGCCTAAATTAATACATACGTAAATTAATATACCTAATATATCTACCTAGGTCATGTATAATAGTATTATACATGTAATATTAAGGCAAAACCCATGTTAATTAAGGTTGGCCAAAATAAACATTGGCTAAACAGAGGTTCAATTCACATTAACCAAGGTTAAACTTAAGTTAAACCTTGACTAAACTAACCATGACTAAATTAATTAGGAAGTTAAATTTATTGTGAGTAAACTAACTATAAAATTAGATTAATTAGGATTAAACTAAGTAAAAAATTAAATTAACTATGATTAAATTAACTAAAAAGTCGAATTAATCATGTCCAAATTCACTACGGTTTTAAAAATTAAGATGATAAATTAACCATGGTTAAACTAATTAGCTAAATTGATTATGGTTAAACTAATTATGGTTTAAAAAAAATTAAGCTAAATTAACCAATGTTAGAATATATATTGCAAATTTGCAAATTTTATCTATCAAATATGTTAAAATAAATATTTTTAGTAAGTAGAACTGAAAATTTATACTTATTTTATTTGTGAATTTTAATATGAATATTTAATATTATTAAGAAATAATTAATGTTATAATAGTATTAATTCTTAAATACTACAAGTAATTATAATTACTAAAAATTTATTAGGATTAAAATTATATCTATTACTATTATCATTAATTATTTAATGATAATAAAATTATTAATAAAGTATCATTCTAATTATTTATGAATTTTTAATTATTTTACTATTTTAATAATATTAATTATGTTCATATACCCATGGTTAGCATAATACATTAATGAGTTTTAAAATATTTTAATGTGAGCTAACTATCTATTAACCTAAATTAAATAATAGTATTATAATATTATACGTTACTAGAACTATTCATAGTTATTCATTAAAATTTTATTACAATTATAATGCTAATGAATAATTTTTTTCAATACATATTTTTTCAACACATATTATATATTAAAATTTTATTTTTTATGTTAAAATACTTATGGTAAATAGGCTACACTAGTTAATTTATAAATACCTGAACATCTTAGGTTAATTATTAATTTAAGCTGGGTAATAATATAAAAATAATATAAAATATTGATCATTATAAATAATCATAATTATTAGAAATATCATTCTTTTAAACAAAAATATTATGATTAATGTTACTAGTTAATAATAATAAAATTAATATTATTTAGGGAAAAATATTTAATATTATTTTATTTATAAAATTATAAATTAGTAATATTAGTGAATATGAGTAATAATAATAATAATAATTATTATTATTATTAACACTAAAATTTATTGTAATATTACTTATTAGCTATTATTACTTTTATTATATTGATATATAGTTAATAAATAAACTAAGATAAGTACAATAATTGCATCTAATGTGTGACTAAGTTGGTGATGTTGACAACCAAATTTTTCATCCCACATCTTTTGGTTTCCAATCCAATTTTATACATTATATAAGTAGGTGCAATAGCCATGTTCGCAAACCAAATGCCAAGCCATTGGGGATGAATTAATAAAAAAATATTGAACTTAAATGGCTAACCCAAAAATAAAATTGGATTTTTCTAAAGCTACCTATTTAATTTAAACTTACCTTTTAACCTACCTACATACCTAGACCTACTTATGTAGGCACCATGTGTCAACATCTTATTAACCCTAAATTGAATGAGTTAAATTTCATTAATATATATTCAAAAAGGGATAAATGGGCCTTAATTACCACATGTCACCATATAATTTGTGTTTAGAAATGGACATATGTCAAATGGTTAATGAATGTTCCATAATGTGCCAAGTGTCATCATCATAGTGCAAAAGCTTTGATGATTGAGATTAATCCGATGAATTTTTAATTTTGAAAACAAAAAAAAAAAATTAAATGACATGTGTTCACAAGAAATTTGCTCAATTTTAAAACATATGTCATACAATAATTAAATGCATTGTAGTTGTAAGGAAAGTTGCATATAAAGTACAATTACATTTGAATTAGTATGTATGGATGGACATGTAGATTGGCATGGAATATACATGTTACATACATATTGTTGCATGCAACTAAATGTTGTGTGTGACTTGTTTTAAACAACTACATGAATTTGTAATTGCATGTGTTGTATGCAACTGAAAATTAATTACAAAATCCAAGATTTTTAGTAATGAAAGCAATATCAAAACCTTTTTTTTTGGTGGAAAAACTAAAGGTTCGAAATTATTAGTTCCAATATGTGTGGAACTAGACCTAGAACCTAATTCATTTTGAAAACTAGAATTAACGTTCTTCAGAAAAATGAAGAATTTTCCAACATTGGAATAAAGCACATTTATGTAATACACAATATGGTTGAAATGTGAATAACTAAATCTAATTTCCAATCACATAAAAATAAACATATATTTTCATCTAGTGAGCCCATTTTTTGCGTATGAAATACATCAACATCACATAATTCAATAATAACTTGTCCATTGATTACCATTAACTTTTGTTAATATGATAGATAAATTGAAGTGAATGAAAATAATGAATTAATTTATCCATAAGTTAATTCCATCATCCCACCACACCATCATCCAACTTACAAATAGATATGCACACATTCATTTGCCTCCTATTTATCATTCCAAATTTCATAACCATTAATCCGTGTATATGGAATGTATAAAAAATTCCTCCAATTAAAATATGGGCCAATTAATGAATAATCATGGTTTCATTTTTCTTTTCTTTTTAAATGTTCACTAACCAAATAAAATTTCATCTTGTTTTACAAAAAGTATGAAATAGGTTTTAATGTGATTCCTATTTTAAGTGCAATCCTTTTTAACCCCTTCTTATTTTTTAAAATTCAAATGTGGTGTTTTTAATTTCATACATAATGTAACTATGTGAATTGATTATTTTCCCATCGAAAGTGATTTCACATTTGTAATTGCATCTTAATTTCAAATTATGTAATTAAATTTTTATTTGATTTCATAATTGACTTGAATATGTAATGTCTTTAGTTTCAAGATATAATGACATTATATTCATTTTACATTTTAATATCAAAATTAACAAAAAAATTAAATGGATGTGAAATTATTACATTATTAAAATGTAGTTATTTAGTTTCATAACTAGATCAATTTTTAAAGTGACATTCCATACATAATTTCACATAAATTTAATTTCATAATTGAATGAAGTGTGTTCTTAAGATTTATCCAAAGTCTATGAATTCAAGTGATCTATGTAATGGTGTAATTAAGTTATCAAAACAATTATTATATTCCACAATTATCATTCAAAAAATAGTATTCAAATATTTTTCAAAAATCTCCAGCTCCTTTATCATTATCTTTATCATTTGCTGATAATTACTTAATATTTTTCCATACCCACCAATATGAAAAAGCAAAATGTTTACAACTATTTTTTAAATACATTTTCAAAATCTCCACCTCTTCTAACATTATCTTTATCTTTTTTTCACATTCCTTCAAAATCTTCCCTTTGAGAGTGAAGTTTAAAATTTAAATTTAAAGATTAATTTAACTATTTGAAAATTGCATTCCATAAATCCAAATGTTTTTTCCTTAGCCATAGGGGTTTTAGTTAATATATGGAAATTCAATGTAAATATATTACATTTATTAAGATGTGATGACCCAAATTAGAAATTAAATAATTTATGTACATGTTTATTATTTATATTAATTTTTAATTTCACCTTTACTATTTACCAACCTTTTTTTGGGTGAAATTTTGCTTTATTATTTTTTTTAGAAACTAAAATCTCACAAATTTGATGAATGTTTGAAATGTTTTAGCCAAAAACTGAAAAAAATCCAAAAATATTGAAATTTTGTCAAATTTCTATGCATGGTTCAAATAGTTAACCAAAAATATATAAAGATGTTTAAATTTTCTTTCTTTCATATTTTGTTAATAATCAAAATTTGCCTAAATCAACTTATGGATGATCACCACTTTAACTCCATCATAAAATTGGAAAAATAAAATAAAAAACCCCATTACATGTCGTGTTGCAAATTTTGAAAACCTTTTCTATTAGACTTCTTTTTTTTATTTTTTTAAACGACCAATAAATGGTATATTTAATTGTATATCATCTTACAAAAAAACTTGCTCCATAACACAATTTAAGTTGGTTCAAGTATTACATTTGTTCAAGAAATTTATTTTAGTAGTGAATGAATATGTCAGTATTTAATTAAACTTCATTTAGTGTTTGGTAAATACCAAGATTCAAACCAAGTAATTTTTGCAAAGAAAGGTTCAACAAAACACATCATCAAAATGATAAAACATCAACATGCACATTCAAACAACAACCGGGGTAGGTTGATTGTATGTGATTAGATGAAGCATATACATACATGAGGAAAGCAAAACAAAACAAATTATAATTTCTATATGTCATAAAAAAATTATGCAACTAGATACTAAAAATCATTTTGGAAAAAAAAAATCTATGTGCCAAAAAAACAATAAATCTGAGCCAAAAAAATCAATAGATATTGATTTCTATCTTTGATTAAATTTTAATACATGAGACTAAAATTAAATCAATAAAAAATAATTTTTGAGTTATAAAAATAATAAATGAAATAAAAAAAGGAAAATTATGGTTCACTATGAACACAATTATTGTGGTCTACTAGTCATCAAATTGAAACGAGCACCACAACCAAATAATGGAGTTAGTGGAGTCATGAGCTGTGAATGTAACCTACAACAACACCAATAGAACGTTATAACCTAAAACACCCAACTAAATATTCAAACTTCTTGTTGGAATTTATGCATATGAAATCAAGTGGACCTATAGTGTAAAAACAAACTAGACAAGAATGTTTTTTGTTTTTTTGGTCATTAAGTGAACCAATAATAACACCATCAAAAACCTGTAAAACTTTGTTAAGAAACATAACGTTGATCAAGGAAATGTACAAAAGAATAAAATTTTAAATAAGGGAAAAGTGACAGGACATCAAGTTGGTTCAAAAGTAGTTGTGAAAATCTCTCCATGTACATAATTGAACACCTGTAAAAAGTTGGCCATATTTATATGTCAAAAACTAACGGCTTGTAATAGATCCATCGTGGTGTTGGGAAGTGTGTTTTGAAGGGGTGGAAATCGAGAAGTAGCTAAGCCTATGGCTACTGCTCGACTTAAGATGGAAGACACTTGCATCTTTTATAATGTGATCGAAGCTTTTTGATGAAAGAAAAGTGACAAAGGTAGAAAGATGAAGGCCTTCTGTCCCTTTCAAGCTCCAAATGGCATTGGCACAATCATGTAAAACCACATTAGCATGTTTGTATAAGCAACCAAATACCACAATTGTTAAGGGGAAGAAATGATCAATGGGGTGTTGGTTGTGATAGCTCCTTTCCTTGGCTTAAGCTGCATTAGACACAATAAATCCTTGAATTGCGCAAGATCAAGGAAGTAAATTTACTTGCGTTGGGTTGACAATGACAATGTTGGCTAAGGTGCGAATGTCATCTTTGGTAAACACAATATCAAATCGTTGATGAGAGGAATTGAATGTGGTTGAAGGAAGTGCATGTAATTGTTTTCGTCTCCTATGGAAACCATCATCTCGCACAATGGCAGCAAAGGTATTGCGAATTGCATCATGGGTTCTAGTGCATTCATTGCCATGAGTGCAATGTGAAAGCTGGATACCCATAAGGTTAATGGGATGTGTGCACACACATCAAAGGATGCCTGCAATTGAGGGATGGGGTAGTCTAAGTCGCGAATGAAGTGTTATGCAAAAAACTGGGGAAGATAATCAAAAGGCTAGGAAGACTAGTCAAGTTGTAAGCCAAACGCCTACCCTTGAGCCATAACATGATAAAATTCAGGTACAATGGGCCTTAGATGTCTTGTCGGATAATAACCCTTGGTATTAACTACTTAAGCAAAGAAAGGAAGTTAACTTTTCACCCCAAGGATCTTACATTTTAATATGCACAAATGTGGGGAATGATCAATCCACATTTGTACACCTTATTAGATTGTCAAGTAAGTGACACACTACCTCACATTCCCTACCCTATGATAGCCTATTAAAAATATCCCAAAAAAAAGAATGAACCATAGGTGCAACCCCAAACATTAGTAGAAATCAGCCAAAATGTAACACTCCATTTGCAATTACATGTGACTTATAGTTGTTTGTAATTAGTTTTGAGAGTTTTTGCGACTTAAAATCAAATTTCAACTATTTTGGTCATTGTTGTGGCTTTGTTACAATTGTTGATAACTTCATCCTATGGGCTGGATGGTTTTTATGTCTATTTTCATCCATGAATAAGCTTATATGTCCCATTAGTCAAATAATCACCAAGGTAGTCACACTAAATTGCAGATATTCTATGGTGACTTAAGGATATATTTTTATGTATGTATTAAGATTGTATTTAAGATATATTACCCATATGATAAATATGTTTTTTTAAATATTAATTATTCATATGTTCATATATTGAATCTGGAAATTGATATTTCAAATCTGAAATTAATATTTGAACTATGGAAATTGTTATGTAACTTCAAAAAGTGTTATTTCAATTTTGAAACTTGTTATGTAAATTCAAGAATTATTATTTGAAATTGGATATTAAGTTTTCAATTCTGAAACTTGTTATGGGAATTCCAAAATTCGTATTTGAACTTGAAAGTTCATATTTCAATTCTGAAAAAAATTACTTAAATCTAAAAATAGTTATTTCAATTATTAAAATAGTTATTTGAAACTCAAAATGGCTATATTTCAATTCTAGAAAAGTATTTGAATTTCAAAATTGGTGTTTGAGTTTCTAAAAAAATTATTTGAAATTTGAAAATTGTTACTTACTATGAAAATTGCTATTTCAATTATTATATACATATGAATATGACATTGATATTTGAGTTTTGAAAAACATTATTTTAATCTAAAAATAGATATTTTAATTCTGTTAATTATTTTTTAAATCTGAAATTTTTATTTCAATTTCAAATTTGTAATTTGAGTTCTAAAATTTGTAATTTGAATTTGAAAATCAAAATTTCAACTATGAAAATTCATATTTCAATTCTGATAATTATTGTTGGTGCTGAAAATTGCTATTTCAACTGTAGAAAACATTATTTAAATTTGAAATAATTTATTGCATCTGCAAATCGATATTCCACTTTTGAAAAATTGTTATTTCAATTCTAAAAGTTTTTATTTCAATTTGAGATTTAAAATTTTGAGTTCTAAAAATTGCAATTTGAATCTGAAAATCAATTTTTCAATTCTGAAAATTGATATTGAAACTCTGATAGTTATTATTCAAAGCTGAAATTTTCTATTTCAATTATAAAAAATATTATTGTAATTTAGAAATATTTTTTTGAACCTATGAATTGATATTCAAACCTGAAAAACATTATTTGAATCTAAAAATGATTATTTGAATATTTAAAATTATTAATTGAGTAAAAATGGATAGGTCAATTTTGAAATTTACTATTTGAAATAAAAATATTTCTAGTTTAAATTTCATATTTGAATTCTGAAAAGTGAGATTTCAATTCAGAAAATTTATAATAAAAGCTATAATAAATGAGATAGTAAGAAAACTAATTAATGACAAAATAACTAGCCACTAGCTTCAATAATAATTTAATAAATAATTAAATAATAATAATAGATATTTTCTGTAGTAAAAAATAATTAAAAATAGTATTTTATATTATGACATTAATTATTATGAAAGGACTAGTATAGGTATCGAATTTATTTATTTATTTATTAGTATTAATGTTATTATATATTTATTATTATTATTATTATTATTATTATTATCTAGAACAAGTGAGACAATAATAAAAATATGTTGCTATTTTGTATTAACTTGTATTACTCATAATAATGGATATAGTTAGTAGGTAAAGTAAGCTAGGATAACACATTGGGTATTATGAAGTAGTTGCAAATATGTTGCGACTAGGTTTGTGACACTTGCAACTAAAATGTGTAAACCATATGCCTTATGCTTCATTATTTTTGTATGTAGTATAAATAGGTGCACTAAAGCTTGAAATGGAAGTGTTATTCAAGGGATGAGCTAATAAAAGAGGCTTGACCCTAAAGGCTAAAATCCAAGATAAAATAGGATTATCAAGTAAACCTACTTGATTAGCTTAAGCTTACCAATTGATTTTAAATAAATAATCAGATTAATTAAAATACTAGATATTTAATAATGTTTCAAGGTGCCACATATTATCAAAAATTGGTTTTCAAAAAATAAATGGATATAATTATTATGCCATGTGGCACCAAATAATTAGCCTTATAAATGGACATAATTAAATTGCCACTTGGCGATATGTTATTTTGCCACATGTCATATACAAAGATCATCCAAAATGAATAATGTGGATATTTAAGATTAAATATTGCCACATCATTTGTTGTTTGGGTGACCAAATTAGTTGCCTTGTAATTAGTTGCAAATGACAATACATATACAATAAATTGAAGGATGAAATCGTCTTTTTGATTTTTTTTTACATCCACAATTCATGTCATTTTCAATTATTGCGTTATGTAACTTGTCCAAAGTGATTAATAGGATTTTAATTGTAAATGTTGCCTATGACTAAAACTTAGTTGCAAAAACCAGTAAAAAAAAACCATTTTCTACTAGTGAAACAACATAGAAAAGGCAATGAACTTTTCATATGATGCAAATTCCCATTTTCAAAATTTTTGTGTAGATTTCCCCATTCGTTAATGGTGTGACATTCCACCATTTTTGGGTTGCAAGAATTGGTGTTTATACTACACCAATGTGTTTAGGTTCATTATTTGTTTTATTAGATTTTGAGTGAAATTGGACAAATTTACCATGGTGAAAAATGGCAACCCCTTAATAAACAAGGATTAGTTGTTACAAATAGGTGAATTCATTAATAGCTAATTGAATTCACCAATTGTTAATCAAATTCATTAATAGTTAAATCATTAATAATAAATTCACTAATAGTTAATTGTGAATATAAGTTAGGCACCTAGGAACCTTCATTAAAAACTTTATTCACGTAGAAACCTAGCCCACCAACTTAGGGTGTAAATGTGGAGGTTTGAACCTTTCACCTCCTTTCATTTTCATGTTTAAGGTCAAGTCCTTAACCATTGAATCACTATTTAAATGAATGATATTTTTTTTGTCATTACATGTTATTATCCACACATATTTTTTTACCATAGATTACTTTTGACAATTTTTGGTTATTCTACCATAAGGTATTCTGAGTTATTTTATCATAGGCCATTATTGGTTATTCTACATTATTTTACCATAAGTTATTCTTGACTATTGTAGATTATTTTATCAAAGGTTATTTTTAGCTATCATAGGATATTTTACCATAATCTATTATTAAATATTCTATCCTAACCTATTGGTGGCTATTTTAAGTTATTTTACTTTAAAATTATTTTTGGTTATTTTATCATTAACTATGTTGGTTATTTTAGATTATTTACCATAAAATATTTTTGGTTATTATATTGTAGGTTATTCCATGTTATTTACCATAGGCTATTATTAATTATTCTATCATATTTTATTGTTGGCTATTTTAAACTATTTATCATATGTTGATTTTGGCCATTGTTGGTTGTTTTATTATAAATTGGGTGCAAGTATGATTGGGGTACCACATTTGAACCCTAAAGATTCATTCCAAAAACTCCCAAATTTATTTTTTTTCATTTTTCCCATGATCTATTTTACATTTCACCTTTTTTTGTCATGTCAAATGCAATAATTTGTTTCAGATTTTATATAAACATCTAAAGTATCTATTATTTTCATTTATGAAAGTGGGAGTAATAAAATTTATCCAATGTGGGCCACATTCTATCGATGGCCCAAATTCTAATAGGGCATCTAGTTAGTGTCACATTCATACATTTTATAGACATTAACACATAAGGTGTTTATGGTAAAAATCTTGGGCCAAAAAAAGTTATTTAAATATTCTTTATGAATATTTGAATTTGTTTTTTCTCATGAAACAAAGTCCTAAATTTTTTTTCAAAGATTTGATAGGAATGCTTAAATTTGTTCAAATTGAACATTTTATGCATAAAATAATACCTTTTGTAATGTATGTATTTATGAATAAAATCAAATTTTCATTGTTCAATATGAATTGTCATTAAATTTCAACATGTTTAAATGAGGGGGTCAAATGAATATAAAATGAAATAATCTTTTTGGGTACCCCAACCATGCTTTGACCCAATTATTATTGGCTATTTATTTTAGGCTATTATTGGCTATTAGAAGTTATTATACCATAAATTATTTTGGGTTATTTAAAGTTATTTTATTGCAAGTTATTTTAAACTATTATTATTTATTTTAAATTATTCTACCCTAGGTTATTCCACCTTAAATTATTATATGTTATTTTACCTTAGGTTATTATATTTTATTTTAGGTTATTTTAGATTATTATACCTTAGGATAAAATAACTTAAAATATAACATAAGGTTAATTAAATAGTTTAACTTAAAATAAGTTAAAGTAGAAAACCTATAATAAACTAAGGTACCTTCACATAGAATAACCTAATAATTTAAGGTATAACCGAGGGTATAATAACTTATAATAACATATAATAATTTGGGGTATAACTTAGAATAATTAGGATAGAACCTATAGTAGCCTAAGGTATTTAAAACAATGTAAAAATAAATCTATTTACTATAATAAATTATAATAATGAATTATGTTAACTCATAATTAAACATGATGTTTACATAGTGGCCCTATAATGAAATAACTTTAACGAAAGTGAAATCACTAAAATGTAATGAACCTACTTTACTTTTAAGGTCCCATTGTGATTTAGGTAGTGAACTACACCCCACTTTTAATGTATTAGTATTATTAGCACAAAAGTCATGTTACTAAAAATTTCGCCAAAACTAATTTCATGCACACCACCATTTACATTTCATAAAAATTCTCCAATTTTTTTTTGTCTCCAAATGGATTGAAATTTCACATGCACATCTAAGCCTTCACTTTAAAGACCTAATGACACAAAAATCACCACAATTTGACACCATATGTGGGAAATATGGATTTCCAAATAGATGCCCCCAAAAATGGTTTTCTTTCCTCACATCACTCACCATTTCACATTGTGATATGAATGATGTGACTAAACATGAATGATGTGTCCAATCATGGGTTCTAAAATGTTGAAAAATGTTTTTTTTAAATTTTTATTCAAAAATTGTCCATTCATTAAACTTAGGTTCACCCATTAGGTATGATGAGAAGTTGATTAGATAAAAAAAGGTAGATGGATGAAAATTCCAAATTATGGATGGAAACACATCCATGTGGATGAAAAATGAAAAAAAATTAAAAATTTTAAAACTTGGAATTTTTCATAAAACAAGAACAATGTTGGTTTAAATTAGCCTAATCACAACCGAGTGCCTCTAAACTTGAGGTTTGGGAAAAAAAATAAGTTCATGGAAGGTTTGAATTGGAACCCCAACCCCCATTATCCCCTAGTAGGTCTAAGCCATGTGAGCTTAACTTGTGCTTTAAACTTGGGTAGGTTTTAAAAAGCTTTGAATGATGTTTGGGCTTAAGTTTGGGCTTAAAGCCTTACAATTGCCACCTCCTATTACAATTGGGTGTATTATAACTATTGCTCCTTCATATGTGTCCCACATCAACAATGAAAATTGATGACATGGGAAAAAATTCCCTTTTTTTTGCCATTGTTGCCAAAGTTCGACTGGCTGAACTTTTTTTGGTTGGTGATGGCGATAGTTGCTATGATGTTATTATTATTCGTAAAGCTCTCACTATTGACATCAAAAGAAATAGACAAAGGAAGAGATAGAAAGAGAGCAAAGGAAGGGAAAGAAAAAAAATATAAGAGGGGGAAAAAAATAAAAGATAGAGAGGGGGGCCTTTTGTGGGATTATCTTCCTCTTGTTTTCTTTTCACCTTCCCCCAACACCTAGCCTTCCCACATTCCAAGGTACTAAATCTTGTTTGGGTTCAACTCCCAAAGGCGTGATGAAGCAAAAACAACCCAAAAAATGGCAAAATCATTTGTAAAAATTCTTCAACTCAAGAAATAAACCAAGAACATGCTTTGATTACAACTCCTACATCATGTTGTAGCAAGACAATCATGCCACATGATGCATCAAACAAAGTTTCACAAACACAAAAACTAATCCCATGTAGAATAAAACAAAAACCAATGCCCAAAGAAACTAAATATTGATGTAACACAACCTAACCAAATTAGACTTTTGGTGATTCAAAAATACAATTCATTTACAAATAACAAAAATCCAAGCCCAAAACATATAAACAAAGTCTAAGTAACAATTTGTAGAAACAAATATTGCATAAAAATGTAGAGAACTTGCAACATCAAGCTTGTGTGTTCTAGAATCTCAAATCACCAAAAGTGATTTGAAAACACACAATTTTGGATTACATCCCAAACATGAAATAACTTGAACTTGTTCACACTTGAATAGGTTCTAAGATAAAACATAATTAACTACAATAACCTAATCTCTAAGCATTAACTTAATTAAAACTTAGTTAGGTAGTTAAATTAACACTTTCAACATCCTCCAACTTGGAAACCATTGACATGAAAAACAAACTTTGCACATTGTTAGACAATGGATCCCAATGAGGCAAGGTGCTTGCTAGGTCCTTATCAAAATAATAATTCCAAATCTAACATTTTGAAATGTAAACACATAACATGTTTGATAATCTACTCATCAATCAAATTACCTTATTTAATGACAGCAACTAAAATCACTCTTTTGATGTTAACAACATTCCCATTACTGCTAAACTTGACATTCAAGTGTGAACAAAGTAGGCACTCATTTTTAATGTGCCACCACATAACAATGCACCAAAATTCAACATTGGTTATTGCTCCTTTTATAAGAATTGATTTGGCAAAAAATTTCAAATTCAAGAACGTAGATGTTGGTTTGAAAATTGAATCTAATTTCATGTGCACATCACAAATCCCTTAAGACTGGAGATTATATACATATACAAAGTTTTACATCAAATTAAAATTGGGGTTGTATCAATACAAAATTTTTAATTAATTAAAACCAAACTTGAGTATCTATAATGTTCAACCTATGTATTAACTTTTCAAAAAAGTTCAATTGGTTTACCCAAAAAACCTAAATATATGTTCAAGATTTTTTTTTCCAAGTTTTGATTTTGATTTTGGTTAAAGTTTAGTTCCATGGTTTGGTCTTGTCCCAATTCCACCAAAAAGGTGCCAATTTAAGTGTTGTTAACAAGAAAGTGAACTTAAACTTTTGAGTTTGACATTCTAAACTAAGGAACTTGTGAACATTAATAAAACCTTCAAAGGGATATGTGATGTTATTTGGGGGAACTTTACCAAGCAAAATTTCTTACTTTAGGTTGGTGTGGGGCATATATGCTCTTACTTCACATGGGTTTCATATTTTTGCATAACAATCCTTTAAGGATTAAAGTTGATGTAAAGAATTGTGTTGAAGTTGATTAATAGATGGAATGGGGGGAGAATTTGCATGCATGTTGTGAGCCAACCAAAGGGTGTTGCAAAAGCATCATATCATCACCATGCTACTAATGGGTGTTGTGGGTGCAATAGCAACATATGTGCCATAGGTGCCAAACTTTTGCCTTAGTACCCATGGAGAGGTGTTGGACCTGTTGAAAAACTAGAAAATAGGATGAAAAGTTGTAAGATCCCAAAAAGGAGATGAATAATAAAAAGATTTTGGAAGATCGAATGAAAAAATGTAAAATTTCATGAGAGGCTTAAATTCTTTAATGACTGCATGAAATTTTCAGTCGAAATTGGAATTTCCCTCATGAAGAAAGTGGGAGGGAAATTACAATTTATACAATTTGTTTTTAAAAGTGTAATTCTTATGGGCCAAGGCTTTATGGGTGGGGAACCCTAACTATATATGTAAAAGGACATACTCGGTTGGCAAAGGAACTAGTGTTGGCTAGCTATCAAAAATACCCTTGGGCATCTTTCGGGCATCTTGGTTTGAACCCTTTAGGGTATCACCTTGAGTGATACCTTGACAAAAAATTGAACCACTAGTTTTCACTTGTGTGAAAACCAAATTCAAAAAAAAAAATTAAAACCTAAGTGAGGTTGGACCTTTTACCTAGGTCAGGGTTTTAGATTTTTAAAAAGTGCAAAATAAAGTGAATATGGAATTTGGAACAGGGAGGCATTGCATTCCAATGGGTACCTTTTGTAAACCCTAAATTTTTTTATATAAGAATTTTTTTTCTTTTTCATTCTTCTTCTTTGTTTTTTTTGGCATCATGTGTCCATTGCTTGGAGTAGTGCTTGAAGTGTTAGTTTAATTTTGAGGGAGTTGTTTTTTTAATCTTCCCTCTACTCTTTCCTTCCTTCCTTCCTTCCTTTCTTTTTTCCTTCAAGTGTTTTGTTTATGCCTTGTTGCTTCACTCACTACCTTCGTACCTTGCACCTTGATTGTTGCCTCATTGTTTCGCTACTTTGTTGTTTCACTGTCTCAGTCATTGCCTTGTTGTTTTGGTCATTTTAGGTTTTGTTGCTTCAGTACTTCAATCATTCCCTCACCACCTCATTACCTTGCTTGTTGCATCACTACCTTGCTCACTATATTGTTGCCTACCTTCACATCTTGCTACTTCCATGCTTCACTACTTGCTTCATGTATCTTTTGTTAGCCCTTGCCTTCCCCCCTTTGTTCCTTCATTCCCTGCTACTTCATGCCTTATTGTTTTGCTACCTTGTGCTTTGTGTGTTAATAAGTACTTTCGCTTTTGCAAGTGGAAGAGCTTTGAACTTTGAAAATTGAATTTTAATTAAAGAAAGGAAAGGTTTTTTTTTAGTTTTGATTTTTTTTTTGTTGCTTTTATTTTTTATTTTTTATAAGTGGATTTTACTTATCTTTAGATTTATTATTTATTTATTTATTTTTAGGTTTGAGTTTTTTAATGGTTTTGTTTATAAGTCTAATTTTTCCTTTTGTTTGTTTATGTGCAAGAATAAAATAAAAATAATTTTTGACAAATAATTACCCTTATACCATTTTTAATCATGATGAGAAAGAGAAATGAGTGAATTTTTTATTATTTTTCTCCACCTTAAACCCCATTGTTTTTTTTTTTAAATTAAATTTTTGCTTTCCTTCTTTTCTTTTGTTTGTGAGTAGAATTTAATTTCCTTATTATACATAGATTGTTGTAGATTTGGTTCTACATTAGCTTTGGAGATATTCTTGTGAAAACTATCAATGGAACGACCCTTTGCAATGGAAATATAACAAGTGGTAACAATGAGATAATCGAAAGTATGTATGAATGATGTAATTCTAGAAGAAAAATAAGAAGGAAACCCAAGTGTGCACATAAAAACAAGAAGGAATCCAAAAAATTGCATGTTCAAAGAAAATATTGGAAACCATATGGAAGAAATTCTTTGTGTTGGGGGTTTTTTGTGTTCATGACAATTTAGAAGTTGATCTTGAAAATAATAAAATGATGCATTGTATACTTTGTTATCAAAATCGTGTGATCAGAATAAATCCAAAAACTCAAGTGAAGAAAGGACTAATTTTTTATTACAAGACAAATGAATTTTAAAAAAAAAAACAATGTGGATGTAGAACACATTCTTATTGCAAAGGTTTGAAAAAGAAATAAACAATGTGTTGAAAGTAACTAAAGAAAGATGACCATTAAAGAAAATAGCAAATATGTTTGCAGGGGCAATCTCTAAAATTTTTTTATGAAAGATTCGTTCAAAAAAGAAGATGTGTCATAGAAAGAATTCCTAGAAGACCTTGATCTTTTGATTGTTAAGAACAACTTACTAATTCAATTTATAGAAAGTATTTAACTGAAGTAGTTGGTTCTACATTTATGTCCAAAATTAAATTTCTCTTCCAAAAGGTAGTTTTCATAAGAGATATTACTAGAGTTAGTGGAGAAGTCAAGTCAAATGTATGTTCTTTTTGCATTGGTAGAATGTCATTTTGCAACAACTAACTTTGATTTGTGGATGTCCAAAGGAGCTTATTAAATATTTGGGCAATGATTGGTAACCAAAGCATGTGACAATTAGCTTATTTGAAGTGATACAAACTACAAGGCAAGCCTTAGCTAGAAGTTTGACAAAGTTGTTAGGAAGTGTGATTTAAGGAAAAGGATAATTATTTAATTATGTCAAAGATGAATGTTTTGATTTCAATGCAATGATTGTTCCATTGAAATCAATTGTAAGTTGTGAATTTCTTGGTTTAAAAGAAAGCTTTCAAAGCACTTGCTTTGGACATGCTTTTTCAAAGGTATGTTAATATGACACTATAGATGAAACAAATTGCAATAATTTGAAGTATGTCTTTCATTAAGTTTGCTTAAGCAAATTTGCAAAAGTGCATAACTTGGCTACAAAGGGTAGACAAAAATGGAATAAGGCGTGTGTTGAAATTGGAATTTGACACCAAAATGAACATTGCAGTGAAAACCAATTATTTTTTAAATTTGCAATATTGTTTTAAATGTTTACAATTTTTGAGTTTCTGAATTGGATAAGATAACTAAACATTTTATTATTGGTATTTTTGCAAGTTTTATAATAAGATCACTATGTTTCAAAAAGCTTTATAATTTCATTCTACCATTATGTTTTATTATAATAGACAAACTATTGTGAAAGTCATTGGTTGAATGCCTCCACCTCTAACTTGTGGATTCTTTAATTATCCACAATAATCCACAATAATTCTTCACATTATCCTCACATTATTTGAGGGATTATTGTGGATTTTCTTTCTCCAATTGTTTTTTCCTATGTTTTTAACCAATCTTGTGGGCATTAGTTTTTTAGTGATGCTTTACACTTTGCCATTTCCATGAGTTTGAAATTGAAAGAAGGAAATCAAGTTGTTCTTTCATTTGAAAACTTAATGGATGATGATTCAATTGTTATTGATGAATTATCTTCGCCAGCTTGCAACATTAGAAGAAAGGTAATTAATATTTTGGATTATTTATTTTAATTTTAAAGAAAATATGACAATAGCAAAGCCCATAATGTGATCTTTTTGATGTTAGACCTTAGGTTTAACAACTTTTTTATAGTATCTTCGTTTGTTGGAAGGGAACAAGGTGTTGCTTTTGTTGAAGAATATGATAGGAAATCCTTATATCCTATGTTGATCAAATGTTATGAGCATTTGCATCCTTTGGTAAGGTTAGATAAATTTTTTGTTGACAAAGATACTTTTGATTAGGATTGCAGTTTGGATATTTTGAGCAAACTACAAGCACAAGTTATGAATTAGTAGAAGAGTTTGTCAAAAGGGAATTGTTGATTTTCAAGAGGTATCAATTGGAGCAATCGTGGTAAAAATATGAAGCAATGTTTCTTACAATTTAGCCTAATAGCTTTTGGGCATTGTTGGATCTCAAATTGAAACATAAAGGATTCTTTCTTTGGTTGGGAATGCTTACTAACCTTAGGAAATATCATTTGTAGATTGAAAATTTAGAAAAGTTGATATTTGTTAATAAAAATTGGTTTAATGATCCTAGAATAAGATGTAAATCTCCATCTAATTTAATAGAATTCTTTGAAAAGGATATAGATTTAGAAAAGGAGTTAGAAGAGTTTGAAGGTGAATTTGAAAGGGATGAAGTTGTTGAAGTGTAAAAGTTCACTAAATATCTTTTTGGTGATTTAAAAAAATTTGTTTATAACATGCTTGTATTTTTTTCATTATTAAGAAAGAGAAAAAAATCAATAATTTTTAAAAATTAAATTTTTTTTTGGGGGAAAAAAAAGTAATGCATAGTTTGTGAGAACTGCCAAGGGGCACCCGGTTGCTTTCAAAATTTTGAGAACCGTCACTATGAGACGCAGCTTAAATGTTTTTAAAAAAAAAATTGATACCTCAGCCTGGCATATAAGTTTTAGGGAAAAAAAAGTGAAACCTGGACCCCTTGTAAATTATTTTGTGAAACCCAGATCTGGTGGGTATCATAAAATTGTGATATCCGCCCACGAGTGACGGGAACCTGCCCTGTAGATGAAGATGGATTGCCAAGTTGTTCTGGCAGGTAAGGCCCTACTATGAAGGAATTCTCTGACGCCCTATGAAGTGATGGTGGAGCATGAGCAGGGCATTATGTCTTGGCCCTCATTCAGTTCACAGGGCATCATGCTCCAACAGCCAAGGCATTCCCCTTATACATAACATAACATAACATAATTTTGTGTTATTTCTTATACATAACATAAATAAATTATTTGGTGAAAGGGTATATCCATCAAGGAACAAGAAAGATCTTCCACTATTCCAGCTTGAATTGAAACCCAAAGTACCATGTGACTCTCTAGGAAGAGAGAATGTTTTTAAAAAAACAATGGAATTAGGGTTTTGGGGGATAAGTGGAGAACAGAACTGTTGTATTGATGTCTAGTAGCAACTGACAAATTCTAATTTTTGTCAAAATAAAATTTTAAAAAGCAGAATTTTGATAAGTTTCTCCTGTTTTTTTTTTCCTTTTTCTCAAGTGTCCTGGGCTTCTTTTTAGTAAAACCCCTCCCCACCCAAAGGTTTTTGTGAAAGTGGATAATGGCTGTTCTGGTGACACTATTAATGACTGTTAGTTTAGGCACTTGCAAATAACTCACCAACTGTTCTCAGTTTTCCACCATTAACCTTATGCCAATACTCAGTAAAAGAAAGCAGCCTCAAGATAAAAGAAGAATAATTTTCTGGTAAAGGACTTGGGTGAAGAGTATAGTAACAGGTTTTTTTAATGAAAAAGGCAATTTATAAAATAACTTTCACAACAATGACAGAAATTTCAAAGCAAAATCAATATTCTAGCTCAGAACTTGTTTTTATCACCAACTTACTCAGGAAAAAAGAGTTTCAAGTTGTGTTAATTACATTGTGTTCTTTTTTTGGGCTATTAGGTGTTGATCTCTCCTTAAGCTCACTACTTCATGGGAAAAATGTTACTCTTCACCTGAGTCTTCTTCCTTTTATGAATACTAGTGGAGCTTGTGCCATTGGCTCAAGTGTAAACACATAGAGGGCTCAACTGATCTTTCCTTCCAAACCCAATTTTGCAATTTGTTTGAATTTTCAGCAACAAAATCCAGTAAAAAAATCAATGTCTTCCACACCTCAGCTCTGAAAATTGTGAAATAAACTTTATTAGATCTGGCTCACTGAGAGCTTTCCAACAACACCAGAATACCCCTAGTTTCCAATACAGTTTTCAGTTTCAATTTTATTTAGTTTTCATTGAAAAACTGGTTCAATAATCAATATCTTCCACACCATATCTCCAAACAGTTTCAAACCAAGTTAGTATGCTCCTACTCATTGAAAGCTTTCCAAAAATACCAAGAACATGGCATGAAACGCCCTGGTTTGGGAGAACTTAGCCTGACAAACAAAACAAAACAAACTACCTTGCTTCATAGATAGATCTTTACTGTGTAAATTGAGGAGTATATAAAAAGGAGACCTTTTGCACCGCGTAACATTGTTGCAATTCCTTGCATCCAAGTGTCCTAGGGTAAACTGGCCCATCATTGATCGCCTGCCTATGACTGAACACTTTGGCAAATCTTTCTCAATTCTTCTCTACTTTGAATGATTTAAAATGTTATTGGAGCACCTTCTCAAGCTTTACAAATCATCTTTGAAATGCAAAGCCAAGGGACCAGCCAATAAAGAACTGTAAAGAAAATACGTTTTCTCGAATTATAAAATGTGTTATGACCCCTTTTATTTCAAATGTCATAACATTCTAATTTTTTATTCATTTTAAACGATTTAAAGTGCCATAGGAGCATCGCCTGAAGTTTTACAAATCATCTTTGAATTCTAATTGCAGCAGAGCAACATACAAGGAAATTTTTGACGTTCAGGAATCAGTCTTTGTAGCATTTGATGATTGGTTTTTTTGAGTTCTTGAACCCCTATATTTTGAGGGGTTGTAGCTTTCTCAATTATGTTCTGTTTTTGACGATTTTTAATGCATTAGATGTGCCAATAGGAGGGGTTCAAGTTTTATTTGGACACCAGAAACAATGGAGCCCTCCCCTTGGATCTAGCTTGTCCTAAGCACTTAAATGTTTGATCACTGTTTGGTTTACCCTATTTATTGTTGTTTCTATCCACACATTTTATTCTTTCTAAACACCATAGGTGTTTTGTATAACTCCTAATATCTAATAGTGTTATTTTGTATTGACAAAATTTCACCGAATTTCAACTAGGAAAATATGATTTCAACACATACAAAAATTTTTTTATGGAAAAATAATATAGATTCATCAAATTTTAGAGGAAAAAAAATTCATATTTTTAAACTCTTATGATACTTAACAACTTGCCAATATTGCCATGATTTCAAACAACAAAACATAAATAAATTTATAATTTATACTAGTTATGATTGACATTCAACACCTTTCTTTTGCTCCTTTGAACATTTTTTCATCCTTTCGAATGATTGCCACTTTGGCTACATTACAAAATACATTATAAATATACTCAGACTCTTTTCCTATCAAATATAACAAATTTCAAGTTCTTATTCTAGGTTTTGTCAAGTATTGGGTGGGTACATCTTTTGCCCTAATACATGGGGACAAGCTAAATATAGAACCTACTTGATTCATAAATATTTTAAACTTACCCTGGGTTTATTCTACATTGCTCAATAAATATTTGAAGAGTTACCCTTACATAGGAGAGGGTAATTGTTTTGTAATGGAGCAAGGAGAGCTTATGACAAGATCATTATATAGCACACATGCATTTTCATGTTTAACTTTGCAAATGTAGTGATGCGTGTGATTATGATGGGTTTGTTGAATTATGGTAAGTAATTATTGAATATATTTGCTTTTGGCATTTTATTTTGTTCATTCCAATGATTCCCTTGAGTAAGATTCTTACAATATGTTGTTGGACCCCTCTTGATTTTACTACCATTTGCCATTATAAGAATGCTTTGAATGTATCATTTAGGTTGATGATTGGTTTCATTTAATTTAATTTTTTTTAATAGGGCATTTGAAATTTCATAGACTCATGTTTGGAATATCAAATATGAATGGGGCAAATGAGCAGATCGGAGGAAAAAATCACAGTAATACTTTTGTGCTGACTGCATTCATTCCTTTGGCCAATCTAACATTCACCCAATACTCATGGTGAAATACACACCACAACAGTCAACTACAGAGAATATCTTACATATGAAATTTTCATTGATGGAAACCTAATAATGGGCTCACCTCTTTGCTAGGTGGAATAAACCATACTTTTAGCACATAACAAGTACCACACATACAAACATATGAAATGAGGAAGGCCATATAATCACATATTTACGCTATCAAAAGTTTACATAAGGGAATTATATAAGGTTTAATTAGAGAATTAATTAAGGACTATTTTAGAAAGTCACTTAAGGGGTGTACTTAAGTTATGGGACATTTAAAGGCTACGTAGAAGGTTATGTAAGACCTACCTAAAGAATACTTAGTGAATTCTTGAGTATTTGGTACTTAAATGTAATAGGAGCAAAAATTGAACATTTCAGTTTTGCAACATTGAGTGATAAATGGTCACAAAATATTAAAGAAAATCGGTAGTGCAAATAGACTACATAATTATATTATGTAGAACTTCAGACTTGCAAAAAGCAACAATTTTAAACACAAAAACTAGTGGAAAAGATAATTTCAAGGATAACTCAAGCGACATCAAAACTTGCTTGAATTCCAATGACATCAAAACTACATCAAATTTTGCCAAATTTTTTTGCCCTAAGTTCCACCACAGGAACCTTTCTAAGCACCTGGGGGAAATGGTGGGGTGCCAAAAAAACAAGGGGGAAATCCTTAGAAAATCTCTTAAACTCCTAGTGATATAATTATATCTATCTTCTAAAAGTCTTAAGTGAAATAAAATGTCACAACTAATTTTTTGAATTTAAAAGTAAACATTCAACATAGAAAACAGATTTCGATTTGGTTTTATCAAGTTTTCAATTTCTGTACATTTTTTATTTCCTTATAATTTCAGTTTTAAGTGATTATTTAGCATTTACAAATCAGTGTAGAAAGTTTCTAGCATTAACAAACACCTATGGGCTAACTAGGGATTTCTTAAGTTAAGGGATACTTAAGGTTATTTAAGGGACTGCCTTAAATTTAGGCATAATTCAAGAGAGAGCTATGTAGGGGGACTACTAGCTCTGGTCTACCTAAGAGTCTGCCTAAAGGGTTACCTATGGTTGATTCATAGCTCTTTATGTAGACCTTATGTGACTTTTAAAGTAATCCTTAGGTATGCCCTAAATTAGGTAGGTCCCTAAATAAATTTTATGGAACACCCTAAGTAGTCCCTATTTAAACCATTATGTAGGATTTTGATAATCCTTATTTTACATAAAACCTAAGTAAGCCTAAGGTAGCCCCTAACTTAGGTTGTTCCCTTAGTAGTTCCATAAGTAGCTCCTAACATAGGTTGTTCCCTTAATAGTTCCACAGGCAGACCATATAGCACCTAGGTAAGTCCTAACCTAGTTAGGCCTCTATCTCTTGTAACCCCTAATCTATGTGATGTTAACTTAACTAGATTATAGTTTGGTTGGAGGAGGAACTATAGTGACCACTTGGGGATGTTCATCCTTAGTTTTGAGAAGTGGTCCTGGTTTTAGTGAACTTTATGGATAATTCAAAAGGGACGATGAGTAGGTATAGTGAGACCCAAAGTGAGGATTATTTTATGGATAACTTTATTGTCCAACAATTTTAGGTCAAGTTTTGATAAATCAATGCATACATTGAGCCACCAATGGGTGAACCTAGCTGCTCACACTTATGAGTGAACCAATGAAGGTGGTGGGGATTGTAGGGTCCAAACTATGAAAACTCAGTTATGAACTGACTCAAGAATTCCAACACTTTGATCAACCTGACTTTCCTTTTGAGGTTGCCACCTCTTTTCACAACTCCTCACATTCACACTCATGTTTTATAAATTGCAAGACTTCATTCTTATTTGAAAGAATCACATAACTTGACCATTGTGCAAGTGTCATCCTGGGATGCAAGCACGAGTGTCATGTTAGGAGTCTTTGTTGGGCTGATGAAACTTGGGATCCCACCTTGGACAACACTTGTTTGGTCCTGCATGAGATTAATCTAACTTTACTATCCCATTGTCCAATTGCACGATGTAGGTTGAAATTTCTAACTGATCAATACTTCTGAATTTTCAATATCCCACACTAGGGCTAATTTTCATTGTTTTGTTTTTTCATTTTCTTACAAAAAATGAAGCTTGGAAGAGGGCCTCCATTTGGGCATCTCAACTGAAAAGTGAATAATTGCATGCACTCTTTCTTATTGGTGGCGATTGTTTAGGATGTTTCTAAGGGAGAGGCTGAGAATGAGAGGTGTTGAAAAGTTGATTTGATCAGGGATGGAAGGGTATATGTGTGAATAAAGCAGACCTCTCTATTAAGTCCAATTATTGCTTGCATGCACTCTTTGTTATTGGTGGGAATTCTTTAGGTCGTTCCTGGGGGAGAAGAGGAAAATGAGAAGTTGTTGACAATTTCTTTATCATGAAAGGAAGGGTGATCTCTTAAACTTAAAAAGTAGATCTCTTTTATAATACAGCTCTGCTTTACATTTGGGATGCGGCCACAGAGAATCCACACAAGGTAGCTTGCATTCCACATCTCTGTGCACTCATTCTGATTGGAATCCAATTGGTCCAAAAACACAGAGTCTACACCAAGGCTTGCCTAGTCCATGCTTTCAACCACTCAATTTCCAGGACCACTGCCAAGTCTTCTCAAAATGCAATGCGATTGACCAATTATGGATCCTTGTGGGGTTCTAATAGTGTATTGTGTAGCCACTAGATGTATGGCGGGATCATGCCTATTATGTTCAAGAGAAAAAAAAATGTCACAATAAAGGCCGCATATGCAGTATCCCAAATGAAAATGCTTTCAAAGTCTCCTCACTTTATAGAGAAAAGCTCAGACAAGCTAGCCAAATCATTGAAAAGACGTTGCAAATCAAAATAAAGGAGTTTCCAATATTCATCTCTAATTATGTAGAATTGGGTCAAGTGAGGCGACGGAATCTTGCATTGCAGCACCAATGCTGTAAAGTGAGATGCAGTTGAAATTGGTTGCTGGATAGAAGTGGAGTTCCAGAACCATATGATGTTGATTGGAAAAACCAACTGTAGGCTTTATTTCTCTTCATAAACACATGCATGAGTGATATATAGGATACCAGGGCCACAATCGAGTGAACAGAAGTGAAATTCATTTCATCATCATCACGAGTGTGGCCTGTGCCGTTGGCCCAAGTGTTACCACGTCCTCAACTGATTTCTCCTTCCAAAACCTGGTTTTTTGGGAATTTATTTGAATTTTCAGCAGTGGAAATCACTTAAAAATCAATATCTCCCACATTGTAAATCCAAATCTTACCAAATAAATTCCATTAAATCCTGCTCATCAGGATCCTTCCGACAACACCTAATTCACATCCAAGACAACATGTTATGGGTGGCTTTGGGATGAACCCTGTTAAGGAGAGAATCAAGGTAGTAATAAGGAGAAAAATAGTTAGTTGAAGAACACACTTAGTAGGTATATTTTGAATTTAGTTTTTGGAGGAAAGATTTGGATATATTTCCTTTTTCATTTGTTTTTGACATTAGCATATTTTATATATTTTTAGTTTTTTTCTTTTACATGTTGCACACATTGGATTTTTGAATTGAAAAAAAAATCACAAGTTGATTTTGTTTTGTAAAGAGCAATAAATGCAATTACAACAATTAAGAATTGAAGGTACAATTTTAATTTTGAATTGTGTAGATTGTGTAAATTTTGCATATTGTTTTGTTAGAATTACATTTTGATTATGTGTTTGACTAATTATGCATTAATGATAAAAAAAATCAGTACTTACCATTTGTAATCATCCCTAGGATGAATTTAGGAGAAAAAATCAAGATTTATATGTCTTGTTGCTAATTTTGTTGCTTTAAAAAATAGATAGGACATTGTGAAAGGAAGTTTGTGTGTTTCTACAAAAACATTTATCAATTAATTTGTTTTTAGGACAAGAACTTGAGTAAGGAAACTATTGAAAAGGTTATGAAAAAGAGGTTTATCAAGACGAATGATAAATACAAAGAAGCATGCTTCAAATGGTGACCCAAAGTTTGAAGGTTGGATCGAGTAGCAATTGGTAGAATGAAGCTATGGAATTAGAAGATCATGAGCAACATATGCATTTTTCAATCCATTTTTCACCCCAAAATGGGTGCAACATATGTTATAACGTCTACTAAAAACCAAAGAGAGGCCTACATGAAACAAGATGCTTTCAATACAGAACTTGGATTAGGAGAGCATAAAGACGACCTAGTAATTGAGATTATTAATTCTTGAGGGGAACACAATCGATAGTTGACCCAATTGTTTGAGAAGAAAATGTAGTCAAAACCGCACTTATAATTTTGAATGAATGGGTGCAAGGGGGAACATAAAACAATTTACATGAGTATTAGGATATGCACAATTTAGAATATATTCAACACAATTTTTAAAAGGAACAAATATGACAAGCATCAAAATTGGGGATCAAAGTGTCCATTTAACAATATGCTTCACCTCCATATCAACAACCACCAAAAGAATGGGAAGAAGACTTGGACAACAATGACGTTCGATCCTTTGATCACAAAAGTATTCAAAATTTTTACTAATGCATCATGATTTGGTTCCTATTGCTCAATGGCCAACAATGTGACCAAACCAACCTTACTAGCCCAAGCCTCTTCTTTCTCTCCCATTTTTTTCCACACCTCCATTCTCTATACCTACTTGAATACCTTTGTTTGGTGGGTGTAAAAAAATATTTGTTCTCATTTGGGATCTTAATTCTTCTTTTTACCAAAGTTTTCTGATCCATTTGCCACCAAGGGTTTTGTTTGTTTCCTAGCACAAATACTAGTAAGTTTCCCAAACCTAATTGAGATGATGATGGAAGTAACAATTGTTTTACCATATGTGGTTGCACTTCCTTTTATGTGATTTTTGTGATTTCACCAATGTTAGTCATTGCTTTAATGAATTTTAAAATTGCATCAGCACCTTCTTCATTTTTGTTGTTGAACTCTTGAATCTCCACAGGTTCTTGTGTTATTATACCAAATCTTGTTGCCACTCTTATTGACCTTTTGAAAATTCCTCTCCTTAGCCTCTCTAATAGTGGTTTTGTTGTCTCCTCAATGTCATCTACACATCTAATTGTTTCATTGATTTCTTTTGTGAATCATTTCCCTTCCTCACACTCCAACAATGATGGTGATGCCAAGGGTGAAATCACTTTCAACAGCACAATGTCGTAAATTGTTGTGCTCACTTGTCTCTCCAACTCCACTTGGAATTCTTTCTATTTTGCAAGAACTTTTGTCATATTTAATGTTCTTCTTCAAGTTTTTTCACATTCTCTCATTCTGCAATTTTTTGTATTTTTGTTTTTATTACAAGTTGCTGCAATTTCTCCAATGCACTCTCCTCATTCATACTTCAACACACATCATAAATAAAAAAGTCATTCTGGAATAACTTTGAATGTGAAGAAGCTCAGTGGACATTCCCTCCCATTTTCTCATTTAAGGCAACTCGTTGTTTTTGCATTAGTTTTTTTTTTCAACCACCCCATTCCTTTCATGATGGCTTCATTCCTATATGTCCACATGGAAGCAATTATCATTGGCTTGGATGCATTTTAATATTTTTCATTCATCCAAATGCCATTGTCACCATCTTCCCTTCATATTTCATCATCTCTGCCATGTGTGTTGTAATTTGTTCCAACTCAATTATATCGTCATCCGATTTGTCAACTAAGTTAGTTGATTTTGTTGGTGAATCATCAAAATTATCTATGGTATTAATTACCAAGTTGCCATTGTTAATTTGTGGTCATCATGGAATTGCTTCATCATCTTCATCTTCATGGACTCCTTTTCATGGTTGATCTATGGTCTATTGTTCCTCTTAGTAAATTGGTTTTTGTACCTCAAAATTTTGCACCTTAGATGTCATAAGTTGGTATGGTTTTAACTTGTTAATATTTATTGACATAGGGTTAGGTTCAAAATTAATTAGTATAACCAATAAGGCTATATAGTTAGACAACATTTACTATATCCTATATGGTCCAAACCCTTTTCTAGTGAACTTTCCCAATTTTGATTTACTCCCTTTGGAAACCATAAAAAAAAATCATTAAATTTGAATTTTTTTAAAAAAAATTTTCTATTGATTCCAAAAAACCCTCTTCCACAATTGAGTTTTTAACTTAATTTCAGATTGTAATCTATCTTCTTGCAGCTTTTCTAGCTTTAAAACCTTACTTAATAAAATTTTCACCGAATTTCTTTAGATCTGTGGTTACTACTGATGATTGACATAATGTATTTTGTAGGAATTAAAGGATGTGACCCATAAACAAGCTAATATGGTGTATACCATGTAGCTACCTTGTTTGTTGTTTTGTAAAAAAACGAGACTATGGGTAAATGTTCATCCCAATTTGTTTTATTCTCATTAACTAACTTAGTTAATAATGTTCCCAATATGTTGTTAGTGGAGTCTACATGACCATTCCTCTATGGGTAATAAGTAAGAGAATTGACATGTTTTAGTAAGAAATGATATGTCAAATGCTTTATAACATCATTTATAAAATGCACCCCTTGATCTATGACTATATTTAGTGGACATCCAAACCTAGTAAAAATATATTCATATAAGAATTTTGTTGTTACTATTACAATGTTTGTTTTTAACACTTTGGCTTCCACACATTTAGTTGCATAATCTATGGCCACCAATATGTATTTATTCTTGGTATACCTTCCTACTAGTTTAAACGGTCCCACAAAATCCAAGCCCAATTTCGTGAATGGTTCTTTTGGAAGAGTTATTACTAATTTGGCCAAACTTTGTGTAGCCAACCCTCCAATGCGTTGACATACATCACATGATCTGTAGAAATCACTAACATCTTTGTACATTGTGGGCCATTAGTACCCTGCATCTAAAATCTTCTTCTATGTGATTTCAATTGCAAAATGCCCTCCTATTGTTCCCTCATGCAACTCCTTCATCACCTTCTGAGCTTCTATGGTTGACAAACACCTCCTCAATATGTTGTCTTACCCCATTCTATACAAAACATCATTTTTCATTGTAAAGGGTTTAACCCTCTTGGTTAGTTGTTGTTTTTGCCCTATTGACAAAGATTCTTCCATTTGTCTTGTTTATATAAAAACATTATGACATCATTCAACCATTCTAGTTTTGTGAAAAATAAATTAGCATAGACGTGGTTTATTTTGGGACTCTTAAAGGTTCTGTGACATTAAGTAATCTAGACAAAACATTTGCAACTACATGATTATTGCCTAACTTATATATTACTATGTTATCATATTCCAACAACAATAGTGACCACCTAGTTATTCTCCTTCAAACCTATGGTTTGTTTACCAAGTAAACTAAAGCTATATGATCAACATAAAACACAAACTTATTTCCCAACAAATAATGCTTAAACTTATGTAATGCAAAAACCATAGCTAAGGCTTTTCTTTCTATGGTCCAATAATTTTCTTTTGCACTATTAAACAATCTATAAGCATACACTATTGGTTGATCACTTTTCCTTATGATATTTTGAATTAATAAACCCCCTATAGCTAGTAATGATGCATCTATGTGAACATGGAACTCCATGTCCCACTTCAGTGGTACTAAAATTGGTGCTTCAACATATTTTTGTTTTATTAATTTCCAAGCTTTTTAACACTCTTTCATCCACAGAAAACTCTCTATCTTGTGAGTTTCATAATTGGAGCCATGATCATTGCAAAATTCTTGATAAGACATTTGTAAAATTGTGCCATGCCATTGAATACTTGAATCTATTGTGAATTATGTAGTACATGCATGTTCATTATCGTTTGTATTTTCTTTGGATTAAGTAGTTTACCTTCCTTGGGTGCAAATTCTTTAAGGTGTACCAAAATCTTGTCATAATGTCACCTTTTTTTGTCTTTTTTACATAATCCTTTTTTACCATGTAAAGACACATTTATGGATGATTATGGTGGAATTTAGAATTGTAATAGTCTAAAATATAATCCTTCTAAATTTTTTGACAACATTTGGTTTGTTGATTTTTATGGGGATCAAAATATAGGGTAAAAAAGGATTGCAATAAGGACTAGGCCCTTTTCATCCTATGTGGTATATCTTAAAAGATTTTCACCCCCTTTGAAATAGTAAATCCAAGAATTACTCTAAAGAATACCATAAAAACACATTTCTCTAGTTTAAATTAATGTTGTATTCCCTACACTTTTGAAAACATAATCTTAGCTTTTGCAAATGAGTTTCCATATTACTATAGACTATAAAATCATCCAAAGAAATCTTCATAAAAGTATCTAGATGTTCTCTAGGAATATTCTTGTCACAATTTTTTGAAATGTTGAAGGTCCATTATTTCCTCCAAAAGGCATTATTCTCCAAATGAAAGTTCTTTAATATGTGAAACCAATGTCTTATATCTATCACTTAGTGCTATAGAAATTTGATGAATTTAGAATATCCATCCAAAAATGATTATGCCTCACACCTTGCCACTGTGTTTAGTACTTCATCTATAAATGGTAATGGGAAAAGGTCCTGCTTGGTTGTAGCATTCAACTTTCTGAAGTCTACACAAATTCTGAGCTTCCCATTTTTCTTTGGTATTATAATAATCGATGACAACCAAGTAGCCTCTTCCACAAGTTGTATGAAACCTACTGCCAATAATTTATCAATATCCTACTTAACTAGTGTTGCATAATTTGCATTCAATCTGTGCTTAGCCTGATGTGCTAGTGGTATGGTTTTATCCAATTGAATTTGGTGTTGAGCCAATTCTAATGGAATGCCCTTTAGATCTTTGTATGTCCAAGTTTAAACATCTTTGTACTCCCTAAGTAATTCCTCTAACTTTCACACCTTTTCTAGTTATAAATTTGAATTTACCTTCACCATCTAAGGTTTTGCTTAAGTCCCTAGATTCAGATTTGTTAATTGTTGTTTTTCTGTGAATGTTTAACTTGTTATTTGCAACTCTTGAACCTTGACCTTAGTTGGAATTTTGTTAGTTTGAACATTCCCTAGCTGGAATTTATAGTAGGTCTCAGGATACACATTATCTTCTAAAACAACTATTGGCTCATATATGTTTGTAGTTTTTCCTTCTATTAAAATGAATTATGTATTATTCCTCTTTGTACTATGATTTTAAACTTCTATATCTATGTGGGTAAACTTTGTGGGTTCTGCATATTGAAAGTGTTTTGGTAGATTAATAGTGCCTATGGAAAATAATTCTAGCTTTGTAGCGAATATGATATCCTCCTCTTCATCTATGATACCATTTTGATAGTCATAACATAACAACACTTTCGATCATTTCACCTTTATTCCTAGATGCTTAGTCACTATATTGTAGTTTGGATTGTACTAGTCCTTCGAATTGTCACTGTGTTCTACCCCCAATCATGGGCTACTCTAACATCCCTCAACCATGGTCTCCCTAGTAGCATGGAATAACTAGCATTTATCACATTTTTCTATAATACAGTAAACGTAATAACATAAGGTATGTCGTGAACATTTGTCTTCACATCATGGATTAGTCCCATTAGCTTTATAATGGTTTGATCTAACATCTTTAGATTATATGGTGCGGGTTTAGACTTTGGTAACCTCAACTTCAATCTCAATTCATCTGTAATGATATTAATGTTAGACCTTCCATTTAACAAAACATTTTTTATAATTTTTTTTCCAATTTGTACTTGAATAACTATCATATGGTTATTAGTAATGACTTTCATTGTTGTTACTTTTGGTATTATAGATGGTATATTTTTCATATGATTGTTTTAACTACAATCTATGGTTTATTAGGTTTCGTTTTCTACCATAAATATCTTTTCAACTCAAAAGCCATTTTTAGTAACTATCTTAGGTTCAAAGTATAACTGGTTTCCAACATCTATCTACTGATATCTTGAAATATCTTTTCTATCGATATTAGTTTACTTTGGGAAATTTTAGATTCCTAAGGTTTTTGAGGTTCTATAGAAGGTATAGTATTTGGCATACCGAACCACATTGTGTTACATCCCTCTATTGATGTAAAAGATCCTTCATTAATAGCTTGTACTTTTTGCAGCTGTTGAATTGTCTTTACCATTGTCTTTTTCAATTTCTCTTCCTTTTCCAAATCTGCAATACTTTTATTCTTCCTTGGTTCTCTTTCCTGGAACACTTGGTCTTCTATGATTCTACTTCTTGTAGCAACATTGATGTTTATTACATTCACATCTGTAATGACTAAGATTTAACCTTAGCTATTGCTGTCCCTTCAGAGCTAGATGCATTTTTCCCTTAGAACATTTCCTACGTTTCTACAAATTTGGGATAGTCCATCATTTTATGCCCATTTAAACCATAGATGTGGTAAACATACGAGGTATTTCTAACCCTTCTAAGGTTGATTGGTAGCCTCTATTGTTGCAATAGTGGCCTCTTCCTTTTTCTTGACTCTACATGTTTCCACATTATGGTTGTTTCGTCTATAATTTGTGCAATGTTTGTTAGTTTTTCTTGGTTCCATTTGTGGTTTCATCATTGTTATAGATTTAAAAATCTACAATACCGATAATGCATTTTGAGTTTCTGTTGGTGTCATCCTTTTTTCACATAGCAGAATCACTTCCTTATGCAATTATAACATGATCCATTTCATTCCTGCAATTGCAATGCTTAGATAGGATTGTAATCTTGCCCAAAACATAATGGTAAAAAAACTATTTGTGGTTAGTGTTTGTAATCCATGAGCCAACTTTTGTCTGCACTCATAATACATTTCAACCCGCCCAATTTCTCCCTATTTGATATTCTTGAACTCCATGTAAATCAATTCATCATTTTGAATCTTCCAATGATGTTTATAGAATGCTTGAATTAGCTTAGAAAAAGTTTAGTTAGGAAATTTTGACATGTAATTTTGACACCAATTTGATGTTGTTTCTCACAATGTATAATTGAATGCATTGATGATGTACTCTTCAAAAAAATTTCCATTCGCTTTAATAATCATTTAAAACACTCTCACATGGGCATCTAAACCTGTATCCTTCTTGTAATTTGGATACTTCAAAGTTGTTTGATATGGTCGGCCTCTAAGCCCCTTGCTATAGTGTTCACCATTGATTTAATTTTTTGTTGTTCACAATTTAGTGAAATTAGCGGTGGTCATCCCACAAATCTGTTTGCTTGAGTTGTTATGATTGATGCTATGTACATCGTTTGAGGTTTTCAAATGGGTACTATTCCCCAACTTGGATCTAAATAAATTTGGTCTTTTCGTCTTCCAACTTGAGTACTCACTAGTATTTAGCATATGTAGTTTGACCATTTTCAAATTGATATTTTTTTCTTGATGGCTCAACCTCTTGTCCAAGCTTATAGGCGACAATAACTATTTCTAACATTACAAATCTAATCTATTATTCTTGTGAAACAATAATGGGTATTTAAGGTATCCCATTCATCAACTTGGGCTTTTTTGACGATGTGAAATCTTTGGACATCATTGCTTCCAATTGTACAACATTCATTTGTACTTTCTATGGTATAAAATTTGGTTTTACAAAAAATGGTTCTACCTTATTCACACTAGGAGAATTATGCATTCTCAATCTATTTTGTACAAATTACATTTCACTTAGACCAATTTTTTGTAGTTTGTTTTCTAAACTATTGTGGACTTGTTCTTTCATTTGTGGTTGTTTCGAGTCTATGTCTAACATCTGTTGTCCCACATGTCTAACAAATCCATCCCTTACTTCACTATCAATTTGTGGACATTTTGTGATATTGTGTCCTCTAATTCTACATAAAACATACATTCAAGAATGAGTTTGAACCAACTTGTTTACATCTTTAAAAATTGTAACTTCTACATTTTAGATTTTTTCTATCTCTTTTGATTCCTTTGCTTCTATTGTTCATCTCAAGTGGTAATGCCTTTTCTAGAACATTCATTTGTGCATCATCATACATCAAGGTTTTTGGGTAATTTGTATCTACCCACTTTGGAATATTAAGATTGTAGTTGTCATCCACATCTTAGTTTTCTGCTGGTTCATGATATTTTGGCAATGTTGACTGGTACACAAATGGTACATTTGTACATCTATTGTAATCACTTCATCAACTATTCATAGATTCTGGACTTGAAGAATTTCCAAACGTCCGCTTGATAACAATTCATCCCTTGAATTTCTCTCATCCCCATGTTCTTGAATAGTAGAGGGTGTTTGAAAAGCATGGATTGAAAAGCATGGATATCCCTGCTCTTGGGTACACTTCTGACCTGATCCTTTTCACTAAAAATTTCATTTTGTACCAAAACATCTCTATGGCCCCCCTATGCATACTTTTTTTTGGGCTCCCATTCCCACTAAAGACACTTGATGTCTCGCATGTCATTTTTTTGTTTGTAAACTTTGGGTTTCAAAACTATACCCCTATTCGGCATTTCATACACCTCCTGGTTTGTATCTTAATTTTTTTCTAGATCAAAATTTATTTTTGTTACTTGGCTTTTTGATCCATTTGATTCTATAAAATTCGAGTCACCATCTGATTCATATTGTTGTGCAAATCTTAAATTCCTTTGGGTTGTTGGTATATTTTTTGATTTAAGTCTTTTGGACTTTCACTGTTTAAACTTCTATATTTAGTTTGTCAAAAAAATTAGAAATCTAAATCTACCATAAACAATATCTCTTCTAATTTTTCGACATTTATAGGAAAAATGCTCTAAAAATAAATCCAAATTGCTTAGAAAATTATTATTATTATTTTTTGTTTTTTTGCTTTAGAGAAGTTTTTTTGTCCCTAAAATGGTTACAAAATGGTAGGTGTAGATTTTATCCTAGAATTTTTCTTTACTTATTTAAAAAATACAAATTTCACGTCAATTATTCATTTCAACATTTAAAATTTATGGTTTAGTTGTTTAAAATAAATTCCGGTAGATTGTTTCACACAATTTTATTCCTACAACTATTGCTCATTCTATTCAAATTTTATTTAGACTATTTTAAATACAAAATTTATGGTAAAAGTATAGTTAGATTTTTAGAAAGCCAAAACACAACATATACATAATAAAATCCATGCTTCTTCATCAAATCCACATTTCTTTCTTTATTTAGAATTGAATCATATAAAAAATCTATGGTCTTAGAGGTAAAAATCAGAAGTGAAAACATGAAAAATCTATGGTTTCAAATACTAGTAAAAATTTGAAATCATAATTTGTTTCCTTGTTTAACTTTAGCAACTCTTTAAGTCTTACTATGTGTAAAAAAAACAATCTCTTCCAACTCCTACAATTTCCAAAATTACATCTTCAATCATTTCCTTCTAAAAGAAATTCAAAATCAAATGTTTAATAATCCTAATCCTATTCAATTCATCCACTATCTTGTTCAATCCCTACCATTCTCTTGATTTATTCTACCTTGGTTGATCACTACCACACACCAAGTAATAGTAATTATACATGGGACATATATACTCATATAATATAAAAGCAACACCAACTAGTTCTATAATGACAAGAATTATGGCAATTAAATTTGTAACCCCATACCTATGGTGTTAACCATAGTGGCACATAACACTATAGTGGTGTTCACTTCAATTACACTATCTCTAGACCTAGGAGGAGAACCACCAAATCTTCTAAGAATGTTTGCGAGAGTAGTGGTTCAATTGCAACATTGTTTTCCTAGCCTTATAACCTTACAAAAGACTACTAAACACAAATACAATTTTTTTAAAATTTGAATGTTCATATATAAGTAATAAGGTTGCCATCAAAACAAATGGTGAAACAAAGGATGAAGAAATCATAAATCTATTCAACTTCACATTCAAAGACACAACACTTATTTGGTGTAACAACTACATGAGGGATTACCCACAAATGCATATTTGTTAACTAATTCAAGCAAGCTTTTTGTAAATGTTATTTGACAATGTAAAATGATGAACAAATGGAAGTGTATTATGAATGATTGTTAAAGGTGGCAAACAATTTACAAACACCCACCACTAATAGCTTTCTAACCACAATTTTCAAATTTGAACTATGGTTATATTTACATATAATAATTATAGGAATGAAAAGGGCAACATTGTAGTAGCATAAAGAGTCAACACTATTATGTGAAGAAGGGATTTTAAAACTTGAAACTCAAAATTATCTTTCAATACTGCAAGGATCAAAGACCATAATAACACCAATAAATCAAATTACAATAGGGAAATTAACCACACGTGTATCATACAAATTGTCACCACACCAACCACAATGTGTACACATGTTTTGATCTAAGGAAAAAAAATCAACTATGGTGGTGTTAGAAGTTAATGCACAAGCAACCAAATCGCCTAGACCATTGATGTATGGACTTGTTATATTTGTGGAGCCATTGCGTATTATAAGTTGAAATTTTGTTTAAAACTCAATGAAATGTAGAACATATTAAAAAATAAGGAAGGTAAAACTACTGAAAAGAAATTTGTTATTGATGTGAAATTATAACTACATTAGTAAACATGGTGGATGTGCATGTGGGAACAACTAGAAGCAAGGAAACTAAAGTATAAGCATTCAAAGAATGAAAGCTATTAAAAAAAAAAATGTAGCAAATTGGGAAGTAGAATAATGTCTGAAAAAAACAATGGTTAAAACCATATAACAAATGCAAATCACTAATCCACATGTGGGTGTACCTCCAACAATAGTAAGAGAATGGAATAGTAGTTGGGTTAGAATGCCTCATACAATAATATTTACAAAAACCTCAAAACCACAAGAAATATTTTTTATTCTTTAGAATTGGTTAATATCCATAGAAGATATTTCTTGGGAAATTAGATATACTTTGAACCTTGGACAATTGTTAAAACTAATTCTTAATTTCAAGAAGTATTTATGTAAAAAGTTGAAGCTAAAGAAACCATAAGGATGCCCTAAAACAATACAAGAAAAGTTGGTAGTTCTAGATGTACATCACAAACT